>Ga0302326_10000825_pt1 | contig 81160 bp, 61 predicted proteins | sample Palsa_T0_3_FD_202264 | JGI IMG/M metagenome (GOLD analysis project Ga0302326, IMG submission 202264) | Peat permafrost microbial communities from Stordalen Mire near Abisko, Sweden - Palsa_T0_3 | ecosystem: Environmental > Terrestrial > Soil > Palsa > Peat permafrost | place: Sweden: Abisko...
GCTTGTAGCGGCCGATGGTTTCGCCGAGCATTTCCTCCCGCCGCAGGACCCCCACCGCAGTCACGGTGGCCTCGGGGTCGAACTCTGAATCGGCCGTGTCGTTCTCCAGGAATGTCTGATCCTCGAGGCGAGTCTCCAAGCGACGGCGCAACTCGGCATCAGCGCCGCAAATCTTGCGCAGATATGACGCGCGCCGCTCCGCCGGCAGGTGCAAGGCGGCTGCAAAAATGGCGCCTTCCATTTGATTCGGATCACTCATCGGATGTGCGGCCTTGGTTGTGGCAGTGTTAGGGTAACAGAGCCTTGGCATGGAGGCGAGTATTTTTTCCGCGGGCGGACTTGCGCCCCTGCGGAAGATTGTATAAACTTTTTATTTGATTTCCCACCAACACATGGTAATATGGTTTAAGTGGCGCTCAGGCGCCTGTTCTTTGAAATAGTGACCAGGGGTTGGGGATTAGTGGCCAGTGGGGAAGGGCAAGGAAAATTCACCCAATTAATAGGAGTGAATCGGAGTGAATGGGACTCAATAGGACTGAATCGGACTAAAAAAATAAAAAATCCTGAAAAACGCATTATCCATGAAAGCCTATTACGATGATGGAGATTAAAATCAGCAACCTTGCGTTTCCCGCATGCTTTTTCCTTCTACATTCTTCCTTTCTTCCCACGCAAGTCGTTGATTTCCATGATAATTCCAGATAATTCCATTTAAATTACGTCTTTCCTGCCGCGCAGGAACTTCTGTATTATCGCCGTGCAATGATGAGGAAAATGTCCCTCTGTTTTTTGTTTTGGCTGGCTCTGGTTTCCACCATTGCCGCCAGCCCGCTTGACCCGGCCAAACTCGGCCAGATTGACGACGCCATCCAAAAGGCCATCGAAGAACACCGTTTGCCGGGCGCGGTGGTCTGGGTCGAGCACGGAGGGGAAATTTATTGGAAGGCCTACGGCAAACGCTCGCTCGTCCCCACAGTGGAAACGATGACGCGCGATACCATTTTCGATGTCGCTTCCCTGACCAAAATCCTGGCCGGCACTCCCGCCGTCATGTTGCTGGTTGAGCGCGGCAAGGTCAGCCTGGACGCGCCGGTTTCCACCTACATCCCGGAATATGCCGGTGAAATGGGGAAGATCACAGTGCGCGAGTTGCTCACCCATACTTCCGGCATGCCACCGGATGTCAGCACGAATCCCAAATGGGAAGGCACGGAAACCGCCATTCAAAAGGCCGCCGCCATGAAACTGGATTCCGCCCCGGGCGCCAAGTTCCGCTACAGCGACATCAATTTTTTCACGCTGGGGGAAATTGTGGCCCGCGTCAGCGGCATGCCGCTGGACAAGTTTTGCGCCAGGGAGATTTACCGCCCGCTCAAAATGACCGACACCGGCTTTCTGCCGCCGCGCTCCAAACTCCGGCGCATCGCGCCGACCGAAATGACCGAGGGCGTCATGCTGCGCGGCACGGTGCATGACCCGACGGCGCGGTTCATGGGGGGAGTGGCCGGGCACGCGGGCCTGTTCACTACCGCCCCGGACATGGCGCGGTTCGCCCGCATGATGCTCAACATGGGGGAACTGGACGGCAGGCGCATCTTCAAGCCGGAGACTGTCAAGTTAATGACCAGCGTGCAAACGCCCCCCGGCATGGAAGATCGCCGCGGTTTGGGCTGGGACATTGACTCGGGTTTCAGCAGTCCGCGCGGCCAGCATTTCCCCCTTGGCTCCTACGGCCACACCGGCTTCACGGGCGCCGCCTTCTGGATTGATCCCTTCTCGAAGACCTTTTTCATTTTCCTCTCCAACCGCGTTCATCCTGATGGAAAGGGAAGCGTGATCCCGCTTTACCGCGCGGTCGGCACGCTGGCGGCCGAGGCGGTGACGGATTTTAATTTTGACTCCGTCCCGGGCGCGCTGGCGGCGATCCGGCCGAAGAAAGAGCGTCCGGCCACCAACAACGCCCCGGCGCGCGTCCTGGAAGGCATTGACGTTCTTGTCAAAGAGAATTTTGCGCCGCTCAAGGGGCTGCGCGTCGGCCTGATCACCAATCCCACCGGCCAGGATGCCCAACGCCGCTCCACCATTGACTTGTTGCACAACGCCCCGGGCGTCGAATTGAAAATATTGTTCGGGCCGGAACACGGCTTGTATGGGAACTTCGATGCGCCGGTGCAAGACGGCATGGATTCGCACACCGGGCTGCCTGCCATCAGCCTCTACGGCAGCCGCCACGCACCAACGCCCGAACAGTTGAAGGACCTCGACGCCCTGGTCTTCGACATTCAGGATGTCGGCTGCCGTTTTTACACTTTCACCACGACTCTGGGCTTGTGCATGGAGGCGGCCAACGAGGCTGGGTTGAAGTTTTTTGTCCTGGATCGCGTCAATCCCATCAACGGCCTGATGATGGACGGCCCGGTGCGCGGGGGCCTCTCCAGTTTTGTCGCCTATTATCCCGAGCCGGTGCGCTACGGCATGACTGAAGGTGAACTGGCCACGATGTGCAAGGCCGAGCGGCATTGGGACAAATTAGGCTTGACCGTAATCAAGTTGCAAGGCTGGGACCGCGGCGCGTGGTTCGACCAAACCGGCCTGCCCTGGATCAACCCCTCCCCCAACATGCGCAGCCTGAACGAGGCGATGCTTTATCCCGGCGTGGGGTTGCTGGAGGGTTGCCATATTTCCGTCGGACGCGGCACGGGCACGCCCTTTGAGGTCATCGGCGCGCCGTACATAGACGACCTGAGGCTGGCGGAGGCTATGAACGCCGGGGGGCTGCCCGGCGTGCGCTTTGTGCCCGTTCGCTTCACGCCTTCGGAAAACATGTTCAAAGACGAGCCGTGCGGAGGCGTCAATATCATTTTAACCGACCGTGAACGCTGCTGGGTGGTGGATATCGGCATCCTGGCGGCGAAGATTCTCAACCGCTGGTATCCCAAACAATTTCAAGTCCGCAAGATGGAAACGCTGCTGTCGGATGAACCAACGCTCCAAGCCATCCAGGAGGACAAGCCCCTGTCCGGGATTCATGCGCTGTGGACGGAAAAGACGGAGGATTTCAAGGCCCGGCGGGAGAAGTATTTATTGTATCCATCCGCGCAAGATTCGGCGCATTAGGCCGTATAGGGGTTGGAAGGGAAGCGGCTGGAAGAAGTTTGAACGCCAAAACAGCCGATTTCCTCCATGAGTGGATGCGTTATGGACGAGTATGATTTTTCAGACCGCAAATTAAAGATCGGAGTGGTTCTGGCCATCGTGATTATCGGATGGATGTGCCTCACAGGCGCCAGCGCCAGTCATGCCCAAACGATTCCCGCCAATTTGTCGCCGGGCGTGCAGGAAGTCCTTAAATTGTCCGCCGCCCGCATGAGCGACGATATCATTGTGGCCTATATCAAGAACTCCGGCGCGTCCTACCGTCTGTCCGCCGATGACATTCTTTATCTCAATAGCCAGGGAGTTTCGCAGCCGGTCATCACTGCTTTGCTCACGGCCAGCGCGGCCCCGGTGCCGGCCTACGCACCGACACCTTCGCCGCCCGTCAGCGTTCCTCCGCCAGCCATCACCCAGCCCGCGTCTCCACCGCCGGTCATTGCCGCAACTCCCGCGGCTCCGCTGCCAGGCTCGGAAGTGACGCTCCCTTATTTTCAAACCCAACTCGCGCCCTACGGAGGATGGGTTGATGTCCCCGGCTACGGGCTTTGTTGGCGGCCCGCCACGCAGGACACCGAGCCGGGCTGGCGGCCTTACTTCAATGCCGGCCATTGGGATTATACCGAGGAAGGCTGGTACTGGAGGTCGGATTATCCCTGGGGCGAATACGTTTTCCACTATGGCCGTTGGGCGCGCGATCCGCGTTTCGGCTGGGTGTGGACGCCCGGTTACGAATGGGCGCCGGCCTGGGTAAGCTGGCGCAATTGCGAGGCCGAAGGCTTTTGCGGCTGGGCGCCTTTGCCTCCAGGCGCGCGCTTCGAAGCCGGCGTCGGCCTTCTTTGGAACGGACGCGTGGCGGTGGACGTGGATTTCGGGCTTGGTCCCGATGCTTTCGTTTTCATTCCTTTCGGTCATTTTTGGGACCATGATTACCGGGCGTTTCTCGCGCCGGCTTGGCGCTGGCCGTTGCTGTTTCGCGCGAGCATCCTGGCCAACGGTTACCGGTTTGTGGGCGGACGTTTTGTGGTGGATGGAATTGGCCGCGACCGCATTGGCCTATTGACTCATCACAACGTCGCGGCGGCGCGAATTGATTTCCATGACGCGCACATCGCCCACGCGCGCGAGTTGGAGCGCTCCCACGCAGTTGAAGTTCAGCGCGGACGTGGGCCGGATGGCCGCGACTTCCGCGATGGTGGACGGCGCGACGACCATCACGGGTATTGAAGGGCGCGATTTCCGCGAATGTAGCTTGTTATTTTGACTGTCGCTTCTTTCAAGCCGTCGGATTTAGCGTTGAGCAGAAGGGTTCCGGACTGGCCGGCTTTGGCGCGGACGATAACGATGGCCATGCCGTTGAAGACGTTTCGTTCCGGAGATTGAAACGGCTCGAAGCTCGTGGCGTCGCCATTATCGGTCGCGACGATTTCGCCGGGACCGTCCAACTCGAATTTCACCCGGTTACTGGCCCGTGGCGCCATGACGCCGTTTTTGTCGGCGACGGTGACGGTGACATAGGCCAAGTCCTGGCCGTCGGCCTGAAGGCGGGTTTGGTCCGCCTGCAAGAGAAGTTGCTCCGGCGCGCCGGCAGTCTTGACAGTGTCGGCGGCCCACGTGCGGCCGTTTTTATAGGCGACAACCTTGAGCGTGCCCGGCTGGTAAACGACATCGTCCCAGCGCAGGCGGTACTCGAACGGCTCTTTTTTCCTGCGGCCCAGGGATCGTCCGTTGAGGAACAACTCCGCCTCGTCGCCAGACGTATAGACATGCACCGGCGTGACCTGGCCGGCGCGCTCGGGCCATGTCCAATGCGGCAGGATGTGCGCCATGGGCCATTCCGGCCGCCAGCGCGCCTGGTAAATGTAAAAACGGTCCTTCTTCAATCCGGCCAGGTCAACAATCCCGAAATACGAACTGCGCGACGGCGTCGGGATGCGCCCCAACTCGTCCAATTCCTTCTTCATGCGCGCCTTTTCGGCAGGGTCGGTGAAGTTGAGCAGGTTGCTGAGGTCGCTGTTATACGGCGTCGGCTCGCCCAAATAATCAAATCCCGTCCACACGAATTCACCGGCCACGAACGGGTCTTCGTCCTGGCCCTTGAACTCCCAGTCCGGCGGCGTGGCCCACGGCGGCGCATAGAGATCATAAGAGCTCATTTGGAAATCTGCCTTGCCGCCGCCTTTGTTGGTGGTGACGGGGAAAAAGTATTCGCCGCGCGAACTGACGCAGGAAGCGGTCTCGCTGCCAAACAACGGCTGCGTGGGATTGGCCTGGCGGAATTTCCCGTAGCTAGTTGGCTTGTAGTTGTAGCCGAAAACATCGAAATGCTTCTGGAAACCATTGTAGCCCGCATCTATGTTGTCGCAGGCGGCGGCGGTGGGCCGGGTTGGGTCTTCGTCGTGGGCGATGGCGGTCAATTCCGCTGCGATGGCCGCGCCCGAGGCGGAACCTTGCTCGGGGACTTCGTTGCCGATGCTCCAGAGAACGATGCTCGGATGATTGCGGTCGCGGCGCAATTCGGCGCGCCAATCCTTTTCGTGCCAGTCGTTGAAGAGCAGATGGTAATCATTGCGCGCCTTGCCTCTGCGCCAGCAATCGAACGACTCGTCCATGACCAACATGCCCATGCTGTCGCACAGGTCGAGCAATTCGGGGGCGGGCGGATTGTGGCTGGTGCGGATGGCGTTGCAGCCCATTTCCTGGAGAATCTGGATTTGCCGGCGCAAGGCGCTGACGTTGATGGCCGCGCCCAACGCGCCCAGATCATGATGGTCGCAGACGCCGTTCAAAGGCACGCGCTTGCCATTAAGCAGAAATCCGTTGTTGGCGGTAAATTCAATGGACCGAATGCCAAACGGCGTTTCATGCCGGTCCACCAGCTTTCCATCCTGCTCAAGGGATGTCACCACCACGTAGCGTTGCGGCTTTTCAAGACTCCATAGCCGGGGGTGTTCGATGAAGGTAGTGGTTTCACACGGCAACCAATAGTGTGCGGGGAGTTTAAGGCCATCCGATGTCAATGCGAATACCAAACGGCCTTTGGCCCCATTCGCCCCAAGCTCGAAAATCTCATTCCTGACTTTCACGACGCGGTCTGCGTCGGAATCGTTTTGCATCGTGACGCGCACCCTGACCGTGGCGGAGCGTGCCGTCACGTTGGTGGTGGTCACATAAACACCCCAATGCGCGACGTGGACCTGGGCAGTCTTGACCAGCCAGACATTGCGATAGATGCCGCCGCCCGGATACCAGCGGGACGAGTTCTTCGGGTTGTCCAGACGAATGGCGATGACATTGTCCGCGCCGAATTTGAGTCCCAGAGTCAAATCCACCCGCCAGGAGGCGTAGCCGTTAGGCCAGCCGCCGACAAAGTGACCGTTAAGCCAGACGGTCGCATAAGACATCGCGCCATCCACGTCCAGAAAAACGCGGCGGCCCTGGTCCGAGTCTGGAATTTGCAGATGCTTGCGGTACCAGGCCACGCCCCACCAAGGCAGCTTGCCGGTTTCAGCGGGATACTCCTGATGGAACGGGCCTTCGATGCCCCAATCATGCGGCAGGTTGAGCAATCGCCACGAGCTATCGTCGAAATCATTTCGCGCGTACGAGATGTCGCCGCCGGGATCGCCGGATGGCTTGGTTTTGGCGGCCAGGGCGGCATTGGTCGTGAACTCGGCGCCGCTGGCTTCCACCCAATCCTTGATGGTGTTGTAGTCCAGCTTCCCCTGCGCCTCGGGCGGGTCGCCTTGGACGAAGCGCCAGCCGGCGTCCAGCGAAATGCGTTCGCCGGGCAAAACCGGCTGCGCCATAGCCGCCAGGCCAGCCAGGGAACATGCCAACAAAGTGGAAATGAAAGGACCGCATGATCCGGCAGGAGGAGAAGCGGCCTTCATCCGAAATTTTGCCAATCGGTTTATCATCAGATTATTTTATGGTTGTAACGCCATGACCGCCGCGCTGTCCATAGTAGAATCACAGACTTCAAAATCCTGCTTGCTTTCAAGATAGGAGTCTGACACATTGTCTGACATGAAGACAGTGACGTTGCGCCGATTGCGGCGGGAATCGCGGTTGCTGGACTCGGCGGCGGCGGGCCAGGAAATCGTAGTCACCCGATTTGGCAAACCTTATGTGCGGATTCTGCCCGGCAAGCCAAAGTCATTTTTGGGCGCCGCCAGCCATTTGGGCGTCAAGACGCCCGTGACCTCGGAGCCGATTCCATCCTCGGAGTGGAAAGGACTCTTCTGAAGTATCTGCTCGACACTGCCCCGTGGCTCAATGCACTCACGATGCCTCAGGTGCTGCCGAGACGAATCCAGAATCTGTTGGGCTCTGCCGACACCAAGTATTTATGCAGCATCAGTTTGCTTGAGACCGCCATTCTGTATCGTCTCGACAGGCTTAAATTTCCAGGCAGCCTCGCCCAGTTTTTTTCCATCGCCGCCGCCGCCGACTTGGAAATCGTGGAACTGACACCAGCCATCGCCGCCAAAACCAACGAACTGCCAGAGAGATTCCCGGGTGACCCATTCGATCGCACCATCGTGGCAACGGCCGCGGCACTCGGTCTGACGCTAGTCACTGCGGATTCAGCCATGCGCGATGCTGGAATGTGCGAGGTTGAGTATTATCCATTCAAGCCAAGCCGACTATCCCGATAATTTAATCTTGATCTTAATCGTAATTTTAATCTCTTTCGTCCTATAATAACAAGAGATTATGATTATGATTAGGAAAAGGCCTTACGTCCGCCAATCCAAATGGACGATCTGGCCGTGGTCCTGGCGCGTCCGGTCAAGGCAGCGAAGTTCGAGGCGCGCACCGTCCGGCAGCAAGGTGGCGTGGACCCACCCGTTGGGCCTCCCTTCCTCGAACACGTAGGCGACCGGCGGAAAATTGACCAGCCACAACCCGCTTTCATCGTGATCAACGGCCCACCGATGCGTGTGGCCAAAGAACCAAACCTTGACGTGCCGGCGCGGGCGCAGGATTTCCAGTAACGCCGCCGTGTCCTCCAGCGCCGGGACTTTTGTGCCGCCAAGGCCGGGATGGTGATGAGTGGCGACGAGCGCCGGCTTATCCGCATTCTCATCCAGCGAGCGGGCCAGCCACGCCCTTTGCGCGTCGCCCAGCCGGCCGGGCGTATCGAGGGTTGCGATCAACGAATCGAGCACGAACCAATTGGCGTATGGAGTCCGCACGATGGCCGTCTGGCGCTCGGGCAGGCTGGCGTCGGCTGATTTCTCCTCCGGCAGCGTCGCCCAGAAGCGTTCGCGGTGATCGTGATTGCCCAGCGCCAGATGAATCGGCAACCCGTGCTCGCGCATGGGCCGGAGCAAACCGAGAACGGCTGCGTAATCCGCCGCCTCCCCGCTGTTGTAGGCGAGATCGCCGTTAATGAGCGCGCCGGAGACAGGTTGCGGCCAGGCGAGAACCTCCTCCGCCACCGTTTGCAAATTGCGGGTCATGTTGACCCTGCGTTCGACGGTATTGGGGTCCGCCGCAATGTGAATATCCGACAGCAACGCCCAACTATGCGCCTTGGATGTGGCCTGGCGCGAAGCACACCCGCCCGCGACCACGAGAGTCGAAGCGGCCAGCGCTCCCTTGAGAAAACGTCTCCGGGAAATCGGCGGCAAATAAACCGGCATGGGCAGAGGATACTTCCCCACCCCGTCCCTGTCGAGAGCAACGCTGCGTTCCAGGCCGTATCCTGAACCACCGCCGAACCCAAGCCGGGAGTGGCACCAACGCGCAGGTTTATGGCGACGCGGCGTTCGCGGCAACTGACAACGGAATTGCCGCCGGCAGTTAAAGCCGCCATTCTACCACTGGCTCCTCTAAGGGGTGGTATCCCCACCGCAAGTTACCGCAAGTTGCCGCAAGTTACCGTAACTCGCCGCGTCCGGGAGGGGCGGCAACCCTAAAACCGGCTGTTGATTTAGCCGCAAAAGAACGCACAGATCCCCTATTATCCATTTCAAAGAACAGGCGCGCGAGCGCCACACAATAGGACACTAACATATTTAGATGGGAATGCAAGCAACAAAATTCAAAAGAGTTTGCCGCCGTGCCCTGTGTTTGCTCCGGAAACGGCTTATCTCGAAAGGCGACAAGGTGGAAGAGGCGTCCCGCCTCTTCGCTCCTGCTCATCAATGCCCTCGAAGACCCGTCCGCCAATCCCGAAGGGATTGCATCACTCAGCCCAGCAACGGGTTGGCCCGATTCCGAGAGGGCTACCCTGGGCAACGCCATTTAAATTCCACAACCCTGAAAAGGTTGAATATCAAGCCCTTAGGAAGAAGATTCAACCCTTTCAGGGTAGGGAATCTTACGGACGCTCACCCAGGGTAGCTCGTTCCCCCGCCTTCGCTACGCTACGGCGCGGCAAGTCGCAACACCGTTGCTGGGCTAAAAGATTCAATCCCTTTGGGATTGGCAACGCCCATGGCCATTCGGCAAAAATCACACAGGCCGAAACCGTTCTCTATCAGGTTGTTATGGTATATTCGTCCCGCCCGGCGGAAAATAGTTGCAAATTTATTTTGACATTTGCGCGGCAACGGTTACGCTAGCATCCTGTTCGATAGCTTGTCAATTTCAAGATATGGTGAATCCTCAGGTGAACTTGGTTCAGTGATGATTTTAAACCCGGCGTTCGGGAACAGTCTGGAAGAGTCTGCGTCAGGACAGTGTAACATCACATGAATAATAAATTGTTTGTTGGAAACCTTTCCTTCAATACCACAGAAAACGACCTGCAGGATACGTTTGCCGCATTCGGCACCGTCACCGAAGCCAACCTTATGATGGACCGGTCCACCGGCCGTCCGCGCGGTTTCGGTTTCGTCACCATGAGTACGCCCGAAGAGGCTCAAAAGGCCGTCGAGGCCATGAACGGCAAGTCCATTGACGGACGCGCCCTGACCGTCAACATCGCCAGGCCGCGTGAAGAGCGCGCACCAGGCGGCGGCGGTGGTGGCGGCGAGCGCCGTCAGTTCAGCGGGTCGCGCAGTCGCTATTGATTCCATTATTGGAAGTGGTTCGAGGCCCGGTTCGCCGGGCCTCGATTCCTTTTTCCCGACCCATTTTATGCGACGTCCCAAAGGCATCAAGACCCGAAAGTCCGTTTCCAAGCGTTTCAAGATCACAGGCACCGGCAAGATATTGTACCGCGGGGCGGGCCGGCGCCATTTGCTGCAAGGCAAGAGTCCATCACGGCGGCGCTCACTGGGAAAAGCGAGGCAGGTCGGACCGACGGACGCTTATCGGATCACACAGAATCTGCCGTTCAGCCATTGAATTTTTTGAATTTGAAGCCGGATTCTTATCGCCCAAATTGGCGCGGCAAAAAACCTCAACCGCGGAGGCCGCATTGAGCCGGCCGTTTCCCTCCCGTTCGTTTCAGTCCCGCGAACCTTTGCATCGTCGCAACGGCAAGATTCGCGCCCGCGAAGTGCGGGTCATTGACGATTTGAAAGAACAACTGGGCATCATGTCCCTGAGCGATGCTTTGCAGTTGGCCCGAACCAAGGGCCTGGATTTGATTGAGATCGCACCCAACGCGACGCCGCCGGTCTGCCGCATTGTGGATTACGGCAAATTTCTTTACGAGGAAGCCAAGCGGAACAAGGATTCCCGCCAGCCGGCCAACCGCATGAAGGAGCTGCAAATTTCTCCCACCATTGACCCGCACGATTTGGGAGTCAAACGCGACCATGCCATCCAATTTCTTTGCGATGACATGAAGGTGCGCATCAAGTTGCGTTTTCGCGGGCGGCAAAAGGCGCACAAGGAAATCGGTTTTGGCGTAATGAACCAATTCGTCAACGACGTAGCCGCTTACGGTCTGGCGGATTCGCCCCCGAAGATGGTGGGTGACCGCGACCTCAATGTTCTGATCAGTCCCCTGCCTCGCAACAAGCGCGCCAAGAACCCGCGCCCGTCAACGGCTCCGCCTCCTTCCGAATCGCCTGCTTGAGCCGTTACGCCAAGTAGGGTATGGTCAACGGGCCTTGCGGCAGCACGGCCACGCGGGCCTGCGGGCCTAATTCCTCCAAACGCCGGGCCACGGTGGCGCCGATGTCATGACACGGCTTCAAGAGCGCGCGCCGCACAACTTCATCCGGCAAAGAGCTGTGCAAGAGAACTTCCGCCTCGCGCTGGATGAGGGCCTGGATTTGAGCCTGCCATTGTTCGGACCGCACGAAGCCGGGCGTGCTCAACATGGCCAGAATCTCCGCCGAATCGCGGACTTCGAGCAGCAATTGATCCAGGGGGCTGCCGGGCGGGACGCCTTCACGACATTCGCAGGCCAGGATCAGCAGGCCGCCTTTGACCAGGATGCGCGCGCCCGCGCTCATGCCTTTGACGCCTTGGTAGAGGTTCAAGTCCAGCGGATAGCCGCTGTTGGTGGTGACGACGATGTCAAAGGGCGTCTTGACTTTTTGCATGGCGGATTGGCGCACGAATTCGCATCCCACTCGGTGGGCCTCGATCAAGTCGCCGGCAAACACGCCGGTGATCCCGCGTTGTTCGTTGAGGCTGACGTTGAGGAGAAAGCTCGGACCGACGCGCAAGGCGACCTCGCGCAGTTCCTCCCAGAGCGGGTTGCCGAAAGTGACGCCGAAGGTGGCTTTGGCATGACCGATGTTTTTGAAGCCGTGATTGCTCATAACGCTGTGCAACCCGCCGCAGCCAGGGATGATGCCCTTGATGCCGCCGCTGAAGCCGGCGAAGAAATGCGGTTCGATGAAGCCGGTGATGATGCGGACATCGGCCTCGGCCAGGTGGCGGTTGATCAGGGCCGGGGCGCCGTCGCGCATGGCGCCGAATTGCGTCAGAACGGCGGGGTTTTCGGGTTCGTGATTGAGGACGCGGTAGCGGCGGGTGATTTCGGGAGTGAGCAGTTTGTCCAATTCCGCCGGCGTGTTGGGGCGGTGGGTGCCGAGCTGGTTCAGCAGCGTGATCTGATCGCGCGGCACGCCGGACAAATAATCCAGGAGCCACGGGATCAGGCGGTCGTTGGGCGTGGCTCGCGTCAGGTCGGTGAAGGTGATGCAAACGCGGTCGCCAGGCTTGATCCATTGGCGCAAAGGGCGGGCGGCGATAGGCTGGTCGAGGGCGGCGATGACGGCGGCGCGCTCATCGGGCAAACCTGGACGGTGGGCAGGCTCAATGACGGTGGCGCGACCGTCGGGTAAGACGACGGACAGATGGCCCTGGCCGTAAGCTAATTGGATGTTCATGCCGATGGCGTATTGAAACTGCCACAAGTGCGAGGAAATGGACAGTAGTTTTCAGTTCAGCAGCGGGGTGCGTCAAAAAATGTGGCTATGCACAGGAGAGATGCATAGCCACAAAAGCGCGACGAAACTTGCTATAAAGGACAAGGAACGCGCGACGTGTTCACCGACACCGCGAGCCTGGCCCCACTGGAAGAAGTGGAGCACTCCCAAATAAGACACAATATTTTCACGCAATTACTCAATTTCCTTAAAATCAAGCACTTCCACAGCATCTCAAGGGCCACCCCTTGAGAAAAGGGCGGAAAGTGTGCAAGTATTTTATGATAAGCATCTTACAATGCATGCCCCGTTGTGGCAAAAAATTGCATTCTGTAAGCCGATCCGACAGGAAATCAAGGTGACATGGAGTGTTTACGAGGGAAAACCTTACAAAAAGCAAGAGTGTAAAGCCAACCGACGCTTCGCCGCAGAAGGTGACCTAGTAATAGGTCGAATCGGGATCCGCGGCTGAATGTTGCGCAAACCATATCCAATCCACGTTCGACTTGCCTCCGAAAACCTGCGGGTTGTGGCCCTGGGCTTTGAGCAACGAGTTCGACTGCCACTTGTGTATGAGCGCATGGCCGTCGGCAAAAGAAAGACACAGACCATTGTCGTGGTATGCGGCGGCGGGCACGTCCGGGAAATTGCCTTCGTGACTGTCAATTTCGAGATACCCATCATTGATGCTGTACATGTTCTCCTCACAAAAAACGAAGGCATCCACAGGGGCAGGTCTTGTAATGTCCGACTCTTTTGCGTATTGGAGGGCCGGGGAATCGTCATTGTAACTCGCCGGCATATAGACGGAGCCCATTTGGCCGTTCATCGAATAGGTTCTCAGACGCTGGCCATCGGCGGACGGCACTTGGTCGGCGGGGCACTTGTAAACACCGATTTCCTTGGCGACATAAGGCGCGAGCAAACCGCTGGTGTAGAGGACGGTATTGGTGTTCCCCGGCTCAGTGGCCATGCCTTCATCGCCAGTGGCGCTGTCAATCCAGGCGGTATTGGACGTGCCTGCGCCTGGCCAACCGTTGTAAGGCGAGTTGGGCACGAGGTAGCCGTTATTGTCGTTCTTATATTCCACGGCGGCCAGTTGGCATTGCTTGAGGTTGTTGATGCACTGTGTGCCCAAAGCCGCCAGTTTGGCTTTCGACAACGCCGGGAGCAGCAAGCCGGCCAGAATCGCAATAATGGCGATGACGACCAGGAGTTCAATCAAGGTGAAGCCGCGGTGGCGCTTTCCAATTGCTCCTTCTTCCGATTTGAGTGGAACGATGCGGTTCTTCATGGGTTCTTCAGCTTACTCCTTGGTCTCTGACAATTACTCGGCCCCATTGGCGCGCCGGTCTGTTTCTATTCTTTCGACCGGGGCGGCGTTCCCGCCCCGGTCCACAAGCCTAAGCTGTGGCGTCGGCGCCTACGGAGCAACGCCTACTGCGTAGAAGAAATGTGCGTTTGTTAACGACACCGTGTAAGGCGATGTCGCGCCGGACACCGGCTGGAAAGGCTGAGTGAGATCACTCGTGCCGAGCAGAGTCCCAACTGGCCATGTCAGAGTGATCTGCCCATTGGCTTGCGCGTAACTCAACTCTGCTTTGCCATTGTAATGCGCCAAGATCTGGGCCGGCGAAAGCGCGTAGTTGTAAAACGCGACTTCATCCACCCCGCCGTTGAAGCCGAAAAAGGCGCCGTCGCTGCGTTGGGCCAGGACGCCCGGCGCCGCGCTCAAGCTCGGGTTGCCGTTGACGCCGTCGGGTATGAAAAGCGAGGAAGGGCCGGATGCGCTGCCGGCCACGCCGTTGACGTAGAGTTGGATGGTCGTGCCATTGTTGACCAGGACCAAATGATACCAGGAGTTGATCACCAGCGGGATATGCGCGTAGTCACTGATGAATGTCGCCGGACCACCAGTGCCGTCGAAGGTCACGAGAGTCCAGGCGCTGGCCGGGTGCTGGTAAATGAGCCACCCAAAAACCGCCGCGCTGTAGTTCGAATTATACATGGAAGAACACACTGTGCGGAAGTTATTGGGATCTTGATAGGTTGGCTCGAACCAGCCTTCAAACGACCAGTTGCCATAAGGATTAAGTTCCAAGGCGTAGGGAATGTCCACTACGCCGCCTTCGCCAGCGTTCGTTGACTGCGGGTCGAACAATCCCACACCAAAGTTCGTGTCGCCTGGAATGCCCGTCGGAATCTGCCAATCAATCGGCCCGTTGGTATTGTTGTAAATGGCGTTGAAGCTGCCCACCGCGTCAACGGCCGTCGTTGAATTCGTCGGCTCGTTCAGGCGGTAAAAGGCGACCGGATGGTCTGCTGCGACAATAGCGCCATAGCCATTCAGCGGAACGTTGACGGCTCTGGGTCCGACCGCCAGGAAGGCGAAGTTGCTGTAGGAGGTGAAGGGGTTGGTGACGACCACCCAATACTGATTGCCATCCAAATTCAATTGAACGTTGGTCAGCCAGAGGGTGTCGGCGGTCTGGTTGGTCAGGGTGTCAAAGTTGAGGCCGCCGTTGGTGCTCACATACCATTGGTAGCCGATCGGCAAAGCGCCATTGACCGCCGTCCGGAAGGCCGCGTAGCTGCCGACATTGTAGGTGATGGTGGAATAGGGCGGGGCGATGACATTGATGTTCGTGAGGAGGGTCAGAACATTCGTCGTCGAATTGGTCGAGCCGACGGAATTAGTCACGCTGACGTAATAGGAGGCGTTGTTGTCCGCCGGATAGGCTGGAACAAAGGAATAGATATTGTTAGTCGCCCCTGGGATCGGGACGTTGTTTTCATACCATTGGTAGGTCAGCGGCTTGCTTCCGTTCACTAGGACGGTCAACGTCTCTGACACGCCGGAGTAGTTTGTGGTCGTCTCCAAGGGTTCGCTGACGAAGCTCGGCGCAGCGAGCGGCGACGAGATGTTATTGGTTCCCACGTTGTAATGGTTGAGGACTTGGGCCGCTGTCAACACGTTGGTGTAAAAAGCGACCTGAGTCACACTTCCCTCGAACGGTCCGTGGCCCGTCTCCCCTGGCCCGCCGATTTCTATGTCAGCGGCGCCTGGGTCCACCAGATAACCGGTCAGCGCCAAGGATGCATTCGTCAGGCCATCAACGTAGAAAGTCGCGTTGGTGCCGTCCCAAGTCAGCGCCAGGTAAGTCCAATCTAGCAGAGCCACGTCAGCGCCGGCGCCGACAATATTGACAGCGTTTGAGGTGCGAATGAACACCTGCCAACTTTGGGGTGAGGTTTGAGACTGGTAGAAATTCCAGCCTGAACCGTCGTTGTAGAGACCGCTGCCGTAGGGGCCGGACGCTGCCAGGGGCACCAGGTAGTCCGGTGTGTTGGTGGTCGTGGCCTGAACCCAGCATTCCGCGGAGAAAGGCGCACCAGTGATGCCATCGCCGTTGACCGGCGCCAGCAGGGGACTGGCAGGAAGAGCAACATAGCCGTAATCACCGACGTCGCCCGGGGGAAAGGTGAAAAGAATGGAGTTCGTGTCTATGCCCGGCAGGCCCAATTCCGGCGAGCCCATGTCGTTGAAATTATATGCGCCGTTTAAGCCATTCGTGGTCGAATCTACGGCGGTGGTGGCGCCGGGCAATTCCTGCAACTGGTAGTAGGCGACGGGATTGTCTGCCAGAATGACGGCGGAGTAATTTGTAGCCTGGGCCGATGCGGTCTGGGCCGCGCCAATGGAAATGACAAGCGCCGTTGCGCTCGCGGAGAGGCGTCGCAGCAGCGAGCAAGTCGTCAGTTCACGTGTCTTCATAGTTGATTTTGATGTTTTAATTTTTGTTGCCGAACAACGCGCCAGTTCATGTTTTCTGTTGCGTTTCCTGACGCTTTTCACTTTTTTATCACAGTCAAAACATAATGCAATAAAAATTATTACAAATATTTCTGTTTCCAGACAATGCGCCAGTTTGTTGTTTTCCGCTTCTTTTCCCAAATCGGGTCATTTTTTATCACAGTCGAAAAATAATGCAATAAAAATTATTACAAATTTTTCTTGCGGTCTTTGGATGTCTCAAATAGCCTTCCGTCCAGGTATATGAATTGGAATAGCAAACTCCGCACTCTGGGAGCGATTTTCTCCCTGCTGGGGGCAGTGCTCCGCGCGGAAGCCCAGACGCCCGCCATTATTCCGCTGCCCCAAAAAATGGTAGTTCAGCCAGGAAGCTTCGTGCTCCGCAGCCATGCCCGCTTTCCGGGAGCGGAGGCAAAAATCCTCGCGGACACGGGCGCCGAGGAGACAGGGCGTTACCTGGCCGCGGAACTGCGCCGGCGCGCTTCGGTCCAATTGGACGTGATCCCCAAAGCGAAGGCGGGAGGATCGGGAAATATTGAATTGAGTCTGGTCGGCGCGAATTCCGAGCCTGGTAACGAAGGATATTCCTTAACCGTTGCGCCCAAGGGAATTACGATACAAGCAGGCACTTCCGCAGGCTTGTTTTACGGTGTGCAGTCCTTGCTCCAATTGCTGCCGGTGGCGGACAAAACCGGCCGGCAGCCAACAAGTTGGCTGATTCCTTGCGTTCATATCGAAGACCAGCCTCGCTTCCGTTGGCGGGGTCTGATGCTGGACGTAAGCCGTCATTTTTTCACCAAAGCGGAAGTGGAGCGGCTTCTGGACGAATTGGCGTGGCATAAGATGAATGTCTTCCACTGGCATCTGGTTGATGACCAAGGGTGGCGCATCGAAATCAAAAAATATCCGCGCCTGACCGAAATGGGGGCTTGGCGCAAGGCGATTGGATTTGGACTGGAGGCCAAGGCCAGCACGGCTTACGGCCCGGATGGCCGTTATGGCGGTTACTACACCCAAGACGACATCCGCGAGGTTGTCGCTTACGCGCGGTCCCGGCACATTGAAATTGTGCCCGAGATAGAAATGCCGGGACATTCGAGCGCGGCGTTGATGGCCTACCCGCAATTCAGTTGCACGGGAGGGCCGTTCAGCAACGACATGGCCGGCGGGGTGTTCGACGGGGTTTATTGCGCTGGAAACGAAGACACGTTTGCTTTTGTGGAGGATGTGCTGACGGAGGTCTGCGCGCTTTTTCCCGGACCCTACATTCATATTGGGGGCGACGAAGTGCTTGTGGACAATTGGAAGAAATGCCCGAAATGCCAGGCGCGTATGCGCGAGGAGGGGTTGACCAAAGAAATTGAGCTGGAGGGGTACTTCATCCGTCGCGTGGAAAAGATCGTCAATGCCCACCACCGGCGGCTGGTCGGCTGGAGCGAAATTCGCGAAGGCGGTCTGGCGGCCGCTGCCACGGTAATGGATTGGGTGGGCGGAGCAGTCGAGGCCGCCACGGCAGGCCATGACGTCGTGATGTCGCCCCTGGCCGATTGTTATTTCGACCATTACCAATCGTTGGACCAGGCCAAGGAGCCGCACGCCATTGGAGGATACCTCCCGCTGCGTCAGGTTTATGCGTACGAGCCGGTTCCCACAAACCTGCCCGCGGCCTATCAACAACATATTCTTGGCGCGCAAGCCAATGTCTGGACCGAATACATGCCGTCATTCGAGCATGTTGAATATATGGTGTTTCCACGACTTTGCGCGCTGGCCGAGGTGGATTGGTCACCCAAGACGTCTCGCCACTGGGACGACTTCTCGCGCCGCGTCCGCATTGATTGCTCGCGGCTGGATCGCCTCGGAGTCAACCATCGCTCCGTGTCCACGCTTGCGCAAGAGCCGCCGGTGGATCCTTGACGGAGAAAATCCTGCTTTTAGAAACGCGCGATTTTTAACCCAAAAAAGGCATTTGGAATGGCCGCAAAAGAACGCAATGAACGCAAAGAACAGATGGAAAACAGGATGCGTGAGCTGACCGGGAGTCAACGCCTCCACCTAAACGAGGATTTAAAATGAACCGAGCGATCAGCCCGATCAGGTTTTCTTTGCAGTGCAATACCTTGAAATCTTGCCATTTTAACAAGATTTTATTGAACAGGAGAAAACGGAGAGAACAGAGACTCATTTTAAATCTTTCATCACTCTGTTGCCTCCGTTTCCTCATGTTCAAAAAATGTGTTTGGTTGCGGCTGGCCGCGCTGCGTTCTTTGCGTTCTTTTGTGGCTAAATCCACTGCCGGATTCAGGTTAACTCAATGCCCGAATCTATCGGAATCATGAGACGATGGGAACAAGTTTTTTGGATTGTAGGTCTCTGGCTGGCGGCCAGCGGCGGCGCACACGGTCAATTGGCTACGCCGGAGGAGATCATCACTCTGCGTCAATTGAAAAATCTGACCCCGGAGCAGGCCGCGGCGAGATTGCCTGTGCGCGTGAGAGGCGTTGTGGTTTGCTATGATGCCGGATGGCACCAATTATATCTCCACGATGAGCGCGAGACGCTTTACTTCAACGCGGACGATTTCGCAACCCAACCGAACAAAGGAGATCTGATCGAGATTACAGGCAAGGCCCGCGGCACGAACGTCCTGGAGAATCCAAAGCTGGCGATTCTTGGCCAGGCCGCCTTGCCTGCGGCCCAGCCTCTGGAATTATCGAACCTCGGGCGTGCTCATGGCGAATGGGTGGAGGTCCGAGGCCGTGTGCTGTCGGCGGAATCGAGCCGTGGACGCCTGGCCTTGCTGCTCAATGACAAGGGACAAAACTGCCTTGTGTATCTGCTGGGCCGCCCCGCGACCAATGATTTCAAGCAGTGGCTCAATTGCCGGGTGCAAGTGCGCGGCATCAATGCCAGCCGCATGGCCGGAGACCGGCTGGAATCCGGCCTCTTATTCGCTCCCGGCCCCGACGAAATCAAAGTTCTCGAACCGGCTGCCGCCACGCCCTCGCAGATTCCGGTGGTGTCCATTGGCAGCTTGCTCAACCGCGAATTGGGATCGTGGACCAACCAGTGGGTGCATATTAACGGCTTGTTGGTCTCGTATCGCGAGGGCCAGTCCATCACGGTAAAGGACCCCACCGGGGTCATCCGCGCGCGAGTCATCCAATTGACGCAAATGCGCGGCGACGAGCGGGTTGATGTGTGGGGCTTTTTTGAAGCGGGACCGGAGGAGACGTTTCTCAACAACTCCTACTTCGAAGTGGCGCACCCTCCGGCGCAAGATTTGGCCGCCGTGTCGCCGCCGGCGCCGCTCTCCAGAGTCGCGCGGCTTCCGTCGGTTCTGACCCAAGTTTCGGACATCCTGCAATTGCGCCCCGAAGAGGCGGCCCAACAACTGGCCGTTCGATTGCGCGGCGTCATCACCTACGCCGACCCCAGTTGGCGCATCGGTTTTTTGCAGGACCGGGGCGACGCGATATATGTGGACTTGGACCCGGCCCAGAAAAACATCCAATCCGGCCAATGGGTTGAATTGACCGGCCGAACCAGTCCCGGCGGTTTTGCGCCGGAAGTTCTTAGCTCGGCCATCGAAGTCCTGGGGGTGACCAACCTGCCGACGCCCGCGCGCGTTGATCTGGAAGATTTGGCCAATGGCCGTTTCGATTCACACTGGGTCGAGATGGAAGGATTGGTGCGGCGCGTGGACGAATCGTCGGGTCACGTCAGTTTGAGCCTGATGACGCCCAAAGGCCGTTTTAAAGCCATCATTCCAGGGTTTGAGAACAAGTCCTTGCCAACCAACCTGATTGACTCGCTGGTCAGCGTGCAAGGCGCTTGCACCTCGGAATTAAACGTGCGCCGGCAACTCAGCGGCATCACTCTGCAAGTTCCGAGTTTGGAGCAGATCAAAATTCTCGAGCCGGCTCCGTCCGATCCCTTCGCCATCGTGACCACGCCCATGGACGCGGTGGCGACGTTCGTTCCGGACCGATTCGCGGGCCGCCGCGTCAAAATTCAAGGCGTCGTCACGCTCCGGATGACAGGACAAGGGTTCATCGTCCAGGACGCTTCCGGCGGCATGAGCGTGCTGACCCGCCAGACCAACGAAGTTCAGATGGGCGACCTGGTCGAAGCGATCGGATTTCCAGCGATTGGCGATTTTTCCCCCTATTTGGAGGAGGCGGCCTTCCGCATTCTTGGGACCGGGCCGATGCCCGCGCCCAAACCGGTCACGGCCGAACAAATTCTGCTGCACGGAACAAATAACGCGCAAATCGTCACGATGGACGCGCAACTGCTGCAAAATGTGCCGCGCTCGGCCAATCCGCAAATGGTTTTGCAGGACGGCCCGATTTTTTTCACGGCACAACTTGAGCCGCAGGCGCGGCGTCAGGAATTTCCCGATCTGGTTTCAGGCAGCCGGCTGCGGCTCACGGGCATCTGTTCCATTCAAGGGGGCGAGGGCCATGAGCCGCAAGCGTTCCGTTTGCTGCTCCGGGATCCGCTTGATGTGCAATTATTGGAATCGCCTCCCTATTGGACGGCCAGACGCGCCTTCATGCTGGCGGGAAGCATGATGCTGGCGGTTTCCGCCGCCCTCGGATGGGTCGCGTTGCTGCGCCGCCAAGTCAGAAACCAGACCAAGGTTATCCGCGAAAAACTCGAGGACGAAGCGGCGCTGGAAGAGCGCTATCGAGACCTCTTCGAAAATGCCACCGATATGCTTTACACCCATGATCGCGAGGGCCGCGTCACCTCGGTGAATCAAACCGCGGAACGGCTTCTGCAAAGGCCGCGCAGCGAAGTGCTCGGGCGCAACATCCTGGCCTTTGTCGCCGAGGAGCAACGGGCCTCCGCCCGTCAGTGGCTGGAACGTTTGCTCAAAGGCGCGGCCATGCCTAACATGGAATGGGACATCATCGCCGCCTCCGGCGAACGGGTCAAATTGGAGATCAGCGCGCGCTTGATGGCCCGCGACGGACACGAAGTGGAGATCGAGGGCATTGCCCGCGACATCACCGAACGCAAACGCCTGGAACGGGAGATTCTGGAGATCAGCAATCGCGAGCAGCGGCGCATTGGCCATGATTTGCATGACGGCATCTGCCAGCAACTGGCCGGCATCGCCTTCCTGACCTCCACTCTCGCGGAAGAATTGGCGGAGGAAGGCGTTTCCCAATCACCCCAGGCGGAGAAGATTAGCGGCATGATCAATGAAGTCATTGATCAAACACGGGGCGTTGCGCGCGGCTTGTTTCCAGTGCGATTGGAGGAAAAGGGTTTGGTGGCCGCGTTGGAGGAGCTGGCTTCCAACGCCAGTGAAGTTTTTAAGATCAATTGCCAATTCGTCGTGGAAGGCCTGCCCGTCACGGTTGAAAATGAAATCGCACTGCATTTGTATTACATCGTGCTGGAGGCCCTGGCCAACGCCGCCAAACACAGCGGCGGCTCCAGCGTGGACATCACCCTCCAACCCTCGGGCGACCGCTGGCTGCTGACCATCCAGGACGACGGCATCGGGTTCTCGCTCCCGTCTCGCAACCAGGAGGGCATGGGCTTGCGCATCTTGCACTACCGTGCCCGCGTCATCGGCGCGACTTTAAACTTACAGAGCCAGCCTGGTTCGGGCACGACGGTAGCGTGTCTTTTTCTGCCCGTTTCCCGCGAATTGCCGCGCGGCGCCGGCCCTCGCCGCCAGCGGGGAGAAACGAGCCGGGTGGAAAAGACTCAGCCCTGAGCATATATGAGGAAATCGTCGCCGGAAAAAAACCGCATCCTGATCGTGGATGATCATCCTTTGTTCTGCGAAGGCCTCCGCCGCATGATTGACCGCCACCCATCCCTGGAGGTGTGCGGCCACGTGCCCGATGCCGCTTCGGCCATGAAAGCCGTCTCCGAGCTGAAACCGGACCTGGTGTTGATGGACATCTCGCTCGAAGGCACCAATGGAATTGATGTGACTAAGAGCCTCAAAGCCAAATACCCGGAGCTGCCCATTCTGGTGGTTTCCATGCACGATGAAGCGCTTTACGCGGAACGCGCCCTGCGCGCCGGAGCGCAAGGTTATATCATGAAGAATCAGTCCATTCAAATCGTGCGCGACGCCATTTTCAAGGTCCTGGGGGGCGACATCTTTCTCAGCGAAAAAATGTCCACTTCCGTTCTAGCCAGGCTCCTGCTCGGCAAAAAGGACGAGTCCAAGTCGCCCATCGAGTTGCTGAGCGACCGCGAACTGGAGGTCTTTCAGATGCTCGGAGAAGGAAAATCCTCGCGCCAAATCGCTGAGGCGCTGGACTTGACCATCCCCACCATCCATTCCTTCCGCAATCGCATCAAAGAAAAGTTGCAGTTCAAAAACTCGACCGAACTGGTCCTGCACGCCATGCAATGGGTGCGCGAACACGTCAGCAGTTCCTGAACTCTGGACTGAGATTGGTTTTCCCAGCCTGCCGCTGGGTTTGTACCGCGTTCAATGGTCGGGAAATCTGGCCCTGCCTCAGTGGAATACACTGACCAACAATGTGGCCGGCACGGGCGCCAATGTGCAAATCGCCGACCCCGCGCCCGCCACCGCGCCCGCGCGCTTTTATAGGATTCAAACGCCGCCTTGATGATCTCAAAAAAACCTTCGGTCACCCCAACTCTTCCTTGAGCACGCGCGCTATTTTCCGGCTCCATAGTTCCAGCGCGCCGGCGTCGCGGCCTTCCAGCAGCAAGCGTATTTTCGGCTCGGTGCCGGAATAGCGGAGCAAGACCCGTCCGCCTTGCGCCTTGAGGTGGGTCTCGGCCTGCGCCATAAGCCGGGTCACGCCCCCTAATTGCTCCAACGGCTTCTTCTCGCGCACGACGATGTTTGTCAATAATTGCGGGAATCGCGTCCAGCACCGCGCCAATTCCGACAACGGCTTGTTCCGCGTTTTCATCACGCGCAGAATTTGCAGGGCGGCAATCAGCCCATCGCCGGTGGTGCTGAAATCGCGCAGGATGATGTGCCCGCTTTGCTCGCCGCCGACGTTGAGGTCGCTCTCCCGCATCGCGGCCAGCACGTTTTGATCGCCCACGGCTGTGCGGATGGTTTTGCCGCCGGCGGCTTCGATGGCCGCGTCCAACCCGGCGTTGCTCATCACGGTTGCGGCGATGGTCTTGCCGGCCAGCGTGCCGGCGGCCAGTCCTTCCAGGCCGATGATGGCCAGGATGTCGTCGCCATCAATGAGCGCGCCTTTTTCGTCGCAAAGTAAAGCGCGGTCGGCGTCGCCGTCGTGCGCCAGGCCCAGGTGGGCGTGGTGCTCGCGCACCAGGCGGCAGAGATGTTCGGGGTGCATCGCCCCGCAGTCTTTGTTGATGTTGATGCCGTCGGGTTGATTGGCATGGACGATGACTTGCGCGCCCAATTCCCGCAAGACGCAGGGCGTGGATTTGTAGGCCGCGCCGTGAGCGCAATCCACAACCATGCGCAAACCCTCCAGGGTGAGATGGCGCGGGAAGGTGCTTTTGGCAAACTCGATGTAGCGGCCAAGAGCATCGTCAATGCGCACCGCTTTGCCGATCTCCCTGGCGGTGGGGCGAATCTTCTCAATCTCCCCGCTGAACACCAATTTTTCGATGCGGTTCTCGATTTTGTCGTCGAGCTTGTAGCCGTCGGCGTGGAAGAATTTGATGCCGTTGTCGTCGTAAGGATTATGGGAGGCGGTGATGACAATGCCGGCGTCGGCCCGCAAGCTGCGGGTCACATAAGCCACGCCCGGCGTGGGCAGCGGCCCGATAAAAAGCACGTCCACACCCATGGAGAGCACGCCGGAAGAGAGGGCGTTTTCAAGCATATACCCGGAAAGGCGCGTGTCTTTGCCGATGACGATCTTGTGTTTGCCGCGTCCGCGCGATTCGGATTCCAGATTCTTAAAAACGTAGGCCGCAGCCTGGCCGAGTTTGAGGGCGGTCCCGGCCGTAACGGGTTCCACGTTGGCCGTGCCTCGCACGCCATCGGTGCCGAAGATTTTTTTTGGGCGGCTCATTTCAGTAATTCCGGTCCAGCTTCCCTTGCAGTTTTCGGGTCGAGAGATCGGACCACACGGCCGCCATATCGGGCACGCCCATTCGAATGTGGAAAGGCATGATAGCGGGTCAATCCCGGCCGAATGGCGTTAAATCAATCGGGGGCGAAGCGACGCCCTTCTTCAAGTTTTCCGCTGACTTGTCCAGCATTTTTAGGACGCGAGCGGAGACACTTTGGCGCGGCACCAGCACCCGCGGCTCCAGCAAAAAGGAGCCATTCGACAGGCATCTGACGCGAAAATACTTCGCCTTGGCGCGGCGGAGACTGATCCGATTTTTCGCGTCGGCAGCGACATCGTATTCTTTCACGACGGTGGGGCCGGTATTCTGCTTTCTCGATTCCAGCATTGTTGGCATAAGTGTAATATGGTGGGATTTCCCACTGAGTCAAGCCCTGATTTTAGGCTGGCTTGTCAATAAAAAATAAAAATTGGGTGATTTCATGTTTGCGAAAGCATTCCATTCCCAAATCGAGGCCATTTCGCACTATGCAGCCTGCAAGTCGGCGACTTATACTGTGCGGCCATGCGCACAGTCAATGTTTCATTGGGCAGCCGGAGTTATCCCATCTTCATTGGGGGGAAAATCCTGGCCGATCTCGGCCGGCATTGCGCGGAATTGCAGTTGGGCCGGCGTTGCGTCATTATTTCCGATGCGAACGTCGCGCCTCTTTATGCCGCCAAAGCCGCCGCCTCCCTGCGTAAATCCGGTTTTGAACCCATGCTGGCGACGATTCCGGCGGGCGAGACTTCCAAGAGTTTGAAGATGTTTCAACGTTGCTGCGATATGCTGGCCGATCATCGCTTGGAACGAAAATCCTTCATCATTGCTCTGGGCGGCGGCGTCGTGGGCGATTTGGCGGGGTTCGTCGCGGCTGCTTATTTGCGCGGCATCGCCTTTGTGCAGGCACCCACTACGTTGCTCGCGCAAGTGGATAGTTCGGTGGGCGGCAAAGTCGGCGTCAATCTGGCGGCGGGCAAGAATCTCGTGGGCGCCTTCCATCAACCGCGCCTGGTGCTGTGCGATTTGGCCACCTTGCGGACTTTGTCGTTGCACGAATTCCGCTCCGGCCTGGCCGAAGTCATCAAGTACGGCATCATTTACGACGCGGCGTTCTTCGCCCGGTTGGAGCGCGACTTGCCAAGGCTGCTGCGGCGCGACAGCGAAATTTTGGCGCAAGTGGTCGCGCGCTGCTGTGAAATCAAGGCCGAGGTCGTGCGCCAGGATGAAACGGAGACCGGTGTGCGCGCCATCCTCAATTTCGGCCACACCATCGGCCATGCGATTGAGGCCATTGCGGGCTACGGCAAGTATTTGCACGGGGAAGCCATCTCCATCGGGCAAGTGGCCGCGGCGAAACTTTCGGTGCGCGCCGCCGGTTTGCCCGTGGAAGAAGCGGAGCGCATCGAAAACCTGTTCGTGCGCGCCGGTTTGCCCGTTGGCATAAAATTTTCGGCGCGGCGGCAGACGGGGTTGATCGAGGCCATGCGATTGGACAAAAAGGTCAGCGACGGCCAGATACGGTTTGTTTTGGCGCGCCGGATCGGGCAGGTCGAGCCGGGGCACAAGATTCCTCCGGAATGGATTGGCGAGGTTATAGCAGGTCGCGGAACTGCTGCGGCGTAAGCCCGGCGCTTTTTGCGAGACCGCCCATCGTGATGGCATGAATGGGGTTATGCCTGGGAATGACCAGGCGCGTCCTTCCGTTCGTCATGATGATATGTCCGCTCTGGCGCGCGACCCGAAAACCTAGCTTTTCAAAAACGCGTACTGCGTCCTGTTGGCGGATTCCCGGAATCTTGGGCACAGCGCGTTAAACCGTGACGAGTTCCGAGGCAACTTCCTCGTGTTCTTGTGCCGCCTCACGCCGAATGTCTTCTTCGGCAACCTCCAGCCACAATTGGATGGCCTCCCGGATGTTGCTCAAGGCTTCTTCACGGGTTTTGCCCTGGCTCCAGCATCCAGGCAGGGCGGGGCAGCCGATGGCGAAGCCTTCATCCGATTTTATCAATAGAACTTTATATGTCATGCGACTGACCGCATCTCAGCGATTAGTGAAAAGAGAATACCACGGAACTTACGGCGTGTCGAGACGCTCTTCTGCTCGCCCGCATTGATCGCCTCACCAAGGTTCAGTCTTCGTTCCTTGCCGTGATGGGCCAGCAGGCCTTGGCTCACAAGACAGCAAACCACTTGATCATCTAGCCGGACCAGCAAATGGAAATGAAAATCGGTCGTGCTGGTAGCTTTTATGCTTTAATTTTGGACTGTTCGGTCTATCCTGCATCGTGGTTTTAGTCATAGATAATTACGATTCATTCACCTACAACCTCGTCCAGTACCTGGGCGAGATGAAGGTGGCGTTGGAGGTCCGCCGCAATGACCAGATCTCGCTCGACCAAATCCGCGACCTGAATCCCGACCGCATTCTGGTCTCCCCCGGCCCGTGCTCCCCGCGCGAATCCGGGTTGTCCAACGACATTATCCGCGGGTTTGGGACGAAGTTGCCCGTGTTGGGTGTCTGCCTTGGGCACCAATGTATTGGCTACACGTTTGGAGGAAACGTCATTGTCAATTATCGCATCATGCACGGCAAAACCTCCCTCATCCGGCACAACGGCAAAGACCTTTTCCGCGACATGCCCAATCCATTCGCCGCCACGCGCTATCATTCACTGGTGATCCAGCGCGAGACGCTGCCTGACTGCCTCGAAGTGACGGCCGAGACCGAGGAGGGGGAAATCATGGGCGTGCGGCACAAGGAATATCCGATCTGGGGCGTGCAATTCCACCCGGAAAGCATCCTTACTGAAAGCGGCCGGCAAATCCTCAAAAACTTCATGTCCTTGCAGGCTTGACCGTCGTTTTTTTGCCGCGAAAGCGGGTGCAAGTTTTGTCAATCCCGAGCTTGACTGAAAACTTGACTTACGCTTGACTTATTGTTGTGATGGCGATGCGACAAGCATGAGCTATCAACCGATTTACACGATCACACCAGTCCTGCTGGCGCGCACTGAGCAGATCGCCGTGTTGCGCGAGCGCATTCTGGCGGCCACTGTGCAAGTGCAGTGGATTCCCGCATTGCAAAAGGACACGCGCGCGCGAAACACCCACTCCTCGACAGCCATCGAAGGCAATCCTCTCACTTTGGAGCAGGTTCGGGCGGTCGAGGAAGGCAGGGAAATCCCGGCGACTGCTCCACGCGCGACGCGCGAAGTAGTCAACTATTTCGCGGGTTTGCGCTTCATCGAGAAACACGCCCAAACCGGCCTCATCCAACACGAACACATACTTCGTCTCCACAAGATCATCGCCAGCGATGTGATGGATCAAGGCGCGGCGGGGCGTTATCGCTCGATTCAAGTTAGGATTGGGCGGCATTTTCCGCCGCCGCCGGAGGATGTCTCAGGTTTGATGTTTGAACTGCTGGAATGGTGGAATCAAGATTCGGTGAAGATTTCGCCCGTGTTAAGTTCCGCTATCCTGCATTATCGGTTCGAGGCGATTCATCCATTTGCGGACGGCAATGGCCGAACGGGACGGGCGTTGGCCCTTTGGGAATTGTATCGGCGCGGATTCGACACTCACCACATTTTCTCGGTGGATGAGTTTTACTGGGAAGATCGCGCCCGTTATTACGCCGCGCTCGACGCCGTGCGCCACCAAGGCGAGAGCCTGACCGCCTGGCTCGAATTCTGCGCGGAAGGGATATTGTTGACGTTGGAACGGGTTTGGACGCGCGTGCAAAAACTCTCCGCGCAATCGAGGCAGCAGAAGTTGGTGCTCCGCCCCAAACAGGAACAATTGCTGCAATTGCTTCGCGATCGAAGGAGCATGGCTCCAAGGGAGATTTGGACCGGCTTAAAGGTGTCCAAGCAAGGGGCGCTGGATTTATTGCGGCCGCTGATCAAGGCGGGCTTGGTTAGCCGCGTCGGGACCCGGAAAACCGGGCGATACATTTTGTCGTGACGGTCTCATGGCGGTTTCTCACGAATGGGTGTATAGTGGCTGTATATGAAGATCTTTCTTGCGACGGCTTTGCTCTGTGCGGTCACTTCGAGCCTTGTCGCCGCGCCCTTTTCCGACCTGAGTTTTGAGGCGGCGTCCAAACTGGCCGCGCAATCGGGCAAAATCGTTCTGGTTGATTTTTACACCACCTGGTGCGGCCCGTGCAAATTGCTGGATAAAACCACTTGGACCGACCCCGCCGTCATCAAGTTGCTGAAAGAAAAAACCGTGGCCTTGCGCATTGACGCGGAAAAGGAAGCGGACTTGTCCAAACGCTACAAGATCGCGGCCTATCCCAGCGTGCTTCTGATCAAACCCGACGGCACGGAAATAGACCGCCTGGTCGGTTATAAGGAACCAAAGGCGTTCATCGAAGATTTCAACGACGCGCTCAACGGAAAGGATTCGGTCAGCCGCGCCAAGGATAAATTAACGGCTGCGGGCACCAATAATCCCAGCGCCCGGATGGAATTTGGCACCGCGCTGGCGCAAAAAGGCAAGAATGCCGAAGCCTTGACGGAATTTCTCTGGTGTTTTGATCACGGTTTGGAAACTGGTCCCCAGTCTGGTTTTGGCGGCGTGCGCTTGAGTTTTCTTTTGATGGACATCAAGAATCTCGCCGCCCACTTTCCGCCGGCCCAGCAAGCGCTGGAGACCCGGCGCGATGAGCGCCAAGTCAAATTAGCCGCCGGTTCGACGGATTTTCAGACGATTCAGGATTTGGTTGCGCTCAATCAGACACTGGGTCAGGAAGAGAATAATCTGGTTCTCTTTGATCACCTTCCCGCTGGCAGCAAAACTCGGGAGCTTATTTCGCCTCTGCTCACGGACCAATTCCTGGAAGCCAAACGTTACGGTGATGTGCTCCAGGGGAAGGATGGAAAGTCAGCGTTCCAACAAGCAGTGGATCGGTTTAACATGGTGCTGGATTCGTTGGGCAAGAACAACCCCATGAGAGAGCGTACGGAAGGAAACTTGCGACCGTTTACCGTCAACACCGGCGCGCAGTCTTTTGAAGCCCTGGCCGGCCTGAAACGGAATCAGGACGGCAAGGAGTTGGCCGGGCAAATTCTGAAATTTGATTCTTCGCAAGACACACACACGTTGCTGGCCGACGTCGCGCAACGGGCCGGAAATGCCGAGTTGTCCCAGTTTGCGAAGCAGTGACTTGGGGTTGCGGCGGGCCAAAAAATTCTCTTGCGGACGGGCGGCGCCTCGTAAATCGTAAGGCGCCACTGGCGAATCCTTTGAGCGCACCAGCCCAACAATTCGATTTCCAGCGCCAAGCGCGCGAGGAAATGATCCGCGAAGGTTTCCAGCCTGATTTCCCGCCGCAAGTCATTCACGATGTCCTGTCGCTGTGCGCGGCCACCGGCCTGGACGGCGGCGTGCGCGATCTGCGCGCGCTGCTCTGGTCCTCCATTGACAACACCGAATCGCGCGATCTCGACCAGATCGAGTGGGCCGAACAAAAGCCCGATGGCCACATCCGGGTGCTGGTTGGCATCGCCGATGTTGACGCGGTCGTGGCCGCCAACTCGGCGACCGACGGCCATGCCCGAACCAATGCCACCTCGGTCTATACGGGCGGCCCGGTTTTTCCCATGCTGCCGGCAAGGTTGTCCACGGACCTGACTTCGCTGGGGCCGGACGCCGACCGGCGGGCGGTCGTGATGGAATTTGTGGTCGGCAGCGACGGGCACGTGGATTGTTACGATGTTTGCCGGGCGCTGGTTCGCAACCACGCGCAGTTAAACTACGACCAGGTTGGAAGCTGGTTGGAGAGCTTATCGCCCGCCGCGGCGGCGCCGTTCAAGCCGGCGGGCCTGAGCGAACAACTGCTCCTGCAACACGAGGCCAGCCGGCGCTTGAAGGCCTTCCGCAAGGAGCACGGCGCGCTGGTCCTGAACGGAGGGGATAACGTGCCGATTGTGGTGGATAATTCCGTGCGGGAAATTGCCATGGTAAGGGAGAATGCGGCCCGCGATCTGATCGAAAGTTTCATGGTCGCGGCCAACGTGGCCATGGCGGAGTTTCTGCGCGCGCGCAACTCTCTTTGCCTGCGGCGGATTGTGCGCGCGCCCAAGCGCTGGGACCGCATTCAGGCCCTGGCCGCGCCGCTGGGCGTGAAGTTGCCGGATGCGCCCGATGCGCGCGCGCTGGGCGAGTTCCTGGCGCAACGGCGGCAGGCCGACCCGGATCATTTCCCGGAATTGTCCCTGGGCGTGCTCAAATCCCTCGGCCCCGCCGAATACACGGTGGAACATCCGGGCGACGAGCACGAGGGCCACTTTGCTCTGGCGGTGCAGGATTACTCGCATGCCACCGCCCCCAATCGCCGCTATGCGGACTTGACCATGCAACGGCTTCTAAAAGCAAGTTTGGCGGGGTCGCCCGCCCCGTTTTCCGAGAACGCCTTGTCGGACCTGGCCTCCCACTGCACGGAACGCGAAACGGCGGCGCGGCACGTCGAGCGCTTTATGACAAAAGTGGCCGCCGCCATCCTGCTGGCGCCCCGAGTGGGCCAGGTGTTTGACGCCATGGTCACGGGCGTTTCGCCCAAGGGCACCTTCGCGCGCTTGTTGACAGTCCCGGCGGAAGGGCGGATTATGCGCGGCGAGCGCGGACTGGACCTCGGCGATAGAATCCGCGCCCGCCTGGCCGGAGTGGATGCCGGCAAGGGATTCATAGATTTGGAAACAGCACGATGAACCACGTTTGCGCACCAACATGAAGGACTCGAAAACAGCCAGACAGCTTTCCACCTTTTCTTTCCCCACGAAAATATTATTCGGCGCGGGCGCTCTCTCGTCGCTGCCCTCGCTGCTCGGCCCGTTGAAGATTCGCCGCCCGCTCATCGTCACCGACGCCGGCATTCTGCCGACGGATGCGTTTGCGCGCCTGGGAGAAATCTCCGGCGGCAAATGGCCGGTGTATGCCGAAGTGCATCCCAATCCGACGGCGGAAGATGTGGAAGGGGCCGCCCTGGCTTTCCGCCGAGGCCGATGCGACGCGGTGCTCGCGTTCGGCGGGGGCAGCCCGCTGGATGCCGGCAAAGCTGTGCGGTTGCGGTTGAGACGGCCCAAGTTGAGCCTGGCGAAATTCGATTACGCGCTGGACTGGAGCGGGCTGGCGCCTTTCATCGCGATTCCGACCACCGCCGGCACCGGGAGCGAAGTCGGGCGAAGTTCAGTGATTACCATGGACGGGCGCAAGCAGGTTCTCTTTCACCCGGCTCTCCTGGCGGCCTTTGTCATCCTGGACCCGGAATTGACCGCCGCCCTCCCTGCGCGCCTGACCGCCGCCACGGGCGCGGACGCACTGACACATTGCATCGAGTCCTACACCTCCACGGTTTATCATCCCTTGTGCGACGGCATCGCGCTGGAGGGTTTGCACCTGATCGCCCACGCGCTGCCGCGTGCTGTCAAGAATGGAAACGACCTGGAGGCCCGCGGCCAGATGCAGATCGCCGCCATGATGGGCGGCATCGCCTTTCAAAAGGACCTCGGCGTCGCCCATTCGCTTTCCCATCCGCTCTCGACGTTGTGCGGGCTGCATCACGGCACGGCCAATGCGCTGACGCTGCCGGCCAGCATGGAGTTTAACGCCGCGCGGCGGCCTGGCCTCTATCGCCGGGTCGGCGTGGCCCTGGGCTTGAACGATCCGGATGACGGCGCGACCATTGTCTTTGTGCGGCGGTTGCTGGAGGAGATCGGGCTGCGGCCGGGGCTGCGCCATTACGGCGTCAAGCCCGCGCAATTCGCCGCGCTGGCGGAGCAGGCCCTGGCGGATTCGTGCCACAAGACCAACCCCGTGCCTGTCACCAGGAAAGATTTGCGGCAACTGTACGAAACCGCCTATTGACAACATGAATCTCCCCACGCAGCTCGTTCTGAATGGCAAACTCCTGGCGGCCTCCGACGGAAAAATTCTGCCCGTCATCAACCCGGCCACCGAGGAAACACTGTGCGAAACCGCCTCGGCTTCGGCGCGCGACGTCGAAACTGCCGCCGCCGGCGCCCAACGGGCCTACGAGAAGGAGTGGCGCGACCTCAAGCCCGCGCGCCGGGCCGAAATTCTCTTCCGTGTCGCCCAGGAAATCCGGCTGCATGCCGAGGAACTGGCCCAACTGGAAATGCTCAACATCGGCAAGCCCATCTCCGATGCGCGCGACGAGATCGCGTTGGGCGCGCGCACCTTCGAGTATTATGCGGGCGCCGTTTCCAAATTCTGCGGGCAGACCATTCCCGTCGGGCGCGGCGGATTTGATTTCACGCTGCGCCAGCCGTTGGGGGTGGTGGCGGCCATCGTGCCGTGGAATTTTCCCTTTCCCATCGCCTGCTGGAAAGTCGCGCCCGCCCTGGCGGCCGGCAATGCCGTCGTCCTCAAGCCCGCCAGTCTGTCGCCCTTGACGGCGTTGCGCCTGGGTGAATTGGCTCTGGCGGCGGGCCTGCCGCCCGGCGTGCTGCAAGTCCTGGCCGGCGCCGGCGCGGAGATGGGCGAAGCCCTGGTGCGCCATCCCCTGGTGCGCAAGATCGGATTCACCGGTTCGACGGCTGTAGGTTCGAGCATCATGGCCATGGCCTCGACGGACGTGAAGCGGGTCTCGCTCGAATTGGGGGGCAAATCGCCCAACATTGTTTTTGCCGACGCCGATTGGGGAGAGGCGGCCCGCACTTCGCCCATGAGCGTCTTCGCCAACGCCGGGCAGGATTGCTGCGCGCGCAGCCGCCTTTTTGTCGAGCGCAGGATATTCAAAAAATTCGTAGATGTCTTTGTGGAAGCGACGGCGGCGATCGTCGTCGGCAATCCGGACCGGGCGACGACGCAGGTCGGGCCGCTGGTCTCGCGGCAGCAGCGCGAATTGGTGGAGGGCTTTCTGACCGGCGCCCGGAGCTCGCGCCGCCCGTTCCTGTGCGGCGGGCAGCGATTGTTCAAGAAGGGATATTATCTCAGCCCCGCCGTGGTGCTGGGCTGCGAAACCTCCGACGACATTTGGCGTCAAGAAGTTTTTGGGCCGGTCGTGTGCATCCGGGCCTTCACCAACGAGGAGGCCATGCTGGCGGAAGTCAACGACACGCCCTACGGCCTGAGCGGCTCGCTTTGGACCGGCGATTTGCGGCGGGCCTTGCGCGTGGCCCGGCGCGTCGAGAGCGGCGTGTTGAGCGTCAACAGCCATGCCAGCGTCCACCTGGAAGCGCCCTTTGGCGGATTCAAACAGAGCGGACTGGGTCGCGATCTGGGCATGGCGGCCATGGAAAGCTACACCGAATTGAAAAATGTTTATATTGCGGAGTAATCCCAAGTTACTGAACTGGAATCTTCAGCAGTTCGTCTGAGGTTTCCGGGCCGGGGTGCTTCTCGGCGCGCGCGGCCGCGACCACTTTAGGATCAATGGGCCCGGCTTTGTTGCCCCATTGCGAGCGGATGTAAGACAGCACCGCGGCGATTTGATCGTCGGTAAAGTTGTCGCGCCACGGCACCATGGTCAAATTCCATTCCTGCCCCTTGACGCTAATCGGCCCCGTCAATCCGTTGAGAGCGATGCGGGCAATGCGGTCGCCGCCCGGCGCTTGCACCCATTCGGAGCCTGCCAACGGCGGGGCGGTGCCTTCCTTGCCCAAGCCGTTGGGTTGATGGCACACGGTGCAGCTCTTGTCGAACACCTGCCTGCCTAAAGCCCTTAGTCGTGCCGCAGGATCCTGCGGATTGGCCATGTTTACGGCCTCGTAGGAATGGTAAGGGCCGTAAACGTCCCTGCTAAAGCCGCCGGCGTTCTCGGCCAGGAAGAGCTGGCCCCAATAAAACAGGAGGCCGAAAGCCACGATCAGCCAGATCGGAACGGTCCAACGTTCAGCCACAGGCTCGGGGCTGCTCTGATCGGCGGTTTTGTTTGGCTCGTCAGCGTTCATTTAACGGTGGGCTTGGCGGCGGCTGGGACGGCTTTTGCAGGCGCGGCGTTCGTCGGCACGGCGTTTGTTTTGGGTTGTGGAGGAGGAGGCGCTTCAAAGAGGTATCCGTCCTGGCGCAGGCTCAACAAATAAGCGGCCAGCGCGCGGGCTTGCGGGCGCGGCACAATTTCGTAACCCGGCGGCGCCGCGTCCTCAAAGGGCAGAACGATGGCGTCACGCGCCGGAAAAAGCCCGATTTTGCGGGTCTCAAAGAGAAAACGATACGGCGGCATGACCGAACCGGGAGTGATCAGGCGCGAATCGTAGAGGCGCACGAAAAGGCCGTTGGTATCCGAGAGCCGGCCGACGTTGGCCAGGTCGGGGCCGACGCGTTGCGAGCCAAGCATCACGGGCTGCTCAAAAAGGTAGTCTTCGGCCAGACTGCGGCGAATCCCCCAGCCGCGATGAAGGTCCGAACCGAGGTCCAGCGAGCGGACCATTTCGGTGTGGCAGGCGGCGCAGCCGTTGGCGCGATAGATTTCCGCGCCCGCATGGGCCAGGCCCGGTTGGGCCACCGGATAGGTTTGAGGTGAGGCGTCGCCCACGGCTACAGTGTTGGTCTGGGTCAGGCCGCCCAGTTGCAACTGCGGGGCCAGGACAAAGCCGGTCCATGAACAAGCCATCGTCGCCAACAAGCCCAAAAAAAGCAACGGGCCGCTGTTCATGGACGCTCCTTTCGCGCCATGCAACATTGTCGGCAGGACTGGACCAGGACACCGGCAAAATTGAGCAGGAACAAAACGGTTCCCGCCACCACAAACAAATCGCCCACGGTGCTCACGCGCAATGGCATCATCGTCCGTCGCATGACATCCGGGAAGGAATTCGCGGCGTTGGCCAGCAGAATGCCCTGGCCGACGCCGGCGACCAGCAGGGAAAGGTAAGAAATCAGCACGCCGAGAAACGTCAGGTAGAAGTGGAGCTTGAGCAGTCTTGGGTGCCAGGCGGAATTCTCCAGGCCGAGCAGGCGCGGCACAATGTAATAGAGCGCGCCAAAAACAGTCAGCGCGAAAAATCCGTAGTGGAACAGTTCCTTTTGCGCAACGCCGAACCAGGTGAAATCGGTAATCGAACTGACACTAGGCAGGACGCCGACGATTTGTTGCGCGCCGGCGATGACCCAAAAGATCAGCCCCACATAAGTGAAACGCAAAGTCGGGTCGGCGTCCAGCGCGCCCAGGTCCTGGCGGACGGTTTGATAGAAATTGGTCGCGACCGCCAGGATCGGCACGGCTGTGAGCACCGTTCCCACCACGGCCAGGCTGATGATCCAGGAAGGCAGCGGAGCGCCGTCGGGCATGCCGCCCCAACTGCCGAAGAGGGCCAGGGTCCAAAAGGCCAGCGCCGCCTGGTAATGGCTGTGCAGCGAACGGCTGAGAAGTTTCGGGATGAAGTAAAAGGCCGAAGCCAGCCCGGCAAACCCGAGGAAGACCGTGTCGAGATTATGCGCGTACCACCAGGCGATGGAAGCTTGCAGCACGCCGCGCGCCGGCACACACAGCAGCACGAGAACGGCGGTGGAAAAAATCCACGGAAACCAGAAAAGCGAGCCGACGACAAACCATTGCGACGGATAAAGGCGTCCCTCCTGGCGTTGGTGGAAAGTCAGCAACGCGCAGACGCCGATAAAGAGATAAGCGAGGAAGAGAAGCGGCGCGCACCACGCCGGCATTTCAAAGGAATCGAAGCCGGTGCTGCCGCCGCAAAGGATCGCCGCCGCGCCGAGAGCGACGGCGATGTTCCATAAAATCGCGCCGATGAAAACCATGGCAGGGCCGGCCAGGACCGCGCGACCGAGACGGCACAGCAGCCAAAGGCCAAGGCCCAGCGCGGCGGGGACGCCGAATCCGTAAAGAAAGGCCGCATTTTGCGCGGCGTGAACGCGGCCATAGCTCAGATACGCCTCGCCGGCCAGAAAACCGGGGGCGTGGAACTTGAGTGAATTGAGCAGCCCCAGCAACGACGCGATGAACAGCCAAACCACCGCGCCCGCGAAGAGGGCCAGCATCCCTACTGGGCACGAGGCCCCGGCCCCGGCCTGTTGCGCTTGAGGCAAGTTGCGGGAAATTGTTGGCGTTCGAGAAGCAATCGCGCTCATGGCCGGCACGGCTTATTCGTAAATACTTTTCTTTTCCGGCACCTTGGGGGCGGGGGCAAATTCAATGGCCGCGCGGGCCATGAGATTGGAGCGGGCCGCCGCGGGGTCCTGCCATTCCTGCAGCACCAATTCCTTGGCCCGCTCGATCGGAACGCGCACGAATCCTCTGGGCTGGTCCTGCCAATCATATTTTTCCAGCAGCGGCGCGTTGGCCGCCTTGAATTCAGACATGATCTGCATGCGTTCGGCGGCGCGGGTGGCCGAGATGGACGGGGCCTGGGTGTAGGATTGCATCAACCACACCAGCAGCGCGACGATCAGGAAAGTTCCCAGAAAGCCGGCGATGTAGGCGCCGACGCGAGTTTTTTGGCGGCAGGAATCGGAGTTCATTTGGCGCGTTGGGGTGCGATGGAAATGTCGCTGGCCGGCGGCACATAGACGCCCAGCGCTTCGGCCATGCGCGGGTCTTTCAACGGATAAACCGGGTGGCGGTTGATGGAAACGATCAAAACTTTCATCAGCACTCCGGCGAAAAACAGGACGCACGCGGCATCCACCGGCAAACCGCCGGTGAGAATGGAGTTCTTGTGGAGCGCCGGCATGATTTGAAATTCCAGATCCACAAAGTGCATGAACCAGGCCCAAGCCGCCAGCGGCAGCATCGTGACCAGTTTGAGTTTAAAATCAATGCGCAACAACATCAGGAACGGGACGAAGAAATGGCCGAAGATGATGACGTATTTGCCCACTACATCCCATGTGCCCTTTTCGCGCAAGACGTACCAGAACGTCTCTTCCGGCATGTTGGCGTTCCAGATGATGAAGTATTGCGAGAAGTTCACGTAGGCCCAGAAAACAGTGAAGGCCAGGAAAAGGGAGCCGATCATGTAATAGGTGTTCTCCCTGACCAGGTCGCGCAAAATAGTGGTCCTTTGGAGGATGAGCGTGATGACATAGACCGTCGGCAGCGTGACCCAAACCGAAGCGGCAAAATAAGTGACGCCATACATGGTCGAATACCATTCGCTCATCAACCCCTTCATAAACACAATGGCCGCCAGGGTCAGCGTGATGGCAAAGAGCACCACGCCCGAAGCGGCGAAGACGCGCATTCGCCGCACGCATTCGACCGAGCCGGTTTCGTCCTGGCGCAGGGACCAGTAGCGGAGGCGGTTGGAATACAACCACCAAATTCCGAACAAAACCGCCGCCGTGACATAATACCCCGTCATGGTGAAAATCGGATACTTGGCCCGCACCGAATGATCGGGAGTGGCCAGCTCCATCCAGGGATAGATCCACTTGGCAGTCAAGGCCACGGGCAGGAACAAGATGAGCATCGTTGGGCAGAGCAAACAGGCCATGTTCTCGCACAGACGCCGCGTTGGCACCGACCAACTGGCATCGAAGAGGTGATGCACAATGACCAAAAACCATGCGCCCAAACAAATGCTGAGGGCAAACATGAAGCCCAGCAACCAGGAGTAGCCAAATTGTTGCGCGCCGCCAAAAGCCAGACCCGCGCCCGCGCCGATCGCGCCGATAACGATCAATACCACCGGCAGATTGCGCCACCTGGACAAATCCAGTTCGGACACCGAAGCAGAATGAGGGTTTGAACTCATAGTCTATTTCTTGAACGGCGCGCGATAGGGTTCGGGCACATCTTCGGCTGTGGCCAGTTGGCTGCGTTGCAGGACGCGCAGGTAAGCGATGACAGCCCAGCGGTCCTCGACCGTGACGTTGGCCCCGTACGCGGGCATTAAATTCTTGCCGGAGGTAATCGAGTTGAACATCTCGCCATCGCACATATCAACGAACTTTCTATCATGGAAATTGGCCATGGCGACCATGCCGTATTTGCTGGTGATGCCTTTGCCGTCGCCATCGGGGCCGTGGCAGGGCGAGCAATTGATCTGGTAACGCTGCTGGCCGCGTTCGAGCAATTGGCGGGTGATGGGGAGGGGATTCACCGGAGTCCAATTGGTTGTTCCCACAATGCGGCCGGTGTTGACCGGGGAATCTTCGTAAGGATAAACCGGCTTGCCATCAATTTGAAGCGCCTCGCCGTTGATGACATAGGGGCCGCCGCGAGGCACCGTTCCCACGGGGATGAGCCGCGAGGCGTATTGGTCGGGGAAGAATTCACTGGGTGTTTGCGGGCGCACCTTGTTTTGCCGCACCATGTCGGCAAACAGTTCAATCTGCGGCCGGCGCGAATGGCTGCCGCGAAATCCGCAGATGGCCACCACCGCGAAGCACGTCAGGAAGAAAAGCAAAAAGAAGTAGCGCATTACTCCTCCACAAACTCGATGTGCTTGCTGCCCATGGATTCGAGCAGCCGGCGGGTTTCGTTTTCCGAGTACTTCGGATCGTTTGATTCAATGACCATGAAGAAGCGATCGTGCGTGGCCAGGGCGAAGCGGCGGTTTTTGAGCAGCGGATGATGCAGGCGCGGCAGGCGGTTCAGGAAGAGCATGCCCAGCAGCGCGCCGAAGGACCCGAAGAGAATGGTCAGTTCATACGATGGCGGAAAGGCCGAGAACGGGCTGAACATCGGTTTGCCGCCGATGACAATGCGATAGTCGTAGGCGTTCATGAACCAGATCATCAACATGCCGGTGGCGTAACCGGTGCAGCCGCCGATGAACGAAAACCAGCCCACTCGCGAGTTCTTCAGACCCATGGCGCCGTCCATGCCGTGAATGGGAAACGGCGTGAACACGTCCCATTGGCGGTAGCCGCTTTCGCGCACTTTCCGGGCTGCGTGCAGAATGGCGGCGGGCGATTCGAACTCGGCCATGATGGCGTAAGAAGCCGGCATCAGTGTTTCTCTCCGATTTTGGCGCCTCCCAGCGGATGATGCGGGTCGGCTTGCGGTGTCACTCCCTTGACTTCCGCGATGGCGATCAAAGGAATGAAACGGATGAACAGCAGAAAGAAGGTGAAAAATAATCCGAACGTCCCCAGGTATTGGCAAATGTCCACCCAGGTGGGGCTGTAGTAATTCCAGTTGGACGGAATGAATTCGCGGTGCAACGAGATGTCCACAATGACGAACCGTTCAAACCACATGCCCACGTTGACCAGGATCGAAAGAACAAAGACGGCCAACATGCAGGTGCGAATTTTCTTGAACCAAAAAAACTGCGGCACCACCACGTTGCACGTAACCATCGTCCAAAACGCCCACCAATAAGGCGCCGGCCGGATGTGCAGCAGCGGCCCGAAGATGAACGGGTCAGCCGCGCGCGTTTGGAAAAACTGGAACCGCTCGTAGGGATTGCCGCTGTACCAGGCGATGAAAAACTCCATCCCGTAGGCGTAGCCGACAATCGAGCCGGTGGCCAGGGTGACTTTGCACATCAATTCCACGTGGCGCACGCGGATGATGTCCTCCAGCTTGAGCATCCGGCGCAACGGCACCAGCAGCGTGAGCACCATCCCAAAGCCGGAATAAACCGCGCCCGCCACGAAGTAAGGCGGAAAGATCGTCGTGTGCCATCCGGGCAACTGTGAAACCGAGAAGTCCAGCGAGACGATGGAATGGACTGACAACACGAGCGGCGTCGAAAGCCCGGCCAGGATGAGGTAGGCCTTTTCGTAATTGCTCCAGTGGCGGTTGGAACCCGTCCAACCGAGCGCGAACAAGCCATAGCCGAATTTGCGAATCTTCGTTTTGGCCCGGTCGCGCATCACCGCCAAATCGGGGATCAGCCCCATGTACCAAAAGAGCACCGACACGGTGAAATAGGTTGAGACGGCGAACACGTCCCACATCAACGGCGAACGGAATTGCGGCCAGATGCTGAAGGAATTGGGGATGGGGAACAGCCACCAGCCGTACCAGATGCGCCCGATGTGAATGAGCGGGAAAATACCCGCGCACATGACGGCGAAAATGGTCATGGCCTCGGCCGCGCGGTTGATGGACGTGCGCCACTTTTGCCGCAGCAGAAACAAAATGGCCGAGATGAGGGTGCCGGCGTGGCCAATGCCGATCCACCACACGAAATTGACGATGGCCCATCCCCACATCACCGGATGCCCCAATCCCCATACGCCGACCCCCGTGGACATCAGGTAGAGAATCGCGGCAAAGCAGACCGTCATCATGGTGACGCTGATGGCAAAGCAGATTTTCCACCAGGCGGGCGTGTCGCCTTCGACAACGCCAGCGATGCGGTCGGAAAGCCAGCCGGGACCGTGCTGGTGGGCGACCAGGGGGATGCGCTCCAATTCCACGGGCGGCGCCTGCACTTCGATGGCGGCGTGGTCGTCCATTAGGGTGCTCCTTTCTCCGCAGGCTCCTCCGCGCCTCCTCCTTCATTAAACTCGCCCTTGTTGAACTCGTCCGTGCTGAAAGGCAGTGAATGTTCCTTGTAATCGGGCATTTCTTGATTGGGATTGCGCACCCTGGCCAGGTAAGTGCAACGCGGCTTGGTCAGCAGGAAATCCAACACCGTGTAGGTCCGTTCCTGCTCCTTGGCCTTTTGTACGCTGCTTTCCGGGTCAAGAGTATCCCCGAACACAATCGCCTCCGCGGGGCAGGCCTGCTGGCAGGCGGTCTTGGGCACGGTGCCTTCCTTCTCGGACAACCGGATGTGATCGCTGTCGCGCGCCTTGACCTTGGCCGCGATCTTGGCCTGCTCGATGCGCTGGAGACAAAGGCTGCATTTCTCCATGACGCCGCGCATGCGGACCGAAACGTCCGGGTTCTTGACCAACTTGGACAATTGCCACTGGTCCTCGGGCAGATTCCCCTTGTCCGGGTTCTTGAGCCAGCGCATCAACTCCCATTCGCCGTCGGTTTCGGTGACCAACGGACTGGCATAAAGATGTTTGTGATCGAGCGGGTGCCGGTTGTAATCAAAAAAGTTGAAGCGCCGGACTTTATACGGGCAGTTATTGGAACAATAACGGGTGCCCACGCACCGATTGTAAGTCATCACGTTCAACCCCTCGTCATCGTGCGACGTGGCATTAACCGGGCAAACGCTCTCGCAAGGCGCGGATTCGCAGTGCTGGCAGAGCATCGGCTGAACGACCGCCTCTGGATCTTCCACCGGGCCGGCGTAATAACGATCCAGACGAATCCAATGCATCTCGCGGCTTTTGCCGACCATTTCCTTGCCGACTATCGGTATGTTGTTCTCGCTTTGGCAGGCGATCATGCACGCGGAACATCCCACGCAACGGTTCAAATCAATGGACATGCCCCATTGGTGCATGCCGTGGGCCTTGGTTGTGTCAAATGGGTTGGGATAAAGGGGCAAATTGAGCGGCGGCTGTTCCGGCCTCATGGTCTGGGCGAAGCTCGGATTTTTGCGGTATTGCTCCAAGTTGGCCTCGCGCACGACGGGGCGGCCGTTCATGCTCCAATGGCTTTGGGTGGTCGCCAGTTCATAGCTGCTGTCGCCGGTGTTGCGCACTGCCGCCCCGGGAGCATAATACAAGCCGTCGCTTGAACGCAACGTGTATGCGTTAAAGCCGGTGCCCGCGCCGACTCGCCCGGTTTTCTCCCGCCCGTAACCCAGAGCCAGGCCGATGGTGTGATCGGCCATGCCGGGTTGAATCCATACCGGCCCGCTAATAGTGTGGCCATGCAACGTGACCTCGACTTTGAAATTGAAAAATTTCTGGTTCTGGACGTTTCGATCGGTGAACACGCCCAACTCCTTGGCCGTGGCCGGACTGATCAACACCGCGTTGTCCCAGGTCAATTTCGTGATCGGATCGGGCAATTCCTGCAACCAGCCGTTGTTGTTATTGCGACCGTCGTCCACTTTGGCATCGCGATAAAAAACGACCTCCAGAGCTTCCTTCGTCGGAGGCGGGGCGGCCTTCAACCCGTCTATCGCCCGCTTCAATTCCGCCGGGTCGTGTTGCACGGTGGCGGCGCTCGCGGCGCTGCCGGCCAGGAATCCGTCGTGCAGGAATTTCCGCCAGTTGTTTTCGTTGTCTCCGCCGATGGCGCGGAACGTCTCGCGGACGATTTCGTAAGGGCTGCTCGGAGTGAGGCCGCCAATCAACGCCAAAACCTCCAGTTCCGTGATTCCGCCAAACAACGGCTCAATCAACGGCTGGATCGGGACCAGCGTGCCGTCGGCCGTGCGCGCGTCGCCCCAGGACTCCAGATAATGCGCCATCGGCAGGTCCCACTGCGTCGGCGCCACACCCTTCGCTCGGGCCACCAACAATTCCTTCCACGAAGTTTCGTCCAAGTAATAACCCAGGCGGATGACGGTCTTGGCTTTGGCTTGCGCTTGCGGCCAATCCAAATCAACGGGCGCGTTATAGGCGGGATTGCCGCCCAGGATGACCAGCGTTTTCACCTGGCCTCCGTTGAGCGCCGCTGCCAATTCGGCCAGCGTGCCTTCCTTGGCCGCCGCGGTTTGGTGAAATTCAACCGTGTGACCGACCGCGCCCAACGCTTCATTGACGGCCACGACCAGCAAATGCGCCGCCAATGGCAATCGGTACCCGGCCAGCACCAGGCTCTTGCCGGCGTTGGCTTTGAGGTCCTTGGCGCATTCGATGATCCATTTGTCATACCCTTGGGCGGGCGCGGCCAATTCGTTCAGTTTTGCATCCATGTCCGATGAGGCAAGGATGTTGAGCGCCAATCGGGCCAGCACGGCCACAATCATGCTCGGCGGCACGCGCAGACGATGGTCCGCGTTGAGACCGGTCAGCGTGAAAAGGCTCTCCACCGCGTAGAGCCGGTTCATCGGATCATCCTTGCCGCTCAGAGCGCGTCCCTTGGAAAAACCCTGGATGTTCGCGTAGGCATTTTCTTCGCTGCCAATGAAATCGCAATCCAGGGAAACAATCACCTGCGCCTGATCAAGCTTGTAATAAGGCTCCACCGGGCTGTTGTAAGCCAGCGACGCCGCCGTACGGCCCAAATCCAGATCAACTGGCTCATACACGTGCCAGCGCGCGGCCGGGAATTTCGCGGCGATGGCCTGTTGCAGGCGGGCGCGGGACGGGGAGTCGTTCTGTTCCAGCAGGAACGCCAATCCTCCGCCGTCGCCCAGCGTCTTGCTCAGGCTCGACAAATAATCCAACGCCGCTTTCTTGCTTTCGCCGGAGCCGTTGCGGGTGCAACGCATGGCGCGGTCCGGGTCGTAAAGGCTCAACAGGGACGCCTGCGTCAAATGGTCGGTGCCGCCGTTGCTGCCGGGAAGGTCCGGATTGCCCTCGATCTTGGTTGGCCGGCCATCACTGGATTTGACGACGAGGGGAACCGCCTTGCGCCGTGTGGTCATGGCGGTGGCAAAGTATTGCGGGACGCCGTGAATGTAATTCTCCGGCATCTTGGCAAACGGATAAATGTGCTCCACCGGCCGCCGGCAACCCGTGGACCCCAATCCAGCCAGCAGGAAAGAAGCGGACATGATCTTGACGAAATTGCGCCGCGAAACCGGATCCTTCAATTCGCTCGCGCCCGAGGGAAATTCCCGTTCCGCCCACTGGCGGAATTCCGGCGTATCGGCCAGGTGGTCCAGGCTGCGCCAATACTTTGGGCCGTTTTCAGGCTCGGGACAGTTGGGCGGAATGGTTTTCATCTATGACAGGTCGAACAGTTTTGCAGCGACTGAACGTTCCAGTCGTGGATGATTTGATGGCCCAGGGCCAATTGCTTGGCGGGGAGGTCGCGGGCGTCATCCGTCGCCTTCCAGTCCAAATCGGTGATCTTGTCCAACGGGCGCAAACGCATGGCGGGATCGCGATGGCAATCCAGGCAATAAGTCATGCTCAGGGGCTTGGCGTGATAAACCTCGTCCATATCATTGATCTGGCCGTGGCACTCCACGCAACTGACGCCCCGGTTGACGTGGACCGAATGGTTGAAATAAACGTAATCGGGCATCTTGTGAATCTGCACCCATTCGATGGGATGGCCCGTGGCCGCGCTCTCGCGCACCACCGCCAGACGCGGATCGTCCTTGAGCACCTGGGTGTGGCAATTCATGCAGACCGAGGTCGCCGGAATGTTGGAATACCACGATTTCTCCACCGCGTTATGGCAATAGCGGCAATCCAGCCCCAACTGCTTGACGTGGACGCTGTGCGGAAAAGCCACCGGCTGGATGGGTTGATAGCCCACGCGCGTGTACTTGGGCGTGAAATAATAGGTGACGCCGCCGGTCACAGCCGTGCCCACCAGCAGGGCGCCAATAATAATCTGGCGCGGCAGCCGGTTGGTCCACTTTGGGAAAACATCGGACATTTCAGCGCGTATTTTTCGTCGTCAAAACCACGGTCCAAACACAAATCCGGCGGCGATTTTTCTTGCCGGGGCCAATCTCGTCAACTGTTTTCGTCTGTTGCCGCAACGAATGGCATTAGCAAAACTTTCCATGCTTCAAGCCAAAGAATAAGTAATTCTTTTGAACCACGGCTCTTGTTTAAGGAGTTCCCGCGCGGCTGGCAAGCGACTTTGTGAAATTTTTCACGAATTAGGCGCGCTTAATTATTGCTATTAGCCAGAATGAACTCGCCCCGCCCGCGCGGGGGGAACGCTTACTTCTTTTCCTTGAGAATCCAGTCGAATTGGATTTTTACGTCGTCCCCGCAACGCAAAGCTCCTCCGGCCAGAACCGGGGCCGGCGGCGAAACGCCATACGCGGTCATCTTCACCGGCGCGCTGCCGCTGACCTTGATCTTGCCCTCGTCCATAGGCTCGATGGTCATGGGGAAACTGACTTTGTTTTTCGCTCCTGCGATGACTAGTTCACCTGTGGCCTCCAAGTCAAACGACTTGCCGGCGGTGTGCGGGCCTTTGAAGGTCATCTCCGTCAGCGTGAATTCGATTCTCGGAAAATCGCCCGCCTTCAAAGCCTTCTGCATAAGGTCGTCCATGACCCCTGGCAGGTGGTCGGCTTTGCTGTGGATGGTGCTGACAGGGATGATGACGTGGGCTTTGGCAGGGACTTTGTCGCCTTGCAGACCGGCCGGCGCCGCTTGCGCCTTGTCCAGGGTCACGCCCGCCCCAAACTCGATGAAGCCCCCGACCATGCCGCCTTCCATCTCCCAATCATGCGCGGTGGAGGTGCCATCAACGCGCACAGAGCTGCCTCGAGGTTGCGCGTTGTAGCGGGTTTGGGCGTCTGCGCGAAGGATTGGGGCAACGCAAAACGCCAGCGCGGCGGCGGCGGACAAACGAAAATACTTCATAATTCAAACCATTCTTTCTCGAACACTATTTTCTGTTTATTGATCGCGGCCTGGTTGGCGATGATGGCCATGACCGTAGCGTCCAAGCCCTCCTGCCAAGTGGCGGCGGGCTTGTTTTTTAGGGCCGGCACATTTTTCAGTTGATCGAGCAGGTCCGCCACGCTGCCGTCGGGAAAGGTGTCGTAGAACTTTTTGGTTTCGTCGGTTTGCCGGCCGGCTTTGTCCGTAAATGCGTCCAAGGCGTAATAAAGAGGCTCATGATCGTAGGGATTGAACGATTCCATGCTGCCGGCCAGGGTGGTTTGCTTGGAAGCGCCAGCGACCAGCGCGATGCCCGTTTCGTTGTAAAAGCGGTCGTGGCGCGCGTACACTTCCCAGCCCCCTTCGTGCGCGCTGGCCTCCTTGAACAGCCAGGCCTTGAAGTCGCGCATCATCATGGCGGCCTCATCGCCTTGGTAAACCTCGTAGGCCTTCTCGAACGAATTGCAGATCGTCAGATCGTGCATCAAATTGACTCCGTGCGGAAATTCAAAGACGGCCTGGACCGTATCCGGGACATCGCGGTGGTCATCGTAGGATCTAATCGTTGAACTGAATCCCGTCACGGCCAGGGGACGCCCCCTCAAAAAACTGGAAACGGTGTCAATCTGGTGGATTCCCTCCTCGCCCAGGAGTCCGGTGCTGGTGGCTTTGTGCAGCCGCCAATTGAGCGCGTCTTCGCGTTCCGGGGTGGACGCCGCTGTATGCCACGAGGTGCTGGCATGCCACTGCGCGCGCACCATGACATATTTGCCCAGCGCGCCGGAGCGGATGAAGGGCAAAAGAAACTCAATTTGCGGATGCGACCGTTGTTGCAAGCCCGGTTGGAAAATCTGCTTGGCCGCGTCGCGCGCCGCTGTGGCGATCGCCTTGGTGTCTTCGATGGTATTGGCCAGCGGCGCTTCGCAATAGACATGCTTTCCGGCAGCGATGGCGGCCAGGGCGATGTCCTTGTGCGTCCCGGTGGGCGTGGCGATGATGACGGCTTGAACTTTCGGATCGGCCAGCAGCTTGGTGTAATCGTCGTATTTTTGCGCGTTGGGGACTTCCTTGGCAGCCCTTCGCAACGAGGAGGGGTAATTGTCGCAAATGGCCACGACCGGCGCGTTTTCCTTGTTCTCCCGCGCGGGATCGGTGTTCAGCTTTCCCAGTTGGATGAGGATTTGACGACCCCGTTCGCCCAGGCCGATGACGCCAACGTTAATGGGCGGAGCGGCAGGGATTTTGGTTAGCTCCGAATCGCCAGATTTGGCCTTGTCGTCGGCGCGCAATTCGACTCCTCCGACCATGGCCATCATCGTGGCCAGCGACGCATTTTTGAGGAAGTCCCGTCGAGTGGACTCCGGCAACTCATTTTTCTTATTCATGAACGATATTCACAGAGCAAGCCATGAAGAGACGAAACAGACAAGCAGGAATTCTTGCGTTTATTCCGGCCCGGAAGCGCGGTATCCTTCGGCATGATTGGGCTATCGGACATTTTGCTGGCCAAACTGGCCGGATGGGAGGTTGTCAAACAAGCGCGCGCGCTCCTGGCGGCGGGCCGTGTGTTGTCTTCCGAGTGGCAGCCGCCCAATTTGCGCGGCGTGGTCCAGGAAGGCTCCGCCACGTATCGCGCGGGCTTGGTGATCCGCAGCGAATCGGATGCGGACAATCTTTGCACCTGCCGCGACGCCCGCCAACGGGGGCTGATTTGCGCCCATTCGGTGGCGGCGGGCCTCCATTTTCTCAAAGGAGCCGCCCCCGCTCCAAAAGAGACGCAGAAACCGCCTCCGCCCAAAGCGCCGGTTCTGCTCCGCGCGCCGCCAGGCCAGGCTGGCGAGGCGTTGGAACTTTTTTTGATTTTGCCGCCCAATTTTGCCGGCGCCGCCGCACGGGGAAAAGTTATGCTTTACATTGAGGGGAAGTGGCGCAACGGGCGGTCGCCGCTGGACGCGCTTCCGCTGGACATTCCTTTTACGCTCGATGAAAGGGATGCCGCCTTGCTGGATGCGCTGGAGGAAATCAATCACGGCGGCAAGCCGGCGATGGTCCTGCTGGAATCGCGCCTGTTGGCGGAAATCCTGCCCAAGCTCGCGGGTCATCCTCGTGTCACGCTGGGCAAGACGCAGCCAATCGAAATCGTGCTTGAGCCGCCGGAATTACCGTTGCGGGCGCACCTGGAGAAAAGCGGCGAAATTCTCCTCTCCCTGGCCGGGCAGAAACCCGCCTGCGTGATAGCCGGCCCTGCGCCGTGGATGTTCAGCGGGCACAACTTGCAGCCGCTTGGGCTGCCGGGCGAACTCGCGGGTTTGGTCCGCGGCCCGGTGCGCATTCCGCGCGCGCGCGTGCCGGCCTTCCTGAATTTGGATTGGCCGAAGCTCGCAGGAAAGGGCGGAGTCGAGGCCGATTTCGCCCTGGACGATTTCGAGTTGGAACCGGCCGCGCCGGAATTCAAGTTGCACCTGGCCGGCGGCCTGGCCGGTTTGCAGGCGAAACTGGAATGTTTCTACGGAGGCGCATCCGCCGCCTCGCTGCCGCCGGAAACGCCGTGGTTGCCGGACCCGCGATCTCCCACTCGCTACGCCATGCGCAACTTTATGGCGGAACAGGCGGCGGCGGCGCGCTTGCTCCGGGGCGGATTCATCGGGCCGGACGCCCAGGGGTGTTATCATTTGAACGGACAGAACCCGGTGCTGAATTTTTTCGCGCGCGACTATCCCCGCCTGGAGAAAGAATGGAAAGTGACGTTGGAAGAAAGGCTGGAGCGGAGCGCCGAAAAACTGGAGCGCGTCCAGCCGCACTGCCACATCACGACTTCCGGCGAGCAATGGTTCGATCTGCGCGTCAGCTACGCCACGCCGGGCGGGGAACCGCTGGAGCCGGCCGAGATTCAGCGCCTGCTGCTCTCCGGCCAAAGCCACACCCGGCTCAAAAACGGCAAGTTCGCCCTGCTCGACACCGGCGCGGTCGAAGAACTGCAGCAGGTGCTGGTGGATTGCGCGCCGCGCCAGCACGCCGCCAGTTATCGTCTTGACAACGTCCAGGCGGGATTTCTGCAAGCCACCTTGCGCGGGCAAACCGGCTGGAACATCCAGGCGCCGGCGGGCTGGATGCGGGGGGAAATCCAACTTCAGCCGCCGCCCCTGGGAGACTTGGAGGCCGTCTTGCGGCCTTATCAGAAGGAGGGCGCGGGCTGGCTGCTCTTTTTGCGCACCCACGGCTTCGGAGGGATACTGGCCGACGATATGGGCCTGGGCAAAACGGCGCAGGTGCTGGCCCATCTGCGCGCTGTCAAGCAAAGCGGCGCCGCGCGCTGCGGTCCCTCGCTGGTCGTCTGCCCGTCCTCGCTGGTGTTCAATTGGGAAGCCGAAGCCCGAAAATTCACGCCGGAGCTGCGCGTGCTGGCCCTGCACGGCGCGGAGCGGCGCGGTCTTTTTGCCGAAATCCCGTCCTGCGACCTTGTCCTCACCAGCTACGCCCTGCTGTGGCGCGACGCCGAGCATTATCGCGGCCTGGAATTCGACACCGTGGCTCTGGACGAAGCGCAGCACATCAAGAATCGCCAGACGCAAAACGCCCAGGCCGTCAAGGCCGTCCGCGCGCGGCATAAACTAGTCTTGACAGGAACGCCGGTGGAAAATTCCGTGCTCGATTTGTGGTCGCTCTTCGATTTTTTGATGCCGGGCTATCTGGGCGCGGCGGAGGATTTCCGCCAGCGTTATGAAATCCCCATCATGCGCGACCGCAACGCCGAAGCCCAGGCGCGGCTGGCCCGACGCTTGCGGCCCTTCGTCCTGCGCCGCCTCAAGCGCGAGGTGGCCGCCGATTTGCCGGAAAAAATCGAGCAGGTCAGTTTCTGCGAGCTAAACCCGGAACAGCGGGCGGTCTATCAACAGGTGCTGGAAGCCGGCCGCCGCGAAGTCCTTGACGCGGTCAACGCGCAGGGTGTGGCCGGCAGCCGCATGGTCGTGCTCACGGCGCTGTTGCGCTTGCGCCAGATTTGCTGCGACCTGCGCCTGCTCAAGACCCCCGGCGCGGCGGCCGTCTCGGGCAAAGTGGAATTGTTCGGCGAATTGCTGGAAGAAGTTCTCGACGGCGGCCATCGCGCGCTGGTTTTCAGCCAGTTCACCAGCATGCTCGCGTTGTTGCGGGAGGAATTGTCGTCCCAAAAAATAAGGTTCTGTTATTTGGACGGCTCGACGACGGATCGCGCGCGCGTGGTGGATCAATTTCAGCGCGACGCGGATGTGCCGGTGTTCCTCATCAGCCTCAAGGCCGGCGGCGTGGGTTTGAACCTGACCGGGGCCGACACCGTCATCCATTTCGATCCGTGGTGGAACCCGGCTGTCGAGGCGCAAGCGACCGACCGCGCCCACCGCCTCGGCCAGAAGCGAGTTGTAACCAGCTACAAGTTAATTACGCGCGGGACGGTGGAGGAAAAAATTTTGAGTTTGCAGACGCGCAAACGCGCGTTGACGCAAGGGCTGCTAGGCGGTGAGGAAACACTGGCGGAAGCGCTCAGTTGGGAGGACATCCGGGAACTTTTGGAAATTTGAGGTGCCCGCAACCTAATCCTAATCCTCATCGTAATCTTAATCGTAATCTCTTCTAATCATATGGAATTACTAGGAGGATTAAGATTAAGATTAGGAGTAGGATTAGGATCGAAAGCATATGCGCGCCAACGCCATTACTTTTCTTGCTTATGCCGCCATCATGATTGGCTGCGGGTTGGGGATTTATTTCACTCTGCAAGCGGGCATGCGCCTGGAACCACCTCGAGCGGCGACAGAAGTTTCGGCGCAAACCTCCGCGTCCCCCGGCACGGGCGGCGGGGCCGAAGGCTGGTGGCTGGGGACTCGCGACGCTTTGCGGCAACCGCTGCCGCTGCTGCTGATCCAGTTAATCGTGATCGTGACGCTGGCGCGATTTTTTGGGGCGCACTCGGGCCGGCTGGGTCAGCCGGCGGTGATTGGAGAAATGATCGCGGGCATTGTGTTGGGGCCGTCGGCGCTGGGCGCGCTGGCTCCGGGGATGTTTCAATTTATTTTTCCAGCAGACTCGTTGGGCGCGTTGCGGATGCTCAGTCAAGTGGGCGTGATCTTGTTCATGTTCGTGGTGGGGATGGAGCTGGATTTGAAACAAATGCGCGGCCAGGCCCGCACGGCGGTCCTGGTCAGCCATGTCAGCATTGTCTTCCCATTTTTTCTTGGAACTCTCTTTTCGTTCTTTATTTATGAATCCTTTTCCGCGCGTGGGACGAATTTTTCTTCCTTTGCGCTTTTCATGGGAGTCGCCACCAGCATGACGGCCTTCCCGGTCCTGGCGCGGATTTTGCAGGAGAGAGGCATGACGAAATCGTCGTTGGGGTCCATGGCGCTGACCTGCGCGGCCGTGGCGGACGTGACCGCGTGGACGATCCTGTTGTTCGTGGTGGCGGTCGTGAAGTCGAGGAGCGCGGGCAATTGCCTCATCACCATTGGGCTGTTGCTGCTGTTTGTCGCCGCGATGTTAGTGGTGGTCAAGCCGCTGCTGCGACGCCTGCCCGTGGCCCAGATGGGAGTGAGCAGCGAACCGACGCATAACATGGTCGTGGCCGTCCTCTTGCTGGCCTTTGGCGCCGCGTTGCTCACGGAAGTCATCGGCATCCACGCCTTGTTTGGGGCTTTCCTGGCCGGGGTGTGCATCCCGCGGGAGTCGGATTTTCGGTCTCGTGTGCGCGAACGTCTGGAAAGTTTCAGCGCCGCCTTTCTCCTGCCACTGTTCTTCGCTTTCACCGGACTGCGGACGCAAATGGGATTATTGAACGACTGGGCTAGCATCGGCGTCTGCTTGGGACTGGTCGTGGCGGCCACGCTGGGAAAACTCGGCGGCAGCATGTTGACGGCGCGGTGGTCGGGCATGGACTGGCACGACTCCTTCGCCTTGGGGGCCTTGATGAACACGCGCGGCTTGGTGGAGTTGATTGTTCTGAACATCGGATTTGATTTGGGAATTTTGTCACCAAGAATATTCACCATGATGGTCCTCATGGCGTTGGTGACCACGTGCATGACCGGGCCACTGCTTTCCCTGGGAGATTTCCTTAGCTCCAAGAGCGCTCGCGATGGCAAATTAGTTACTTAGCAATTCGGCGGCTGGCGCTTCGCACCCGATGCAGCCGCGCGGTGAATCCTCCTTCCTTTACGAACGCAGTTTCGAGGCTGCTCAACTGCCGGTCCAATAAGTTGCTGGCGACCGCAATGAGCGCCAGAACTCCGTTGGCGGCGATTTCGGCGTAGGTGGACGGAGTGGAAGATGTGGACGGCGCAACTTGCTTTTCCCGCTGGCGCGCGTCTCTGGCCCAGGCGGCCACGTCATCCGCAGTGGAGGGGCGCCGTGTTATTAATTCGGCCCGGCGCGGGTCCAGGCGGGGCCATTGTGGAAGCCGGCGCTGGCGCAGGAAATCTTCATAGTCCAGCCGAAGTTCCTCCAGGCTGGCTCGGGCGACGCTGGTCAGTTTAAGCTCAAATTTTTTTGACGTGCCGGAAGCCTGGCTGCCCTCTGCAATATTTTGCGCGCCGGAACGCGCCGCTTGGGTCATTTGGTCCCGAGTGCGGCTGCGCCGTTCAATGTAACGGTCGCAGAACCGCACCGTGACATCATAAACCAACTGCGCCACCTGGAAGCTTTTCAAATGCCGGTACCCACCATGCTTCGGAATCAGTTTCTCCGGCTCTTGCATCCGCGCCATTCTGTCCACAGTGTCCACTTTGTCCATCCCTTTTTGGCCAAAAAAAAAGCTGGCCATTGGCGCGCGGCAATGGTGTCTTGAAGTCATGCGACACCATAAGACTTGCCTTTGTCATTTCATCGTGCTGTTCCTCAGTTGCGCCGCGGCCGCAACGCAGGGGGCCGATCTAAACACCTTGACCGACGCGGAAAAGGCCGCCGGCTGGAAACTGCTCTTTGACGGGCAGGATGCCAGCGCCTGGCGGGCCTATGCACACACGAATTTCCCCGAGGGAGCCTGGGTGGTTGAAGACGGCTGCTTGAAGAACGTCGGCGGCGCGCATGGCGGCGATCTGGTCACCAAAGAGGAATTCACCGACTTCGATTTGAAGTTTGAATGGCGCATTTCCCCCGGCGGCAACAGTGGTGTCAAGTATTTGGTGAAGGAGGGCAAAACGGGCCACGCCGGCGTCGGTTTTGAATATCAAGTGCTCGACGATCTAAAGAACGAAGACTCTACAAACGGCCCCAATCGGCTGGCGGGCGCTCTCTATTATCTCATCGCGCCCAACGCCTCCAAGCGCCTCATGCCCGTCGGGGAATTCAATCGGAGCGAAATCATTGTTCGCGGCCGGCACGTCGAGCATTGGCTCAACGGCGCCAAAATTGTGGAGTGCGAACTGGGCAGCGCCGCGCTCAAAGAGGCCATTGCCAAGAGCAAGTTTTCCAAGATCACCTGGTTCGGGCAGAAAAGGCCGACGGTCATTTTGCTCCAGGACCACGGCGACACCGTCTGGTTCCGCAATTTAAAGATCAAGCAACTCAAACCGGATTGAGGCGCTCACCGCGTTCCGCCTTGCCAGCGCCTCGCCTTGTCACGCCTTAGCGCATCCATGCAGTCGAAGAACACGACAGGAAGATTTTGAGACAGGATGAACAGAGGCTGAACAGGATAAAGCACAGCACACGGAGAACTCGCCAAACGGTGAGGGATTATTGCTGATGCCACATCCTCTTTTCCATCCTGTAAATCCTGTAAATCCTGTCAAAATTCAGTTCTTTAACTGCATCGTTCTGCCTTAGCCGCATCAATGCAGTTGGGATTTAACGCAAAGGCGCAAAGACCCAAAGACGCAAAGGTAAAAGGAGGAAATGGCTCCCTGACAAACGATCACCGTTTAGTGGCCTGGACTGGAGTCGGCAAAATCCTCTTTGCGCTGCAATACCTCAGAATCACGCATGTTCGCGAGGATTTTTTCTCGCGCCGAGAGCGCCGAGAGCGCAGAGAAAAAACAGGAAAGAAGGTCCGCCATGCAGTCCTTCTCCGCGAGCTCTGCGCCTCTGCGCGCACCTTTTCCTTCCGGCAGGGTCTTGGTTTGGGCCTGCACACAGTGCCAGGCCGTGCAATGTTGCTCTTGGAACAAGATGCTTTGAACAGGAGAAAACAGAGAGAACAGAGCATCACAGGAGATTGTCCATCTCTCCGTTTCCTCTGTTGCCTCCTGTTCGAATCTTCTGTTTGGTTACGGCTTGGACGCGGCGGGCGCGTCCTCGATGCGGGCGAATTGCACCAGGAGATCAACCACTTTCTCGTTCAGAATCTGTTGCGCAAGCTCCTCGATTCGCCCGGCCTTTTGCATGTCCTTGTAAAGCTTGTCGGGCGCGACCTTATGTTGCGCGGCCAAATCTTGCAGGCGGCGCAGAAGGTCCATCTGCTCGACGCGCACGCCTTCCTTTTCCGCGATGCGCTGGAAGACCAAAGCCGCCTTGACGCGCTGTTGGGCGGCGGCGTTGGCCGCGGCGTAGATCTGGTCCTTCTGCGCGTCAATCGCTTCTTTGGGGGCGCCGCGCTGCGTGTTTTCGTGGACGATGTTATAGACAAAAGCCCGCGTCTCCTGCTCCACCAGCGACTCCGGCAGGGCGATCTGGATTTTGTCCAGCAAAGTTTGCGTGACTTGCTGGCGGATGACGCGGCTTTGCTTGGTGTTTAATTCGTTCTGCAAATCCGCCCGCACGCCTTCGCGCAATTTCTCCAGGTTCTCCGCGCCAAAGGCCTTGGCAAAAGCCTCATCAATGGCCGGCGCCGCCTTCTCCTTGGCCTCGACCAACTCGACGTCATAGACGCCCTTCTTGCCGGCCAACTGGGGCACGACAAAATCGGCCGGAAAATCAACCACGATGGTGCGTTTGTCGCCTGCCTTCATGCCCGCTAATTGTTCGCCGAAGCCGGGAATGAAGGAGGTGGCATCCACGGTCACCCAGAAATTCTTCTTTTCAGTCAAACCGCGGGCGGTCGGCGCCGTTTCGGTGATGGGCTTGCCCTCGCAGGTCCCGGCGTAATTAATCACCGCTACGTCGCCGGTCTTTAATTCGCGGGCGACGGTCTTATATTCGGTTCGTTGATCGGCCAGCAGGCGCAGCGCGCGTTCGATGTCCTCCGGGGTGACGCGGGTGCTGTCGCGCAGGGCCGTCAGCCCCTTGTATTCCGGCAATTCAAATTGCGGCGCGATTTCCGTGGTGACGGCGAATTGCATGGCCTGCCCGCGTCCGAACTGGATTTCCTCCACGTCCGGCCGGCCCAAGACGTTGAAGTCGTGGTCCTTGATGGCCTTGCGGAAGCCCTCGTTCATCAGTTTGCTTTTGACCTCATCCTGGATCTCCTTCTCGAACCTTTTGGCCACCAATTCCTTGGGGGCCTTGCCGGGCCGGAAGCCGGGCAGCCGGGCCTCGCGCTGGAAGCCGGCGGAGATTTCGAGGAACGCTTCCTCGACCTTTTCCGGTTCGACTTCCACCCGCAGCAATTTTTTGCACGGCCCCAAATCTTCAACGGTCACATTCACAAAAAGCCTTTCAGTTCAAGCGGGCTGGCCGGGATTGGGTTCAGAAGCCCTCACTGTCGCCAGTGTCGTGGGTTCGGTCCAGCCGCGAGCCGGACAAACTACGGAGAGCCGCCCCGCTCGTCAAGCCCTACTCGACAGGCCGGATGGTTTATTGAATGCCCAGGCGTTTCTGGATTTGTTCCAAGGACACGCCTTTGGTTTCCGGCATCACCAAGAGCACCCACAGCAACTGCCCTACCATGCACAGGGCGAAAAAGGCGAAAATGTGGCCGCCGGATTTCGCGGCGATGATCGGAAACGTCCAGGAGATGGCGGCAGCCATGATCCAATGCACCGTACTGCCCAGCGCCTGCCCGCGGGCGCGGACGCGATTGGGAAAAATCTCGCTCAGGAACACCCAGATCACCGCCCCCTGCCCGAAGGCATGCGCGGCGATGAACACTAACAAACTTCCCAGCAACAGCGCGCCCCCGCGGCCCGCGTAAAAGCAAAACGCCACCGCGCTCAGGCTGACGATGTAACCGACGGAACCGACCAGCATCAGCTTGCGCCGGCCAAAGCGGTCAATGATCGTCAGGGCCGCCATCGTGAAAATTAAATTGGTCAGGCCGATGATGACAGCTTGACGCGCGCCCGAGACCTTGTCGGCTCCCGCCATCTTGAAAATATACGCCAAATAGTAGAGCAGCGCATTGACCCCGGAGAGCTGATTAAAGGCCGCGATGGCCACCGCCAGCAGGATCGGTTGCCGGTATTTCCTGCGGAAAAATGGCTCTTCCAGCGCATGATGGGCCAGGTCGAGCGACACCTGGATGGCCTTGATCTCCTCGTCAATATTCCCGGAATCCGTCCCGCACTGCGCGAAGACTTGGCGCGCCTCCTCCACCCGGCCTTTGGCCACCAGCCAGCGCGGGCTTTGCGGAATCAGCCACAGCAAGAAGAAAAACAACGCCGCCGGCGCCGCCATGACCCCGAACATCCAACGCGCCTCGTTCTCGCCCAGGTGCAAACAAACGATGATGTAATTCGAGAGATACGCCAGCAGAATGCCGAGCACGATGTTGAACTGCGTCACCGCCACCAACCGCCCTCGGTACGCCGCCGGCGAAAGCTCGGCGATGTACATCGGCGAAACGACCGAAGCACCGCCGATGGCCAGGCCGCCGAGGAAGCGGAAAATCATGAACGGCCACCAACCCCAGGCCACTGCGCAGCCCAGGGCCGAAATGAAAAACAGGATGGCCAGAACAATCAGGACGCCCCGCCGCCCCAGAGCGTCGGCCGCCCGGCCCACCGTGATGGAACCGGCAATGGTGCCCATCAGCGCGCTGGAAACCGTCAGGCCCAGCATGGAATCGCTCAGGACGAAATGCAGTTTGAGCCATTCGTTTGCGCCCGAAATGACCACCATTTCCATGCCGAAGAGCAAACTGCACAAGGACGCCACGATGGCGCTGCGGACCAAACTCGCTGTCAGCCGGGCCGCGCGTGGCGGCGCTTCAGCGGCAGGCGCTTCCATAGACGGAGGAATTCATGGGGCCAACCGTATCCAAAAGCGCCGGAAAGCAAACACAAAAAGAGGCGATCTATAGAAATCCCCGATCATTAGCGACTTCTTTGGGAGCGCGGTCGTCTCGACCGCCTCCGTCGGCGTCCCGCCGACGGAATCTTCCAAGCGAAACTCGCCCACCTTTTCGGTGAGTCAGCAATCGTATCGCTAATGATGCAAGGTAGAAATCTGCGGTAGTGTCCTAATTTGAGAACCGAGGCTTATACCCGACACACCACCCTGACACTGTATATGGTTTGCCTTTGTTGTGGGACGCCAAAAAGCCAAGCCCCTTTTGTCTGGCTTCCTCCTTAGTTTCGTGAGGCTTGGATGGCTTCGTTGTATATAAAAGCACTGTTTCTCGCCTTTCCTTACACTCCCAGACCTCGACCGTCCAACTACCGTCTTTTTGTTTCGCGGCTTTTATTCTGTATTGGTTATCGCTCATTTCTTCCCCTTCGCTTCCGCCCCAAGTGTCCACATGATTTCGGCTAACTGCATTGGAGCCTCAACCTGTATCATGGGCGTGTTCGCTTTAACAACTCTTCCCCGGAGGTGTAGCCATCCCAAGCGCCGGCATAAGCGTCAATGTGTTCCTGGATCGCGTTCAGGCCTGTCCCTGCCTTCTTCTGGCGCACGTAAAAGGCGGCGGCGCGGCGCAAAACGGCGCTGGGACTGGTCTTGGCTGCCTTGGTCCGGGCCTTGAGTTCGCGCGCCAGCGTCGCCGGCAACCGGATGGTAAGCGTTGTTGTCATACAGGTTTATGTGTTACATCAAGTTACTCCCAATTTCAAGTCTTGGTTGCCAAATAAATTCAAATCCTCTACTGTGCCCCGCATCGGACGGACGGTGAATTCCAACCCTGAAAGGACAGGCGATGGGTCTCCCGGCATTGGCCGCTTTGTGCCGCTGCTGGTTTTGGCCGCCGCGCTTGTTGTCGTTCTTCTCCTTCCTTTAAAAATCATCGGCTATGGTTTCCTGCCCCCGGATGACGCCTTGGCCGACGCCGCCAAAGCGATTACCGGCAAACCGTGGCCGGAAATTCTCGTGCTCAGAAGTGATTATGCAATTGACAACCACATCGGCTGGCACACGTTGCTGCGCCAGGTGTATTTGTGGACGAAGTGCGGCGATGAATCGCTGGTGCTCTTCTCGATGGCGGCGTTATTCACTCTGCTGGGATGGTCGGCCCTGCCCTGGCTCAAACGGTCCGAGGCCTGGCTGATCACGCTGATTCTAATGCTGGGCGTCCAGGCCCCCTTCATGCGCCGATTCATGATGGGGCGTCCATTTATATGGAGCATGTTGGCGCTGGTAACAATTCTGTTTCTCTGGCAAGCCCGCGGTTCCTCGCCGCCGGATAAACGTTCCTGCGCCGCGATGGCGGGATTGATCGCGCTGGCCGTCCTGCTGCATGGAGTTTGGTATTTCTGGGCGCTGCCGGTGGCGGCTTTCTTTCTCGCCCGCCAATTCCGCTGGGCGGCGGGCCTGGCCGGTTGCTGGCTGGCGGGCGCGATTCTGGGCGCGCTGTTGACGGGCCATCCGGTGGTTTATCTGGTGGAGGCCTGGCGGCAGGCCTGGGGCGTGATTGGGTTGCACGCGACCCAAAGCACACTGGCGACTGAACTGCGGCCCACCACCGGCAATTGGTTCCCCCTTCTGCTGATGGGCGGATTGCTGGTCCTGCGGCAGTTGACCCAACTCCCGGCGCGTCCCTTGAGCCTCCAGCCGGCTTTTTGGCTGGCGTGCCTGGGCTGGGTGCTCGGTTTCCAGGCGGAACGATTTTGGGACGATTGGGGCGCTCCAGCGCTCATGGTCCTGATCGCGCTTGATGTGGATTTGTTGTTGCAGACCCGCCTGCCTGCCGATTCAGTCAAGCGTTTGGCTTTGGCGGGCGGCCTGGCGTTGACGCTCTTTCTGACCACCACCAATGACGCCGACAGCCGCTGGTCCGCCGGCGCGGGCGAGGAATACTTGACAGCGGACGACCCGAAGCTGGCCGGCTGGCTGCCGGAAACCGGAGGCATCTTCTACGAAACGGACATGGAATTCTTTTACCACACTTTTTTCCGCAATCCCACCGCCCCCTGGCGATACACTGCCGGGTTCGAACCGGCCTTCATGCCGGCAGACGACTTCGCCACGTACCAACAAATCCTGGCCAGCAGCGGCAATCCCGATGCTTACCGGCCCTGGATCAAAAAAATGCTCCCGCAAGACCGCCTGGTCTTGAGTGCGCGCGGCAATCCGGCCGCCTTTCTGCCGGAGCTGGAGTGGAAATACGCCGTGGACACTCTCTGGCTCGGCCGCTTGGCGCAAAAAAACTAATGCCACCGGCCATGGAAACAAATTTGGAAGTGCTCTTCACCCCGGCGGATTATTCCCTGCTGCCGGCGCGCGACTTGTCGGCCATCCACTGTGTCGTCTTCGATGTATTGCGAGCCACGAGCACCATGCTGACCGCGCTGGCCGCCGGTGCTCACAGGATTTTTCCTGTTTGTGAAATTTCCGAAGCCCTGCGGCTCCGCGCCGATCATCCCTCGGCCTTGCTCGCCGGCGAGCGGGACGGCATGCGGATTCTGTCCGCGTCGAGTGGCGGAGTGGATTTCGACCTGGGCAATTCGCCGCGCGAATTCACGCGTGAGCGCGTGGCGGGCCGCGAAATCATCATGACGACCACCAACGGCACGCGCGCGTTGCAGGCCTGCGTCGGCGGCAGGCGCATCTTTGCCGGCGCGTGGCTGAATCTCGGCGCGCTCGCGGCGCGCATTCGCGGCGAACAGGCCGCGGACCTGCTCATCATCTGCGCCGGAACATACGACCAGGCCGCGTACGAAGACACTTTGGCCGCGGGCGCGTTGTGCGATTTGCTTTGGCCGCAATTTGAGCCGGGACGAATCTCCGATTCCGCCCATATTGCGCGCCAGCTTTACCTCGACGCCGGGAGCGATTTCGACGGCGCGTTGCGGCGTCATTCGCGCAACGCCCGCCGCCTGCTGGCCGGCGCCGAGTTGCGCGACGACGTGGCTTTCTGCCTGCGCCGCGACGCCTTGGATTTAACACCGGAATTGCGCGACGGAGCGGTCGCGCTTGAGCGCTGAGCGTTGAGGCGGCGCGGAAATCGCCATAACTTTCAACTCGGCGATTTCCAATCTTCTTCCTCCGGGGAGCGCACGCGCCCCCGCGTGCAGCGGGACGCGCCTCGCGGCCCGCATCAGAAACGTCCGGCAATTTAGATGCGTCGGCCCTGGAAGCTGCCCCAGCCATTGACACTGTGGCTGGGCGTTCTATAATTCCCCCATGATGAAGGTTTCTCTTGGCAAGCTTTCTGACTGGGTCAAGCTTCTTCCATCGTGAACGAGAGTCTGCCGACAGTCACCGTCATCATCGCCGCCCGGCCCGATATGGCCGAAGTCCGCGCCCTCGCCGCCGCGCGGCAGTTGGATTATCCCGCGGATAAATTGGAGATCATCCTGGCGCGCGGCAAACAGCCCTCGGTGCAGCGCAACGCGGCCCTGCGCGCCGCCGGCGGCGAAATCATCTATTTTCTGGACGATGATTCCATTGCGTTGCCCGAAAATTTGCGGCGCGGCGTGGCGCCATTCGCTTCGGCTGACGTCAAAATGGCGGGCGGGCCGAGCCTTTGTCCATCCGACGCGCCGAATCTGGAGCAGGCGTTCGCCTTGACCATGGGAACGTGGCTGGCGTTTTTCACCAGTTGTGCGCGTTACCGCAAAGTCGGCCAGCCGCGCGCGACCAGCGAAAAGGAGCTGATCCTGTGCAATTTGCTCGCCCGCCGCGAGGCGCTCCTGGAGCTTGGAGGATTCAACGAGAAGCTTTATCCCAACGAGGAAAATGCGTTGATGGATGAATTGCAAAAACGCGGCGGAAAACTGCTCTACGATCCGGAAATCATCGTCACTCGGCGCCCGCGTCCGACCTTCAGGGCTTTTTTGCGGATGCTCTTGAATTACGGGCGGGGCCGGGCGGAGCAATTCCGCCTCCATCCCACGATCCGATCCGCGCCGAATTTTGTCCCGCCGCTGTTTTGCCTTTTTCTGGTGCTGTTGCCGTTTCTGCCGCGGTTTTGTTGCTGGGTGCTGGCGGCTTATGGCGCGGCGGTTCTTGTGCAGGCGCTGGCCGTGTCGCCGTGGAAGAAATTGCATTGGTTTCCGGCCATCGCCGGCCTGATTTTCATGAGCCATATTTGCTACGGCCTGGGTTTCTGGCGGGGTTGCCTGACCAGGCCCCAACCGCCGCCCGCCGCAGTCTCGGCGGAGGTGAAGCTGGAAAAGGTGCAGAGTTTTGGAACATGATGCCATTTCTCAATGACAATCTGTGCAATGGTAGGGCGGCGCTGCTGCGCCGCCATAACCGAGACGGAAATACACCGATCATCTCTGACAATTGCTATGAGAAGGAAACAATCACGCCTCGATTCAGCATTGCCATGCACCGATTCAGGTGTTGGTCGGCGCTAGCCGTCCTCCAACTGGTCCTGGCCGCGGCGACTTGGGTTCGCGCGGCCGAGCCATGCCGGATTGAAGTGGTGGACAAAGCGTGCGGCTGGCCGGTGCCGCTGGTGGAATTGCAAACTTTGCACGGCGTCAGATTTGTCACGGACAACGCCGGCCTCATTGCCTTCGACCTCCCGGAATTGATGGGCAAGGAAACCTGGTTCGACGTCAAAGGACAGGGCTACGAAGTCAAAAAGGACGGCTTCGGTTACGCCGGGTTTCGGTTCACGCCGCAACCAGGCCAGGTGCATCGCGTCGAAGTCGAGCGCGCGATCATCGCCCGCAGATTGGGCCGCATCACCGGCGGCGGATTGTTCGGCGAAAGCCAGAAGCTGGGCGCCGAACCGGCGTGGCAGGAGTCCGGCGTCCTGGGGTCGGATTCCGTGCAGAACGCGGTCTATCGCGGCAAACTGTTCTGGCTGTGGGGTGACACAACGCTCCCGAAGTATCCGCTGGGTATATTTGACAGCACTGGCGCGACGACTTCGCCGCAACCGCTGGCCTCCTTTGAACCGCCGTTGCGGCTGGCGCTGAATTATTTCAGAGACGAACAAGGCGCGCCCAGGGGCCTGGCGAAGATGCCCGGCTCAGGTCCGACTTGGATTTCGGCTTGCGTGAGCCTGCCCGATGCCCAGGGGCGTGACCATTTGGTGGCCACTTACGTGAAAGATCAAGGCTTCATCCATATTTACCGTGAGGGTCTGGCCGTTTGGGACGACGCCACCGAATCCTTCAAGCTGTTCCGCCTGTTATGGGAGGAAACCGCCGCCGCTCCGCATCCTCCTCTCGCGCCGGATGGACACGCCGTTCAATGGACCGATGACGCCGGCAAGAGATGGGTGTATTTTTGCAACCCGTTTCCCATGATGCGCTGCCCGGCCACGTTCGAAGCCTGGCAAGACACCAATTCCTGGCAACGGCTCTCCGCGCCAGAAACATTGCTGGCGGCGGGAACACACGAAAAGGTGCGCCCGCAGTCCGGTTCGATGGCGTGGAACGCATGGCGCAAGCGATGGGTGAGCATCTTTGTGCAAAAAGACGGAAACCCATCTCCACTGGGAGAAGTCTGGTACGCCGAAGCGCGCGCGCCGACGGGGCCGTGGGGTCCGGCGGTGAAGATTCTGAGCCACGACAATTACACCTTTTACAATCCGAGCCTGCATCAAGAATTCACGCCGGAAAACTCGCCCATTTTGCTCTTTGAAGGAACCTACGCCGCCGAATTCGCCCGCAATCCCCCCGTCACCCCCCGCTACAACTACAACCAGATTCTCTATCGCCTGGACTTGGACGATCCCCGTTTGCGCCCCGCATACGTGGAGTAACACATAGATAAGAACCTATACGGAACCATTCAGTAAAACCGCAAGTACTTCAACGCAAAGTCGCGAAGACGCAAGGGCGCAAAGAAGAATTTGTCGTTGCCAAGCCAGGCCACTAAACGTTGATCGCTTGTCAGGGGTCCATTACGTCTTTCTTCCTTTGCGGCTTTGCGTTAATTCCCGAGAGAAGGGTTACTGCTCAGAACGTCAATTGCAGCGCCAAATAGCTCATGAAAGCCGGCGCGAGATTCGGCGGCCCAAAAATTCCCCGGCCGGCGGAACCAATCAGAGCGACGTGCTCGAACAATGATCGCCGAAAACCGATATTGAAGCTCAAGCCGTTGTTCTCGAAGGCGCGATCAAATCCGCCGTAGAATTCAGCCATCAGGGAAAACTTCTCGCTCAATTCATATTCCCCCGCCAATCCATAGATCGCGGCCGTGGGCGGATGCTCGTTCCACCAAAAGCCGGCCTCCGCGTAAACCGTCAGGGACTTGTATTGGTGTTCCACCTCAATCGGCAGCAAGAAGTTGTCTCCGCTAACAGCCAGACCGCGCGGCCCGGAAGAGGCGGGATAAACAAATTCAAGCTGCGGGTAAGTGGAAATCTCCAGCCAGGAAGAATTTGTTTGATCCACAAAACGCCATTTGACGCCGGCGAGCGAATTACCCATGCCGAAGCGAAGGCCGCCGTGTTCCGGCTCCAGCACGTTTGCCTGCACTTGATATTTCAACTGGATGTGATCGCCCACGCCATAATTGATGTCGGCCAGTGGTGTCCCGAATTCCCATTCGTGCGCGGCATTCTCCGAGGTCGCGGCCAGGTTGATTTCCCAGTGATTTGGCCCCGGCGTATCCGGGTCATCCGTCAGCAGGGGCGGTCCGCCATGCGCGTTTGCGGCCCACAACAAGCAGGCTAATCTGATGGCGGGGAAAAGTTCAGAACGGCGCACGACTCTCAATCTTCTGAAAACCTGGCAGAGTGTCAATCGTCTCCTGGCAGACTGCGGGAGCTGGGAAAAGTTCTTGGTTTATCAGCGTTCGGCTTGGCTCCCCTACGCCAGGTGGCAGGCGGCCCAGTGGCCGGGGATAATTTCCCGCAGCTTTGGAATTTCCACTTTGCACCGCGCCTCGGCCACCGGACATCGCGGATGAAACGGACAGCCGGGGGGCGGATCAATGGGCGACGGCATCTCGCCGGATAACACAATGCGCGGCCGTTGCGATGGCTCGTCCATCTCCGGCACCGCCGAGACCAACGCCTGCGTGTAAGGATGCCTGGGCGTCCGCACGACCGCGGCCGCCTGGCCCAGTTCGACCACCTTGCCAAGGTACATCACCATCACCCGCCGGCTGATCCGTTCGACCACCGCCAGATCGTGCGCCACAAAAAGATAGGCCACGCCGCGCTCCTGTTGCAGGTCTTGCAGAAGGTTGATGATTTGCGCCTGCACCGAAACATCCAGCGCGCTCACCGGTTCGTCGCATATAATCAACTTCGGGTCCACCGCCAGGGCGCGGGCGATGCCGATGCGCTGCCGCTGCCCGCCGCTGAATTCGTGCGGGTAAAACGCCGCCTGCGCGCCGTCCAGGCCGACGGATTCAAGCAATTCTTTGGTGCGCGTCTGGCGTTCGCGCGCCGTGGAAGCCAGACGATGGATTTCCAACGCCTCCCCGATGATGTGGCCGACCGTCATGCGCGGATCGAGCGAGTTGTAGGGGTCCTGGAAAATCATCTGCCATTTCCGCCGCCGGGCGCGCAATTGGGCGCCGCTCCATTGCCCCATGTCCTCGCCCTCCAGCCGGATGCTGCCTTCGGTAGGTTTGACAAGCCTGGCCAGCGCGCGCGCCAGCGTCGTCTTGCCGCAGCCGCTCTCGCCCACCAATCCCAGCGTCTCGCCCGCGGCCAGATCGAAGCTCACGCCATCCACCGCCTTGACCCATCCCCGCGCCGCGCCCAACACGCCATGTTTGACAGGAAAATGAACCTTCAAATCCCGCACTTCCAGCAATGGGGCCGCCGCGCTCATGGGCAATTCCAATAGGGACAGCGAACCTGCCGTCCATTCTCGACCGCGGCCAATTCCGGCTTGTTGACAGAGCAGTCCGGCCGCGCCATCGCGCAACGCGGATGAAACCGGCAGCCGGAGGGCATCGCGCCCGGCCGGGGCACGCTGCCGGGGATGTTGGCCAGCCGCCCGCCGGCCCCGCCGAGGCGGGGAGCCGCGTTCATCAGCGCCCGCGTGTAAGGGTGCAGCGGACGCCGCAACAATTCCCTGGCCGGCGCCGTTTCCACGATCTGTCCGGCATACATCACCGCCACGCGGTCGGCCATCTGGCCGACAATCCCCAGATTGTGGGTGATAAGCAACAAGCTCATGCCCAACCGTTGCCGCGCCTCTTTGAGCAGCGCCAGAATTTGCGCCTGGATGGTCACGTCCAGCGCCGTCGTCGGCTCGTCCGCCACCAGCAATTTCGGTTCCGCCGCCAGGGCCATGGCCATCATCACCCGCTGCTGCATCCCGCCCGACATTTCGTGCGGATAACTCTTCGCGCGCGTTTCCGGCGCGGGCATGCCGACAAGTTTTAGCAGCCGCACCACTTCCGCGTCCGTCGCCGCTTGCGGGCGATGCAATGTGAGCGATTCCTTGATTTGCGCGCCGACGCGCATCACCGGATTGAGCGAAGCGCCCGGCTCCTGGAAAATGTAACTCACCACCCGTCCCCGCAACTCCTGAAGTTCCCGGTTGGAAGCCTTGAGCACATCGCGCCCTTCCAGGAGAATTTCTCCGCCCGCATAAAACGCCGGCGGCGTCCGCAGCAGCCGTCCGATGGACAAGGCGGTGACGCTTTTGCCCGACCCGCTTTCGCCGACCAGCCCCAGCGTTTCGCCCTGGCCGATGGCCAACGAGACGCCATCCACGGCCCGGACAGACTGCTCTTCCGAACGGAATTCGAGCTGCAGATTTCTAATTTCCAACAACGACGGAAATGTACGATTCCCCCGCCGCGAAAGACGAGGATAATTTCCAAGACTCTTGGCCATTTTTGGAACAATGGCCGGAAGATTTTCCGTGCGCTGGAAAAGTGAGTTGACTAACCCAAAACGCCTGCCGCTCAGACTTCCGTCAGCGCGCTGAACAACGCCTGCATTTCTTCCTCGACTTGCGCGGGATCGGAAAGCGTTTGGGCAATTTCCTCGCGCAGAAGCTCTCGATAACGCTGGCGGAGACGGTGGACCGCCACGCGCACGGCGCCCTCGGTCAACTCAAGCGCAGCGGCGGCCTTGGCGTAAGGGATGTCGCTCTTTCCGACCATCAAGAAACCCTTCAATTGTTCGTATTGCCTGGCTTTGCCATCGGCGGCGCTTTCGTCGCGCAGCCGCGTGATGACCTGTTCGAGCACGGTCACTGCCCAGGCGCGGTCGTAGAGTTTATCCGGGCTTAATGTGTCGGCGGGATTGATTTGATAGCGCTCGTCGGCATCCTGCCAGTCAAGTGAGAGAGGTATGGCCCCGCCGCCGCGTTTCTGGCGATTGGCGCGATCCCATTCGTTGGCCATAAAACGCTTGACAGCGACCAGCAGGAACGCGCGGAATCTGCCCTTGTCGCTGCTGATTCCTTCCAAATAGTTCTTTTCCAGCAAGCGGGCGAAAAAGCCCTGGGTCAGGTCCTCGGCATCCTCGCGCGAATGACCGTGCCGGCGAACGTAGGCGTAAAGCGGATACCAATAAGTGCGGCACAATTCCTCCAGGGCCACTTCCCCCTGCGGCGCGGCGCGGTCCCCGGCGGCGAGCACGACCGTCCAGCGCGTCGTGGCGAAAACGTCGCCGCCCGCGTTCGTGATTCGAGTTGCATTTTCAGAGTTCAAAACGCTCGTTTCTCGCGGCCAGACTCTTACTGCGCCAGCTCGGAGAGAGTCTGGTCACGGATGACGGGATCCTCAATGGACTTGGCAATTTCTATGGCCTGCTTTCTCAAACCGCGCTTGCCCAGCAGGCGGGCTGCTTCACGCGCGGTCTGGACTCGCTCAACTATTCCGGTCATCTGCCGGAGCGAATCCTTGACAATGTCCACTTCACCCGCCTTGGCTGCATCGGTGGTCAATGCGGCTAACGCGGTGTCTCTAGCGCCGATGTTGCTTATCACGGATGCCGCTTCCAATCGCTCGGCCAGGGTTTCCCGCGCAGCATTGCCTGTTTCACCGGAAGCCGCAGTGTCCGCGAGACTTGAAATTTCTTGGAGACGCTGGGCTGCTCTTTCCCGTTCGCGCGCTACGATGCTGTGCCTTGCAACGCCAATGAGAAACATGATAACTGCAACCAGGACGACTACGGCTGCCCAACCCGGCACCGGCCCCAGCCACTTCCGAGGCTCGAAGCGGGAGCCAGGCGGCTTGGCCGGGCCGCCAGGCATCACCTGTGTGCCAAATGGGCCGAAACCGGCCGGCGCCGGATTTGCCACCGGCGCTAATGAGCCAAAGATGTCTTCGTAGGCATACATCAGAGCGGCCTTGACGATGGGCAAGGCGATAAGAAGTCCAAAGAGAAGAACCATCATCCCCGCGAATCGGAGCATCAATAAAATGATGGCGAAGCCGAGAAATTTCCACCAATGTTTGGAAACCATCTTGCGGCTGAGTTCCATCGCGGACCAGAAATCAAGCCCTTTATCAATGATCAGAGGCAACGTGAAGGTCCACGCCACCAGCAGATAAATGCCAGGCAGTATCAGGCAAAAAAAGCCGATGGTTGTCAGCACCATGGACACGAAAGAGCCGAGAAAGAGATGGAGAAAACGAGGGCTGAAACCGGAAAAAGCCGTGTCCACAGTCGCTCTTTCCCCACGAATCTTTTTGAGGAAATACAGATACAACCCGCCCATGAGCGGTCCGCTCAACACAAGGCCCAGCACCGATCCTCCGGCCGTGGCCTTTCCATCTCCCGACGAAAAAACGGCCCCGGACGAATGCGCGAATGCCCATAGCACACCGATCAGCGCGCTGATGCCGACAATGGGCCAGAAATCTCCCCACACCAACGACCAGCCTCGGCTCAGGCAATGGCCGATATTCAATGCGTAATCGCGCGCCAGTATTTCCCGGGCCATCGTCTCAATGCGCGGGGGCGGCCCCGAGGGCGCGCTGCCCGCGATGGTGTCCACCGCCGTCTTCACCTGGCTGATGTGCTGATAGCGGCGGTCCGGGTCCTTTTCGAGAGCGCGGAGCACCACGTCGTCCAGGCGCACGTCCACCTCGATTTTGCGGGACGACGGCGGGCCGAATTTCCCCAGCGGCAATTCCCCGGTCAGCATTTCATAGAACACCACCCCCAAGGAAAAAATGTCCGCGCGATGATCCACCGTCGCCGGTTTCTCCATTTGTTCCGGCGCCATGTAATGGGGCGTGCCGATGGCACCCTTGGTCTCCGTCAGGGCCACGTCGGCGCCGCCGCCCAAAATCTTGGCGATGCCAAAATCGGCGATCTTTACCCGTCCCTTTTTGTCCACCAGAATATTTTCCGGCTTGATGTCGCGATGCACGATGCCCTCGTCATGGGCGAACTGCAGCGCCTGGCAAATTTGGGGCACAATCTGCAGGGCCTCGCGCGGAGAAAGCTGGCCCGCCTGCTCCAACTGCCGCAGGTTCAGGCCATCCACGAATTCCATGATGAAAAACGGCAGCCCATTGACCTGGCCGAATTCATGGACGGCCACGATGTTGGGATGGGTCAACTTGGCCAGCGCCCGCGCTTCGCGATTGAATCGTTCGATGAAGCCCTGGCCGCCCGCGGTCTGCGGCGGCAGAATCTTCAAGGCGACGATGCGATCCAGCGCCGGCTGGCGCGCTTTATAGACCGCGCCCATGCCCCCTTTGCCGAGGAAGCCGAGGATTTCCAGTTGAGGAAACAATCGGGCCACCTCTTCGACGCCCGGCGGCTGGGAGGGGGCGGTTTCCGGCGGCGCGCCGGTATCATTCGCGGCGCCCTGCTTGAACAGGCAGGCCGGGCAAAGCCCCGCCAGCACCCCTGACGGCAGCGGCCCCCCGCATTTCGGACACTTGTTTTCCATATTTTGGCCTGTCTCAGCTTCACTCATATACCCTTCTCCTAAGCAAATCCCGGAAAATGTTACATGAATAATCGGACAGCTTCACTGATTGCGCCTGCGGGCCGCCTTGGCGCTGGTCGTTGGCAAGATGGATTCTATGCCGCGAGTATCCAGTTTTCGCCAGATGCCCGAAGTGAAGTTTCTCTCAATCGGTTCGGCTTCAATCCAAGCTCTCAGGCATGATGTGCTGGTTTGCAACGGTTTAGGGTGTTTCGGCTAATTCGATACAGGGCCAGATTTGATTCAAATGCGGCTTTGTGCGATACTGACACTCTGAATACGGATTCATTACGCTATGCTGGATTCTGGCCTCGATTGGCTTCGCTGTTGTTGGATTGCATCGTCATGGCGCCACTTAGCGCTTTAGTCTTGTGGGCCGATTCAAGGTACCGGCTGTTCTCCCTTTATTATTTGGTTCCTGGCACTTTGATTGGGTTGTTTTACAGCGTTTATCTTGTCAGACGCTTTGGTGGAACGCCGGGCAAACTCATCATGGGTATTCGCATCCGAAAGTTGGATGGTGATCCGGTCGGCTACCGCGAGGCCATTCTCAGATATTTGCCGGATTTCGTGTTTGGCGTGCTAATGACGATCGCCATGCTTGGTCCGCAATTGCGCATGACCGATGCCGAGTACCATTCGCATTCATTCATGGATAAGGCCAGGATGATCAATGAGCTTGCTCCTGGGTGGTATAAGCCGTTGCGGTTAATCCAAAATGTTTGGATATGGGGCGAGTTTCTCGTCTTGCTTACGAACAAGAAGAGACGCGCGTTGCACGACTTCATCGCGGGAACTGTGGTTGTGCATGTGCCGCCGAAGACGCTGGAGCCGGCAGTCACCGCGCCCGCAGTTTTGACCGGCGCATGAAATGAAATGATGCGTCGTTGAACCCATCAACTGATTTGGCTTTGATTGTTGGGATCACCCATGAAATTTTGCCATCAATGACGACGCAACTGACGATTGACGGCGCCGGGCGAATTGTTCTGCCCAAGCCCTTGCGCAAGGAATTGGGCATTGGGCCGGGTGACTTGCTGGAGTTGGAAAGCGCCAGGGAACGCATCACGCTTCGCCCGGTTCGAGGCGGGGCGCCGCTGGCAAAGGAAAAAGGCGTCTGGGTTTTCCGCACCGGACAACCTTTGGCGGCTTCCGTGACCGACGATCTGCTGGTAGAAATTCGAGAGCAGCGCGACAAACAAAATCTGGTTCTATGACGCTTTCCTGGCCACTTGCGCCTTCAAAGCAAAGGCGCAGGCGTTGTTTACTTGGAACACCCGTCACTATGCGCAATTCGGCCTCGACGTGACGCGAATTCTGAAGACGCCATGATGGCTTCATCCCGCCCGATTATTTCCTTCAAAAGGACTGTGTTTTGACGGAAAAATCGCTCCGCCGATGAAAATATCTTAAATTTTTTCATTTGCAATCCCATCTAATCATGCTAGAGTGCCATTGTGTGGCGCTCGCGCGCCTGTTCTTTGAAATAGTGGGGAGGGGGTCGGCGGTGGGTGGGGAGTGGCCCGGAAAAGCCAAATCCACCCAATTAATAGGAGTGGATAGGACTCAATAGGACTGAATCGGACTAAAAAAAATAAAAAAACGTGAAAAACGCATCATCCATGAAACCCTATTGCGATCATGGAGATTAAAATCAGCAATCTTGTGTTTCCTGCATGTTTCTTCCTTCTACTTTCTTCCTTTCTTCCGTAAGTCGTTGATTTCCATGATAATTCCAGATAATTCCGCTCATTTTTCGCCATCCATAAGGTCCTTCAAGGGCCGCTGAGATGCGAATTTGACATTGAGCCGCTTGGCTCGGCGCAGTAGCCTGCGGCTTGTGAATGTGTTTGTCACTGGCGGCGCCGGTTATATTGGTTCGGTCTGCGTCGAGGAACTCCTGGACGCGGGCCATGAAGTGACCGTGTACGACAATCTCACCGAAGGGCATCGCTCGGCGGTGGATAACCGCGCCGTTTTCCTCCAGGCCCGGTTGAGCGACACGGACAATATCCAGGAGGCGGTCCGCGACGCCAAACCGGAGGCCATTGTCCATTTCGCGGCCAACGCGCTGGTAGGGGAGTCCATGACCAATCCCTCCAAATACTTCCGCAACAACGTTTGCAACGGCCTCAAGCTGCTCGACGCGGCGGTGGCCGCCGGTGTCAAGAAGTTTGTTTTCAGTTCGACGTGCGCCACCTACGGGCCGCCCGACCGTGTGCCGATGACCGAGGACCTCCCGCAACGGCCCATCAATCCTTACGGCGAATCCAAGTTGATGTTCGAGAAAATGCTGCAATGGTACGAGCGCATCCACGGCCTGGAATTTGTCGCCTTCCGCTATTTCAACGCCGCCGGCGCCAGCGAAAGGTTCGGCGAGCATCACCGCGTTGAAACTCATCTCATCCCCAACGTCCTGCGCGTGCCGCTGGGCCTCGCTCCGTCCTGCGACATATTTGGCACGGACTATCCGACGCCCGACGGCACCTGCATCCGGGATTACATTCATATTATTGACCTCGCCCAGGCGCACATTCTGGCCCTGCAACCGGGGCGGAAGGGCTTTTACAATTTGGGCAACGGCGACGGCTATTCGGTGCGCCAGGTCATCAGCGTCTGCGAGAAAGTCAGCGGCCGGCCCATTCCCACGGTGGAGAAACCGCGCCGTCCGGGCGACCCGCCCAAGCTGGTGGCGTCGGCGCAAAAAGCCATGAGCGAACTGGGCTGGAAACCGGAATATCCGAAGCTGGAGCAGATGGTAGCCGACGCCTGGCGCTGGCACCAGGCGCATCCCGCCGGATACGCCGATTAGGACGGATTCAATGTTGTTGGGGATTCCCTCCTCATCCTAATCCTAATCTTAATCTCTTCTTATTGCTTGGTTTAATCAGAATAGATTAGGATTAGGAATAAGAGCAAGAAACAGGCGAACCCAGTGAGTGCTTTTAACCTTGAAAAGAGGCGTGCCACCGTTCAGTGTGCGTTGCGATGAATGAAGCCACGCCTTCCGCCGCCGGGCCAGAAAAAGAATTTGAACTGCCGCTGGCCGGCTTCAAGGGCACGCCGGAAGAAAAAGACCGCCAGTGGTTTGAGCAATGTTATCGCGGCGATTCGCAGCGCCAGCTTACCCTGCGCGCAGTGATCATGGGCGGCATCCTTGGCATGTTCATGGCCGTGTCCAACCTCTACACCACTCTTAAAATCGGCTGGAGCTTCGGCGTGGCCATCACCGCCTGCGTTATTTCGTTCGTGGTGTGGAATGCCATCTGCTCGCTGCTCGGTGGGCGGGTTTCGCGGATGAGCGTGCTGGAAAACAACTGCATGCAATCCACCGCCAGCGCCGCCGGCTACTCCACCGGCGCGACGCTGGCCACCGCGCTCGGCTCGCTGCTGCTCATCACCGGCGTGCATCAGCCTTGGCCGGTGGCGGCGGGGTTTGTGCTCTTCACCGCGGCGCTGGGCGTGTTTCTGGCCATTCCGATGAAACGGCAGATGATCAACCACGAAGAATTGCGTTTTCCCTCCGGCGTCGCCAGCGCGGAAACGCTGCGCAGCCTATACTCAAAAAGCGGCGAATCGTTGAAACAGGCTTACTCGCTGATCATCGCGCTGGGAGCCAGCGCGGTCATCGGCGTGCTGCACAATTACGCAACCTTGGTGGAGCAGTTGAAATTGAAGAACCGCCTGCCGCTATGGTTGGAAAAATTATCCGGCTGGCTCTATCTGCCCGACTCGTTGATTTTCAACGGCTTCCTCAATCCCCTGGCCCGCGGGCACATGGCCGGACTGGCGTTCGAACCGAGCGTGCTGCTCGTGGGCGCGGGCATTATTACCGGCCTGCGCGTCTCGCTCTCGATGTTCCTCAGTTCTGTGCTGCTTTACTACATCGTTGCGCCCTATCTCCTGGTTTACGACGCGGCCCATGCCTCCGCGTCCGGCTTCGTGCCTTCGTTCACCATCAATGCCGCCGGCGATTTCAATCCCGTCCGCTGGGCGTTGTGGGGCGGAACATCGTTGATGGTTTTCTCCAGCCTCACGCAGGTGGCACTCAACTGGCGCACGGTCATGCGGGCATTCCTGATCTTCAAAAAGGAGGAACGCGCCGCCATCCACGACGCCGTGGACGCCGTGGAAGTGCCGAATTCCTGGCTCGTCCTCGGCCTCATCCCCATCACCATCGGCCTGGTGACCGTGCAATACTTCGCCTTCCACATCGCCGTGTGGCTGGGGCTGGTCTCCGTGGCGTTTTCGTTTGTCGTGTCCCTCGTGTCCTGCCGCGCGACCGGCGAAACCGACATCACGCCGACTGGCCCGATGGGCAAGATCACGCAACTTATTTATGCCGTATTGCCCGGCGCCAAAGGCATCGAATCCATCAACCTCATGGCCGCAGGCACCACCGCGGCGGCCGCGACCACGTCGGCGGATTTACTGACCGATTTGAAGAGCGGGTATCTGCTGGGCGCCAACCCGCGACGGCAATTCCTGGCCCAATTTTACGGCGTATTCTTCGGCGTCCTCGCCGTGATCCCCGCCTGGTATCTGATGGTGCCGGACAAAAAGGCGCTCGAAGCCTTCAATCCGCCGGCGACGAACATGTGGAAAGCCGTCGCTGACCTGCTCACGCAGGGCATCAGCCAACTCCCGCAAACCGCGCTCACCGCCATCGTCATTGGCGCTCTGGTGGGGGTGGCGCTGCCGTTGCTGGAAATACTCTGGCCGCGGGCCAAGCCGTTCCTGCCCTCGGCCATGGGCATGGGCCTGGCGTGGGTAATGCCGTTCCAGAACACTTTTTCCTTTCTCATCGGCGCGGTGATTCTGACCGTCTGGCAGAAATGCAACCGGAAAAACTCCGACACGTTTGCGGTCCCGATTGCCTCCGGCATGATCGCCGGAGAGTCGCTGGTGGCGGCGTTCATCGCCATCTCCTGCACGCTGGTGGGTTTTCTGACTGTAAAGTAAATCACTGACCGCCGTCGCCGCGTCCCGCTTCATGCACGCGAATGTAACGGCGCAACGTCACCAGGCCCACCGGCGCGATCAAACTGGTCAGGGCCACCATCAGCCACATCGTTTGCGAATGGCGCGGGCCTGTTTCCGGGCAATAGCGGGCCAGCAGCGTGCCGGAAAACGTCCCAATCAACAATTTGCCCAGCAAAAACGGCACGTAGGAAAGTGCCCCGTAAGAGGCCTCCTGTCCCTTGGGCGCGATGGCGGCCGCATATTCATAGACGCGCGGCGAGTAAAAGGCCTCCCCCACTGAAAGTAGAATAACAAAAAGGGCAATCATCACGTAGTAAGGATGCACGCTGCCGTGGAGGCCGAGATACCAGTGGCCCACCAAATCTCCCGCCCACCCGTCGGCCATCGGCGCGAACCAGGCCGTCGGCATGGCCATGATGAACACCGACGCGGCGGAAATCAATCCGCCCAGAATCACCATCGTGTAAGCGGAGAATCTCTGCGTGAGCGCGCCGACGGCCGGCACCAGCAAAATCACCACGATGCTGTTGATGGCCCACAATGTTCCCACCGGCGCGCCTTGGCCCAATTCGCGGATGCCAAAAGTCGGATACACGTAATACATCTGCATGAGAATCAGTTTCAGGAAGGCGATCAACATGAGGAATGCCAGGAGCCGGTAGAATCCGGCCTGATGCACCAACTTGCCGAACAGTTGGATAGTGGTCTTGCAAGCGTCAAGCATCGTCAGGCGGATGGAATCGAAAAAGCTCCGGTCCGGATACTTTGGCATGGGCGGGACCAGCTTCAATCCCTCATCGGTAGCTTCCGCCCCGTCACGCATCAGGCAAATCAACGGCACCAACATGATCTCCAGGATCAAACTGGCCAGGAAAAGCGTCCGGTAAGTCGAGATGTTCAAGCCCGCCAGATTAAAATGTCCGTATTCTCCCAACCCCTGCCGCACGTGATCGAACAGCCAGGCCGCGATCAGGAAGCCGGCGTTCATCATCGTATAGACAAGGGCGAAGGAGATGGATCGCTGCCTGGTGTTGGAGTAACGTTGCACTGCGGCGATCAACACCGGGCCGCCCAACGCTTCGCCGACCGCCAGCGGCATCAATCCGCCTCCCAGAGCCAGCCATTTGGCCGTGGCCACAACCATCACCAACCGGGCCACGATGCAGACGCCGGTTCCGAGAAAGAGTGTCCGGCGCATCCCCAGAGCGTCCGTCAACGACCCCACCAGCAGCGTGGTCACTGTCATCAATATAGACCACGCTGCCACCAACGGGAGGGCCTGCTGATCGTTGTAACCAAGGTCGGATCGCAGCCAGAGAACGAGCGTGGAGTTGGTAAGGGCATAAGCCGCGATACTGATGATTTTAATGACGAAGACAATCCACAACTCCGGGATCGCGTCCTTGAGGACAGCGAACTTGGCCACGAAACGGAGCAAGGCGGATGGGCTGCTGTCGTCCGCTTTGGGGCCTGGGTCAGTCTCACTCATTTCCGCTTCTTAATCATAATCGTAATCTTAATCCTAATCTCTTCCCTCCACTCGAAGAAAATGCAAAAGAGATTAAGATTACGATTATGATTAAGAACCAAACCAGGACCGGCCACCAGCCGCTATTTCCAAGGCGCTGGAGAAACTCGGGTCACGATGTCAACAGCTTGACTGAGCGAAATGTGGTTTTGGTTGACCAAATCGGCGATGGTGCCGGTAGTGCTGGCCGTGGCGGGCGAAGTTCCTTCCACTTCCCAGGTCTGGCCGTTCCATTGCACCAAACTTGTGCCCGGCGCGATAACGGCCGTGCCGGCCGGATCGTTCGCATAAGAAGCCAATTGCGTGGCCCCGCCGGTGCTGCTGGTAATTGGACCATTGACTGTTTGCGTGGAGGCCGTCACCGAAAGCACCCCCGGATACGAGGCGGGATAAACGTCTCCTTCTCCGGGCGTGTTGCCTGCGGCGGCCACAAAGACAATTCCTTTCTGAACGCCTTCCTGAATCAAGCTGCCCAGCATCGTGCTCTCGCCCGTGCCGCCGAGACTGAGATTGATCGGATTGGCGCCGGCATTGATGGCGGCCAGAACGCCTTCCATGACTTCGTAGGTCGTCGTGCTCTCACCGCTGCCATAGACATCCACCGGCAAAATCTTGCTCGGATCGTTTGGCATCGCCTCCAGCAGTGTTTCCAACATGCTGGTGCCGTGGCTTGGGTCGGTCCCAGGTGGGTCCACTTCGCCAGTGACGTTGATGGGTGTGAGCACGTACTGCGAAAACTGAGACGGAGGATCAACGGACGTATCCACCAAACCAACGATCGGGCCGTTGGCCACTGGCTGCGGATTCAAGTTGAACAACTGCCCGCTGGGATTTGGAATCTGGGTCATTTGCGCCGGCGTGGGCCGATCCACCGTGTAATTGCCGTCGGCCGCCGCCACGGAGGGGTCCGAGGCCAGTGTTTGCAGGCCGGCCGCGGCGCTGGCGGCGTCGTCAAATTGCAGGCGGTAAAGGCCCAGGCCGTCGTTGCGCCCGATCACCTTGGCGCCGATCCCCTTGGCCAACTGGTCAATGGAATTGGTGGCGCCGCGCTTGAGCTTGACCAGGTCTTCATTCGCGATGCGATAATCCTTTTTCTCGGCCACAACGACTTGCGTCGCGGCTTTGACCACAGTGTGGTAAACAAAGAGGCGGGGGACACCGTTGGTCTGGTCCCTCCGGTAATTGAGTTTGCCCAGCAAACGGCGCAGGGCTTCGTCCTCGGGCAGATTTTTGAACTTGACTGAGATGGCGGTGGCCGCGCCTTGCTCGACATAGACCTTCCAGCCGGTTTGCCGGGCGATTTTTTTCAGCAAAGTGGTTAAATCCCACGATTGGATATCGGCGTCCACTTGATTCTGTTTGGCGCGCCAATCCAGCGAATCGGCGGCAGACGCGGCGCAAGCGGCCAGCATCAACGCCAGTGCAACCCCCGCAACCCAACATTTAGAGACCCTTATCACGCAACGGAATATAACGCATGAACACGGTCAATGACAACCGAAATCGTCTGCGCTCCGGTTAGCGCGCCGGCTCGGTCGCATGATCTGCTTTTTCCCCAGCGGCGTTTGACAAGGTGACCTTGATCAAATTGAACCGATCGTGCGCATAAATCCCTTTCTTCGCGCCTTCACCATAACCACTGAAAATGCACCAAAGGGTCAGGCCGTCCACACTCATCCATTTTTGGGGGAATTCACATGTCAGGCCCTCGCCCGCCGTTCCCATCCCGCCCCAATTTTCGTAATAGGCAACGGTTGACCACGGCCCCCAAGGTTGCCGCGCCTCAAAGACGCCCAACTGGCCGGGGCCGGTATGAAAACACGTTAGCAGGAAACACCCCAATCCGGGATCGTAAACCATCCCACTGGGCGCAACGCCATTGGCATCGCGGAATATCGGCCGGGCTGGCGCGAATTCCCGGTTCCACATCGGTTGACCGTGCGTGTCAATTCCGCTGAAAAACTGAAACGCTTCGCGCTCCCGAACTTTTTCGCGCGGCACCCGCGCCAGGTACAGGCTGTTACTCCCGTCGTTTTGCCCCTTCTGCTTGACGCCGCACAAATAGACGTATCCCATCAGGGATGCTGGCGCCCCGGCGCCATCCTTCCCGAAATTCAGAAATCTCGCCGGCTGAAAGTTGCCCGCTCCTTTTGGAAACAGCCAATCGCATTTAGCCCAACTCGCCCCTTTGTTGGTGGACCAAGCGAGCACGTGGTGGACATCCGGCCAGTCCCCGTCCTGAAGATTGATGTTGGCGTAAAGAATCCCTTCATCAAAAAGGAGTCCACCCGATTTGCCTTTCTTGGGAAAGGACGCCGGATGCTCCGGATTCTTTCCTCCGTTCACGTTGAATCCATGGAAATGCTCCGGGCCGCCTTCGATGCGCGCAAAGCCCATGCTCACACGCCCATCAGAATCCGTCCCGCCGAAGCCGCCGCCATCGCCCCAAGCCAGATACAAATTGTCATCCGGTCCCCACGTTACAGGCCACAAATCGCTGCCAATGGCGGCGTTTTGGTAAGTATCCCAGTGCCATGTCATGCCCTTGATGGTCCGGCTTGGAGGATCGGGCGGTTCCTGGGCGACGCCGGCGGCAACCGCGGGAAGAAGCCATGAAACCACAACCAGCCATGCACTCCGAACACGACCGAACGAGGCGCGGACATCGTTTTGCGCAACCATGAACTGGATTATTAACCACGCGACCATCATGGCTGCAAGCTTCACTTGGAAAAGGGTCGAAAAACGTCCAGTTCAATTGACGCGTGCGGAGCGGGGCGCAAATCTGTTTTTGTGAAAGGCTCGCCCTCATCCTGACCTTCTCCCCCTGGGAGAAGGAACAGATGTCGCTCGATTCTGGTTTTGCGGATGCGCGTCCGGCCAGTCCGGCGGCGGGATTTTCCAAATGGCAGCCGACGATTCTCCCTCTCCCGCGTCAGTGGGAGAGGGCCGGGGTGAGGGTGGCCCGGAAAAAGAAATTTGCCAAAAACAGATTTGCGCCCGCGGAGCGGAAAAGCTGGACTTTCCTTCTCGTTTCGCCAATGTGTGGTGGATGCTCAACCGTCTTGGCTTTTTGCGGCTGGCCGCGCTTATGACGACTGCGACCTGCGCCTGGGCCGGCGACAGCGGCCTGAACGTCATCGTCGTTGTCAACCAAAATAGCAGCAATTCCCTCCAGCTTGGCAACGATTATTGCGAACGGCGCGGGGTGCCTCCGCAAAACCTCTGGCGCATGACCGGCTGGACGGGCGGCTCGATCAATTGGCAGCAGAGCGATTTTGAAACCTATCTGCTCAATCCGCTCCTGGCCATGATTTCCAGCGGCGGGCTGACCAATCAGGCCGAAATCGTCCTCCTCTCCATGGACATCCCTTACCGGGTAATCAACGACGACGGCACGAACAGCACCACTTCGGCGCTCTTTTACGGTTTCAAAACCGCCCCCCCCTCCGCGCCGACCTGTTTCATCGCCAATGATTCAACCAACAGCTACTCCTACAGCGAATTGCCCTTCGCGCTGGCCGAGCCGGATACGGCCAGCACCAACGCGTTCCTGGCGGTCATGCTCACGGATACAAACCTGGCCTGGGCGGAATCCACGCTGGAGCGGGGCGCGGGCAGCGACAGCTCCTTTCCGCCGGAGACGGTTTATCTCGAAAAGACCTCGGACATAAACCGCAACGTGCGGTTCATTTTGTTTGACAACGCCATCCAGGAGTGCCGCGCGCGCGGCGACGACGCCGTGACGCGGATCAACTCCGATTCCACTTCGTTCACCAACGCGCTGGGATTGGACACCGGCCTGAACGATTTCTCCTTCCCGACCAATGCCTTCGTCCCCGGCGCGGTGGCGGACAACCTGACGTCCTTTGGCGGGTTCATTCTTGAGGACTCAGGCCAGACGCCCTTGCTGGCCTTTCTGGAGGCGGGCGCAAGCGGCAGCTACGGGACGGTGCTCGAGCCGTGCAGTTACACGTTCAAATTTCCAGATCCGATGGTCTATTTCTACCAGAACCGCGGTTTTTGCCTCGCCGAGGCTTATTACCAAAGTCTGGCCAATCCGTGCCAGGGCCTGATCGTTGGCGAACCGTTGTCGGCGCCGTTCGCCCGGCCCGGCTCGGCCGTGTGGATTTCCCCGGCCAACGGCAGCGTGCTCAGTGGTTTGGCCGCCTTCGATCTCTCCTTCACCGCCGCCGGCGCCAACCTCCCGCTGACGCAGGTGGACTTGTTTGTGGACGGCGCTTTCGTCCAGACTCTCACCAATTTGCCCCTCGGCGCCGGCAACATTCTTTCCGTGACCATTGACGGCGTCACGGCCAGTTACACCGTGGCCAACGGCGACACGCTCGGTTCCGCCGCCATCGGGCTGGCGTCCGCCTTGACGGCCCGGACGAGCGCGATCGCGCAGGCTGACGCGGTGGGCGACCGCATAGTTCTCCGGTCACAAAACGTGGCCTTGCTGGGCAGCCAGATTTCGTTGCAGGCCGACTCGGCCATTGGCTCGGCGCCGGCCCTAACTTCCTTCGCGACACCGGCGATGCCGACGTTTCTGGATAGCACGGCCTACGGCTACCACCTGGTGCAGGCCGCCAATAATCCGAACGTGGGCGACTGGCTGCAAATCACCATCATTGAAACCAACGGCGTGCAAGTGACGGTTGCCGCCACCAATACCCAATCCGGCGCGTCCATCTCTTCGCTTCTCCAGTCCTTGATGAATGAAATCAATACGAACGCCATCCTGCAAACTGCCGACGGTGTGACTGCTTCCGACCTTCTTCAGTGGAACGAAGGCTTCTACGGATTTCTGGTCAACGCGTCGTCTCCAGGCTGGCAGGCCGCGCAAATCCAAACCGTCTTCACCGCTTCAGCCGATCTGGGCGCGACACCCCTCGGCACCAATGCGCTTGAAGACAACGTCCTCGACTTGCAGCCGCGCGCCCACGTCTATCTAAGCTCCGGGGCCGCGTCGCTGCCGGTGCAATTCACATTGGACACAACAGCGTTCGCCGACGGATTCCACGACTTGACAGCCGTGGCTTACGAGGGCACCAGCGTGCGCACGCAGACGCGGGTGCAGGAGACGGTGCAATTCCGCAACACCGGCCTGTCCGCCACCTTCGCCGCCTCTGCGGACGGCGCCAATGGAGATCTCCTGTTTACCATTGCCGCCAACGCCACCAATGTCGCGCGCATCGAGTTGTTCAGCACGGGCGGCTCCGTCGCGGTGGCGACCAACCAGGCGGAGGCGGAACTTGAGGCGCCGGCTGCGTTCTTGGGAGTGGGCTTGCATCCGTTCTATGCCGTGGTGACGGACGCCAACGGCCATCAATATCAGACGCCAACGGCCTGGGAACAAGTGCCGGCCTTGCAACTGAGCGTCGTTGGACCGCCACGGGCGCTGAGTTGGCCGGCCATCGCCGGACGGCAATACAGCGTTTTGGCGGCGACCAACCTTGGCGGCGCGTTTAAGGCGGTCGGCACGCTCCTCGCCACCAACGCGCAGGCGCAATGGACGATTCCGGCTCCGCCCACTGGCGCGGTCGTTTACCGCGTGTCCGTCGCGCCATAGACTTGTGAACTTGTTCGCCGTCGGGAATCCCACCTCAGCCCCTTTACCCCTTCTGCGGGACCCCCTTCCTGCTCACACAATCCCAAGACTTTGGCTTTGGGGAGGCGCTTCCGGGCCGCAGACCCGGAGCTTGTTTCGTCCAGGCCCAGTCCTTGCCCTAGCCCGACTTGGCGGATTCGACCCTTGCGGAAACTATTTTTTTTGCGCAAGTCGTTGATAATGTGGTGCATCCGGCAGGACTTGAACCTGCAACCTTCTGATCCGAAGTCTGCGCGACGATTGTAGAACGGCGTCGCATAGAGTCGAACAGAATTGCTCTCAATAAATTACAGTCCAACTACTTAGGCAGCGTTAATAAATAAAGGTAGCAACTCATATTGAGGAGTTTGGCCTAATGACATAGTTCCATTCACCATGGAACTGATTGCGTTCGACGTTGACCCGCTTCATTTCTTGGTTGGA
>Ga0302326_10000826_pt1 | contig 81158 bp, 74 predicted proteins | sample Palsa_T0_3_FD_202264 | JGI IMG/M metagenome (GOLD analysis project Ga0302326, IMG submission 202264) | Peat permafrost microbial communities from Stordalen Mire near Abisko, Sweden - Palsa_T0_3 | ecosystem: Environmental > Terrestrial > Soil > Palsa > Peat permafrost | place: Sweden: Abisko...
ACCCATCCGTCCGTCCATCGCGCAGCTCTCTTGCCAAGGCATCGGCTGGTCCTCCCAGCCGACAGAGAACTGTCACCCATCTATCCGGTCCAATCTGTTACCTATCTAATCGACTTGGACACCTCCCTAACCCTCCCCCACAAGGGGGGAGGGAACGGGGAATCGTCGAGATGATCGTGCAAGCGAGCTCCTTCGCGGCGCGGAAGCCCGCGCCGTTGCGCAAGCTGAAGACCGGCTCCAACGCCGCCATTTTCGAGCGGCGCGCCGATGGCGCGATCCTGGTGCGCGCGCGCGAGCCGCTCGGACCCTATCCCGTCAAACTGACCGAGCGCCTCATCCGCTTCGCCGAGGAAGCGCCGGACCGCGTGTTCGTCGCCGAGCGCGATTCGAAGGGCAAATGGCGAGAGATCACCTATGCGCAGGCGCTCCATGCCGCCAAGGCGATCGGCAGCGCGCTTCTACAGCGCGACCTGTCGCCCGAGCGGCCCGTGATGATCCTGTCGGGCAATGACATCGAACATGCGCTGCTGGCGATCGCCTGCCTGCATGTCGGCATTCCCTATGCGCCGATCTCGCCGGCCTATTCGACCGCGACGAGCGATTTTTCAAAGCTCCTTCATATCGCGCGCCGGCTGACGCCGGGTCTCGTCTTTGCGAGCGACGGCGCCGCCTTCGCCGCTGCCCTCGCTGCCGCCGCGGGCGATGCGGAAATCGTGGCGACGCGCAATCCCCCGCCTGGCCACCCCGCGACTCTATTCTCCGCGCTGCCCGCTTTCCCTGTCGACGAAGCCGCGGTCGCGCGCGCGCATGAAGCGATCAAGGGCGAGGACGTCGCCAAAATCCTGTTCACCTCCGGCTCCACCGCGCTGCCCAAAGGCGTCGTCAACACCCATGCGATGTGGACCGCCAATCAGGAGATGCTCGCCAATTACTTCCAGTTTCTGCGCGATGCGCCTCCCGTGCTCGTCGATTGGCTGCCGTGGAACCACACGTTCGGCGGCAATCACAATTTCGGTCTCGTCCTCTATAACGGCGGCTCGCTCTATATCGACGAGGGGCGCCCGACGCCCAAGGGCATTCTGGCGACGGTGCGAAACCTGCGCGAAATCGCGCCCTCCGCCTATTTCAACGTGCCCAAGGGTTTTGAGGAACTCGTCCCCTTCCTGCGCGCCGAGCCGCGTTTGCGCGAAAAATTCTTCTCGCGCCTCCATATGAATTTCTTCGCCGGCGCCGGGCTCGCCCAGCACGTCTGGGACGAAATGGACGCGATCGCCGTCGAGGCGCTCGGCGAGCGCGTGCCGATGCTGACGGGGCTCGGGGCGACCGAAAGCGGCCCCTTCGCGCTTGTCTGCGCGCCCGAACATTGCCAGTCGGGCTATGTCGGCCTGCCGGTGTCGGGCGTGGAGCTGAAGCTCGCGCCGGTCGAGGGCAAGCTCGAAGTGCGCCTGCGCGGCCCCTCGATCACCCCTGGCTATTGGCGCGATCCGGAGGCCAACGCCAAGTCCTTTGACGAGGAGGGCTATTATCGGCTCGGCGACGCCGTCAAATGGGTCGACGAGGCCGATCCCGCCAAGGGCTTCAAGTTCGACGGCCGCATCGCCGAGGATTTCAAGCTTTCCACCGGCACCTGGGTCAGCGTCGGACCGATGCGCGCCAAGATCATCGCCCATTTCGCGCCCTATTTTCGCGATGTGGCGATCGCCGGCATCGACCGCGACGATGTGACGGCGCTGGCCTTCCCCGATCTCGACGCGTTGCGGGCGCTTTGCCCGGACCTTGCCGGAGCGAGCGATCCGAGCGCGATCTTCGCCGACGCCCGCGTGCGGGCGGAAATCGGCCGCCTGCTGGCGGCGCTCGCCGCCGGCGCGACCGGCTCGTCGACGCGTCTTGCGCGCGTCATTCTGCTCGCGGCGCCGCCCTCGCTCGACAAGGGCGAGATCACCGACAAGGGCTCGATCAATCAGCGCGTGGTGCTGAGCCATCGCGCCGATATCGTCGAAGAGCTCTACGCCGCGCCCTATTCGCCGCGCGTTATCGCTTTGCCGGAGAGCTGATCCATGGCGTTCGACAATCCCGGCGTGTTTTCTTCCTGGCGCGACGCCTTTTTGCTCGGCGGCGCGCGAACGCCGTTCACCGATCTCAACGGCGCGCTGTCGGGCGTCTCGCCGATCGATCTTGGCATCAAGGCGGCGCGGGCGGCGCTGCAAAAGACCGGCGCGGCGCCGGGCGAAATCGGCACGGTGATCGCCGGATCGATGGCGCAGGCGAGCTTCGACGCCTATATGCTGGCGCGCCATGTCGGCCTTTATGCCGGCGTTCCCGAAGAGGTTCCCGCCCATCTCGTGCAGCGCATTTGCGGCACGGGGCTCGAAGTTCTCTCGCAAGCGGGCGACGCGATCGCGCATAAGGGGATAGACGCGGCGCTATGCGTCGGCGCGGAATCGATGAGCCGCAACCCCGTCGCCGCCTATACGCATCGCGGCGGCTTCCGGATGGGGCAGGTCGAATTCAAGGATTTCCTCTGGGAGGCGCTGCTCGATCCCTCCTGCGATGTGACGATGGGCGGCACGGCGGAGAATCTGGCGAGCCGCTATTCGATCGCCCGGCGCGAGGTCGACGTCTATGCCGAGCGTTCTTTCGCGCGGGCGCTGCAGGCGCGCGCGGAGGGCTTCTTCGACGACGAGATCGTCGCCGTAGGCTCGGAGACTTTCTCCTCGCCCGGGCGCAAGGACCGCGCCGTCAGGCTGGACCGCAAGATCGAGGCGGTGATCGAGGACAGCCATCCGCGCGCGACGAGCGTGGAGACGCTCGCCAAAATCCGCCCGGCCTTCGGCGGCGTGCAGACCGGGGGCAATAGTTCGGCGGTGGTCGACGGCGCGGCGGGCGCGGTCGTCGTCAGCGCCGCCTATCTCAAGCGCACGGGCAAGGCGCCGCTCGCCAGGCTGATCGGCGCGGTCGCGGTCGGATGTCCGCCGGCGATCATGGGCATCGGCCCGGCGCCGGCGATCCGCGCGTTGCTGGAGCGCACCGGCCTGAAGCTCAACGAGATCGACCGCATCGAAATCAACGAGGCGTTCGGGGCGCAGGTCCTCGCCTGCGTGCGCGAACTCGGGCTCGACGAAGCCAGGCTCAACGTCAATGGCGGCGCCATCGCGATCGGCCATCCGCTTGGCGCGACCGGCGTGCGTCTCGCGCTGACGCTGGCGCGCGAGTTGCAACGGCGCGGCCTGCGCTACGGAATCGCCTCGGCCTGCATCGGCGGCGGCCAGGGCATTGCGATGCTGATCGAGAATGGCGCCGCCGCGCGCTGATCACAAGGAATCGAACGCGCATGGGATTTCAGTTCACCCGCCGGCTGACGATCGAATGGGGCCATTGCGATCCGGCCGGCATCGTCTTCAATCCGCGCTTCTTCGAATATTTCGACTGGTCGACCGCGCGGCTGGTGCATGAAGCGCTGAGTCTTGGGAGCCTCGATCTGGCGAGCGCCTATGGCATCGTCGGCATTCCGCTCGTCGACACGCGCGCCAATTTCATGCGTCCCTCGCGCTACGGCGAGGAGATCGAGATCGTCTCGAGCGTCGCGGCGGTCGGCCGCTCGAGCTTCGAGGTCGACCACAAGTTGTTCAACAAGGGCGAGTTGGCGGTGGTCGGGCATGAAAAGCGGGTCTGGACGATCCGCGAGGCCGACAGCGGCCGGCTCAAGGCCCAGGCAATCCCTGAGGACGTGGTGCGCAAGTTGAACGGCGGTTGAGCGGCCGGCTCAAGGGGGCGCGGCGAGCATCGGCTCCAGCGGGCGCGCGATGACGCCCTCGTCGTAATCATGGGCGAACCGGTCAAGGCCCGCTTCCTCATTGCCGTTGGGGTGCACCAGCACGATCGAGCCCGCGCCCGGCCGCTGGCCTTTGGCGAGCCAAGCGTCGGTCCCCAGCACGATCAGGTGATGGCGTCTGACCGCGTCCATCAGCGGCGAATTGGAGATGAGGCCGGGAAAGCGGAAGAACAAGGACGGGGTGCCGCCATTGGCGATCAGCAGGCGCTCGGTCTGCAGGATTTCATAATCGGCGTCGAGCCCCTTGGTCAGCATGAACGTCTGATCGTCCGGCCGTCCTTTGGCGTAGGGGTGATGGTAGCTGTGGTTCGTCCAGAGAATGTCGAGCGCGCCGCCGGCTTGCTGGCCCATCAGCCAGTGAAAATCGCCGGCGTGATGGACGAGCCAGAGCCCGGAGATCGACAGCGCGACCGGCGCGCCGCGTCCCGAACTCATCAGCTTTTCGAAGAAGCGGCGATCGAGCGGCTTGCGGCTGGGGCAGAGATCGCCGGTGACGAAGGCGCCTTCGGCCGCGCCATGGGTGAGGCCGGCGTTCTGCAGGAACGTGCGATGATTTATGCCCGGCATGGCGGCGGCCTCGGTCACCGCGCTGAGATAGCGGGTGTCGGCGAGCGAGGCCTCGCTCGCCTCCCGGCAGGTCCAGCAGGCCGCGCGCTCGATCCGGGTCGACAGCCCCTTCGGGTCGGCGAGCAGCAGCAGGGGGGTCTTGTCGATCGTCAGGGTGCGGATCGCGACAAGGTCGCGCCCGGCCGCGCCATGGCAGGCGAGCAGGGTCGAGCGATAGTCAGCAATCGAATCGGCGCTGGCGAGGCCCGCATGCGGAACCGGTCGGTATAGGCAGGCCTCGTCGGCCAGCGCGGCGGAGGCCACGGACAGCGCCACAAGCGCGATGATGTGTCGAAAAATCGTGAGGGCGTTGAAGGAAAGAAAAGAGATTTTCGTATCTCCTTGATGGAACGCCGCTTTGCCGCAATCTCGCGGGTTTGAAACACAGCCTTGTGTTTGAACGAAGACAAGGGGCGCCAATGCGCCTTTCCGAGCCAGTTTTTCAACCTAAATCAGCTTGACCGATGAAGCGTCACGACCCATGTCGTTACATGTAACAATATGGGAGATCCAGATGGCGCGGGTCGCCGAACGGGTAAAGCAACATCGGGATGGGTTGCGGCGGGCTGGTCTGCGCCCCATCCAGATTTGGGTGCCGGACATCCGGCGCCCTGGCTTTGCCGATGAATGCGCTCGCCAATCGCTCAAACTCCGCGATGATCCGGATGAGGCGGAGATATCGACTTGGCTGCAGGCGGTGGCCGATACCGAGGGCTGGCGTTGAGGCGCGGCGATTTGGTGACGATCGCCCTGCAAGGCGACTACGGTAAGCCGCGTCCAGCTCTAATCATTCAATCCGACCTGTTCGCGGAACATCCGTCGGTGACCATTCCGCCGGTGACTGGCCAGTTGCGCGACACGCCGCTCTTTCGCATCGCCATCGAACCGACCGCGGAAAGCGGCTTGCAAAAATTATCGCAAATCATGATCGACAAGGCGCAAACCGTGCCGCGCGAGAAAGTCGGGAGCGCGATCGGCCGGCTGAACGATCGAACCATGGTCGCCGTCAATCAGGCGCTGGCTGTGTTTCTGGGCTTTGCCTGAATCGTCGACGAATCCTCGGGCGGGTCGGCGCGTCGATCGCCGCGCGCCCTACCGCGCCCGCGCGTGGTACTCGTCATTGGGCCGCATATCGACCGCCGAAGCCAGGCGGTTCGACATGTTGAAGAATGCGGCGACCGCGGCGATGTCCCATATTTCGCGCTCGGAAAAGCCCACCTCGCGCAAGGCCTGCCGATCCGCCTCCTCGATTTGCGCGCTGGAGAAGGTTATTTTTTCCGCAAAGGCGAGCATCGCATATTGGCGTTGGGGCAGGCCCGCCGCGCGCCAATTCATCGCCATTAGTTCGCCGAGCTGGGGAATCCCTGAGATTTGACGCACCGCCGCGCCATGCGCGGTCAGGCAATAGAAGCAGCGATTGTCGGCGGAGACCGCCACCGCGATCATCTCTCGCTCCAGCTTCGAGAGGCCGGAAGGCGCCAGCATCAGATCGTTGTAGAAGGCGGCGAAGGCTTCGAGCTTGGCCATGTCATGGGCATAGGCGGTCAGCACATTGGGAACGAAGCCGAGCTTGTCGCGGCATCTATCGAAATAGGCCGCCACGCCCGGCGTCAGTTCGGCGCTCTCCAGATCGAGCGCCGTGACGCGAACGCCTCCGGCCAGCCGTTTTTTCGATTTTTTCGCCATCGGCCCGTCCGTTGATGCCGCCGCTCAGCGGCGTCATCCTACGCGAGGACGCAGTCGCGGCGAAAGAGGCGACGGCTTGAATTCTGCGGCGGTAGCGCCGGTCACACTGAAAGGCCAACGGGAAGCGACGCTCTCGCGGGTGGGCTATGAGAACGGTCTGGCGAAACCGTCTCATTCCTGCTAGGTTACATGTAACTCTTGATGGAGAATTGTCATGACCTCGGCGCCTCCGCCAAAGCCCTCACGCACAAAGGTGCGAGAACATCGGGCGCGCCTTCGCGAGCAGGGTCTACGCCCTATCCAGATCTGGGCGCCGGACGTGCGCACGCCTGCCTTCCGTTCGGAGGCTCGCCGCCAGTCTCTAGCCGTCGCCGCCAGCGCTCGCGCGCGCGAAGATCAGGCGTTCATCGATGCGGCGTCGGATTGGGGCGATGAATGAGACGGGGCGATATCTGGACCGTATCGGGCGGCAAAGATTATACCGGCAAGCCGCGGCCCGTCGCCATCGTGCAAGACGACAGCTTCGAGGGCACGGACTCCATAACCGTCTGCGCTTTCACCACCGACGAGACGGAAGCGCCTCTATTTCGCTTGCCAATTGAGCCGAACGACCGCAACGGACTGCGGGCGACGTGCCGGCTGATGGTGGATAAGATTACGACCGTCCCGCGTTCCAAAGTCGGCGCCCGCGTCGGCCGCTTGGATGATGAGGATATTCTTCGCCTCAATCAGGCCGTGCTCGTCTTCCTCGGACTGGCGATTTCGCTGAGGACCAACCTGGCGAGATAGAGGCGCGATGATTGCGCGGGCCTCTCACGCCGCTTCGGCGAACTTGACCGCGATGCCGGTGGCGGCGACGCGCTGCAGGGGGGTGCCGTCGATATCGGCGCGCTTGACGCCGTCGACTTCAAAATCGAGACCGATAATGGCGTCGGCGTCATATTCCTGCGCTTCGCGGATCAACGCCTGGACGGCCGCCATACGGTCGGCCTCGCCGCTGGGGGCGTTGGCGGCGCGCCAACCGGCGGACGCCTTGATGCGGCCGATCGAATAATGACCGCGGCCGCCTTCGAGCTCATGGGTACGACTGACTTGCATTCTTCTTACCGTTTTTGTTACGCCCGCCCGCTTGCCCAAAGCAAATAGCGGGCCGCGCTTGCGTTGCGCTTAACATCGCGAAATCGTGGGTATTTTGTGGTTTTAGAGTTGATGGAACCCTAACATTTCCGTAATCGCGCCCGATTGTCGGGGCGTGTTGCAAACTTACGGGATGGAGCGGGGCGGGCGCAGGGACGCGGGGCCGGAAAGCCCCGCGCCTGCCTGTCGGGCGGCGTATCGCCTATTCGGCGTGGCTGGGCTCCTCGGCCGCCTGCTGCTTTTCGAGGTCGGCGCCGGTCTCCTGATCGACGACGCGCATCGACAACCGCACTTTGCCGCGATCGTCAAAGCCCAGCAGCTTCACCTTGACCTTGTCGCCTTCCTTGACGACGTCGGTCGTCTTGGCGACGCGGCCCTTGGAGAGCTGCGAAATATGGACAAGACCGTCCTTGGAGCCGAAGAAATTGACGAAAGCGCCAAAATCGACCGTCTTGACCACCGTGCCGTCATAGATCTGGCCGACCTCCGGATCGGAGGCGATCGACTTGATCCAGTTGATGGCGGCCTTGATCTTGGCGCCGTCGGCCGAGGCGATCTTGACCGTGCCGTCGTCCTCGATGTTGATCTTGGCGCCGGTCTTTTCGACGATTTCGCGGATCACCTTGCCGCCCGTGCCGATCACTTCGCGAATCTTGTCGGTCGGGATTTTCATCGTCTCGATGCGCGGGGCGAATTCGCCAAGTTCGGCGCGCGCGCCGGTCAGCGCCTTGCTCATTTCGCCAAGGATATGCAGGCGGCCGTCCTTGGCCTGGCCGAGGGCGACCTGCATGATCTCCTCGGTGATGCCGGCGATCTTGATGTCCATCTGCAGCGACGTGACGCCCTCGGTCGTCCCGGCGACCTTGAAATCCATGTCGCCGAGGTGATCTTCGTCGCCCAGAATGTCCGAAAGGACCGCAAAGCGCTTGTCCTCGAGGATCAGACCCATGGCGATGCCCGCGGTCGGCCGCTTTAGCGGCACGCCCGCGTCCATCAAGGCGAGCGAGGAGCCGCACACCGTCGCCATCGAGGAGGAACCGTTGGATTCGGTGATCTCCGATACGATGCGGATCGTATAGGGAAATTCGGCCGCGGTCGGCAGCATCGGGTGGATCGCGCGCCAGGCAAGCTTGCCATGGCCGATTTCGCGCCGGCCCGGCGCGCCCATGCGGCCGGTCTCGCCGACCGAATAGGGGGGGAAATTATAGTGGAGCATGAAACGCTCCTTATAGGTTCCCTCCAGGCTGTCGACGAATTGCTCGTCTTCGCCCGTCCCCAGTGTCGCCACGACGAGAGCCTGCGTCTCGCCGCGCGTGAACAGGGCCGAGCCATGGGTGCGCGGCAGGATGCCGACCTGCGCCAGAATCGGGCGAACCGTCGTCAGGTCGCGCCCGTCGATGCGTCGCTTGTCGTCGAGGATGTTCCAGCGCACGACCTTGGCCTGCGCGTCGTGGAACGCCTCGGCGACGAGTTCCTTGGTGAATTTCGGCTCGCCGCCCTCGGGCAGAAGTTCGGCGAAAACTTTCGCTTTGACGGCGTCGACGGCGCTGTAGCGCTGCTGCTTGTTGGTGATCGCATAGGCGGCGCGAAGATCGGCTTCGCCGATCGCCAGCACGGCCTTTTCGACGGCCGATTTGTCGACCGTGGTCAGTTCGCGGGGCTCCTTGGCGGCGCGCTCGGCCAGGCGAATGATCGCCTCGATCACCGGCTGGAACGACTTGTGCCCGGCCATGACGGCCTTGAGCATGATCTCCTCGGAAAGCTCCTTGGCTTCCGATTCGACCATCAACACCGCTTCGCCCGTGCCGGCGACGACGAGATCGAGCTCGGAATCCTTCAATTCGTCGATGGTCGGGTTGACCTTGATCTCGCCCTTGATATAGCCGACCCGCGCCGCGCCGATCGGGCCCATGAATGGAACGCCCGACAGGGTCAAGGCGGCCGAAGCGGCGATCAGGCCGAGAATGTCGGGATCGGTCTCCAGATCATGGCTCAGCACCGTGACGACGACTTGCGTGTCGCAGCGAAAGCCGTCGGGAAACAGCGGCCGAATCGGCCGATCGATCAGGCGGGAGGTGAGCGTCTCCTTGTCGGAGGGCCGTCCCTCGCGTTTGAGGAAGCCGCCGGGAATGCGGCCGGCGGCGAAGGCCTTTTCCTGGTAGTTGACGGTCAGGGGGAAGAAATCGACGCCGGGCTTGGGCGTCTTCAGCGCGACGACCGTCGCCAGGACCGTCGTCTCGCCCCAGCTTGCAAATACCGCGCCGTCGGCCTGACGGGCGATGCGCCCGGTCTCCAGCACGAGGTCGCGGCCACACCAATTGAGTTCTTCACGTTGAATATCGAACATCTCTCATCATCTTTCCAAAGATGGTGAAAGCTTCTCGGCCAAAGGTCTTGCCATCATCCATGGTTCGCCATGAGGTCGGTCATAGGCAAGACGGCGAGAGGCTGGCGGCAACTCGCGTCCCGCGAGGCTCCAGCATCCGGCGATCCTGCCATGACTCAGCTTTCACATCCTTAAGTCGCGACTGCGGCCCCATGCCGCCGTCGTCGTCTGGCGGCCAGGCTTTTGCGCCTGGATCAGCGGCGAATCCCGAGGCGCTCGATGAGCGTCTTGTAACGGGCTTCGTCATCCCTTTTTACGTAATCAAGCAGCGTGCGCCGCTGCGAGACCATCTTGAGAAGGCCGCGGCGCGAATGGTTGTCCTTGACATGGGTTTTGAAATGGCCGGTCAGGTTGTTGATGCGCTCCGTAAGGATCGCCACCTGCACTTCAGGCGAACCCGTGTCGCCGGCCTTTAAAGCATATTCCTTCACGAGCGCGGCTTTGCGCTCAACGGTAATCGACATCGGGTTGTCCTTTCTTTGCGAGCCGCGGCCCGTCATCGACGGCGCTGCTCTTTTTAGGATTGGCCGAGCCGGGATGTCGTCCAGGTCGGTCAGGTCGGGCCGGAGCGCGCACGCCCAGGCTCGCCGGCTTATACAGCATTCGCGCGGCGATGCTATAGAATTGTGGCGAGCCCACCTTGTCAGCGCGAATGGGGCGGGTTGGCGGCATATCTATGCCATGATCGCAATCCATTGAATCATTGCCTATTTAACCAGCGAAGGCAGAAGCGTTTGTAGTCAGCGTGACGATCGGCAACATCGAAGACCCCGCAAACAGGCCGTTGCGGCATCGTGACTCTAGATTTCGCCACCAGCCCTGACGAATCCGATCCGGTGTATTCCGTCCAGGCATGATCGTGTTATGATTGCTGTATGACGGCAAAAGCGCTCAAAGATGTATTGCAGCGGGTTGAAGCTTGGCCTGAGGAGGCGCAGGAACAGCTCGCCGAGATCGCGCGTGAAATCGACGCGCAGCTTGCTGGCGGCGTGTATCACGCGACGCCGCAGGAATTGGAAGCGCTTGACGAAGCGGAACGCAGCGGCATCGCCAGCGAGGCGGAAGTCGAGGCGGCCTTCGGTACATTCCGCCACGAATGAAGGTTGAATTCAGCAAGCAGGCGTCAGGTGATCTTCGCACGGCGGCCGAGGAGAGCCGGGCGTTTGGCCAAACGGGCGCCGCGGCGGTTGAAGCGCGTATCCGCGAAGTCATCGCGCACATAGCCGAACATCCAGAAGCGGCGGCGCGGGTTATGGAGCGGCCAGGGATACGCGTCATCCCGCTCGTTCGCTATCCCTACAAAATTTTCTATAGAGTCTTCGAAGACAAGATCAGGGTGTTGCACATTCGCCATGCGTCGCGGCGGCCTTGGACGAGGGTGCGGTGAGCTGTCCCGAGAAAGTAGCGGCAGGCGCGAGCATCAGGCTGATCAGCCAAACGCCCGGACAATTAGCTCGGGGCGCTCCGCGCTCAACCCGGCAAATTGAACACCCGGGTCGATACGAAATAGCCGGCCTCGACGATTCCGAAGGCGATCGGCGAGCCGAAGCACGACGCATAGGCCGGCCCCTCGCCCGGCGCCTGGCTGCCCCGCATCAGGAGTTTCTGCCCACGCCTAAGAATGGCGGCGCCGTCGCGATCGATCGGCACGCAGGTCAGTTCGGCAAGGCCCGCCTCGACCGGCGACATGGCCTCGGCTCTCGCCTGCGGCGCCTCGCGCAGCGCCTCGAGGGAGAAGGATTTTTCGCTTAAGAAGGGACCGACGCGGGTGCGGCGCAGCAGCACGACATGGCCGTAGCAGCCAAGCAGCCGGCCGAGATCGCGCGCGATGGCCCGCACATATGCGCCCTTGCCGCATTCGGCCTCGAAAATGCCCAGACCGGGCTCGGCCGAGACGAGATCGAGCCGGTAGACGACGATATCGCGCGGCGCCATCACGAGCGCCGCTCCCTCCCGCGCCAGGTCATAGGCCCGCTCGCCGGCGATTTTTATCGCGGAATAGACCGGCGGCGCCTGGCTGATGGTTCCGATGAAGCGGGGCAGCAGCGCCGCGATGGCGGCGGCGTCCGGGCGCAGGTCGGAGGTCGCCACGACGCGCCCTTCGGCGTCGTCGGTGTCGGTTTCCTCGCCCCATTTGACGCCGAAACGATAGGCTTTGGTTCCCTCCTGCACGACCGGAACGGTCTTGGTCGCCTCGCCAAAGGCGATCGGCAGGACGCCCGAGGCCAGCGGGTCGAGCGTGCCGGCGTGGCCGGCTTTCTTGGCGTTGAACAGAAACTTCAGTTGCGCGACGGCCTGGGTCGAGGTGATGCCGACGGGCTTGTCGAGGCAGATCCAGCCGTTGACTTCGACGCGGGTCGAACGGCGCTGCTCGCGCTTTTCCTGTCCAGGCCGGGCGCTGGGTTCGGTCATCGCCTCGTTCATGCCTCACCCTCGTCGTCGCGATCCTGCAGGTCGCGGGCGACTTCCGGCGATTTCAGCAAGGCGTCGATCTTGGCTCTCGCATCGAAACTGTCGTCGATGACGAATCGTAGATCGGGCGCGAATTTCAGATTGATGCGATGGGCGATCTGCGTGCGGAGCGACTTCTTGTTGCGCTCCAGCGCGGCGATCGTCTTTTCGGCGCCCTTGCCGCCGAGCGGCATCACGTAAAGCGTCGCCAGTTTGAGGTCGGGCGACATTTTGACGGCCGGAATCGTCACCACCTGCTTGGCGAGCGCGGGATCTTCGATATCGCCGCGCGCCAGAATCTCGGCCGCGGCATGGCGGATCAATTCGCTGACCCGCAGCACGCGTTGCGAGGGGCCGCCGGTTTTCTGGTCTGGACGCAGCATGGAGGGGGATGGCCTCAATCGGGTTGATGGGTGCAGAAGGCGCGAGCGGGCCCCGGAGACATTCGCGGCGCGGGCGAGTCCTTGTCGGACGCGCGGCGCCTAGATCGCTCCGAGCTTTACAGAAAAGCCGGGTATCGCAGCGCAGTTCAGCAAATCTTCTGGCCCGCGCTCGACGATTTGCTCCCAGGCGCCGGCGTTGGATCCAGTGTGGATATGGGCGCGCCGTTGGCTCGCGTCGATCACCCAAAGTTCTTGCACGCCGTAGCGCGAATAAATCTGCGCCTTGAGGCCTCGATCGTATTTCAGGCTGCTCAATGCGACCTCGACGGCGAGCCGTATATCGGACCCCTTTACCTCTTCGAGCTTGATCCCGCGCGGATAGATAACGAGATCGGGCTCGACGAAGGTGGTCTTCGACAAATACATGGTGCTTTCGACGCCAAGCCACAGATTATCCGGCAGAGCGCGAGCGAGCCCAAGATTGAGGGTCGATTTGATAAGTTCGTGAACGTGGGTCTTGGCCTGCATGGGAACGATTTCGCCTTCGATGAGCTCGAAATTCTCGTCGTCGGAGATAACGCCGGCTTCCTGCATGCGCAGAACTTCCTGCACCGTGAAGGCGCGGCGATCGAAGCCCTCCGCGGCCCGCGTGACGTTGGCTCTGGTCATGTTCGGAACCCGATTCCTGGCGAAAGTCGGCCTCAAAGCGTGCGCCGCACCTCTTCGACATTGTAGCATTCGATGACGTCGCCGATGCGCATGTCCTGGTAATTCTCGAACGCCATGCCGCATTCCTGGCCCGATTGCACTTCGCGCACTTCGTCCTTGAAGCGTTTGAGCGTCGACAGCTTGCCCTCGTGCACGACGACATTGTCGCGGATGAGGCGCACATGCGCGCCGCGCTGCACCACGCCGTCGGTGACGCGGCAGCCCGCGACATTGCCGACCTTGGAAATCGAGAACACTTCGAGGATCACCGCATTGCCGAGCATTTCCTCGCGCAAGGTCGGCGCGAGCATTCCCGACATCGCGGCTTTCACATCGTCCACCAGATTGTAGATGATGTTGTAATAGCGGATTTCGATGCCCTGCCGCTCGGCCAGATCGCGCGCCTCCTTATGCGCGCGCACGTTGAAGCCGATGATGACGGCTTTCGAGGCTTCGGCCAGCGTCACGTCGGATTCGGTGACGCCGCCGACGCCCGAATGGACCACGCGCGCGCCCACTTCCTCCGTGCCCAACTTGTCGAGCGCGGAGAGGATCGCTTCGACCGAGCCTTGAACGTCGCCCTTGACGACGATCGGCATTTCCTTGCGCCCGACCGTCTTCAACTGGCTCATCATGTCGGCGAGCGAGGTCCGCACGACGCCGCCGCGCGCGGCCAGCTTCTCGCGCTTCTGGCGGTCGCGATATTCGGCGATCTCGCGCGCCCGCGCCTCGCTTTCGACCACCGCGAACCGGTCGCCCGCCTCCGGCGCGCCGGAAAAGCCGAGCACTTCCACCGGCGTCGAGGGCAAAGCCGATTCGACATTGGCGCCGGTGTCGTCCAGCAGCGCGCGCACCCGGCCCCATTGCGATCCCGCCACGATGAGTTCGCCGACCCGCAACGTTCCGCGCTGCACGAGCACGGTGGCGACCGGTCCCCGGCCGCGATCGAGCCGCGCCTCGACGACGGTGCCTTCCGCCTTGCGGTCGGGATCGGCGGTAAGATCCAGCAATTCGGCTTGCAGCGCGATCGCCTCGAGCAATTTGTCGAGATTGGTGTGTTTGGTGGCGGAAACCTCGACCGCCAACGTATCGCCGCCGAAGGATTCGACCTGGACGTCGTGCTGGAGAAGCTCCTGCGAGACGCGATCGGGATTGGCCTCGGGCTTGTCGATCTTGTTGATCGCCACGATGATCGGGGCCTTGGCCGCCTTGGCGTGGCGGATCGCCTCGATCGTCTGCGGCATGACGCCGTCGTCGGCGGCCACCACCAGAACCACGATATCGGTGACTTTGGCGCCGCGCGCCCGCATCGCGGTGAAGGCGGCGTGGCCGGGCGTGTCGATGAAGGTGATCTTGGCGCCGCCGGGCGCGGTCACCTGATAGGCGCCGATATGCTGCGTGATGCCGCCCGCTTCCCCCGCCACGACATGGGCGTTGCGGATCGCATCGAGCAAGGAGGTCTTGCCGTGATCGACATGGCCCATAATGGTGACGATCGGCGGGCGCGGAACCGGGGCGCCGTCTTCGTCGGGCCGGTCGAACAGGCCTTCCTCGACGTCGGATTCGGCGACCCGCTTGACGGTATGGCCGAGCTCCTCGGCGATCAATTGCGCCGTATCGGCCTCGAGCACATCGGTGATCGTCGCCATCTGGCCCTGTTTCATCAAGAGCTTGATCACATCGACCGCGCGTTCCGACATGCGGTTGGCGAGCTCCTGGATGGTGATCGTCTCCGGCAGGACGATTTCGCGCGACAGCTTGTCCTTGGTCTCCTTGAGGCCATGGCCCTTGAGGCGCTGGGTGCGGCGCCGGAAGGCGGCGACCGAACGCGTGCGCTCTTCCTCGCCCGCCGTGGCGGTGGACACCGTCAACCGGCCGCGATTGCGCTGTTCGGCGCCGCGGTTCGGCCTTGGCGGCAGAACGACCTTGGCCGGCTGGACGATGGCGCCGGGGCGTCGGATCACCCGCTTCGACTCTTCCTCTTCAACGATGGGACCGCGGGCGGTCGGCGCTATCGCGGTCGCCGTTACGGCGCTCGTCGCGGGTTTGCGCGCCATCGTCACGGCGGGCGTGGCGGAAGGCTCGCCCCCGGCCAGACGCCGGCGCGCCTCATCCTCGGTCTTGCGCTTGAAATCGGCGTCCTGCGCGCGGCGGGTTTCCTCGTCGCGCTTGCGCGCCTCGGCGGCCTCGCGTTCGGCGCGCTCGCGCGTCTCGCGTTCGGCGCGAAGCTTCGCCTCGGCCTCCTGCCGGCGCCTGTCTTCATCCTCTCTCGCGCGCGCGCCCACCAGCGCGCTGGCGCGGGCCTGGCGCTGTTCCTCGGTCAATGTATGCAGCACGACGCCGGTCTTGGGCGGCGCGGCGGGCGCCGGGCTTGCCGCTCCGGCGCGGGCGGTCGCCGCCTGGCTGGTCGGACCGCGCGGCGCAACTGGCGCGCTGGCCGGCGCGGCGGCCGCCGTCGGCCGAATGGGCGCGGGCGCGGCGGACGCCGGCTCGCGCGCCGGCGCCTCGCTGGCGCCCGGGATGCGCCGCTTCACCTTTTCGACGACAACCGCTTTGCTTCGGCCATGCGAGAAGCTTTGGCGGACCATCCCCTGCTCGACCGGCCGCTTCAAATGCAGGGTCTTCGAGGGGGCCGCGCCCAAAGTCTTTTCGCCAGTATTGTTCGTATCGTTCATGCGTCTTTCCAAATGCCCGGGTTCTGCCCAAAAGTCGGTTCGGCCTCAACGGAAGGCTCGCCGCTGTTGTGCGTTGGGGCCGCTATGGGCGAATTGCCCGCTTCAGTCGATCGGTATTCGGCAAGCCGGCGCGCCCGAAATAGGAAGGCCGCGCTCGCCTCGCCCGCGCCAAGGGCTGCATGTATCACATTTGTCCTGCCCAATGCCAAATCCAATTGGCTTGAGGAAAAGAGATTTATTCGCTCGATCCCGTCGGCCTGCGCGCCGAAGCGGCCTCGAACGATCCGCTCCAGCTTGGCGGTGCCGTCGGGGGAACCGTCCCGGGCATGGATAACGGCGAGGATGGCCCCGCCCCGGATCGCCGCCTCGACCTTGGCAGCGCCCGTCACGACGAGCCCCGCCTTGTTGACGATCGACAGGAACTGCAACGCATCCCGTTCGATGATCTCATCGACGCGCTGCGCCAAATCGGCTGGCGCGGCGGCCTGGGTCTTGAATCCGCGCGAAAACGCCTGTTTGCGCACCGCCGCATCGACGACGGCGAAGCTGAAGCTGGTCCAGACCCCTCGGCCGGGCAGTTTGCGGCGCAGATCAGGCGCCACTTCGCCGTTCGGCGACAGGGAAAAATGGATCATCGCCTCGGGCGGGCCCTTCTTGCCCGTCACGATGCAGGTCCTCTCCGACCCGTTCTTGTCCGGCCTGGCGCGAACGCCCAATCGACTCTCCATCGGTTCATCGGGACGAACAGCCGAAAAGACGGGCTCGGTTCGCCGAGCCGTCCTCGGCGGCTATTCGGCTTGGCCCGCCTCCTCCGGTTCGGCTTCCTCGACCGGCTCGGGCGCCGCCTCGACCCATCCGGCCCGCACCCGCGCGCTCATGATCATCGCGTCGGCCTGTTCGCGGGAAATGTCGAACCCATCGAGGAATCCGGCGTGAACCTTGTCCTCGCCCGCGCCGGGGTCCGTCCAGCCGACGAGATCGTCGGTCGCGCAGCCCGCCAGGTCCTCGACGGTTTTCACGTCGTTTTCGCCTAATTTGACCAGCATCGGCGTGGTGACGCCCTCGATGGATTTAAGATCGTCGGCGACCCCCAGCGCCTTGCGGCGCTCGTCGAATTCGGCCTCGATGCGCGCTAGATGCCCTTGCGCGCGGGCCTGGATCTCGGCGGCGGTGTCGGCGTCGAAGCCCTCGATGGTCGCCAGCTCGGTCGGCTCGACAAAAGCCAGTTCCTCGACCGAGCGGAAGCCTTCGGAGGCGAGCAATTGCGCGACCGTCTCGTCGACGTCGAGCGCGCCCATGAACACATTGGTGCGCTCGACAAATTCCTTCTGGCGGCGTTCGGATTCTTCCGCTTCGGTCAGGATATCGATATCCCAGCCGGTCAATTGCGAGGCCAGGCGAACATTCTGTCCGCGCCGCCCGATCGCCAGGGAAAGCTGGTCGTCGGGGACGACAACCTCGATCCTCGTCGAATCCTCGTCGAGCACGACCTTCATCACCTCGGCCGGCTGCAAGGCGTTGACGATGAATGTCGCCGCGTCGCTCGACCAGGGGATGATGTCGATCTTCTCGCCCTGCAGTTCGTTGACCACCGCCTGGACCCGCGAGCCGCGCATGCCGACGCAGGCGCCGACCGGATCGATCGACGAATCGTTGGATATGACGGCGATCTTGGCGCGCGAGCCGGGATCGCGGGCGACCGACTTGACCTCGACGATGCCGTCGTAAATCTCCGGCACTTCCTGCGCGAACAGCTTGGCGGTGAACTGGGGATGGGTGCGCGACAGGAAAATCTGCGGTCCGCGCTGCTCGCGCCTGACGTCATAGACATAGGCGCGGATGCGGTCGCCGGGGCGGAACATTTCGCGCGGGATCATCTCGTCGCGCCGCACCACCGCTTCGCCGGCGCCGCTGCCGCCAAGATCGACCACGACATTGCCGTATTCGACGCGCTTGACGACGCCGTTGATGATCTCGCCGATGCGGTCCTTATAGACGTCATATTGCTTGTCGCGCTCGGCTTCGCGAATCTTCTGGACCAGCACCTGCTTGGAGGATTGGGCGGGGATGCGGCCAAAATCGAAGGGCGGCAGCGATTCGGCGATCCAGTCGCCGATCTGCGCCGACGGGTTCTTTTTCTGGGCGTCGGCCAAGGCGATTTGCGTGGCGTCGTTTTCGATCTGCTCGACGACCAGCAGCAGGCGCGAGAAGCGGATCTCGCCGGTCTTGGGATTGATGTCGGCGCGAACCTCGGTCTCCTGCCCGTAGCGCGAGCGCGCCGCCTTCTGCATGGCATCTTCCATGGAGGCGAGCACGATCGATCGATCGATCGATTTTTCGCGGGCGACCGCGTCGACGATCTGCAAAAGTTCAAGTCTGTTGGCGCTGACGGCCATCTAATCTCTCCTTCTTCCGACCGGAGCCGGCCTGTCGCCGGCGCCCCCGTCCTCTTGCTAATTATCTTTCTTGATCAAAGTCTTAGGCTTCTCGCGCGCCGGCTTTGCCTTCTGCGCCTTGCGCTCCTTCTTGGCCGCTTTCTCGCGGCGCAGGGTAGCGCGGATCAGCGCTTCGGTGAGAACCAGCCGCGCCTCTTCCATGTCGCGGATCGGCAATTGGGCAAGATCCCCCTCGCCGTCGTCGCTCGCCGGCAGGCGAAGATGCACCGTCCCGGTCGCGCCGGACGGCTCGACCGCTTCGATGATTCCGCGAAAGCGCTTGCGCGTCCCCACCGGAACCGCCATTTCGATGCGCGCCTCGTCGCCGATCGCCCGCTGGAAATCGGACAGGCGCACCAGCGGCCGGTCGATGCCGGGCGAGGAAAGCTCCAGGCGATAGGCCTGGCTGACGGGATCCTCGACATCGAGCACCGGCGAAATCGCCACGCTCGCCTGTTCGCAGTCTTCCACATTCATCGAGCCGTCCGCCCGCTCGGCCATGATCTGGACGGTGGCGCCGTCGGCGGCCGAGATTTTGACCCGCACCAGACGCATTCCAAGATCGCGCAACACCGGCGCGACAAGGGCGCCGACGCGCCGCGCGGCGCCTCGATCGCCAAGCAGGCGTGGCTCGTCGAGAGCGTCGTCCGCTGGGCTCGATTTGGCGGCAGATTGTCCTTCGGCCATAAGTTCCGTCGGCAATAAAGCAATAAAAAAGAGCGGGTCCCGGCCGGGGCCCACTCTCAAGACATCTTCTCGTCAAACGAACGAGAAGCTATGAGAAACCAACAACGGCAGAGATAGTCGACATTGCTGGAGAAAGCAAGAGCGTCAGGCCCTGCCGCGCGCTAATGTTGGGTTTGGACGCCCTGGGACGGCGCCACGAGCCCGTTGCGCGCCGTGATCTGCCCGGAAACGTCGGCGAACACCTTGCCGTCGCCCAGCTGAACCGTCGGCATGCATTGGGGCGCGCAGGAATAGGATTCCCGCTCCATTCCGCGCTGGACTAGGAGGTTAGTGGTCGTCGGGACGACGCGCACTATCTTCTCGTCAAGAACGTTGCCTTGCGCATCGACGGCGATGAGGTTGGTCTCGCCGAACCCTTTGCCTGTCACCACCATCGCATCCGAACCCTTGATCATCGTGACGTCGGCGACAATCGGATTGCCGATGACGAGGGTGACGGTGCCTTCGGGAATGCGGGCGATTTTCGCTTGGTCCAGCGTTACGTTCAATACGGGGACGGCGGTCGCCGCATTGGCGCTCCCTTGCGCGCCGGCAAGCGCCAGGCCCAATCCAAGGGCCAAAGAGAGAACGGAACGACGGAACATCGAATCTAAGCCTTTTCGGTGGACTGACGCGAAGGCGCGACCCCTCGCCATTCGACATCGGAACGCGGCGTCTGTCGTCAGCTTCACCTTGAAATGGTGAAGGAACCCTCAACAACGCGTCGTTTTCATCCTTTACGTAACGTTCCGCCCGCTTTTTGTCGGGTCTAACCCCCTGCTTGCCCTTGCGATGGGCGATCTATGCAGTCAAGAAGGGCGCCGAGCGAGCGGGGTATTGCATGCAAAACCGATTTGTCGAGGCCATGGCCAGGCTTCCGCTGGTGGCGATTCTGCGCGGCGTCACCCCCGCCGAATCGCCCGAAATCCTGCGCGCGCTGATCGCGCAAGGCTTCCTGCTGATCGAAGTCCCGCTCAATTCGCCCGAACCTTTTGAAAGCATCCGGGCGATGCGGGCGCTCGCGCCGCCGCAGGCGCTGGTGGGCGCCGGCACGGTCAGGACGCCGGGCGAAGTCGAAGCGGTGGCGGAGGCCGGCGGCGACCTCATCGTCATGCCGCATGCCGATGTCGCGGTGATCGGGGCGGCCAAGGCGCGCGGGCTGATCGCGCTGCCGGGCGTGGCGACGCCGACCGAGGCCTTCGCGGCTCTGCGCGCCGGCGCCGACGGGCTAAAGGCCTTTCCCGCCGAAATGATCACGCCGGCGGTCGTCAAAGCCTGGCGCGCGGTGATTCCCGCTCATATTCCGATCCTGCCCGTCGGCGGCGTCACGCCCGACAATATGGCGCCCCATCTGGCGGCCGGCGCCAGCGGCTTCGGGCTCGGGTCGGCGCTCTATCGCCCCGGCGACAGCGCGGCTGGCGTGTCCGAGAAGGCGGCGGCTTTCGTGGCGGCCTGGCGCCGGTTGAAGGGCTGAACGCCGTGGCTGCTCATCCCTGCAGGGAGAAGATCGAAGCGCCCTGATCGGCCCGACACACCGTCGCGCGGAAAGCGGCGAACAATTCGCGCCCGACGCCCGTATGCGAATCCGTCAGGTCATAAGCCTCGTTTTCCCTCGCCGCCCATTCGGCTTCGTCGACGAGCACTTCGAGCCGCCCGTTGGGCGCGTCGAGGCGGATGAGATCGCCGTCGCGGATTTTGGCGATCGGGCCGCCGTTGGCCGCCTCCGGCGTCACATGGATGGCGGCGGGAACCTTGCCCGAGGCGCCCGACAAGCGCCCGTCCGTCACCAACGCGACCTTGAAGCCGCGATCCTGCGCGATGCCGAGCGGGGGCATCAGTTTGTGCAATTCGGGCATGCCGTTGGCGCTTGGTCCCTGGAAACGCACCACCGCCACGCAATCGCGGAACAATCGCCCCGCCTTGAATGCGGCGTGCAATTCCTCCTGGCTGTGAAAGACTTGCGCCGGCGCCTCGATCATATGGCGCTCCGACGCGATGGCCGAAGTCTTGATCACCGCGCGGCCGAGCGGCCCGTCCAGCACGCGCAGGCCCCCCGTGCTTTGGAACGGATGGTCCGCCCCGCGCAGCACGGTCTCGTCATGGCTGCTTTTCGCCGCCTCGCGCCAGACGATTTCGCCCTCTTCGCCAAGCCCCGGTTCGACGACATAGTCGGCGAGCCCCTCGCCCCAGACCGTTCGCACGTCGGCGTGCAGCAGGCCGGTCTCGAGCAGGGAGCGGATCAATACGGGCATGCCGCCGGCCGCCTGAAAATGATTCACGTCAGCCTTGCCGTTGGGATAGATGCGCGTCAGCAGCGGCACGACCTCGGCCAGATCGGCAAAATCGTCCCAGTTGAGCGCAATGCCCGCCGCCGCCGCCATGGCGATGAGATGGATCGTATGATTGGTCGAGCCGCCCGTCGCATGCAGGCCGACAATTCCGTTGACCACCGCCCGTTCGTCGACGACGTGGCCGATCGGCGTATAGGAATTGCCCTGAGCGGTGAGCGCCAGCGCGCGCCGCGCGCCAAGTTCGGTCAGCGCGTCGCGCAGCGGCGTGTTGGGATTGACGAAGGAGGCCCCGGGCAGATGCAGGCCCATGATTTCCATCAGCATCTGATTGGTGTTGGCCGTGCCGTAGAACGTGCAGGTGCCCGGCCCGTGATAGGCCTGCGCCTCGGCTTCGAGCAGGGCGGCGCGGCCGATCTTGCCCTCGGTGAAAAGCTGGCGCGTCTTCGATTTCTCGTCGTTGGACAGGCCCGAGGTCATCGGGCCGGCCGGCAGGAACACCGCCGGCAAATGGCCGAACGATAGCGCGCCGATCAGCAGGCCCGGCACGATCTTGTCGCAGACGCCCAGATACACCGCCGCATCGAACATCTGGTGGGAAAGCGCGACGGCCGTCGAAAGGGCGATGACGTCGCGCGAAAACAGAGACAGCTCCATGCCCGCCTCGCCTTGCGTGACGCCGTCGCACATGGCGGGGGCCCCGCCCGCCACTTGTGCGCTGCCGCCCGCCTGGCGCGCGATGCGCTTGATGATTTCGGGGAAACGCTCGAACGGCTGATGAGCCGACAGCATGTCGTTATAGGTCGTGACGATCGCCAGATTGGGGCCCTCGCCATCGCGTAACGCCTGCTTGTCGGCCGGCCCGCAAGCGGCAAAGCCATGGGCGAAATTGGCGCAGCCCAGACGCTTGCGCGTCGGAGTCTTAGCCGCATATTTTTCGATGCCCTCGAGATAGCGGCGCCGGCCGTCTTGGCTGCGGCGCGCAATCCGCTCGGTCACTTCGCCAATGCGCGATTGAAGGGTCGTCATAGGAATACCTCTCGGGCGGACGGTAGGGCTCGCCCGCGCTGACGGTCTGCTGAAGCCTTTGTGGCTGAGCGAGGCCCGATCGGCAAGCGTGCAATTATCGTGCGAGGAGCCTCGGCGCCATCCCGTAATCGGCGCGGGACGCCCGGCTTGCGCCGCCGCGGGCGCGCCACAATCGGATCGTCAATTCGCCGGACTGCCCAAGCGAAATGGCGCCGTCGAGGCTCAACCCAAGGACGGATTCATGCGCTCCCTGTTCCTGACGACGGCTTGCTCAACGCTAGCCCTTCTCTTCGCGGCGGCAAATTCTTCGGCGGCCGTGGCCGGCGACATAGACGCGGCCTCGAAAATCGACACGGTCACCGTATATCCCGACGCGGCGATCGTCACGCGCCTCGCCGAAATCGACCTGCCGCAAGGCGACAGCGTGGTGATCTTCAAGAACCTGCCTTTGGCGCTCGACCCGGCTTCGCTGAGGTTGGAGGGCGACGGATCGGCGAAAATGACGATCGGCGCCGTGGAGACGCAGGTCGCGCCCGCCGAGGCCAAGGCGCCCGACAATGCGATCGAGATCAAGCTGGCGAGCCTTCGCGCGGAAAGGGAGGCCTGGCAATCCACCATCGACGCGCTCAGCGCCAAGCGCGAGATGATCCTCCGCTTTTCCAAATCGGGACCGGAGAAACTGTCTCCGGAGGCCAAGCCGCTCGACGTCGGCCAATGGAACGCCGCCTGGGATGCGGTCGCGGTCGGCCTGGCTAAGCTCGGCGACGATCTTCGCCCCGCGCTCGCCAAGGCGCGCCAACTCGACGAACAGATCACGGCGTTGGAGGCCGAACGCCAGCGCCCCGCTGCGGGGCAGGGCGCGCAACGCAGCGCGACGGTGGCGATTTCGGCGGATTCGCCGACGCAGGCGCGCCTCAAACTGTCCTATCGCATCGGCGGCATCGGCTGGCTTCCTGCCTACGACGCTTCTCTCGATACGACCGCCGGCGCCACGACGCTCATCCTGACGAGGCGCGCCAATTTGGCCCAGCGCACCGGCGAGGATTGGAGCGACGTCGCGCTCATCGTGTCGACCGCCCGGGTCGCGCGCGCCTCCGACATTCCCGACGTCGAGCCGCTCAAGATCGACTTCTGGCAACCGGAGCAGCCGCGCGATGAAGGCGCGGTCAGCGCGCCCACAGGGGTAGCGGGAAAGGTGATGATGCGCGCCGTGCCGGCGATGGCGGACGCGGCCAGCGAAGCGACGGTGGCGCCGGCGCCAATTGCGCCCAAGCCCGTGCTTAAGGCGCAGGAGGCCGTGTCGCAAATCCAATCGGGCGCCTATAGCGCCGAATTCACCGCGCCCGGCCGGATCAGCCTGGCGAGCGACGGCGCACAGAAATCCTTCGTCCTGTCGCGCACCGCCGCCCAGCCGACGCTTCTGGTGAAATCCGCGCCGGGTCTCGACCAGACCGCCTATCTGCAGGCTCATTTCGTCGACGCCGAGGAAGCCCCTCTATTGCCCGGCGAGGTCGCCTTGCATCGCGACGGCGCCTTCGTCGGCCAGAGCCGCATCGCTTTCGTCGCGCCGGGCGACGCGCTCGATCTGGGATTTGGCGGCGACGACAAGATCAAGATCCAGCGCGCGCCGGTCAATCGCAAGGAGAACGAGCCGACCTGGTACAATCAGACCAAGATCGAGATCCGCGAATTCAAGACCAGCATCAAGAATCTTCACAACTTTCCGGTCAAGGTCCAACTGCTCGACCAGTTGCCCATTTCGGAAAATACGGCGATCGCCGTCGAATTGCTGCCGACCACGACGCCGCCGACCGAAAAGCAGGTCGCCGACAAGCGCGGCGTGATGAGCTGGACCTTGGATCTTGCGCCCGGCGAAGCCAAGGACATCCGCCTTGCCTATCGTCTCAAATGGCCCGCCGATCGCGACGTGATTTTGGGCGGCGAGCCGATCGGTCCTGTCGGGCAATAAACCGAACCGGCGGGCGTCAGCCGGATCGCTGGATGGGCGGATGGGACGCCGCGAAGGCGAAAGCGCGCTGACGGCGCAAAGCCTCGGGGGTCGCGCTCATCGCGCGCGGCGTTGCGGCGGCGGGGCGGCTCGGCGTCGCCGACGCCTTGGGGTCGAGGACGGGCTGGTGGAGGGCGCGCGGCTCCGCCTGCGCGCCGATCAGCGCGGCGATCACCCGCCGCGCCGCCGCCGGATGCAACCCGTCCCTCAAGCGAATCAGCGAGCCGATGCGGGTATATTTGGCGCCCGATTGCAGATCGCCCGAAATGAGGATGCGAACCGCCACCTCCTGAGGCGCGTCAAGCGCCGCCAGGGCGACCGCCAAAGGCTCGCCCGACGGCTCCTTGGCGATTCGTTCGGCAAGGTCGCGGCTGCATCCCAGCGCCTGCGACAGGACTTGCGTAAAGAGTTCGGGCTCCCGCTCGAGCGCATAAAGCTCGAGACGCGCGATCGAAGCGCTGTGGTCGGACCGAGGCGCCGAATGGACGCGCGCGAGCTCCATTCTTTGCGCGGCGGCCAGCATCGAGGCGCGCTGCGCCGAGGAGGCCAGCAGAAACAGCGAGGCCGGATCGACGCCGCCCGGCGTGCGCGCGAGCAGGGACTCGGCGAGCGGTTTTTCCCGTTCGGCGCGCCGCGCCAAAGCGACGAAAGTCGGCGCGTCGATCGGCGCGTATTGATTGCCCGCAAGCGCCAGCGCGACCTCAGGCTCCGGCCGCAGGCTCAGGCGGGCGGCCAATTCGGCGTCGAGATCGCTCCTCCTGGCGAGCGCGCAGGCGCGGCTCTCGTTGCCCGACGCGGCGGCGGCCAGACGATCGCGCGGCAGCGGCGCGCATTCCAAGACATGCAACCCGCCTTCGCCGCCCATTTCCTCGATCATTTCCAATGCGGAGGCGGGCGCCTGGGGATGGCGGGCGAGCTTTCGCGCGACGATCAGCCGCGTCGGCGGATCCGATCTGGCGATCAACCGCAACAGCGTCTTTTCGAATTTAGCCAGCTGCGCGGGCGAGTGGTCCTGGCGCGAAATGAATTGATCGGTGGTGATGCGCAGCAGGATGCGCTGCGACTCGGCGCTTTCGGCCGTTGCGAGCGATGCGAGGAAGGGAAGAAAGACTGGGTTTGGGTCCGACATGATCGCCATGTGTCCGTTAACGGTAATGCTGAAAGAGCAGATTATCCGCAACGCGTTGACCAAGTATTAACCTTCCCCCAGCGTAATTGGGTCGTTGGGGGCGCTCCGCGAACAGAGCCGCTCCGGAGCTTTCGTCATGGGCGACCTGATAATCTTTCAACCGTCCCGAAATAGCGCGCGCCCAAACAATGCGGCCGCGCCAGCGCAGGACGCGCGCATCCTTTTTTTCACCGGCGTTCGCTACAAGCGCGAGATAGAGCCGGCGCTGGCCGCGGTCGAGCAGGGCGCGCCGCCCAAAGGCGGCATGGACGGAACCCGCGGCGGCCGACGCAAGCGCCGAGGCTGAGCTGACGCAACGTCACGCCGACCAGCTAGGCGTGAGGTCGACATCGTTTCCCTCTTCCGGACGCAGCGCCACGCGGTCCGTCGTTTCCTGGTCCTGATCGGACACAAGTCGGTGCGCGCCCGAGGCGAGTCGCCAGGAATCCCACTTCGAGACCTCGAAATCATTCAGCGCGCAATGATCGCGCATGACATTGACGCGAACGAACCATAGCCCGCGATTGGCTCCATGGCCGAAATCGTCCGGATTGCTCTGTCCCTTGCGACAGAGGCGCCAGGCGTCCCCCGCCGTCACAAACATGTTCGCAGGCGCGTCGGTCGCATCGAAACGGATCGCCAGCCGCTTCTTGAGAACCTCGTCGAGCTGCGGGTCGATTCGTCGCCATCGATTCTGCGCCGAAGACCAGCTCTCGCATATCCAATGATCCTCCCAAAGATTCCCGCCGAGATAGGCGGCAAAACCGCAGCAGATCCGCGCCGGCACGCCCTGATGTCGCAGCATGCCGCAGAGCGTCAGGGCAAAATCGCGGCAGGTCACGATCGATCGGCCGGCGGCTGGGCGACGAACGGCGAGCGGCCGGGGATCGGGTTGGACTATCTGCAGCAGCCGGCGAGACAGCGGCAGCGTTTCGCGTGACCAGGAACTTGGATCGGCCTGCGGCAATCCATAGGCGGACAACCAATCGCAATGGATCAGCACGCCCTGTGCGATCGCGCAGAGCGCCTCGATCTCGAGCGGCAGATCGTCCAACAAGAAGGATTGGCCGGCCGGATCGGTCATCGGGCTGTGTCGGCGCCAGCGTTCCGGATTGTTCGATAGGCGTCGGTCCATCTTCTCGCGCTTATCCCGGCCTTTGCCGCGTCTTCGCCAAAGCCTCGTCGAGCAGGCGGGCGAGCTGTTCGGGCTCCCTGGGGAAGCCGGCGCGAATCCACAGCGCCTGCAGGCTCTTGAGAACCTTGCCAACGCCCTGCCCTTGCGCGATTCCGCGCGCGACTATGTCGGCGCCAGTGAACGGCAAGGTGGGCTCGGGCGTGTCGCGGACAAAGCGAAAGGCCGAGGAAAAGCCGGCGTCGTCGGCCGCGGCGGTCGAATCGACATGGGCGAGGATGAGGCCGTCCTCGGCGGCGGTCCGCTTGCGCTCGAAAAGCAGCGCGCGCAGATCGCCCAGCGACAGCGCGCGCAGATTATGCAGTCTTTCCAGGGCGGCGGCGGCGCCGGCCAGCCGCTCATATTCGGCGTTGGAAAGCCGGAGCCGGTCGCGCAGCCGATCCGCGTCTTCGGCAATGACGAGCCCGAGCGCGCCGAGCCGCAGCAGCGGATCGGGCGCCATGGCGAGGGCGGCCTCGACGGCGATGAGCCGCTTGAGGCGCAGCGGATTGGCGATTCCGCCGATGAGCGGGCCGAGGAGGCCCGCCTCGCAGCATTGGGCGACGACTTCGCCGGCCCGCCGCGCCTTCAAAAGCTTCATCAGTTCGGCGCGCAGGCGCTCGCGCGAGAGTCGCTGTAAGCCCTCGCGCTCCTCGATGGCGGCGCGATAGCCCTCGGCGTCGAGCGGTCCCTCGCTATAGCTGGCGGAAAAGCGAAAGAAGCGCAGGCTGCGCAAAAAGTCCTCGCGAATGCGGGTGCGCGCATCGCCGATGAAACGCACGCGGCGGGCGGCAAGATCGGCAAGGCCGCCGACATAGTCGTGAACGGCGCCGTCGCGGCTCAGCGAGAGCGCGTTGATGGTGAAATCGCGCCGTCGCGCATCCTCAGCAAAATCGCGGCCAAAAAGCACTTTGGCGTGGCGCCCGTCGGTCTCGACGTCCTCGCGCAACGTCGTCGTCTCGATCGGCAGGCCGTCGACGATAAGCGTCACCGTGCCATGTCTAAGGCCGGTCGGCGCGACGCCGAATCCGGCGGCGCGCGCCCGCCGCATCACCACGCCGGGAGGCGCGGTCGTCGCCAGGTCGAAATCGCCCGCCGGCAAGCCGAGCGCGAGGTCGCGCACGGCGCCCCCGACGAGGCGCGTCTCCTCGCCGGCGCCGTCGAGCGCTTCGAGCGCGCGCGCCAGGCGCCCGTCTTCCAACACGCGGCGGTCCTTGAGCCGCCCGTCGACGATCGTCGGTAGGCCGTTCATTGGATGCGGCCGGGAATCAGCACGCCTTTCTCGACATGGGCAGGGACGTAGACGCCCTGGCCGCGGGGGGCGAACAGACCGAAGGCGAACATGCCGGCGACCGCGACGCCGAGGCCGACCAGCGTCAGCGTCGAGACGCGTCCGCGCGTCCAGTGCTCGATGGCCAGCGGATAGCGCGCGCGCAATAGAAGATAGATCGCGAAGGCGACGAAGGGGCTCAGGAACAGCCCCAGCGGCTCGAGTATCGCCCGCAACATCAGGAATAGAGCCTTTCGTAGAGGTTGCGCAGGATACCAGCAGTCGCCCCCCAGATATATCGCTCTTGATACGGCATCGCGTAAAAATGCCGCAGTCGCCCCTGCCATTCGCGCGACTGGCGCTGGTGATTGGCTTCGTTCATCAAAAAGCTCAGCGGCGTCTCGAAGACGTCCTCGACCTCGTCGCGGTTGATCGTCAAGCTGAAGGACGGATCGACGATCGCCACCAGCGCCAGGATGCGAAAGCCCGTGCCGGTCAGATAAGGATCGAGCCAGCCTAGCGGCTCGACGAAGCGCGGCGCGAGGCCGATCTCCTCGCGCGCCTCGCGCAAGGCCGCGGCCAGCGGCGTCTCGCCGTCGTCGATCTTGCCGCCGGGGAAAGCGACCTGGCCGGAATGGCTACGCATATGCGAGGCGCGCTGGGTGAGAAGCACGGTCGGCCCATCCGGCCGTGCGACGATCGGCGTGAGCACGGCGGCCGGGCGCGCCTTGGCGACGAACTGCGCCTCGGGTGGGGAATTGAGCACATGATCGCCGCGCGAGGGCGCGAAGGCGGGGTCCAGCGCATTGGGCGCGAGGTCGGGCGACAGATGCGCGCGGGCCCGCACGCGCAAATCCTCGATCGAGAAGCGAGCCGGCATGGCGAGGTTCAAAGTCCCTCCAGCTCTCCGGCCTTCGTCATCGGGAAGAAGATTCCGCTGGAGGATACGCCGAACCAGTCCTCGCCTTGCCATTCCTGCGTTCGCCCAAGCGCCGCCAGATCATAGAACAAGGCGCGCTTGACCAGCGCCCAAAGGCGGCCGCGCACCAGGACATAGGGCTTGAGCCCGGCCGAAGGGCCGCGCTCGAAGCGCAGCGGATGATCCTTGTCGACGGTGACGAAATCCTCGACATTGGTGCGAAAGGCGAGGACTGGCGCGCCGTTTGCATGGGCGACGATGAGCTCCACGGCGAGAAACGGTGCGTCATCGACCTTGATGCCGACCCGCTCGATCGGGGTGACGAGAACGAAGCGATCCTCGTCGCGGCGCAGAATGGAGGCGAAAAGCTGGACGAGCGGCGCTCGCCCGATCGGCGAGCCATTGTAGAACCAGGTCCCGTCGCGGGCGATGCGCATATCGATGTCGCCGCAAAACGGTGGATTCCACAGATGCACGGGCGCGGGACCGCGTTTTGCCGCGCTCGCCGCGCTTTCCATGCCCCGCAGCGCCTGTTCAGCAGGAAGCTGGGGATGACCCGGAGTTGAGGCGGCTTCCGCCATAATCTCGCGCCTGTTTGCGGGCAAGCATCTATTCCCGTTGCGGCGGTTCGACTAAACCGCCTGAAGCCCCAATCTAATGGGCGGAGCCGGAAAGGGGAAATCTCCTTCGCTCCGGCCCCGATTTGGAGAAGAAATGAGCCCTGTCCAGGACGCCGCGGTCGCCGATTTCGAAGGGGGTCTGGCGCGCAGCGCCGAGGTCGCGATGGAGCGAATCGCCGCCGCCAAGCAGGCGATCGGCGCGGTTATTTTTGGGCAGGAGCAGGTTGTCGAACAGACTTTGGCGACCTTGCTGGCGGGCGGTCACGGTTTGTTGATCGGCGTGCCGGGTCTCGCCAAGACCAAACTCGTCGAGACGCTTGGCGTGGTTTTCGGACTGGACTCGCTGCGCGTCCAATTCACCCCCGATCTGATGCCCTCCGACATCCTGGGCTCGGAAGTGATGGAGGAGGGCGCCGACCGTTCGCGCGCGTTCCGTTTCATCAAGGGGCCGATTTTCGCGCAATTGCTGATGGCCGACGAGATCAATCGCGCGAGCCCGCGCACGCAGTCGGCGCTGTTGCAGGCGATGCAGGAAAATCACGTAACGGTGGCGGGCGTGCGCCACGACCTGCCGCGCCCGTTCCATGTGCTGGCCACCCAGAATCCCCTGGAGCAGGAGGGCGCCTATCCCTTGCCCGAAGCGCAGCTCGACAGGTTCTTGATGCAGATCGACGTCGGCTATCCCGATCGCCTCGCCGAGCGGCGCATCCTGATCGAGACGACCGGCGACGCCGAGACGCGGCCCAAGGCGGCGATGAGCGCGCAGGAACTGATGGAAGCGCAACGGCTGGTGCGCCGCGCTCCCGTCGGCGAAAGCGTGGTCGAGGCGATCCTCGATCTCGTGCGCGCCGCGCGGCCCGGCGAGGGCGACCTTGAAATCACCAAGCATATCAGCTGGGGCCCCGGCCCTCGCGCCGCCCAGGCGTTGATGCTGGCGACGCGCGCCCGAGCGCTGGTCGATGGGCGCCTGTCGCCCTCCAAGGACGATATAGCGGCGCTCGCCGAGCCTGTGCTCAAGCATCGCATGGCGCTCACTTTCGCGGCGCGCGCGGAAGGTGAAAACCTGCCCGACCTCATCGCGCGTCTTGTCGCCAAGACGGTCCGCTGAGGCATGGCCGCTGCCCTTCGCGTTTCCTCCGGCGACCCGCCAAGCCCGCTCTGGCGGCGCGATGCGGCGACGCTGGCGGCGCGCCTGCCGAGCCTCGCCGTGGCGGCCAAGGAGATCGCGCAAAGCGTGATGCATGGCGTGCATGGGCGCCGCCGCGCCGGGCCGGGCGAGACTTTCTGGCAATTTCGTCCGTTCCTTTCCGGCGAGCCGGCCGCCGGCGTCGATTGGCGCCGTTCGGCGCGCGAGGATCGCGCTTATGTGCGCGAGCGCGAATGGGAAGCGGCCCATACCGTTTGGATCTGGATCGACCGCTCGCCCTCGATGGCTTTCGTCTCGCAACTCGCCAAGGCTTCGAAAATCGAACGCGCGACGGTGCTCGGCCTCGCCGCCGCCGATCTCCTGGTGCGCGGCGGCGAAAGGGTCGGCCTCCTCGGACTGACGCGTCCGCTGGCGACGCGCGGCGTCATCGAGCGTTTCGCCGGCGCGCTCGCGATCGACGAGCGCCTGTCGGACGCGCGCGCGCCTTTGCCGCCGCAGGTCCCGCTGAAGGCGCGCTCGAAAGTGGTGCTGTTCAGCGATTTCCTCAGCGACGAGAGCGAGATCCGCCGCGCGATCGATGCGCTGTCGGCGCAGGGCGCGCAGGGCGAGGCTCTGATGATCGCCGATCCGATCGAGGAGACGTTTCCTTTCGAAGGCCACACCGAATTCCTCGGCGCGGACGGCCTGACGCGCCTGCGCGCGCCGCGCGCGCAGAGCTTGCGCGACGCCTATCTCACGCGCCTCGCCCGCCATCGCGACGCCGTGCGCGAGGCCTGCGCGGCGCGCGGCTGGGGCTTTGCCCTGCATCGCACCGACAAGCCGGCGGCGCAGGCCCTGCTCGCCTTGCGCATGCGCCTGGAAGGGCCGAGTCTTGGTAGGTCAAGTCTTGGCGGCCAAAGTCTTGCCGGGCCAAGCCTTGCCAGGCGAAGCGCTTCCTCCATGGCGGGCGGCGGCTGAAATGCTCGGTCTTCCCCTCACCTTCGCCGCGCCCGCCGCTCTTGCCGCGCTGGTCCTGCTGGCCGCGCTGTATATTTTCCTGCGCGTCACGCCGCCGCGCCCGCGCGAAATCCTGTTTCCGCCGCTTCGCCTGCTGCTCGGCCTCGACCCGAAGGATCAAACGCCGCACCGCACGCCCTGGCCGCTTTTGGCTCTGCGGATCGCCATCTGCGCCGCGATCATCCTGGCGATGGCGGGGCCGATCTGGAACGCCATCGCGCTGCCTGGCGGCGCGGGGCCCTTGCTCGTGCTGCTGGACGACGGCTGGGCGGCTGCGCCGAGCTGGGATCGCCGTATCGCGGTGGCGCGCGATCGCCTGGCGGCGGCGGGGCAGGCGGGACGCCTTGCCGCGCTTGTCCCGATGTCGCAGGGCGACCTCGATATCGCGCCGGTCGATCCCGCGCATAATGCGGAAAAATTGCGCGCGCTCGAGCCGGCGCCTTTCGCGCCCGACCGCGCGGCGACGCTCGGCGCGATCCAGCGGTTTCTTGCGCATAATCCCAAGTCGGAAATCCTGTGGATCGCCGACGGTCTGGAGCTTGGCGGCGCCAGCGCCTTTGCGCGCCAGCTCGCCGGCCTCTCCAAGGACCAGAACCTCAGCGTGCTGACCGACAAGGCCAGCGCTTTGGGCGTGGCCGGCGTCGACAATCTCGCCGGCGCCCTCCAGGCGCGCGTTTTGCGGGCCGACGCGCGAGGTCGGCAAAAGGGCGTGTTGCGCGCGCTCGACGCCAAGGGCCTGACGATCGGCGAAGCGCCATTCGACTTCGAGCAGGCGCGGGTCGCCATCGCCAAGTTCGACCTGCCGATTGAATTGCGCAACGATGTCGCACGCGTCGCCATCGCCGAAGAGCGCTCGGCCGGCGCCGTCGCGCTGCTGGACGAGCGCTGGCGGCGGCGGCGCGTGGCGATCGCCTCGGGCGCCAGCGCGGATATCGCGCAGCCGCTGCTGGCGCCGAGCTACTATCTGACGCGCGCGCTGACCCCCTTTGCCGATGTGCGCGAATGGCGCGACAGCGCGACCGATCCGATCGTTTCGCTGATCGCCGAGAAACCGGCGGTGCTGGCGCTGGCCGATATGAGCGTCGGCGCCGGGCCCGCCCATGACGCGCTCGCCAAATTCGTCGACGACGGCGGCGTGCTGGTGCGCTTCGCCGGCGCAAGGCTTGCCGCCACGGCCGACGACCTGACGCCGACCGAACTGCGGCGGGGCGGCCGCACGCTCGGCGGCGCGCTGTCCTGGGAGACGCCGAAGCGCCTCGCGCCGTTCGAACGCGACAGCCCGTTCTTCGGCCTTGCCGCGCCCGATGAAGTGACGGTTTCTCGCCAGGTCCTGGCCGAGCCGGAGCCCGGCCTTGCCGCCAAGACCTGGGCGCGGCTCGCCGACGGCACGCCGCTGGTCACCGCCGACCGGCGCGGCAAAGGGCTTATCGTGCTGTTTCATGTGACGGCGGACACCACATGGTCGAACCTGCCGCTGTCGGGGCTGTTCGTCGATATGCTGCGCAAAATCGTCGCGCTCGCCGGCCAGCCGCCGGCCGACAAGGCGGTCGTGAAGGACGCTTCGGCCGCCCCTGCCACGGCGAGCGAGGCGAACCACGCGCCCGCGCGCACGCTCGACGGTTTTGGCGCGCTGGGGCCGCCGCCGGTCACCGCCAAGCCGATCGCCGCCGATTTTTCCGGAATCGCCGACGCCGCCCATCCGCCGGGTTTCTATGGCTCGGGCGATGCGCTGATCGCCGTCAATGCGCTGAGCCCCGCTGAGGAATTGGCGGGCGCCGATTATGGCCCGCTGCCCGTGCAGACGGGCGCGCTCAATGTCGCCGCGCCGCTGGAGCTGCGCCCATGGCTGCTCGGCGCCGCTTTCGTCGGCCTGCTGGCGGACGCCTTGGCGAGCCTGTGGCTCGGCGGCGCGCTGGGTCTGCGGCGCGCCTCGACCGTCGCGGCGGCGCTGGCGTTCGTCAGCCTTTGCGCCGCGCCGATCGATCGCCCCGCCTTCGCCGCGGAAGCTGCGCCGATCTCGCAGCGCGACATGGACGCGGCTTTGTCGATTCATCTGGCCTATGTCGTCACGGGCGACGCCGGCGTCGACGAAACAAGCCGATCGGCGCTCGCCAATCTGTCGAATGTGCTGGCGCAGCGCACTTCGCTTGCGCCGCTCGAACCGATCGGCCTGGATCCCGCGCATGACGAACTGAGCTTCTATCCGCTGATCTACTGGCCTGTCGTCGCCGGCAGGCCGCAGCCCGAGACTGCGGCGGTGACGCATATCGCGGCCTATATGAAGGGCGGCGGCACGATCGTGTTCGACACCCGCGATGCGCTGAGCGCAAGGCCGGGCGGACCGCCGACACCCGAAGGCCTGTGGCTGCAAAAATTGCTTGCCGGCGTCGACGTGCCCGAACTGGAGCCGGTGCCGCGCGATCACGTCGTGACCAAGAGCTTCTATCTCATCGACGGCTTCGTCGGGCGCACGACGATCGGCCAGACCTGGATCGAAGCGCTGCCGCCGCCCGATCCCTCGGACACGGCCGTGCGTCCGGCGCGCGCCGGCGACAGCGTTTCGCCGATCGTCATCACCTCGAACGATCTGGCGGGCGCCTGGGCCGCCGACAGCGACGGCCAGCCGCTGTTTCCCCTCATTCCGGGCGGCGCCCGCCAGCGCGAACTCAGCCTGCGCAGCGGCGTCAATCTCGTGATGTACACGCTGACCGGCAATTACAAGGCCGATCAGGTTCACGCGCGCGACATCATCGAAAGGCTTTCGCATTGAGCGCCTATTCGATCGCCCTTTCGCCGCTGCTGCCCCAATGGGCGCTCATCGCTCTGGCCGCCGGCGCCTTGTTGGTGGTCGCGCTGACCCTGTTCGCGCGCCGGCGCGGCGCGCTTTTGCGCGCGCTCGCCTTCGCGCTGCTCGGGCTCGCTTTGCTCGATCCCTCGCTGATCCGCGAGGATCGCCGGCCGCTCAAGGACGTCGTGGCGGTCGTCATCGATCAATCGGGCAGCCAGACGATCGGCAATCGCGCCGCGCAGACCGCGCATGTGCGCGCCGAACTGGAAAAGCGCCTCGCCGCTCTCGACAATGTCGAGACGCGATTCATCGAGACCGGCAAGAACGATCCCGACAATCAGGGCACGCGATTGTTCTCGGCCCTGCAATCGGCGCTGGGCGACGTTCCCTCCGAGCGCGTCGGCGCGGCGATCCTGGTCACCGACGGAATCGTCCATGACATTCCCGCCGATGTCGCCGCGCTCGGCTTCAAGGCGCCGCTGCACGCGCTCATCACCGGCCACGAGGGGGAGCGCGACCGGCGCATCGAGCTCGTCGAAGCGCCGCGCTTCGGCATCGTCGGCAAGGATCAGACGATCAGCGCGCGCGTGCTCGACACGGCCGATTCCGGGGAGCCGGTCTCGGTCGAGGTGCGCCGCGACGGCGAGAAGATCGCCACGCTCAGCGCGGCGGTCGGCCAGACGATCAGCGTCAAAGTGCGCATCGATCACGCCGGGCCCAATGTCGTCGAACTCGAAGTCGCGCCGCTGCCCAACGAACTGACCGAAATCAACAATAGGGCGGTCGTCACGATCGAAGGCGTTCGCGATAAATTGCGCGTGCTGCTGGTGTCGGGCGAACCGCATCAGGGCGAGCGCATGTGGCGCAATCTGCTGAAATCGGACGCCAATGTCGATCTCGTCCATTTCACGATTCTGCGTCCGCCGGAAAAATCCTCGGACGGCACGCCGATCAATGAATTGTCGCTGATCGCCTTTCCCGTCGCGGATCTCTTCGGGCGAAAGATACGCGATTTCGATCTCATCATTCTCGATCGCTATTCGAGCCAGAGCATCCTGCCGAAAGTCTATTTCAACAATATCGTCGCTTATGTGCGCGCCGGCGGCGCGCTGCTGATGGCCGAGGGGCCCGATTATGCGACGCCCGAGGGCCTGTATTTTTCGCCGCTCGGCGATCTCGCGCCGGCCAAGCCCGATGGCGAAGTGATCAGCCACGCTTTCCGCGCCACCATCTCGCCAGACGGCGCCAAGCATCCCGTCACTCGCGGGCTCGCCGGGAGCGAGGTCTCGCCGCCCGCCTGGGGTCCCTGGTTCCGCCAGATCGGCGCCGAGGTCGCCAGCGGCGGCGTCAACATCCTCTCGGGCGACGAGAACCGGCCTTTGCTCGTTCTGTCGCGCGCCGACAAGGGCCGCGTGGCGCTGCTGCTGAGCGACCAGATGTGGCTTTGGGCGCGCGGCTACGAGGGCGGCGGACCGCATCTCGACTTGCTGCGACGGCTGGCCCATTGGCTGATGAAGGAGCCCGAACTCGAGGAAGAGGCGTTGCGCGCCAGCGCGCGCGGGCGCGCGCTGACGATCGAGCGGCAAAGCCTGAAGGGCGATACGCCGCCGATCAGCCTGACCGGGCCGACCGGCGCGGCGACCGCAGTCCAGCTAAAGAGCGCGGAACCCGGCCTGTCGCGCGCCACGATCGACGTCGATCAGCTTGGCCTCTATCGCGTTAGCGACGGCGAGCACCAGGCCCTGGTCAATGTCGGGCCCGACAATCCGATCGAATTTCGGGAGGTCGTCTCGACGACGGAAAAGCTGCGCCCGCTCGCCGAGGCGAGCGGAGGCACCGTGCGCCGCATCGCCGACGGGGACGGCGACGGGGCGCTGATGCCCCGCGTGATCGCGATGCATGAATCGCCGAGCTACGGCGGCGTCGACTATATCGGCGTCAAGCGCACCGGCTCCAGCGTCATCGTCGGCGTCGCCTCGACGCCGCTCGCCATCGGATTCCTCGGGCTGGCCGCGCTGCTCGGCGCGATCCTGCTGGTCTGGCGGCGCGAGGGCTCGGGCGGGGCCGCCGCCCGGCGCAGCTGACAAAGCGCGCCCTACCCAACGGGCGTTTGATCGGGTAGGAATTCGCCGTCAAAAGAAAGCCTGCCGGTCCGGCGGGTCGAAGGAAAGGGCTGACATGCGGCCGGTGATCTTATCTGTGGCGATTACCGGCTCGGTGCCGCGCAAGAAGGACAACCCCGCTTTGCCGGTCACGCCGGCCGAGCAGATCGAATCGACCCATGAGGCCTTCGAGGCGGGCGCCGCCCTCGTTCACATCCATGTGCGCAATCCGGATGAAAGCTCCTCGTCCGACCCCGCGCTGTTCGGTCAGGTGATGGAAGGCGTGCGGCGCCATTGCCCCGGCATGATCGTGCAATTTTCGACCGGCGGGCGCGGGCGCGATCAATCGGCGCGCGGCAATGCGCTTCCGCTTGGCCCCGATATGGCCTCGCTCTCGACGGGATCGGTGAACTTCCCGACCATCGTCTACGAGAATGCGCCGGCCCTCGTCGAGGATCTCGCCACGAAAATGCGCGACAACAAGATCAAGCCGGAGATCGAGATTTTCGACCTGTCGCATATCCACGGCGCGCGGCGGCTTATCGATCGCGGCCTGATGGGCGAGAGCCCGCATGTGCAATTCGTGCTGGGGGTGAAGAACGCCATGCCCTGCGAGGAGGCCTTGCTCGACATCCTGCTCGCCGAAACGCGGCGGGTGATCCCCAAGGCGACCTGGACGGCGGCCGGCATCGGACGCCATCAAAGCGAGGTGATCCATTGGGTGCTGGCGCGCCATGGCGACGCCTTGCGCACCGGGCTCGAAGATAATATCCGCATCGGCAAGGAGCGTCTGGCCGCGAGCAATGCCGAACTCGTCGAAATCGCCGCGACGATCTGCGCCGGCCACGGCGCGCGGCCCGCTTCGCCGCGCGAGGCGCGCGCCGCGCTTGGCCTGGCCGTTGCATAGGCGAACCGTTCCACGTCTTCGGGGGAAATTCTTATGAGCAAAGTTTACAAGGACGCGGAAGCGGCTTTGGCCGGCGCGATCAAGGACGGCATGACGATCATGTCGGGCGGATTTGGCATTTGCGGCGTCGCCGACACTTTGATCGCCGCGATCCGCAAATCGGGCGCCAAGGATCTGACCGTCATCTCCAACAATGCCGGCGTCGACGGCGGCGGTCTAGGCATTCTCCTGGAGACGCGCCAGATCCGCAAGATGATCTCCTCCTATGTCGGCGAGAACAAATTGTTCGCTAAGCAATATCTGGCCGGCGAACTGGAGCTCGAATTCAATCCGCAGGGCACGCTGGCCGAGCGCATTCGCGCGGGCGGGGCCGGCATTCCGGCTTTTTTCACCAAGACCGGGGTCGGCACGGTCATCGCCGAGGGCAAGGAAGTGCGCGTGTTCGACGGCGAGGAATATGTGATGGAGCGCGGCCTGTTCGCCGATATCGCGCTGGTCCACGCTTGGAAAGCCGACACCGAGGGCAATCTCGTCTATCGCAAGACGGCGCGAAACTTCAATCCGAATATGGCGACGGCCGCCAGGCTGACGATCGCCGAAGTCGAACATCTCGTCGAAGCCGGGTCGATCGATCCCGATCACATCATCACGCCGGGCATTTTCGTGCAACGCATCGTGCATGTGCCCGTCGATGTCAAACCGATCGAGCACCGCACCACCCGCAAGCGCGTCGCCGCCTGAACAAGGGAGCTGAACAATGGCCTGGACCCGTGATCAAATGGCGGCCCGCGCGGCAAAGGAATTGCGCGACGGCTATTACGTCAATCTCGGCATCGGCATCCCGACGCTGGTGGCCAATTTCATCCCCGAAGGGATGAACGTGCAATTGCAGAGCGAGAACGGCATGCTCGGCATGGGGCCGTTCCCCTATGAGGGCGAGGAGGACGCCGACCTCATCAACGCCGGCAAGCAGACGATCACCGAATTGCCGACGACGAGCTATTTCTCGAGCGCCGAATCTTTCGCGATGATCCGGGGCGGCCATATCGATCTGGCGATCCTCGGCGCCATGCAGGTGGCCGAGAACGGCGATCTCGCCAACTGGATGATCCCCGGCAAGATGGTCAAGGGCATGGGCGGAGCGATGGATCTCGTCGCCGGCGTCAAGAAGGTCGTCGTGGTGATGGAGCATTCGGCCAAGGACGGGCCAAAACTCCTCCACAAATGCAACCTGCCGCTGACCGGCGCCCATGTTGTCGATCTCGTCATCACCGACCTTGGCGTGTTCTCGATCGACAAACACGGCAAAGGCGGCGTGGCGCTGATCGAACTTGCCGACGGCGTCGGCCTCGATGAGATCCAGGCCAAGACCGAGGCCAGCTACAAGGTGGCGCTGGGATAGCTACCCCAACGCCTTCTCCAGGATGCGCCGCAGACGCGCCGCGAAGGCGAGGGCGTCGCTGGGCGCTTCGCCCTCCAGCAGGCGCGCCTCGTCGAACACCAGCCAGGCCGCATCCTCGACCAGGGATTTGTCCGCGTCGACAGGCAGCCGGCGCGCCAGCGAAGCGATCAGCGGATGGCCGGCGTTGACTTCGAGAATCGGTTTGGCGCGCGCGCCCAGGCGACCATGCGAGGCGAGCATTTTTTCAAGCTGGCGGTCGGGGCCGAATTCCGGCGCCACAAGACAGGCGATGCTGTCGGTCAGGCGGTCGGAAGCGCGCACCTCCTCGATTTGATCGCCGAGCGTCTGCTTGAAGAAGGCGAACAAAGTCGCCACCGCCGCCGGCGTGTCGCCCGGCTGGGGCTTGGCGCCCTCGACGAGCGGGATCGCCTTGATGTCGGCGGCGCCCTGGGTCACCGATTTGAAGGGCTTGCCGTCATATCCGGCCGAGGTCGACACCCAGAACGCGTCGACGGGGTCGGCGAGCAGCAGCACCTCGACGCCGCGCGCCGCAAAGCCTTCGAGCTGCGGGCTGGCGGCGAGGCGCTTGGCGTCCTCCCCCGTCAGATAATAGATCGCGGTCTGGTTTTCCCTCAGCGCGCCGACATAATCGGCCAGCGTGCGCCCGCCTTCGGCATGGGTGGACGTGGCGAAACGCGCCATTTTGAACAAGGCGTCGCGTCGCTCGGGGTCTTCATAAAGCCCTTCCTTGAGGACGGCGCCGAAATTTTCCCAGATTTTCGAAAATTTCTCCGGCTCGCTTTCGGCAAGCTTGGTCAGTTCCTGCACGATGCGGCTGGTCGCGCCCTTGCGGATGGCGGCGAAGACCGCGCTCTCCTGGATCATTTCGCGCGAGACGTTGAGCGGCAGATCGGCGCTGTCGACGACGAGGCGCACGAAGCGCAGCCAGCCGGGCAGCAGGTCGGTGTCCTGGCTGATCAGCACGCGCCGGACATAAAGCTTGTTGCGCCCCTTGCGGGCGGGATCGAACAGATCGAGCGGGCGCGATCCCGGCACGAAGGCGAGCACCGTATATTCATGGCGCCCCTCGGCGCGCCAATGCACGGTCAGCGCCGGCTCGTCATACTGGCCCGACAGGCCGCGATAGAATTCGGCATATTCTTCCGGCTTGATCTCGGATTTCGGCTTGGCCCAGATCGCCGCGCCGTCGGCGATGCGGCGCGGCTCGGCGCCCGGCTTTTCCACGAGATCGATCGGCACCGCCACCGCGCCAGAATGCTCGCGCACGATCCGCTCGAGGCGATGCGGCTCGGCGTAATCTGTCGAGGCGTCGTTGAGATGGAGAATGACGCGCGCGCCTCGCTGGGGCGCGCGATCGAGCGGCAGCGGCGCGATCGTATAGGCGCCCTTGCCGTCGGAAGACCAGGACCAGGCCTCGCCGGCGCCGGCGCGCCGCGTCTCGACGACGACCTCGTCGGCGACCATGAACGCCGAATAAAAGCCGATGCCGAATTGGCCGATCAGATTGGCGGCGCCCTCCTTGGCCTTGTCGTCGACCGCCAGTTTTTCCAGGAAAGCGCGCGTGCCGGAGCTCGCGATCGTGCCGAGCGCCTCGACCAGCTCCTGCCGGCTCATGCCGATGCCGTTGTCGGCGAAGGTCAGCGTTTTCTCGTCCGGGTCCACGGCGATGCTGATGGCGAAGGGTCCGCCGCCTTCGATAAGCTCTGGCTTGGCAAGCGCCTCGTAACGCAATTTTTCGCAGGCGTCGGCGGCGTTGGAGACGAGTTCGCGAACGAAAATGTCGCGGTCCGAATAGACCGAGTGAACCATCAGATAGAGAAGGCGCGAAACATCGGCCTCGAAATTCTGCGTCCTGGTCTGGTCCGCGTCTTCTTTATCGGGATGCAGGTCTGTCGTCACAAGCGCCTCGCCGGGATGGATGAAGGGCGCGGCGCCAATCGCCGGCGCCGGCGGCGTTCATATCGCGGCAATGGCCCGATGTTTCAAGTCGGGCGCGGCGAGGCGAATTTTTCAAAAAAAAAGCGGACCGGCTGGGAGGGGTCCCGCCGGTCCGCTGGCCTGCGTGGCAAAGATCCGATCCGACTTGCCGCTCGGGGGCTGGGGGGCTGAAAAACCGAGCTAGCTATCGAACCGCTCCATCGCGGCTAGGCGTTCAACATGATCCCGCGATGCGGCGCCGACTTGACCACAAACGGGCGAAACTATGACATTCTTCACGGCTTGGTGAACGCCGCCGGGCGGCGCGAAAAGGAGTGCGCAGACCGGCAGACTTTCGGCAAATTATCGAGCCGGGACAGGCGTTTGCGCAGCCGCTGGTTGAATCGGTTTGTCCTTTTGGGCCGGGTCGCCAACGCCTTTGGGCTTTGCTTTGCCTTGGTCGGCGACCTTCGTGGCGGGCCTCTTCATCGCCGCGTGACGCATCGGCTTGGGCGCGATCAGCTTCGCGGCGGCGTGCAACGCCATCGGCGCGGTCGGCGCGAGCAGCGGCGGCGTTTCATCCTTGTCGAGCTCCTGCGGCTTGTCGGCGGGGGCGTAAGCGGTGGCCTCGGGGGGCGGCGCGGCTGGGCTCGCGGTCTTTTGAATCGCGTCGTCGGGGGCGCGCGCCGCCATGACGGGCCCGGTCCAGCCGGGCTTGGGGCCGACGAATACCGGCACCGGATCGAGACGGCTCGGCTCCATCGCCAGCAGCGAGCGGGTTGGAGCGGTGATCGCCGAGACCAGCGAAAATATCGAGCCGTCGGTCGCGCCTCCCGGCCCGCTCGCCGCGCCTGCGCCGCCCTTGCCGACCCGCGCGGCGACCGGCGCTGAAATTTCCTCTTCTTCCGCCGCGGCCATCATAGCCCTGCCGCGTCGGGAGCAGATTTCCTGATGCATGTCCGGCGCCGCGCCGACTCCGGGCGAGGGCAACGACTCGACCGAGCCGAGGCCGCCGCCCCATTGGCTGAAGCCTCTGTCGAACAAAGCTGCCGCCTCGGCCGTGCGCTCGTTGGGCGAGGGCGAACCCAGCACGACCGCGATGAGGCGGCGCCCGCCATGAGTGGCGCTCGCCACGACGTTGAAGCCCGCAGCACAGGTAAAGCCGGTTTTCATGCCGTCGGCGCCGGGATAGCGGCCGATCAGGCCGTTATGGTTGCGGATGATCTCATTACCGAATTGCAATGCGCCGATGCCGAAGAGATCGGAAGATTCGGGGAATTCCTTGAGCAGCGCGCGGCCGATCATCGCCATGTCGCGCGCCGAGGACACCTGGCGCACGTCGGGCAGGCCGTTCGGATTGACGAAATGCGATTCCTTCAATCCGAGGCGCGCGGCGGCCGCGTTCATTTCGTCGGCGAAAGCCTCGACGGAGCCCGAAACGCCCTCGGCGACCGTCACCGCGACGTCATTGGGCGATTTGACCATCAGCATCTTGAGCGCATTGTCGAGCGTCACCTCGATGCCGGGCGGGAAGCCCATTTTCGAGGCCGGCATATTGGCCGCGCGCGCCGACACGACAAAGGGCGTGTCCAGGGTGACGCGGCCGTCCCGCACCGCGTGCAGGGCGACGTAAACGGTCATCAGCTTGGTGAGGGAAGCAGGATACCAATTGGCGGTCGGCTGGCTCTCGATCAGCACCTGACCGCTGTCGACATCGATCACCAGCGTCGGATTCGCCAAGGCGGGGCTTGCGATCATCGCGAGGGCGGCGCCCCATATCGGGATCAGTTTCGCGAAACGCATCTGGCCAAATTGCATGTTTTCGAGTCTCGCTCCTTAGGCGCATCAAAGACGCCGAGCCCCCGCCTCGCCACCGGCGCAATTTCACCGCGCCATGCCGATGTGTTAAGGGTTAGCGCCGCCGGGGTAAAGAACAAAGAACGCCGGGGCGCGCTCGCCTGTTCATCCCGGGGTCACCCAGAATTGATTGGCGCGCCTTGCAGGGGCCCCCTACCTAAGGGTTTAGAACGATTGGCAGGAGTCGGCGGAATGTTCGCCAAGCGGGCGGGAGCGATGATGGTGGGCGCATTGGCGTCCCTCGCGGCGTCGGGCGCGGCCAACGCCGAGGGCGTGCGCAACGTTCTCGAACTTTTCACGAGCCAGGGCTGCTCGTCCTGCCCGCCGGCCGATCGGATTCTGGGCAAGCTGGCGCGCGATCCCAACACGCTCGCCCTGTCTTTTCCAGTGGATTACTGGGATTATATCGGCTGGAAGGACACGCTGGCGGCGCCGGTCTATACGGCCCGCCAGAAGGCTTACGCATCGGCGAGCGGCAAGGGCCAGGTCTATACGCCCCAAGTGATCGTCAACGGCCTTACCGACGCGGTCGGCAGCGATCTCGAGGCGATCGAGCAGGCCGAGCGCGAGACAAGCAAACGCGGCGGCGTTCTTTCGGTGCCGCTCTCGGTCGTCGAGCAGGGCGGCAAGATCAATATTTCGGTCGGCGCGGCCGATTCGGCTTCGCCGCGCGCCGGGGGCGTCTATCTTCTGGCGCTGGCGAGTTCGCGCACGGTCACCGTGCAACGGGGCGAAAACGCGGGCTCGACTTTGACCTATTTCAACGTGGTGCGCGCGATGACCAAGATCGGCGATTGGAACGGCGCCGCGATGAATCTGGAGGCCGATCTTTCGCAAGCGCATCTCGATGGCGCGGATTCCTACGCCGTCATCGTGCAAGCGGGCGCGCATGCGCAGCCGTCGGCGATCCTCGCCGCCGCGCGGGGGCCCTGACGGCCGGCGTCTCGCTCCCCCAAGCCCCTAACGAACGAATCCACCGCCAATCGCCCCGTTTAGGGGTATGAGCTGAGGCGGCGAGTCGACATTTGGCGCTTCGCCCACCACATTGCCCCTTATGATTCGCCAGCGCCGCGAGGCTGAAGTTTTGTCCGGCAACGATGCGCCGACGCCGGCAATGGACGTCGCCGGCCGTCAACGAAGCGCCCAACCGGCGCCGAGCCTTTCGACGCGCGCGCGCGCGGGCGGCGCGCCGCGCTATCTCGACAGCCTCAACGAGGCGCAGCGCCAGGCGGTCGAGGCGCTCGACGGGCCCGTTCTCGTGCTGGCCGGCGCGGGCGTCGGCAAGACGCGGGTTCTCACCACCCGCATCGCCCATCTCATCGCCACCGGCCGCGCCCGGCCCCATGAAATCCTCAGCGTCACCTTCACCAACAAGGCGGCGCGCGAGATGCGCGAGCGCATCGGCCTGCTGACCGGTCTCGTCGAGGGCATGCCCTGGATGGGCACCTTTCATTCGATCGGCGCGAAAATCCTGCGCCGCCACGCCGAGCTCGTCGGCCTCAAGCCCAATTTCACCATCCTCGACACGGACGATCAGATCCGGCTTCTCAAGCAGGTTCTGCAGTCGCGCAATATCGACGACAAACGCTGGCCGGCGCGCGCCCTGGCGAGCCAGATCGACAGCTGGAAGAACCGCGGGCTCGATCCCGCCCATGTGCCGCCCGGCGAAGCGGCGGCTTTCGCCAACGGCCAGGGCGGCGAACTCTATCAGCTCTATCAGGCGCGCCTGAAGGTTCTCAACGCCGTCGATTTTGGCGATCTGCTGCTCGAATGCCTGCGGCTGTTTCGCGAAAACGCCGAGGTGCTGCAGCATTACCAGCAGCGGCTGCGCTACATCCTGGTCGACGAATATCAGGACACCAATGTCGTTCAATATCTATGGCTGCGCCTGCTGGCGCAGGCGAGCCGCAATTTGTGCTGCGTCGGCGACGACGACCAGTCGATCTACGGATGGCGCGGCGCCGACGTCGACAATATCCTGCGCTTCGAGCATGATTTTCCCGGCGCCAAAGTGATCCGCCTGGAGCGCAATTATCGCTCCGGCGCGCATATTCTCGCCGTCGCCGCCGGCCTCATCGCCCATAACCAGAATCGCCTCGGCAAGACCTTGTTCACGGAAGCCGACGGCGGCGACAAGCCGACGGTTTCCGGGCTTTGGGACAGCCAGGAGGAAGCGCGCGTCATCGGCGAGGAGATTGAGACGCTGCAGCGCGCCGGCCAGTCGCTCGACGAGATCGCCATCCTCGTGCGCGCCTCGTTCCAGATGCGCGAATTCGAGGAGCGCTTCATCACGCTGGGCCTGCCCTACAAGGTGATCGGCGGCCCGCGCTTTTATGAGCGGGCGGAAATCCGCGACGCGCTCGCCTATCTGCGCTGCGTCGCGCAGCCCGATGACGACCTCGCCTTCGAGCGCATTTTCAACGTGCCCAAGCGGGGCCTCGGCGAGGCGACGCTGAACCTGCTTCACGATTACGCGCGGCGCGCCGGCGCCTCGCTGACGCGGGCGGCGCGCGTGCTGATCGAAACCGAGGAGTTGAAGCCGAGGCCGCGCCAGATCCTGCGCGACCTCTTGCGCTCGCTCGACAACTGGTCCGCCAGGATCGATACGATGACGCACGACCAGCTCGCGCAGCTCGTTCTCGAGGAAAGCGGCTATATCGACATGTGGAAGGCCGACCGCACCGCCGACGCCGCCGGTCGATTGGAGAATTTGAAGGAACTCACCCGTTCGATGGAGGAATTTCCCAATCTGGCCGCCTTCCTCGAACATGTCTCGCTGGTGATGGACGTCGAGAGTGGGGAGGCGGGCGAACGCGTATCGATCATGACGCTGCACGCGGCCAAGGGCCTCGAATTCGACGTCGTGTTCCTACCGGGCTGGGAAGAGGGATTGTTTCCCCATCAGCGCTCGCTCGACGAGAACGGGCGCGCCGGACTCGAGGAGGAGCGGCGGCTTGCCTATGTCGGGCTGACGCGGGCGCGCGCCAAGGCGAAAATCTATTTTGCCGCCAATCGCCGCATTCGCGGCCTGTGGCAGACGACGGCGCCCTCGCGCTTCATCGACGAATTGCCGGAGGACCATGTCGAGGTCGTCGAGGCTTCGGGCGCCTCTTCGCATGGCGGCTATGGCGTCTCGCGCTTCGATCGAGCCCAGCCGTTTTCCTCCACCTATGAAACGCCGGGCTGGCGGCGCGCCAAAGAGCAGGCCAAGGGCGGGGGATTTGCCGAGCGCCCGGCCCCTAGTTGGGGCGGGGGGCCGCGTCGCGGGCCGGCGCTGATCGAGGCGAAAGCGGTCGCCAGATCGAGCGTCGAATCGGATCTCGCCAAGGGCGCGCGGGTCTTCCACATCAAGTTCGGCCCCGGCAGCGTCGTCGCGGTCGACGGCGTCAAGCTGACGGTCGATTTCGACAAGGCGGGCCGCAAGATGGTTCTGGAGAGCTTCGTTCGGCAGGCCGGTTAGGCCGAGGCGATGGCGCGGCCAGCGGCGGCGGGGCGCGCGCGAAATTCTGCGCTAAGGTCAAGCAAAGCGAAGGGATTGGGCGCCAGAATTGCTGCGACGCGCCATGCCGGCGCCTCTGATTCGAGCTTTTGCTGATGTATCGCAGTCTGGTTTCGGTCGGCGGGTTCACTTTGCTGTCGCGCCTGACCGGCTTTGGCCGCGACCTGGCGCTCGGCGCCATATTGGGCGCGGGCGCACTCAACGACGCCTTTGTCGTCGCCTTCCGGCTGCCCAACCAGTTTCGCGCGATCTTCGGCGAAGGCGCCTTCAACACCGCCTATGTCCCCTCCTATTCGCGCGTCCTGACGACCGAGGGGCCGCAGGAAGCCAAGCACTTTTCAAGCCAGATCTTCACCTTGTTGCTCGTCTCGCAGCTCGTGCTGCTCGCCCTCGCGCTCGCCTTCACGCCGCTCTTTGTCAGATTGATCGCGCCCGGCTTTGAGGCCGATCCCGACAAATTCGCGCTTGCCGTCAGAATGACGCGCATCACCTTTCCCTATTTGCTGTTCATCACGCTGGTGACGCTGCATTCGGGCACGCTGAACGCCAACGGACGCTTCGCCGCCGCCGCTTTCGCGCCGGTCCTGCTGAACCTTGCGATCATCGGATTCCTCGGCGTCGCCTTCCTGTTCCCGAACGCCGGCGAGGCGGCAAGCTGGGGCGTCGTGATCTCCGGCGCGGCGCAACTCGCCCTTGTCGCGGCGGCGGCGCGCCGGCACGGGCTGCTCGAGCGGCTCGCCTGGCCGCGCCTCAGCCCCGATGTGCGCCAGTTCTTTCGGGCGCTCGCCCCGGCGATCATCGGCTCAGCCGGGGTGCCCATCGCCATTTTCGCCGATACGATCATCGCTTCGCTGTTGCCAACCGGCATGGTCTCCTCGATCTATTACGCCGAGCGCCTCTATCAATTGCCGATCGGCGTCATCGGCGTGGCGGCCGGCACCGTGCTGTTGCCCGAGATGAGCCGGCGCCTGGCCGGGCGCGACGACAGCGGCGCCTATCACGCGCAGAACCGCACGATGGCGATCACCCTGGCTTTGTCCGCTCCTTTCTGCGTCGCCTTTCTGCTGATTCCCGACATCGTCATGCGCGCGGCCTTCCTGCGCGGCAATTTCAGCGCCGAGGCGGCGGCCAATTCAGCGGCGGTCCTGGCCGCCTATGGTCTCGGCCTGATGCCGATCGTGCTGATTCGCTCGGCGGTGGCGAGTTTTCAAGCGCGCGGCGACACGACAACGCCGATGCTTATTTCGCTGGCCGCCATTGCGATCAATGTCGCCCTCAAACTGGTCCTCTACCGGACTTATGGCGCGGTCGGCCTCGCGCTCGCGACGGCGGTCGGGGCCTGGGTCAATCTTGGCGGCCTCGTCCTGTTGGCCCTCCGTCGGGGATGGATGCGGCCGGATCTCGGCCTGGCCGAAGTCGCCGCAGCGACCTTTTGCGCGAGCGGCCTGCTGGCTTTGGTCGTCGAGGTGAGCGAACCGCCGGCGCTGGCCTTTGCGGACGGTCTCGCCCATCTGCGCAATGAAGCCCAGCTCGCGTTCACGGGCGCGGCGGGCGCCGTCGTTTACGCCGTCGTTCTTTTCGTGAGCCTGGCCGCCTTAGGGACGCCTATGAGAAGGCGCAAGGCGTAAAGATTGCGCGTCAGTCCCGCATAAAGTCGCCTTCGGCCGCGCCGTTGACAAAGCCCGGGCCGCTCAAATAGCCGGGTTCCGCCGGGGCTGCGCCGCCGATATAGCCCTGGTTCGTCACGACCGCCCAATCGCGCCCGCGTCTCTCGATGCGCTCGACGCGGCCGGCGCCGGGCAGCATGTCGCCCGGCCCGACTTCGCGAAACCCGAGCGGGCCCTCGACGATCGCCATTCCATCGCGCACTTCGCGAATGGTCCAACCGCGAATCGGTCCGCGCTGGGGGGCGATCGAACCGGTCGTCTCCTTGGAGATTCCTGCGGCAGGCGCGGGCAAGACCGCCGGCTGTTTGGGCAGCGCGGCCGCTGGGACGGCCGGAGCGGGCGGCAGCGCCGCGACGACGGCGGCCGGGGGCTTCTTTTCAAGCTTTTCCAGCCTGACGGCAAAATCGGCGTTATGGGTCGCCGCGTCGTGATCGACGCGCTCGCCGAGCTTTTCGAGTTTGTCCAGCCGCGCGGCGACATCGGCGTTATGGGTCGCCGCATCGTGGTCGACACGCTCGCCGAGTTTGTCGACGCGCGCGGCCTCTTCGTGCTCAAGGCGATCGAAACGCGCGCTCAATTGGGTGAGGCTCGAACCGGTCTCGCGCTGGGTCGCCAGACCGCTCTTGAGTTCGGCGACGGACTTGCGCAATTCGGCGATCTCGTCGCGCTTGGCCGCATCCAGGGCGGCGATTTTGGCCTTGAGCGCCTTTACCGTCTCGGCCAGATTCTGCGTCTCCGCGGACTGCGACGAAAGATATTCATTTTGCTGATCTTTATAAGCGATGGACGCCATTGCGAGCACGCCGGCCAGAGCGAGGCCCGCCGCGACCGCGCCGATCTGGCGGCGCCGCGCGACAGCCATGCGCCAGAACTGGCTTTCCCTCGGCGCGGCGGGCGCCTCCGAACGCTGGGGCGGAATGAACGGGACGAGGTTGCCGCCCGGCTGCTCGATCGCCGATTTGGCTTCGGCGGCCGGCTTGTCTTGCCCCACCGCCTCGGCTTTTTGATCGGCGGCCCCGCCATCGGCCTTCGCTTGAACGGGCGACGGGTCGGAATCGGCCGGCGTTGCGGCCGGCGCCGCCTCGGGCGGCGGCGGAACCGCCTCGGCGCCGTCCGAGGGCGCGCTCGCCTCAGCAGGGACCGCCGCTTCGCCGGCGGAATTTTTTGATCGACCGTCTTCGTCTAATTCAGGGGAAAAATTCATCGCCGGAGCCCAACTTGGTTAACCAATCTTAGCCATTGTCCCCGCTGCGGATTAACGAAGTGTTGACCCAATGGGGCGCCGGCAAGGAAATCGTCGGGCGGCGGAGCGGCGGGGACACCCTGCCCCTGGCTCATCGGCCGCCTCTGTGGCGCCATCCCGATCGCATGCTAATGTGTCAGGACAGGCCCGCGACGCCGCTCGCGAGCCGACGAACAAGCGAAGACCTTGGGGATCCGATCGATGAAGCCGAAGAAATTTGGGGTGGGGCAGGGCGTCAAGCGCGTCGAGGACGTGCGTTTTATCACCGGGCGCGGCAATTACACCTCCGACTACGGGCTCGAAGGCGCGCTGCACGCCGTCTTTCTGCGCAGCCCCCACGCCCATGCGGCATTTTCATTCGGCGATCTTGCCGCCGCGCGGGCGATGCCTGGCGTCAGGGCGATCTATGTCGCGGCCGATTTCGATCAGCTCGGCGAGCTTCCCTGCCTGTCCACTGTGGCCAATTCCGACAAATCGATGACGCCGCTGAAGCCCTATCCGGTGATCGCCAAGGACGCGGCGCATCATGTCGGCGACATGGTCGCCATGGTGGTCGCCCAGTCCGAGCGCGAGGCGCGCGACGCGGCCGAAGCGATCGAGGTCGACTGGAGCCCGCTGCCCGCGGTCGTCGACATGCGCGAGGCGATCAAGCCCGGCGCGCCGCAATTGTTTTCCGGAGCGCCGGGAAATATCGCCTATGACGCGCATATGGGGGACAAGCAAAAGACGGACGCGGTTTTTGCGAGGGCGCCGCACATCGTGAGCCTGGACGTCGTCAACCAGCGTCTGGTGGCCAATTATCTGGAGCCGCGCAGCGCGGCGGGGGAATACGATCCGGCGACGGGACGTTTCACGCTCCACGCCAGCAGCCAGGGCGTGCATGGAATACGCAACAATATCGCGGATGCGATTCTGAAAATTCCGACCGATAAATTGCGCGTCATCACCAACGACGTCGGCGGCGGATTTGGCACCAAGGCGATCGTCTATCGCGAATATCCGCTGGTTCTCGAGGCCGCCAAGCGCCTCGGGAGTCCGGTTTTCTGGCTCGCCGACCGCTCCGAACACTTTTTGGGCGACGCCCAGGGGCGCGACAATCTGACGAAAGCCGAAATGGCGCTCGATTCCGACGGCCGTTTTCTCGCCCTGCGGGTCGACATATTGGGCGGCCTTGGCGCCTATCTCACGCAAAACGGCCCGTATATTCCCTGGCTTGGCGCGACAATGGCGACGGGGCCTTACGATATCGCCACGCTGCATGCGCGCGCCCGCGGCGTCTATACCCACACCGTCCCGGTCGACGCCTATCGCGGCGCCGGCCGGCCGGAGGCGGCCTATGTGCTGGAGCGCCTCGTCGATCAATGCGCGCATGCGCTCAAAATGGCGCCGGAAGCGATTCGCGCGCGCAATTTCGTCAAATCGAGCCAGATGCCTTACCGCACGCAGACCGAGCGCACCTATGACGTCGGCGATTTCGAAGGCGCAATGCGCGCCTCGCTCGCCAAAGCCGATTATTCCGGCTTCGACGCGCGCGCGCAGGCGGCCAGGAAGCGCGGATTTATCCGCGGCATCGGCATTGCGAGCTATATCGAATGCACGGCCTGGTTCGATTCGGAGGAAGGTTCGGTCGAACTTGGTCCCGACGGCCAGTTCACCGTGCTGATCGGCACGCAATCCAACGGCCAGGGCCATGAGACGGCCTATGCCCAGGTCGTCTCGCAATATCTCGACGTGCCGCTCGAGCGCATCACCGTCGTGCAAGGCGATACCGATCGCATCGCGACCGGCTTTGGCACTGGCGGCTCGCGTTCGATTCCCATCGGCGCGGTGATGGTCACGCGCGCGTCCGAGAAGCTGGTCGCCTCGCTGAAAGAACTGGCGGCCGACAAGCTGGAGGCCGCCGTCGCCGATCTCGAGGCGGCGGACGGCGCGATCAGAATCGCGGGAACCGACCGCTCGATCTCCTATTCGGAAATCGCCAAACTGCCTGGCGCGACGCCGCAGAAACTGAAGGCGATCGAATCCTTCGCGCCGCCGGACGCCACCTATCCCAACGGCACGCATACTTGCGAGGTCGAGATCGATCCCGATACCGGGGCCGTGCGCATCGAGCGCTACACCGTCGTCGACGATTTCGGCTTCACGCTCAATCCGCTGCTGCTCGCCGGCCAGGTGCATGGCGGCATCGCGCAGGGCATCGGCCAGGCGCTGATGGAGCGCGCCGTCTATGGCGAGGACGGGCAATTGCTGACGGCAAGCTTCATGGACTATTGCATGCCGCGCGCCGACGATTTCACGCACTTCCATTTCGAGACGCGCAATATCCCCTCGACCAGCAATCCGCTCGGTCTGAAGGGGGCGGGCGAAGCGGGCTCGATCGGCTCGACGCCGGCGGTGATGAACGCGGTCAATGACGCGCTGCGGCGCGCCTATGGCGTCGCCCATATCGATATGCCGGCGACGCCGCTGGCGATCTTCACGGCGATCGCCGCGGCGGGCGCGCCGAATTCCTGAAGCCGGTTCAGGCGGCCGCTGATTTCTCGCGAAATAGGTCGTGCAATCTATCGACCGGGCAGGGGCGGCCAAAGAAATAGCCCTGCACTTCGGTGCAGCCTTGATCGCGGATCTGCCGCAGCTGTTCGGCGGTTTCGACGCCCTCGGCGGTGGTAGTCATGCCGAGCGCCGCCCCGAGGCTGGCGACGGCCTTGACGATCGCCGAACAATCGCTCTTTTCGCCGAGATCCTTGATGAAGCTGCGGTCGATCTTGATCTTGTCGAAGGGGAAGGACCTGAGATAGCTGAGCGAGGAATAGCCGGTGCCAAAATCGTCCATGGCGATCCGCACGCCGAGGCCCCGCAAGTGATTGAGCGTGGCGATCGTGCTGTCGTTGTCGGCGAGCAGGGCGGTTTCGGTGATCTCGAGTTCGAGCCGCAGCGGCGACAGGCCCGAGGCGTCCAGGGCCGAGACCACGGTTTGGACCAAAGTCAGGCCCTTGAACTGGGCCGACGACAGGTTGACGGCGACGCCGACGTGCTTTGGCCAGTTCGCGGCGTCGCGGCAGGCCTGCTGGAGGACCCAGGCGCCGAGCGGCACGATGACGCCGGTTTCCTCCGCGACGGGGATGAATTCGGCGGGCGATACCATGCCGCGGGTCGGATGGTTCCATCGCAGCAGCGCTTCGCAGCCGGTGATGGACTCGGTCTGGGCGTCGACCTGGGGCTGGTAGTAAATCTCGAACTCGCCGTTGGCGACGGCGCGCCGCAGATCGAGCTCAAGCAGGCGCCGTTCCTGCAGGCGCGCATCCATGGCGAGTTCGAAGAAGCGGTAGGTGTTGCGTCCCTCCGACTTGGATCGATACATCGCCATATCGGCGTTCTTCAGCAAGGCGTCGACCTCGTCGCCGTCGCCGGGGCAGACCGAGACGCCGATGCTGACGCCGAGGTAAACATGGCGCCCGTCGAGATCGAACGGTCCGGCCATGCACTCGACAAGGCGGCGCGCCAGGTTGCCGGCCTGCTCGGGCTTTTCGAGGTCCCCCTGCAACACGACGAATTCGTCGCCGCCGAGCCGGGCGAGCGTGTCGGTCTCGCGCAGGCACCGCCGCAGGCGTTCGGCGACCTGTTTGAGCAGAAGGTCGCCGATCGAATGGCCATGCGTGTCGTTGACGGATTTGAAATTGTCGAGATCGAGGTAGTGGATGCAGAACATTCCGCCCCGGCGCGCGCGCGCCAGCGCCTCGCCGATGCGGTCGCGCAGCAGGCTCCTGTTGGGCAATCCCGTCAGGCCGTCATGCGAGCCCATGAAGCGGATCTGCTCTTCGGCGCGAACCGCCTGGGTGATGTCCTCATGGGTCGCGACATAGCCGCCGCTGCTCATCGGATTATGGGCGATCCGAATGGTGCGGCCGTCCTGCAACTCGACCCTTGTGCTGCGCGTGCCATTGGCCGCCTTGGCCTCGCTGACGACGTCGAAATAGGTCGCCATTTGCACCGGCGCGTTGCCGACCGAGGCGCGATGTTCGAGGATGCGATACAGCGGCGTGCCCGCGATGGTCAGTTCCGGCGGCAGCGCGTAAAGAGCGCTGTAGCCGGCATTGCACAGGATCAGGCGCTTGTCCGCGTCGAACATGCACATGCCGTGCGGGATGTTGGTCAAGGCCGCGTCGAAACGCTCGTTCTGCTCGGCTAGCGCCTTCTCGGCGCCGATCCGCGCGGACACGTCTTCATAGGTAATCACCCAGCCGCTCTCGCCGAACGGCGCATAGCTGATCTCGACGGTCCGGCTGTCGGACATTGGGCTGAGGTGCTCGCTCGGCGTGCGCTCGGCAAGCCGTTGGCGCCATTTCTCGTAGGCGTCCTCGACGCTGCGGCCGTGATAATGGCCGAGCGCCGCCGCCGAGGAGACGAGATCATAAGCGCTGGCGCCGATGCGCATGACGCCGGCGGGAAATCCGATGAGTTCGCCGAGCCGGGAATTGAAAGCCTTGACGCGCCACTGGTCGTCCAGCAGCAGGAACCCCTGCCGCATATTGTCGAAGACGACCTTCAGCATTTCGGTGCCGGCCGCCAGTTCGGCTTCCTTGGCGCGCAGGCGTTCGCTCTCGCGCTCCAAATGGGCGTGCGCGGGCGTCTGGCTTCGATCCGCCGGCGATGGCCAGCTCGACGCCGATTCGGCGATTCCAAACACTTTTGTCGCACAGACGAGCATTGCCGGTTCCCCCCGAGGACTTGCCGGCTGACTACGGGGCAGCAGACGCGACTCGAACCGCAGCGATATTGTCAGACATTTATTGATCGTCGGTTAAAACTATTTGTTTATAGCGGGTTAACGCTGGTCGGCCGCGCCCGCCGAAGCGGCGTTCGGCGCGGCGCTTCTCCCGGAATCGACGAGTGAATTGAAATTAATCCCGATGCCGGGCGAGGATTTCGCGCACCCGCGCCACGAGCTCGGCTTCGGGCGCCAGCGCCTGGGCGCGCTGGCGTAGCTCGACATAGTCGGCGCGGTCCTTGCTCGCCTTGGCGAGTTCGGCGCCCAGCACGAGGTCGCGGATCACCACCAGGCGGCCGTCCGGCGCGTCGCGCTCGTTCGAGCCCTGGATGATGGCGCAAAGGCTGCCGCGCCGGTCGGCATATTTGAGCTGCGCGTTGAGGCCGCTCGATCCCAGGTAAAGCTCGGAGGCGACGCCCGCCGCGCGAAGCTGCGCGACGAGGCGCTGGTAATCGGCCATGTGATCGCGGTCGAGCACGGCGACGATGACCGGACCGGTCTTTTTGGCGGATGCGACGATGGGGCTGTCGATGGCGCGCAGCGCGGAGAGCAGCCGCGAGACGCCGATCGAAAAGCCGGTGGCGGGAACCGGCTCGGCGCGAAAACGCGCGACGAGCCCGTCGTAACGCCCGCCGCCGCCGACCGAACCGAAGCGGATCGGCTTGCCGTCCTCGCCTGGCGTCTCGAAGGTGAGCTCTGCCTCGAAGACCGGGCCGGTGTAATATTCAAGGCCGCGTACGACGGAGGGGTCAAACCGAACCCGATCCTCGCCGTAGCCGGCGGCCTTCGCGAGTTGCAACATCGCATCGATCTCGCTCTCGCCCTCGGCATAAAGTGCGGTGCTTGCAGGCGTGTTGCTGCCGGAGAGAAACGCGACGTTCGCGCTAACCTGAGCTTCAGTCAGTCCAGCGCCCTTGGTGAAGTCTCCGCTATCGTCCTTGCGGCCTGCGCCGAGCAACGCGCTGACGCCCGACAGCCCGAGCCTGTCGAGTTTGTCGAATGCCCGCAAGACGATGAGTCGTTGGGCGGCCTTGTCGGCGCCGCCAAGGCCGATCGATTCCATGTGGCCGTCAAGAAGTTTCCGATTGTTGACCTTGATCACATAGTCGCCGCGCTTGATGCCCAAAGCCTCCATGCAATCGGCCGCCATCATGCAAATCTCGGCATCCGCCGCGACGGTTCCCGCCCCCACTGTATCCGCATCGAACTGCATGAACTGCCGAAACCGGCCCGGCCCCGGCTTCTCATTGCGGAACACCCAGCCGGCGCGATAGCTGCGATAAGGTTTTGGCAGCTTTTCATAATGTTCGGCGACATAGCGGGCGAGCGGCGCGGTGAGGTCGTAGCGCAGCGACAGCCATTGCTCGTCGTCGTCCTGGAACGAAAAGACGCCCTCGTTGGGCCGGTCGAGATCGGGCAGGAACTTGCCGAGCGCCTGCGTATATTCGACGAACGGCGTCTCCACCGCCTCGAAACCGTAAAGCTCGTAGACGGCGCGGATTTTCGCCATCATCGCCTCGGCGGCGGCGATATCGGCGGGGCCGCGATCGATGAGGCCGCGCGGCAGGGCGGGGCGGACGAGATCGGCTGTTTTTTGGTCAGACATGAAAACTTTCCAGGCGGAGCGAGAGCGGCGTCGGGTGTCCCCGGACGCCGGCCTCACACAAGGCCGGCCCCGATGTTGATGGTGAGCGCGAGAATGATCGTGTTGAAGAAAAACGCCACGACGCCATGCGCCAGGGTCGTGCGGCGCATGGCCGGGGAGATCGTCTCGATATCGGCCGTCGCGCAGGCGCAACCGATCACGAAGGAATAATAAAGAAAATCGCCATAGCTCGGCTCCCTCTCGTCGGGAAAGCGCAACCCTTTGCGATCCTCTATCGCGTTGCCGGTTTGATCGACGATGTCGCTGTAATATTCATGCGCATAATGCAAAGCGAACAGCAGATGGATGAATGTCCATGCGCTGAGGATCGTTATCCCCGTCAGCGCGATATGCGCGCCCTTTTCGAAGCCGGCGAGATCCTTGACTGCCACCAGCTCCCACACGATCGCCGCTAGAGCGGCGCAGGCGGCGAGTGTGCCCACTACCAGCAGCACCCATTGTTTCTCGTCTTCTGCCGCCGCCTGCGCCTGCATCGCCTCGTTGGTCGCCCTGGCCGCCATCCATCCAACCAGGGCGATGAACAATAGCGCGGCGGTGTTCCAAGCCAGCAGGGCGCGAGTGGCGACCCGCAGGTCATCGGGAATCGCGACATAGACAAGGACCATCACGGCGGCGCAAATATATATACGCGGCCGATGACGAACGGCCCCGAACAGGCGGCGGCGACCGGCAGGACGGGTCGGATCGGCGCGGCGCGAAGAGGAGGACATGGCGCGAAGCCTCGTGAAGGAGCGCGTGCCTTGCCCCAGGCCGGATCGAGGGTCAAGCGAGCGCCCTCGCCACCACGCCAATGTCGCGGCTGAAAGGCCGACTCGGACAGGCCGACGCGTCGCGCGCGCAAATGACGCGGGCGCGCCTTCGCTGATCTCTCGCAAGACCCGTCACGATCGCCATTTGTATGAGCATAATCAATATATTATGCGTTTTTGCACAATTCTTGACAGGCCATCGCCTCGACAATATGTTGCGCGCGCCCGGTGGGGGCAGGTTGACTTCGCCTCAATTTCGTCAGACGGCTTTTTCCAAAGAGGCCGGTTGCTTGCCATTCGCTTCTGGCAAGGCTCGCATCGCGTCGATCGGTCCGCGCAGCCGCGAGAAGCGGAAAGGGTCCGATGGCGGAGCGTGAAGGGGGCGAGGACGAGGACCGGCTTTTGCGGGCGCGGCTTGAGAAGCTCTCGGTTGGGCTGAAGAAGCAACGCGGGGAGATGACGCAATCGGCCGCGAATGGCGGCAAATCCGCCTCTGAATGGGGGCTTGGGGTGCGCGCCGCGAGTGAATTTGTGGCGGCGATCGTGGTTGGCGGCCTGATCGGCTGGCAATTGGATGTTTGGTTGGGGACGAAGCCGGCTTTCCTGATCGTTTTTCTCCTGCTTGGCGGGGTCGCCGGCATTTGGAACGTGATCCGCGCGGCGTCGCCTTCGTCGCGCATCGTGCCGGCGAGGCCGGGACTAGCGGCTCCCGCTGAGGTGCAAAATGCTCCGCCCGGGGCGGATGAGGATGAGGACTAGAAAGTGGCGGCGAGCGCAATCAATCCGATCGAGCAATTCTCCATCTCGCCTCTCGTGTCGATTCAAATCGCCGGGCGGGATTTTTCCTTCACCAATTCCTCGCTCTACATGGTGCTTGCCGTGGCGATCGTCTGCGTCTTGATGATGATCGGCGCGAATGGCGGCGCCGGCATTCCCGGCCGCCTGCAATCCTTGGCCGAGATGGTGTACGAATTTGTCGCCGGCATGGTGCGTTCGGCGGCGGGCGAACAGGGAATGGCGTTCTTCCCGATGGTGTTCTGCCTGTTCATGTTCATCCTGATATGCAACCTCGTCGGCCTCGTGCCGCACGCCTTCTCGGTGACGAGCCACATCATCGTCACGGTGTCGCTCGCGCTCTTGGTGTTTTGCACGGTCATCGTCGTCGGCGTGGCCAAGCACGGGCTGCATTTCTTCAAATTGTTCGTGCCCTCCGGCGTGCCGTGGTACATTTTGCCGCTGGTGGTGGCGATCGAAATCATCTCGTTCCTCACGCGGCCGCTGAGCCATTCGGTGCGTCTGTTCGCCAACATGCTGGCCGGCCATATCGTGCTGAACGTGTTTGGCGGCTTTGTCGTGATGCTGCTGGCGGCCGGAGCGGCGGTGAAAATCCTCGCCGTCTTGCCATTCGCGATGACGATCGGCCTTGAAGCGCTGGAACTGCTGGTCGCGCTTTTGCAGGCCTATGTGTTCGCGATGCTGACCTGCATGTATATTAACGACGCGCTTCATCCCGGCCACTGACCTCGAATCCGCTTTTTTAGACAACCATCGAACAACAGGAGTTTCATGATGGATCCCGTAGCAGCCAAATATATCGGCGCTGGCCTCGCCGCGATCGGAACAGGAGCCGCCGGCATCGGCGTCGGCAATCTGTTCGGCCAGTTCCTCAATGGTGCGCTGCGCAATCCCTCGGCCGTCGAAGGCCAGTTCGCTCGCCTTATTTTCGGCTTTGCGGTGACCGAGGCGCTCGGCATTTTCGCGCTGCTGATCGCCCTCCTGTTGCTGTTCGTCGTTTGATCGGCAGCGCGGTGGAAGCAATTTTCACGGAGAGACTCGCTTGACGCCTCTCCGGCACGAGGTATGGCGATGGCGATAGCCGCAACGCAAAGCGAAGTCGGTCACGAGGGGGGCGCCCATGCCCCCTTCCCGCCGTTCGAGGTCGGCACCTTTCCTTCGCAGCTGCTCTGGCTGGCGATCAGCTTTGGCGCGCTTTATTACGTGATGTCGAAAATCGCGCTGCCCAAAATCGGCGTGGTCATCGATGACCGCAAGGCGAGAATCGCCAAGGATCTCAACGACGCCGCCGCCATGCAGCAGCGAGCGGACGCCGCCGCCGCCGCGCATGAAAAGACGCTCGCCGAGGCGCGAGCCAAGGCGCAGGGTCTTGCGCAAGCGGCGCGCGACAAGCTCGCCGCCGAGGCGGAGGCCAATCGCAAGAGTCTGGAGGAGGAACTGGCCGCCAAGCTCCTCCATGCCGAGAGCCAGATCGCCGCAACACGCGCGCAGGCGATGACCAATGTTGACAGCATCGCGCGCGAGGCGGCCGGGGCGATCTTCGAGCGCATTCTGGGCCGGCCCGCCGATTCCGATGCGATCGCCGCGGCGGTCGCCGCCGTCAAGCCGACCTGAATCTGGAGCCCGGTAAATGGAATTCGACGCCGAATTTTACGTCACTGCCGGCTTTCTCGTCTTTCTGTGCCTGCTCGGCTATCTCGGCGTGCATCGCATGCTGATTTCGGCGCTCGACGCGCGCGGCAAGGCGATCGCCGACGAACTGGCGCAAGCGGTCCTATTGCGCGAGGAGGCGACCGCGCTGCTCGCCAGTTTCGAGAAAAAGGCCGCCGAGGCGGAGGTCAATGCGGCCGCCATCATCGCCGACGCGCGCGCCCAGGCCGAACAACTGGCCAAGGAGACCGCCGAGCGCATGGCCGATTTCATCGCGCGGCGCACCAAACAGGCCGAGACGAAAATCGCCATGGCCGAAGCGCAGGCCGCCGCCGACGTGCGCGCCGCCGCCGCCGATCATGCGGTGAGGGCGGCCGAACGGGTGCTGCGCGACCAGACGCAGGGCGCGACCGGCGCGGAGCTCGTGACGCGCGAAATCGCCGGGCTGAAGGACAGGCTGAACTGAAGGCGCTGCACTGCAAAATAGAGGCGGCGGCGCCACAGAAGATCGAATATCGGCGCGGCGACCCGGGCTTTGGCGCGCGGCCCTTGACCCTCCCCGAGGCGGCAAGCATTGTGCCGTCTCCTCGTTCGCAAGAGTATGGACGGCCATGAAAAGCTTCGCGGTTGCGATTATCGCCTTGCTCGCGCTCTGCGGCGTCGCGCGCGCGCAGGGTTATTCGACTCCGGCCGAGCACCGCTACAGCGCCTATAGCGGCAGTCTGCCGACCTGCGACGATCCTGGCGTGCTGTCGCGAATCAGCGACCGGTTCCAGCAAAAAGAATCGGAATATTGGAATTCGACCTTGCAGATCGGCGGCTATGACCGCATCCGCGAGATCGGCTTTCGCGCCAATGGGCTTGGCTATATTCCGCGCCGCTACTGCTTGGCGCGCGCGCAGGTGAGCGATCTCAGGCGGCATGCCGTCATCTATGCGATCGGCGAAGACCTCGGCATTATCGGTTGGGGTTACGGCGTCGAATGGTGCGTCGTCGGCCTCGACCGCAACCTTGCCTATGCGCCGGGCTGCCAGGCTGTGCGGCCGTTCCTGGAGCGGCATCTGGGCGAACAGGTGTTGCGCGAATTGTTTTGACGCGTCCTTCTCCCGCCTCTCGCCAAATCTGATAAGCATCGGATGAGACTTTCGCCTGGCTTCGGGCGGAATGGCGCTTGGGGAGAGGGAATGGCGGTTCGGCGCATCGGAATGGCCCTCGCCTCGGCGCTGGCGCTTCTTTGCCCGACGACGAGCCAGGGGCAGGGTTTTTGGGACAGTTTTCGCCGGCCCGCGGCGCCTGCCCCCTGCGTGCTCGATAAATGTTTGAACGGCGCCGCGCAAAACCCGACGCCCGCGCAATCGGCCTCTGACGCAGCGCCGGCCCCAATGTCCGCGGGAACGGCCGCGCCCGGCGATTTCGATTTCTATGTGCTGGCTTTGTCCTGGTCGCCGGGCTTTTGCGATACGGGCGGGGCGGCCAAATCGCCCGACCAATGCGCTGCCGGCGCCAATCTCGGCTTCGTCGTGCATGGCCTGTGGCCGCAATTTGCGCACGGCTATCCCTCCGACTGCGATCCGAGCCGGCCGGTCTCGCACAATGGGCTGCAGGCGAGCGACGGCGTCTATCCGAGTGAAGGCCTTGCGCGCCACGAATGGCGCAAGCACGGCGCGTGCACCGGGCTCAGCCCGGAGGCCTATTTCGCCAGCGCGAAGCGCGCGCGCGATTCCATCGTGATGCCCGACGCCTTCAAGGCTCCAAGCGCGCCGCAATCTTTTGCGCCGTCCGACATCGAGCGGGCCTTCGCCGCCCTCAATCCCGGATTGAGGCCGCAGACGATGGCGGTCGTCTGCGCCGGCGGCGAGCTGGAAGAGGCGCGCTTTTGTCTCTCCAGGGATTTGCGGCAATTCGTCGACTGCCCCGAGGTCGCGCGCGCGAGCTGCCGTTCAGCGGCGATCGCCGTGGCGCCCGTCCATTGAGAAATCGCGTGACGCGCCGATGAACTATCGCCACGCCTTCCATGCCGGCAATTTCGCCGACGTGTTCAAACATGCACTGCTCGCCCGCATCCTTGTCTATATGATGCGCAAGGACGCGCCGCTGCGCTTCATCGACACGCATGCGGGAATCGGGCGCTACGATCTGACGGGGAGCGAGGCGCAGCGCTCGGGCGAATGGCGTCATGGCGTCGCGCGGCTCAGAGATGCCGATCCGCCCGCGCCGATCGCCGAACTGCTAGCGCCTTATCTGAAGGCCTTGGGCCCGCTCGACGCGCAGGGGCGCAGCCAATTCTATCCCGGCTCTCCGGCGATCGCGCAGCAATTGCTGCGCGCGCAGGATCGGCTCGCTCTATGCGAACTGCATCCGGAAGATCGCGCCGCGCTCGTCGTCCATATGGGCCACGACGCCAGGCTGTCCATCGTCGAGATCGACGGCTATGTCGCGCTCAACGCCTGGCTGCCGCCCAAGGAGCGGCGCGGCCTTGTCCTCCTCGATCCGCCCTACGAGGACGCCAACGAACTCAAGCGCGTGACCGAGGCGCTCGCCCGCGCCCTCGCGAAATGGCCTAGCGGAATCTATGCGATCTGGCGGCCGATCAAGGACCGGCGCGAGGATGCGCGCTTCCTCAATGCGATCGCGGCGCTCGGGGCGCCCAATATTCTGCAGCTCGATCTCGACGTCGGCCACATCGCCCCGACGACGAACTCGCCCAATCCGCTGACCCGCACCGGCCTGCTCGTCGTCAATCCGCCCCATACGCTGATCGACGAGGCGCGCGCGCTGCTGCCCTGGCTCGCCAAACTACTGGCGCGCGAAGGCCACGGCGCCTCGTCTTGTTCCTGGCTGACGCCCCCTGTTTGAACCCTGCGCCGGCTGGCGCGCAGCGGCGCCTTCGTGAAATATGCGGTAAAAGCCTTGGAGAGGAAAAACGATGCTGCCGCCGATTCTTCGCGACCGTCTGCGACTGCCGGCGATCGGCGCGCCGTTGTTCCTCGTCTCCAATCCCGATCTCGTAATCGCGCAATGCAAGGCGGGCATCGTCGGCTCGTTTCCCTCGCTCAACGCGCGGCCCGTGGCGCAGCTGGACGAATGGCTGCATCGCATCACGCAAGAGCTAGCCGCCTGGGATCGCGACAATCCGCTTCGGCCGGCGGCGCCCTTCGCGGTCAACCAGATCGTCCATAAGACCAATAACCGCCTGGAGGAGGATGTCGCGCTCTGCGTGAAATGGCGGGCGCCGATCGTCATCACTTCGCTCGGAGCGCGCGAGGACGTCAACGCCGCCGTTCATTCCTATGGCGGCGTCACGATGCATGACGTCATCAACGACCGCTTTGCGCATAAGGCAATCGAGAAGGGCGCCGACGGCCTCATCGCCGTCGCGGCGGGCGCGGGCGGCCACGCCGGGTCGCTGTCGCCCTTTGCGCTGATCCAGGACATCAGGGCCTGGTTCGACGGCCCGCTGGCGCTGTCGGGCGCGATCGCGACAGGCGCTTCGATTTTGGCCGCGCAAGTGATGGGCGCGGATCTTGCCTATATCGGCTCGGCGTTCATCGCCACCGACGAGGCCAATGCGATGGAAGACTATAAGCAGGCGATCGTCGAGGGCCGCGCGCAAGATATTCTCGGAACCAATCTGTTCACCGGCATATTCGGGAACTATCTCAGGAGGTCGATCGTCAACGCCGGCCTCGACCCCGACAATCTGCCGCAAAGCGATCCCTCCAAGACAAGCTTCGCGTCGCGCGGCAATTCACCTGCGAAGGCGTGGCGCGACATATGGGGCAGCGGCCAAGGCATCGGCGCGGTTTCGGCCGTGACGCCGGCGAGCGAACTGGTCGCGCGGCTCGCGCGCGAATATGCTGAGGCGAAGGCGAGGGTGGCCGCGCTCGGGGGAGGAGATATGCCCCAGGCGGCGCCTGTGCAGTTGTTTCGGGACTGACGATGACAAGCGGCGAGGAACTGGAAGTCATCCGTCGCGCCTACGCCAAGCAGGTGATGGCGGCGGCGCGAATATCGGATGAGCGCGTCGAACAAGCCTTCGCGCAAGTGTCGCGAGAACATTTCCTCGGGCCGGGGCCATGGCCGATCCTGCGCTTTTGGAGCGGCTATGCGCCGAGCCCGAGCGACGATCCGGCCTATCTCTATACCGACGATCTCGTCGGCATCGCGCCCGAGCGCCACATCAACAACGGCCAGCCCTCGCTGCATGCGCACCTGATTGCCGAGGCGGCGCCGCGGCCGGGCGAACATGTCGTGCATGTCGGCGCGGGCGTCGGCTACTACACCGCCATTCTGGCGCATCTCGTCGGCCCTATGGGGAGCGTCACCGCCATCGAATTCGAGCCGGACCTTGCCGCGCGCGCGAAGGCGAATTTCGCCGGTCATCCGAATGTCAGAATTATCCAAGGCGACGGAACGACCGCGCCCTTCGATCCGGCCGACGTGATCTATGTCAACGCCGGAGCGACGCGGCCGGCCGATATCTGGCTCGATCGGCTGAAAGAGGGCGGCCGGCTCGTGCTTCCCCTGACGACGGACAAGGGATTCGCCGCGTCCGACGCCACGCCGATCCAGCGCCGCGGCGCCGTCTTCGTCATCACGCGCCAGGGCGAAGAATTCGCGGCGCGATGGGTGTCGCCGGTGGCGATCTATCCTTGCCAGGGCATGCGGGACGAGGCCTGCGAACGCGCCTTGGCGGCGGCGTTCGAGAAGGGCGACTGGAAGCGCGTCAAGCGGCTGTACCGCACCGACGATTTACCGGACGAGCGATGCTGGCTGCGCGCGCCGGGTTGGTGTTTGGCTTATCGGTGAGAGCGTCGAATGGGTCGGAGACGATCCATGGGAACAATGCTCAATAGCGAACGGGGGCGCCACGTAACGGCGCGAATGCACGCACCCGTCGCCCCTCGCGCCTTACCGCAGGTTCGCCGGAATCTCCCGCACCGCGCCGCGCGCGGCGCTGGTCGTCAGCGCGGCATAGGCCCGCAGCGCCGTCGTGATATGGCGCTTGCGCGGCTTGGCCGGACGCCAGGCGTCGGCGCCCTTGTGCTGCATCGCGGCGCGCCGATGCGCGAGGTCCTCGTCGGAGACGAGCAGCTTGATGGAGCGGGCGGGAATGTCGATCTCGATGCGGTCGCCCGTCTCGACAAGGCCGATCGCGCCGCCCTCGGCCGCTTCGGGCGAGACATGGCCGATGGAGAGACCCGAGGTTCCCCCGGAGAAGCGTCCGTCGGTGACGAGCGCGCAGGCTTTGCCGAGCCCCTTCGATTTGATGTAGCTGGTGGGATAGAGCATTTCCTGCATGCCCGGGCCGCCGCGCGGCCCCTCGTAGCGGATGACGACGACGTCGCCGGCCACGACCTTGCCGACCAGAATGCCCGCCACCGCGTCGTCCTGGCTCTCGAACAGCTTCACCGGCCCGGTGAATTTGAGAATGCTCGCATCGACGCCCGCCGTCTTCACGATGCAGCCGTCCTCGGCCAGATTGCCGTAGAGAACGGCGAGGCCGCCGTCTCTAGAGAAGGCATGTTCGACATCGCGGATGGCGCCGCCGGCGCGATCCTCGTCGAGCGATTCGTAGCGCGAGGCCTGGCTGAAGGCGACCTGCGTCGGCACGCCGCCGGGCGCGGCGTGGAAAAATTCGCGCACCGAAGCGCCAGCCTTGCGTTTGATGTCGTTGCGCTCGAGCGCGGCGCTCAAACTCTCCGCATGGACCATCGGCGTGTCGCGATTGAGCAGGCCGCCGCGATCGAGTTCGCCAAGGATCGCCATGATGCCGCCGGCCCGATGGACGTCCTCGACATGGACGTCGGGCACCGACGGGGCGACCTTGCACAGGACCGGCACGCGGCGCGACAGGCGATCGATGTCGCTCATCGTGAAATCAATCTCGCCCTCGTAAGCGGCGGCGAGCAGATGCAGCACGGTATTGGTCGAGCCGCCCATCGAAATGTCGAGCGTCATCGCATTTTCGAAAGCGGCGAAATTGGCGATTTTGCGCGGCAGCACGCTCTCGTCGTCCTGCTCGTAATAGCGGCGCGCCAGATCGACGATAAGATGGCCTGCCTCCACGAACAGCCGCTTGCGGTCGGCGTGGGTCGCGACGATCGTGCCGTTGCCGGGCAAAGCCAGCCCCAAAGCCTCGGTCAGGCAATTCATCGAATTGGCGGTGAACATGCCGGAGCAGGAGCCGCAGGTCGGACAGGCCGAGCGCTCGATGACCGCGACATCCTCGTCCGAAACGGCTGAATCGGCGGCCGCGACCATGGCGTCGATCAGGTCGACCTTCTTGACCTTGCCGGCGACGGTGATCTTGCCCGCCTCCATCGGGCCGCCCGAAACGAAGACAGCGGGAATGTTGAGGCGCATGGCGGCCATCAGCATGCCCGGCGTGATCTTGTCGCAATTGGAGATGCACACCAGCGCATCGGCGCAATGGGCGTTGGCCATATATTCGACGCTGTCGGCGATGATTTCGCGGCTGGGCAGCGAATAGAGCATGCCGTCATGGCCCATCGCGATGCCGTCGTCGACGGCGATCGTGTTGAATTCCTTGGCGACGCCGCCCGCCTTCTCGACTTCGCGCGCCACCAGCTGGCCGAGATCCTTCAAATGGACATGGCCGGGCACGAATTGCGTGAAACTGTTGGCGATGGCGATGATCGGCTTGCCGAAATCGCCGTCCTTCATGCCTGTGGCGCGCCAAAGCCCGCGCGCGCCCGCCATGTTGCGGCCGTGGGTGGAGGTGCGTGAGCGATATGGCGGCATGGGCTTGGACCTGGGCTAAATTTGACGTTCGGGCGCCAAAAGCGCCGGGCGAACAGGGTCTTGTCGCAAAAACACGAGGGCGCAGCAAGGATTATGCGATATTTGCCTCCGTTCGCGGCGATTTGATGGAGCGGGCCGGGGCAATTTCAGGGGCGGTTAGGGGGCTCTAGCTCCCTCAGCCTCTCCGCAAACCCCATCCGGCAGGTGAATCCCAGCCGCCGCCCGGCCTTGCTGGAATCGTAGATGCGGTCGATTGAATCGAACATCGTCCACCCGAGGCGGGCGTATATTTCGCGGTAGCTTGGAAACAGCCGCGCCACGACGGCGGGCGCGTCGGCGATGAGCTCGGCGCAATCGTCGCGCGAGAACGGCGTCCTCGCCGAGATGATGAACGTGTCGAAGCCGAGTTCGGGCGCCTTGGCGAGGGCCGCGACATGGGCCTCGGCGACATCCTCCACGCTTGCGCGGCGAAACAGCAGTTCATTGGCCTTGGCGTTGTCGGCCGACTGGGTCATCGCATGCGCCATATCGTCTTCTTCGGGGAAGAACCGCGAGGTGCGCAGAACGAGAAGCGGCAGGCCGTAAAGTTCGTGAAACAGGCGCCCGAGATGCTCGGCCGACAGCTTGCTGATTCCGTAGATATTGCGAGGCAGCAGCGGCGCCATATCCTCGTCGATCCACAAGGCCTTGGCGGCGCCGCCCGCCCGGCCGGCGCGGATCTCTTTGGAAATCATCAGCGACGTCGTCGAGGTCAGGATAAAGCGATCGACCTTCGAGCCTGGCGCGACCGACTCCTCCAGCAGATTGAGCGTGCCCTGGACATTGACCGCGATGAACCGCGAGCGCTCATGCGTTTCGACATGCGGCTTGTGCAGGGCGCCCGAATGGACGACGGCCTCCACCTCGAATTCGCGCATGGTGCGGCGGACAAGGTCGCGATCCTCAATCGACCCGACGATCTGCGTGGTCGCCGAGGGCGCCGGGTCGAGCCCGACGACCTCGTGGCCGTCGAGCTTGAGGCGCGGCGCGAGCGTCTGGCCGAGCCAGCCCGAAGAACCCGTCAGCAAGATGCGCATGAATCCGTCCCTATGGAGAGGCCTTGAGGATTTTATAGGTCCCGTCGGCCGCGTCCGTTCCCGTTCGTTCCGCCTCCGCCAGAGACTGAATGATTCGGTTGGCGATCGGCAGGCGATAATGCAGGCGGTCCCAATAATTGGAATCCTCGGAAGTGAGCGGCGAGGCGATGCGCCAATCCACCATCAGCGCGCCATGCCGCTGGGCGATCGCCGCGATGCGGTCCAGACACTCGCGCTCGACGGCCGCCTCGGCGCTGCCGATAATCGGCTGGGCGGAAATATGCACGGGCATCGCCGAAATGATCACCTTCGATCGCGACGCCAGGTCCCCGAGATAGCCCTCGAGCCAGTCGAGCGCCGGGAATTTGAGCGCGGCGCGCTGAGCTTGCGACAAGACGACAGGAGGGACTACGGGATCGCGAGGCGGGATGTCCTCCCAGATGTGCCGGCGTTCGCGCGCCGGATTATATTGCGCCTCCGGGGGCACGAACACCTCGTAGCCGTCTTCGCGCATGCGCGGCGGACGCAGCCCGAGCCAGTAGCCGACAAGCCTGCCCGATATCTCCAGCGTCCTGCCGTTGAGCAGGTAGAGAAGATCGTTCCATTTGTTGTCGTCGTACATCCATTCGGGAAAGCCGCGGAAGGTGATGCGGTGTTCGGCCGCTTCGGGATCGCACCATGGCGCGTCGATTCCCAGGATCATCACGCGCGGCGCGCCGTCGACGCGCAGGAACAGACGCGCCACCTGCATCTGCTCCCAGGCGGTCGCCGCATTCATGGCGAGATTGGCGAAACGACCGCCGAAGGTTTGGTCCAATTCCTTGGGGTCCAGCAGCCGGCTCGTCGATGTCCCCAGCACAAAGGAATCGTAACGGCCCGAACGTATGACGGCGGGATAAAAATATCGCTGGTTGATGTCCATGATCGGCCGCGTCGCCGGCGGCGAGAAAGGCACGACGTCGTAGGGATCGACCATGAGAATGAACGCCGTCACGGCCAATAGCGCGCCCACCAGTGTCGCGACCTGCACCCGCAGCATGCGCCGCCAGTCCGCCTCGCTGGCGCGCGATCCGCTGAGTCGGTCCACGAGACCGCCCGACAGGCGCCGAGCCCGTTCCCGCCATCGCCGCCAGCGCTCCGGATTCCCCATCAATCGATCTCAGAACTGGAAATAGATGAATTTGGTCGGCGCGCCTTGGCCGACGATGAGGAAGCAGGCGAGGGTCGCCAGCGCCGAGGCCGCGCCGAGCAAAGCCGAGGGGCGCGCCTTGTCGATCATCGCATGGGTCGGCGGCAAGGCGACGCAGACGAGAGCGGAGAACAGCAGCAGCGCGCCGCCTTCAAGACGCCCGCCAAAGCCGGCCAATCCCGACATGGACCGCAATATGTCGGCCGCCACGCCGAAGCTCGGCGCGCGGAACAGCACCCAGCCGATCAGCACGAAGCCCATGGTAAGCGCCCAGCCGACCGCCGCGGGCAGCGGCCTTTCTAGTTTCTGCCAGGCCCGGCACACGACCATGCCGATTCCATGCAGGCTTCCCCAGGCGATGTAAGTCCAGGCGGCGCCGTGCCAGACGCCGCATAAGGTCATCGTCGCGAGCGTGGCGAAGACAAAAACCGCCGCGCCGTGGCGATTGCCGCCGAGCGGGATATAGACGTAATCGCGCAGGAAGGCCGACAGCGTCATGTGCCACCGGCGCCAGAAGTCGCGCAGGTTGACGGCCAGATAGGGCCGGTTGAAATTCTCCGGGAAAGTCAGGCCCAGCATCAAGGCGATGCCGATCGCCATCGTCGAATAGCCGGAAAAGTCGAACAAGAGCTGGAACGAAAAACCGAGCGCCGCCGTCCAGGCCTCGCCGAAAGCCAGCGGCGCCGCCTGCGCCTTGACGAATAGCGGGTCGACGATGAGGGCGAGGGGTTCGGCCAGAAGCACCTTCTGGACGAGGCCGATCGAGAAAAGCAAAATCCCCATCGTCAGGCGGCGGTCCAGGCCCTCGCGTCGCGGGTCGAGATCGAACTGGGGGACCAACTCACGGTGCCTGACGATCGGGCCGGCGATCAGATGGGGAAACAGCAGAACGACAAGCGCGAATTGCCGCAGCGGATAAAGCGGCGCCGCGCCGCGTCGCAAATCCAGGAGATAGGAGATCAACTGGAAGCTGAAGAAGGATATGCCGATCGGCAGGATGATTTCGACGCTTGGCGCGGGAAGGCCGATCGCGCGGATATTGGCGAGAAAAAATCCCAGATATTTGAACGTGAAGATGGCGCCGAGATTGACGAGGACGCCGATGACGATCGGCGCGGCGCGCTTTCCTTCCTTCGACATCGCCGCCAGCGCGTAGGTCGCCAGCACCTGTCCCAGCAGCAGCGGCACGAAACGCACGTCCCACCAGGCGTAGAAGAAAATCGAACAGCCGATCAGGACAAGCTGCCGCAGCGCGGGATTCCCCGCGACGGCGTAATAGGCCGCGATGGTCAGCGGAAGGAAAAGCAGGATGAATTCTTGCGAGTGAAACAGCACAGGCGAGGCGAGCCAATCTTGGTTACACGGGCGCAGCGGAAAGGGGCGTGGCGGTCGGGGCGCCGCCGGGACCCCGGCTCCGCGGCGGCAAAGGAAGGCGCCATCCGCATGCCATGATTTCGTCGCGAGGGCGAGAGGCGTCTTGATGGGCTTGCGCGCTCGAGGCGTTGCGCGGCAAAGCCGGCCGCGGGCCATGCTGGCTAGACGCCCGTGCGATCGCCCGTCGCGCTGGATCAAAGTAGCGCGAAGCCGGGCAAACGGAGCGCCCCTTTGTCGAATGTGACCGTGGCGGAGCAACCGGCCTTCGCGTCAAGCGCCCCGATGAGGGCGTCCGCGAAAGACCCGCGTCGCGCTTTGAGAGCGATCATGGCGGCAAAAACTTCCTGCTCGTTTTCGACGACGAACACGTCAATTTGCAGAATGCGTTCGATCGCCGCCGCCAGACTCCTATCCGAAAGGCCGTAGGCCCGCTCCAGGACCCAGGCGGTTTCCGCCATCGCGATAACGCTGAGATAGCCTGGATTCTGCGGGGTCAGCCGGCGCTCGATGAACTCGGCGGCTTGCCGTGATTGAACGGCGTGATCTTGCGTGATGTAACGCACGAGAACGTTCGTATCGATTCCGATCATCGGCGCCTGACGCGCTCCTTGACGCCCGCGGCGCCGATCGCAACGGTCTCGGTCATTTCCTCAGGGGTGACCGGCCTTTGCCCAGGCGGGACGATTCCCCGCAACGCGGAGGCCGGAAGCTTTGGCAACAGAACGACGCTGCCGTCGGGATGCATGAAGAATTTCACCCTGTCGCCCGGCTTCAAATTCAGCCGCTCCCGGACTGGCTTGGGAATTGTCGCCTGACCCTTGACGGTGATCGCGGATTCCATGCGGTCTCCATTACTTTCTCATGAATGTAATACCAACCGACGCGCGGCGCGTCAATCGCCAAAAGCCTGTGTTTCCCGAACGGGAGAGGCATTGTCGGAGCCCGCACTCCCGCTCGTGCCGCCTGGCTTCAGCCACCCTCGATATCGAACGATGAGTCCGGCAAACGGGTGGCTTATCTCCACGTTGAAATGGAACAAGCCTTGCTCGACGCTCTCAAAAGCCGCCGAACGCGGGCCGAGCCACAGGGGGAGCGGTATGCCGAACGCGCTCCAGCGGCGCAGTTTCAACAAAAGCTTCGATTCCTCGACGACAAGTCCCATGCCGAATTCGAGCGGACCAAACCGTTCCACCAGAAGCCTGTCCGACCGGCCGGTCCCGGCGAATTGCCGGCTGCGAAACGCCTCGCGGCCAAAGGCGCGCGTCCAGATTTCTCGACCCTCGACGCGCTCGAAGGTCACGCGAACCGGCGTCTGGCGCGCCGCATGGGGAAATCCAACGAGTTTGGCCGCCATCCTCGCAAGAACGCCCGACCCACGCTCCACGCTGGCCTCGCCCTCCGCGAAGGGAGCGTCGTCGTGCATCTGGCGAATCTCGGCCGGCAAGGCGTCATAGGCCGGGCCCAGGATTAGACGATACAGGCTTTGGCCGGCGGTGGAGGCGTCCTCGCGGATGCCGGCATAGATTGTCCGGCTGACGAACAACGCTTCATAGTCCTCAAGTTCAAGATCGCCCGTCGCCGCCCGCGCGCCGGGGGGCGGCTTTCGCTCCGCAAGAACGCGATGAAGGATCGCGGCTACCGCCATGGAGGGGATAAGCGGGCCGTCGTCGCCTTCGGCGAGCAGGTGCCACGAGCGCTTTCGATTCCGCGACGCCGCGTCTTTTCCGACAATCTCCACGAACATGCCGCCGCGGTGTTCGCCCCAACGAAGACGGTTGGTCGCCAGGTGCATGAGACCGGCGATGGGCGTCAGCGAGGCAATGAGCTTCCAGCGAACGAGCCAGGCAAGTCCGATGAGAAGGCGATGAAGGATTTCCGGCACGGGGCCGGCGCCCATCCAGATGTCCTGCGCCTCGGGCCAGAGATCGCTGAGCGCGCGCAGGTCGGGCACATCCACCAACGAGAACAAAGTATTGCGCAGGGGCAAACGCCCCGGCGGCGCCACGGTGAAGCGCATCTGTTCGGTAAGAGGAAACCCGGTCGTCATCCCACCGTTTTTCCTCAAGGGAATCGATTGGCCGGAATAGCCGGCGATCGCGCGCACGACATTCTTGCCGACGCCGGCGAATGGCGACGGCGCAATTCCGCCGCGGATGCTTTCCACACGGCTCATGTCGCCGGAGAGCCGGCGCACCACTGCGGCCGTCAGGACCGGAAAGCTCGACACGCCCGATAGCGCAGAGATCCCCGCCGCCTTCGCCGCGCCGTCAAACGCCTTGACGCCCGCGACAAAGTCCGAACCGTCCGCCAGGTCGAGATAATCGACCCGTTGCGCGATACAGCCTTCGATGACGCGATAGCGCCCCTCGCCATAGGCTTGAAACGGACCGCTGGCGTCGATCACGATATCCGGCTTGAGGCGGGCGATTTGAGGCTCGATCTCCGCATCGCGGTCGAATGTCGCCGCCGTCAAAAGCGCCGCCGCCTTGGGCCTCGATCGGCAAAAGGCTTGCGCCTTGTCCAGGGAGCGCCCGGCGACGATCAAGCTCAGTCGAGCGTCGGCGTCCAGCAGTTCGACGATGCGCCCGCCAAACGCGCCATAGCCGCCGATGATGAGGATTCTCAGCGGCGCGTTCAACCGAGAAACCTCTCTCTATCGGCTGCATCCAGCAGTAGGCCGGCCCGCCTTTCGCTGGCCCCTCGCTCACACGTCCAGATTCGCCACGCTCAACGCATTGTCCTGGATGAACTCGCGCCGCGGCTCGACGACGTCGCCCATCAGTTTGACGAAAATGTCGTCGGCTTCGTCGCCTTCCTTGATCTTGACCTGCAGCAGCGTGCGCGCCTCGCGGTCGAGCGTCGTCTCCCAGAGCTGGTCCTTGTTCATCTCGCCGAGGCCCTTGTAGCGCTGGAAGGTGACGCCCTTGCGGCCCGCGTTGGTCACCGCTTCGAGCAGACCGGACGGGCCGGAGACCTGGGTCTCGTCGCCGCGCCGCGAAAAGATGGCGGGCGCGCTGAAAGCCTCGCGCAGCACGCGCGCATGCTCGTCCAGCCGGCGCGCCTCGGCCGAAGCGATGAGCCCCGCATCGAGGGTGAGCGCCTGGCGCACGCCGCGCAATTCGCGCGTCAAGACATAGCCGCCCATTTCGGTGCGCCCCTGCCAGCCGCGTTCCGTCTCCTCAGAAATCGCGTTGAGCCGCTCGGCGATGACATGCGCCCGGGGCTCGCCCTCGGCGTCGTCGACGGTGGCGAGCGGCTTCAGGGCGCCGGCGAGCGCCGCCTGTTCGACCGCGCGCCGATCGTAGCGCGTGTGCAATTGCTCGAGCACATGGCGCAGCGCGCGCGCTTCGTTGACGAGGGACATGAGATCGGCGCCGGCGCGGCTCTCGCCGCCGGCGAGCCGCAACACCGCCCCTTCGAGGCCGGCGCCGACGAGATAATCCTCCAGTCCGCGCTCGTCCTTGAGATAGAGCTCCGACTGGCCGCGCTTGACCTTGAACAACGGCGGCTGCGCGATGAACAAATGGCCGGCCTCGATGAGCGGGCGCATCTGGCGAAAGAAGAACGTCAGCAGCAGGGTCCGGATATGCGAACCGTCGACGTCGGCGTCCGTCATGATGATGATCTTGTGGTAGCGCAATTTGTCGAGGTTGAAATCGTCGCGCCCGATTCCCGCGCCAAGCGCCGTGATGAGCGTGCCGATCTGCTCGCTGCCCAGCATCTTGTCGAAGCGCGCGCGCTCGACGTTGAGGATCTTGCCGCGCAGCGGCAGGACGGCCTGAAACTCGCGGTTGCGGCCCTGTTTGGCGGTGCCGCCGGCCGAATCGCCCTCGACGATGAAAATCTCGGACTTGGCCGGATCGCGCTCCTGGCAATCGGCGAGCTTGCCCGGCAGGCTCGCGATGTCGAGCGCGCCCTTGCGCCGCGTCAGCTCGCGCGCCTTGCGCGCCGCCTCGCGCGCCTGCGCCGCCTCGACGACCTTGCTGACGATGGTGCGCGCCTCTTGCGGATGTTCCTCGAACCATTGGCCGAGCATTTCGTTGACGATGCCCTCGACCACCGGTCGCACTTCGGAGGAGACGAGCTTGTCCTTGGTCTGCGAGGAGAATTTCGGGTCCGGCGCCTTGATAGAAAGGACGCAGGTGAGGCCCTCGCGGCAATCGTCGCCGGAAAGATCGATCTTCTCTTTCTTGGCGAAGCTCGAGCGCTCGGCGTAGCCGGTCACCTGCCGCGTCAAGGCGCTGCGGAAGCCGATCAGATGCGTGCCGCCGTCGCGCTGGGGAATGTTGTTGGTGAAGGCCAGCACATTCTCGTGGTAGCTGTCGTTCCACCACAAGGCGACTTCGACGAGGATATTGTCGCGCTCGCCGCGGATGAGGATCGGCGCGCTGATGAGCGGCGTCTTGGCGCGGTCGAGATACCGCGCGAAAGCCTCCAGGCCGCCTTCGTAATAGAGCTCCTCGCGCTTGATTTCGGCATGGCGCGCGTCGGTCAGGATGATGCGCACGCCCGAATTGAGAAAGGCGAGCTCGCGCAAGCGATGTTCGATCGTCGCATAGTCGAATTCGATCATCGTGAAAGTCTGCGGCGACGGCAGGAAGGTGACCTGCGTGCCGCGCTTCGGCCTGCCCTCGACGACCGGCGCCGGGCCGACGACGGTAAGCTTGTCGACCGCATCGCCATGCGCAAAATGAATTACATGCTCGAGACCGTCGCGCCAGATCTGCAGCGTGAGACTCGTCGAAAGCGCATTGACCACGGAAACGCCGACGCCGTGCAGGCCGCCCGAGACCTTGTAGGAATTCTGGTCGAATTTTCCCCCGGCGTGCAGCTGGGTCATGATGACCTCGGCCGCCGACACGCCCTCCTCGTCGTGGATGCCGGTCGGAATGCCGCGTCCGTCGTCGCTGACCGTGCAGGAGCCGTCGGCGTTGAGCGTCACGCTCACGTGCTTGGCGTGGCCGGCGAGCGCCTCGTCGATCGCATTGTCGACGACCTCATAGACCATGTGGTGGAGGCCCGAGCCGTCGTCGGTGTCGCCGATATACATGCCCGGCCGCTTGCGCACGGCGTCGAGACCACGCAGGACCTTGATCGAATCGGCGCCATAGGCGTCGCTGGCATTGGCTTCCGCGCTCGCGTCGGGCGGGATCGGCGTCTGGTCGTTCAATGGGCGGCCTTTTTTGGGCTGGCGGGAGGCTGGGGCGGGCAAGCGCGCGCCGCGATTCGGCGTGCCTTCCAATATAGGCGCAAGGCGCACAAATTGCACGATTTTTAGCCCGCGCGGGCGGCGATAAAATGCCGGCCTCCCAGACGAAGGCGCAAGGTTGAAGTTTTCGCTCGACCCGCCCGTCCGAGGGGCCGACAATGCCTTGGCGCGGCAGGGTGATTCGGGCCGGGACTTCAAGTCGGGCGGCCGGCTGGGCAGGATCGATGGCGGGCCTCAAACAGCGCGACGAACTGAACGAACCGCTGGGCCTTGCCCCGCCCGAGCCTCGGCGACCGCTTCCCTATGGGCGTCTCGCCTTGGCGGCGGGCGCGGCGCTCGTCGTCGGCTTCGGCGTCTTCCTCGTGGAAACGGACGATCATCTGGGCGGCGAGCCTTACGCGGTCGCCTCCGTCGATCTCAATCCGTCGGTCGCCGCGCCCGTCGCGGCCGCCGTTCCGGCGCCGGTAAATCCTCCCGCCAATGCCGCCGCGGCGCCCGCTCCCGGCGCTTTCGCGCCGTCTTCGGCCGGCCAGGTCGAGATTTCGAGCGGCGTCAAGGTCGTTCGCGGCGGCGGCGGGGCTGCGCCGGGATCGCTCATCATCGAGGTGCCGGAGGCGATCGGGCTGCATCTCGCCCCCGCGCCGGATAAGCGCCTGGTCGATAAATCCAGATATGGCCTGCTGCCGCGCGTCGGGGCGGACGGGTCGCGGCCCTCCGACGTCTATGCCCGGGCGCCGCTGATATCGGGCAAGCTGAGGACCGGCGCGCCGCGCGTGGCGCTGCTGGTCGGCGGGCTCGGCTTGAGCGAGGCCGGCACGGCCGAGGCGATCGCCAGGCTGCCGGGCGCCGTTTCCCTGGGCTTTGCGCCCTATGGCGCCGATGTCGAGCGCGACGTCGCGCAGGCGCGCGAGGCGGGCCATGAAGCGCTGCTGCAATTGCCGATGGAGCCTTTTGACTATCCCGCCAACAATCCGGGCCCGCACACCTTGCTCGCCGCGCTTTCTGTGGCCGACAACCTCGACAGCCTGCATTGGCTGATGTCGCGCTTTACCGGCTATGTCGGCGTCACCAATTTCCTCGGCGCCAAATTCACCTCGGACGCCGCCGCGCTCTCGCCGGTCTTGAGCGACATCGCGACGCGCGGGCTTCTCTATGTCGACGACGGCTCGTCGCCACGCAGTCTGGCGCCCGAAATGGCGCAGGGCCTCAACCTTCGCGCCACGGTCGCCGACGTCGTGATCGACGCCAACCCATCGCCGCAGGCGATTGAGGCGGCGCTCGTCAAGCTTGAGGCTTTGGCGAGGGCCAATGGTTTTGCCATCGGCGTCGCGACGGCCTTTCCGGCGAGCCTCGAACATGTCGGGCGCTGGGCGCAGAGCCTCGAAGCGCGAGGCATCGCCCTGGTCCCACTCTCGGCGGCGCCGGCGCGGGCGCCCGGGCCGGCCGCGCAAGCCAATCCTTGAGACGGGACAGGCGGAACAAGCGGGGTCGCCAATGAACGCGGAAGACTTGCCCTATCGCCGCAATGTCGGCGCGGCGCTGTTCAATCGCGACGGCCTGGTGTTTCTCGGCCGCCGAAGAAGACGGCGCGGCGGCATGGAGCTTGTCGCCGGCTTCGAGTGGCAGATGCCGCAAGGCGGCGTCGATGAAGGGGAGACCCCGCTCGAGGCGGCGCGCCGCGAGCTGTTTGAGGAAACCAACGTATCCAGCGCCTCGCTCTTGGCGGAGGCGCCAGACTGGCTGAGCTATGATCTGCCTCCCGAGGCTTTGAGCGGACGCTGGAAGGGGCGCTATCGCGGCCAGACTCAGAAATGGTTCGCTTTTCGCTTCGAGGGCGCGGATAGCGAGATCAATATCGAACGCCCGGGCGGGGGCGCGTTCAAGCCGGAATTCGACGCCTGGCGCTGGGCGCCGCTCGAGACCCTGCCGGCGCTGATCATTCCCTTCAAGCGCGCGGTTTACGAGGCGGTCGTCGCCGCCTTCCAGGAATTGGCGCGGCCGGCATGAGGGCTATTTGCCGGCCATGATCTCGGCTTTGGCCTGCGCCTCCGCCTCGGCCATCTTGCGGCGAATGCGGTTGTCGGACATTTCGACGCCGGCCTGCGCGAGTTCCGTTTTGATCGTGTTGAAAAGCGCGTCGGCGTCGGAGATTCCCACTTGCGCCGCAACGAGCGCGCCGGCGTAGGAATCGGCGTCCGCGCCGCTATGGCCCAGCAATTGAGCGAGCCAGAGTCCCAGCAGCTTGTTGCGGCGCGCCAGGGTTTTGAAAGCGATCGCCTCATCGAGGGCGAAGCGCCCCTCGAATTCTTCCTCGCGTTTATCGAACTCGCTCATTCGGCCCTCGTTCAAGGCTGGCTAGCAAGACAGGCGCGCGCGAGCATCTGGAACGCGCGCGCGCGATGCGACAGCGCCAGCGAACCGTCGGCCGGCACGCCGTGCTTTTCCTCGGCGCTCATCTCGCCAAAGCCGCGCGAATGCCCGTCGGGCAGGAAGATCGGATCATATCCAAAGCCATTCATTCCACGCGGCGGGAAGACGAGGCGCCCATCGACGCGGCCTTCGAAATATTCGACATGATCGTCGGGCCACGCCAAAGCCAGCGCGCTGACAAAATGCGCGCGCCAGGGCTGCGGCGCCTTGGCGGCCAGAAGCTCGCGCTCGATGCGGGTCATGGCGGCCGAAAAATCCTTCGAGCCGCCCGCCCAGCGCGCCGAATAAATGCCCGGCGCGCCGTCCAGCGCCGCGACGCAAAGGCCGGAATCGTCGGCCAGCGCCGGCCGTCCGGCGGCCCGCGCCGCGGCGAGCGCCTTCAGCCGCGCATTGGCTTCGAACGTGTCGCCCGTCTCTTCCGGTTCGGGCAGGCCAAGCGCGCCGGCGCTGACGACTTCGATATTGTAGGGGGCGAGAAGATCGCCAAACTCCCGCAGTTTGCCGGCATTATGCGTCGCCGCGACCAAGGGTCCGGTCAGCTTGCGATGCATGGCGCGCATTTCCTGGTTCATTCGACGACGATCTTATAACGCGCGCCGGCTTTTACGACCGCGCCCGGCTCCAGGCCGTTGAGCAGCAGAAAATGTTCGAGCGGGCGGTCGGCGATCGCCATCCGCCGCGCCATCGTCTCGGGCGTATCGCTCGGCCCGGCTTCGACGATGTCGAGGCGCTGGGGATGCGCGTTGGCGGCTTCCTGGGCGCTCAGGCGATGAAACGAATTGATCGAGGCGCGAAAGCGCTCGTCGATGGCCGGCGTCAGCGACCGGGCGGCGAAAATCAGCCGATATACTTTCGGGCCCATACGCACGGCGCCCAGCCGGAAGCTCCATTGGTCGCCCTGCGCGACCGCCGTGGCGGCCTGCAGATCGTCGATTTTGATCGTCTCGACCGAGGCGGTCTTCAATCCGTCGATCCAGCCCGAGGCGATTGTCGTATCGAGACCGGTCGAGGGATCGACATTGACGCTGTCGAGCCGCAGGGCCTGGGCGCCGCCCTCGCCGACGCCGATGAGCGCCGCCGGTTCGTTCTCGAGCACGAAGCCTTCCGGCGCCGCAAAAGCAAATCCCAGCTTGGGATGAACGAAACGCGGGCCGCGCACGAGCCCTTCGGCAGGATCGTCGCCGAACGACATCCCGTTGATCGCCGCGAGATAGGCGTCGCGTCCGCTGTCGCCGATCCCCGGCGCGCCGATCTGGCGCGCCTCGACGACCGCCTGCGCGACGCGCTCGGGGGTGGACGGATGCGTCGACATCATGTCGGGTTTGCCGACATTGGCGTTTTCGCCCAGCAGCGAGGCGCGCAGCGCCGTCCATCGCCCGAGCGAGCCCAAAAAGCGCGAGGCGGCGTAGGGATCGTAGCCGGCCTGGCCGATGGTCTTGATGCCGATCTGGTCGGCCTCGAATTCCTGCTGGCGCGAAAACTGGGCGAGGCCGAGCTTGCCCTTGGCTTCCTGTTCCTGTCCCTCCTCGGGCCGATCCAGCACGGCGGTCGAGACGCGCGCGAAAAGCGCGGCGGTCTTTTCCTTTTCGGCGCGCTTGGCGGCGTGCTGGGCGGTCACATGGGCGATTTCATGCGCCATCACGGCGGCGATTTCGGAGGAATCATTGGCGAGCGCGAGCAGGCCGCGCGTCACGAAAATATCGCCCGACGGCAAGGCGAAAGCATTGACGATCGGCGAATTGAGGATCGTCACGCGATAAGGCTCGGAAGGCGCCTGGCTGGCGGGGGCGAGGCGGGTCAGAATATCGTTGAGGAATCGCTCGGTCGTCGGCGCGCTATATTCGCCGCCGAACAATTGAACGAGGCGCTTGCGCTCGCTGCTGGCCGGCGTGCCGCCCGTGGTGCGCGGCGCGGCGCTCGGCACGGCGCTGGCCGATTGAACGCCCGAGACATCGATGCTGGAGCAGGCGGCGGCGAGCAGCGGCAGGAGGCAAACGAGGCCAACGCGAATAAGGCCGGCAAAGCCGACGCCCCGGCATTCCCGGGGGCCGTCCGCGGACCGTCCTTGCCCGTGCTTTTCGCCTGTCGCCTTCATTTGCTCGGGCTCGCCTCGCTCTTCCCAATGGCCTCGGATATTCTTTCGATCTCGTCGGGTCCGGAAATCGCCATCCGAAGCCCGAATCTGTCATCCATCGCGCCGCGCGCTCTGATTTTGACGCCCGCCAGGGCGGCGATTGCGACTCCGGCGCGCTCAAAGGCTTGCGCCTGCCGCGTGGCCACGACAATCGTGAAACTACCGCGACGGCCAAAGTCGAGATAGAATCGATTGCGGCCCTGGCCGACCCGTAGCACAACGCCCTCGACGATGGCGAATTGTCCGTCGCGTTGGCGCAACTCATCAAGGTCGGTCGCCTCGACCACCCCATAATATGGATCGGTCCATAGGCCAAGGCCGTCGGCGCGGGCGCCCCGTTCGGCGGCAAGCCGTTCGGTCAGGCAATCGCGCGTCTCGACCTCCGGGCGCACCCGCGCCAATCCGGCCGCGAGGAGCCCGAGCGACAGGGAATTGGGCGAGGAAAGCCTTGCGTCATCGGTGAAAATGTCGGCCAGCACGCGCCCCCAGCGGTCCGGCCTGGCGGCGAGCTCGCGCAGGCCGATTTCGCGCCCGACGAGGTGCGAGGTCAGCCAGGCGCGCGCTTGCGCCGCGTTCGCTGGGTCGCCGCGGCCGGGATCGGGAATGTCGAGCCCGGCCAGACGCGCCTCGCGCCCGCCGGCGAGCCCGATGTCGCCGCGCTCTGTGACGGCCAAGACGCGCACGCGCTCCTCGCTGACGCCAGCGCATCCCGCGGCGGCGGCGCCCGGCGCGCCCGCGAGCAGGGCGACGGCGGCAAGGGCGCGCGCCAGACGAAGCGCGCCCGCCCTCATCGGATCGGCCTTGGGACGCGAGGGTGCGCGGACGCGGATTTCATGATAGAGGCGTTTTGCTGGCGCAATATGGCCCAATCATGTTGGATCGCGCGGCACAGCGAAGGTTTGGCAATTCGGGGGTCTTGAAATGGCGAGGCCGTTCGGATCATAAACACATCGCCTGCCCGATGCTTAGCATAGGGCGGGCGCGCGTTACGAGGCGGCGTTCGTCCCGGTAGCTCAGCAGGATAGAGCACAGGTTTCCTAAACCTGGGGTCAGGGGTTCGATTCCCTTCCGGGACGCCAATTTGCTCTGCTATCTAATTGAGATACTGGGCAAAAGTGTTTTGGTCGGTTCGCTTGCCCTAACGATTGCCCTAATTCTGGCGCTCGCTTCGGCTCGCTGCGCAATGGCGGCCGCTGCGTCGGTCAGCCAACATGAATCTCCGAGTGAGCGCGGCGCTATCCGTACGGGTGGGCCGTGTCGCGCCGCGTCCACCGGGACGCCGCGGTCGCCGGCGCGCGAAAGCAAGCTTGAGCCCGCGGGATCTCCTCGGAACAGCCACCGTCGCAATGCTCTGCGAGGATGGGGTCAAAGGAGACTGTCAAAAGTGGCCGGGAGTCAGTTGCCTCGTAGTTGGCACCGAATCACGCTTCTCAGTCCTGGTCGTGATATTGGACGTGCATGAATTCTTGAAAGAAAATCCTCAAGCGACGCCGTCCCATACCGAAATCCTTGCTTGGATTCAGGCCCGTGCCGAGGGCGGTGACGCCGAGTCTGAGATGGTGCTCGGATTAACGATGACTGAGAGCTTCAGCCCGCCAGACGCCTGTAGGCTTAGCGATTGGTCGAAGCCGTTTGTGTGGTTCCGCCGCGCTGCCGAACAGGGATACGCTCCCGCACAGACCATGCTGGGTGTGATTTACATGTACGGAAGAGGCGGCATGCCGAAGAACGAAGCGGAGGCCGTCAATTGGCTAAAACAGGCAAGCGACCAGAATGAACCGTCCGCGCAAGTCGAACTTGGTTTGGCATATGAGTGCGGCAAGGGAATTGCCAAAAACCTGGAGGAGGCCGCGAGGTTTTATCGCCTGGCGATCGGACATGCGGACTCACGCGCGCGAGTTCTCCTCAAGGGCCTGGACCCTTCGTCAGATGCCAAATCCCATTTGCGTCCAGACGCGATCTGCGTGGATCGGTAGGCTGCGTCCAAACGTGCAAGAAATTCGGAATATCCTCGCGAGAGCAGCCGAATGGTGGGGAATTGGCTCAGCGAAGCCTGCGGCCCATGCCGGATGCATGCCTCAAGCGCGGGGACGGCGCACAACAACGCTCTGCGTGTACGTGTCAGCCATTGGGGGCGACGCTCAGCGGCGCTCGAAAATGCCTCGCCAACTCCATCCGTCGATGATGGGTGGATGGCCCCCGAGCGGCATCGATTGTGCCAGGATTGGGGTGTCAACATCTCCAATCCAAGGGAGCCATCCAGATGAACATTACCATGATCGGGCTCGATATCGCCAAGAACGTTTTTC
>Ga0302326_10000827_pt1 | contig 81104 bp, 59 predicted proteins | sample Palsa_T0_3_FD_202264 | JGI IMG/M metagenome (GOLD analysis project Ga0302326, IMG submission 202264) | Peat permafrost microbial communities from Stordalen Mire near Abisko, Sweden - Palsa_T0_3 | ecosystem: Environmental > Terrestrial > Soil > Palsa > Peat permafrost | place: Sweden: Abisko...
ATTTCTCGAGGCGGGTTTCGCCTTACTCGAACCGAATTTTCGAGGAAGCATTAATTACGGCTCGAAATTCCGTCTCGCGACCGCCCAGCAGCAGGGATTTGGAGATCTGGACGACATCATGACGGGCATCGACTGGCTGATCGATCAGGGGATCGCCGATCCCGATCGGCTGGGCGTAATGGGGTGGAGCTACGGTGGATTTCTTACGGCCTGGATCGTCGGACATTCCAATCGCTTCAAAGCCGCATCGATCGGGGCATGCAGTACGGATTGGATAAGCTGGTACGGCGCGTCCGTGGGTGGAAGAGAGGGGGCGCCGGAGGTCCTTTGGGATTATTTTGGCGGTAAGCCGTGGGACCACCTGGAAAACTACAATCGGCACTCGCCGCGTTACTTCCTGAAGAACGCGCAAACACCGTCGCTGGTGTTGCACGGTGAGCTGGACGCCGACAGCGGTCCGGAGGTGAACGCGGCATTTGTCGATCTGCATGTGCCAGTCGTCTATGTGACTTACCCGCGCGAGGGCCACGGCATCGCAGAGCCGATGCATCAACGCGATTTGATGACCCGCAACCTGGACTGGTTCAAGAAATGGGTACTTGCAAAATAGCCGCGGTGCTGCTGCTTTGCGCGGCGCCAGTCTTCAGTCGACCCGCGAGTAGTTTTAAGAGCACCGAAGCGAAGGCCCATTACGAAAAGGCGCTCGAATATGGCAATCAGAATCTGTGGGCGCCCGCTATCCTGGAACTGAATCGCGCTCGCGCCGCGGAGCCGGGAAATCCCGAAATCCTGATCGAGTTAGGAATCGCGCACGGAGAACTCAAGGACTGGAAAAATGCGCTCGCCACCCTGCGCAAGGCTGTTGAACTGGCTCCCGGCTCGGTGCGGGCGCACTATAACCTGGCGCTCACGCTCGATCGCGCGGACCCGAGCAAAGGCGCCGGTATACCCGAGTATCGGAAAGCGCTGAAGATCGATCCTGGCGATGTCAACTCTCTGATCAACCTGGCGGTCGACACGGGCGAAGAGGATGCCCCCGAGGCAAAAGACCTGTTAGCCCGGGCGCTCAAGGCCGACCCCACCAATGCCATTGCCCACCTGAATCTCGGGCTGCTACTCAAGAAAGATTCGGAAATCGAGGCCGCCGTTTCGGAACTGCGCGAGGCCGTCCGTCTCAATCCAAAACTCCTCGAAGCTCACCGGCAGCTCATCCCCATGCTCGCCTCGCAAGCGAAGTGGGAGGAAGTCGTGGCACAGTGCCGGAAGATGCTGGAATCGTATCCGGATGATGCGGGCGCCCGTTACACGTTGGGGCAAGCGCTGATACGGGAAAACAAGACGGAGGAGGGCAAAGCGGAGTTGGAGCACGCCCAGGAACTGAGAAAGCGCCAGCAGCAGCAACAGCAGGCCGATAAAAGTCGTGAAGAGGGAATTGTCAGCCTGAACAAGGGAGACATTACGGATGCTGTCACTCAGTTTAAATCGGCGGTTTCGCTGGATGACTCTTCCGCAAATCACATGTATCTTGGATTGGCGCTCGGTGCTTCCGGAGACATGGGGGGCGGTCTCCACGAGCTAAGCGCCTCGATTCAACTGGATCCGAAGAATGCCAGGGCCCACTTGAATTTGGGAAGCATGTATATGCAGACGAATCAGGAGATCAAGGCTCGCGGCGAATTTGAAAAGGCTGTGGAGCTGGAGCCCTGGTTTCCTGAAGCTCACAACAATTTAGGATTGATCCTTGCTAAGAACGGCGCGCTGGACGAAGCCGTCGAACATTTTCGCCGTGCGTCGGAACTGAGCCCCGACTATGTCGAGGCGTGGTTCAACCTCGGATTGGCGCTGCGCACCGGGAACCGGATCGGTGATGCCGTAGAGGCGTTTCGACACGCGGCGAAAATCGCGCCGGACAATGCTCAGGTGCAGTACGCGCTGGGTATGACGTTAAAGGATAAGGGAGACGTGGCTGGCTCTCGGGCAGCGCTTGACCGGGCGCAGGCGTTGCGGCAGAAAGAGAAGTAAGCCCCAGCGCTCGCCTGTGGCATTAAAAATGTCCGAGATCCTGGAAGGACCATAGCGGGGGATATGAGCGCATGGGATAATCAATTGGACAACCAGCCCGACTGCATACATGTTAATCCGCTCAAGATTCTCCCTTCTTGTGTCCATATGGGGATTTCTTGCCGCTTTTGCCGCCTGGGCGCAGGCGCCTGGCGCCGCCTCGGACGCGGCAATTTTCACTACGCAAATCAGGCCGGCGTTGGTCCGGCAGTGTCTCGCCTGCCATAACGATTCGGTTCGAAAGGGCGGGCTGGACCTTTCCACCCGGGAGGCGCTGCTCCGCGGCGGAGACAGTGGGCCTGCCATCGAACTGGGCAACGCCAAAGAAAGCCTGCTGTACAAGATGATCGCGCACGAACAGGAACCGCGGATGCCGTACGGAGCGGACAAACTTCCCGACGCGTTGATCGCCCAGTTCGCCCAGTGGATCAATGCGGGTGCGCCCTACGCGACCGCAGCGCCGTCCTCCCCGGTAAACATGCCAGTGCAGCCAGCCGCCCCACCTGCCCCGGCCGGCAATGATGCAGGCAAAATTCTGTTTACCCGGTACGTCCGTCCGCTGCTCGAAGCGCAGTGTTTGAGCTGCCACGGAGCGGGCCAGGTAAAGAGATCGGGCTTGGATCTTTCCACCCGCGAAGGCCTGCTGCATGGCGGAGAGAACGGACCCGCAATCGTGCCGGGCAACGCTAAGGAAAGCGCATTCTACAAACGCGTGAAGCACGAAGTCCAGCCTGGCATGCCCTTTCAAGGCGCCCAGCTTTCCGACGAGCAGACCTCTCGCCTTGCCGATTGGATCAACGCGGGTGCTCCCTATGATGGCGCGTTGGATTCGAAAGCGGCCCGGCCCATCAGCACGCATTGGGCTTTTCAAGTGCCTAAAAAGCCTCCGGTGCCGGTAGTGAAGAACACTGCCTGGGTACGCAATCCCATTGACGCGTTTATCGCCGCCGAACAGGAAAAGCGGGGCCTGCATCCGGTCGAGCCGGCGGATAAGCGCGTCCTCTTGCGGCGCGTCTATCTGGACCTGATCGGCCTGCCTCCCACCCAGGACGAAATGAGCGCGTTTCTGGCAGACAATTCTCAAGACGCGTATGAAAAGGTGGTCGATAAACTACTTGCCAGTCCGCAGTACGGGGAGCGCTGGGCGCGCCACTGGATGGACATCTGGCGCTACAGCGACGTGTACGGCAGCGCCGACCGCAGCAGCCGGCCGCACATCTGGCACTGGCGCGACTGGATCGTCGACTCGCTGAATCAGGACAAAGGATACGGCCGGATGATCGAGGAGATGTTGGCCGGCGACGAGATCGCACCCACCGATCCGAAGGTCCTGGCGGGCACCGGCTTTCTGGCTCGCAGCTATTATCTTTACAACCGCGATCTCTGGCTGCAGGACACTGTGGAGCATACCGGCGCCGCGTTTCTCGGGCTTACACTGCGATGCGCGCGTTGTCACGATCATAAGTACGATCCGATAGCTCAGGAGGAATACTACCGGTTCCGGGCCTTCTTCGAGCCGGAAGACATTCGCATGGACCGGATACCCGGATCGCCGGATTTGACCAAGGACGGGCTGCCCCGTGCCTTTGATGCCGAGCCACGGCCGGCGCATCTGGACCCGCCGAAATTCCAGCACGTCATCGTCGAGATTTACCCAGCGACCTACAAGTACATTCGCGGGAATCCCGACTCGCCCGACAAAGCGCACCCCTTGTCGCCGGGAGTCCCGGAGGCATTGGGTGGCGATCCGATCAAGATTCAACCAGTGACCCTGCCGCTCGAAGCCGCCTATCCCGATTTCCGGAAGTTTGTGCAGCACGATTTGTTAGTTCAGGCCAAGCATGAAGTGGAACAGTCGGAGGTGTCTCTGGTAAGAGCTAACCGGGTGTTGACGAAAGCGAAGGCGCGGGTTTTGGAATCGGCCGCCAACGTCAAACCGGCCGCGGGCGCCGCGTCAAAAACTGCCAGGGTGGCCGCCGACGGCGTGAGTTTCGAAAAAGTCATTCGTCCTGTCTTCGAGAAGGATTGCTTCGCCTGCCACAACGCGCAGACACAGGAAAGCGGTCTGGTGCTCGAGTCGATGGATTCCATCGCGCGCGGCGGCGTGATCAGCGGGCCAATAGTTCAGCCTGGAAATGGCGCCGAAAGCGCGCTGGTTTTGTATTTGAAGGGCGACAAAAAGCCCAGGATGCCTCTCGATAAGGATGCTCTGCCCGCCGAGCAGATCGCACTGATCAGCCGCTGGATCGACCAACTGCCCGAAGAAGACCCGCAGATCGAGTTGCAAAAAGCCGAGGCGGCCGCCGCGCTCGCCGGGAAGCACCTGGCTTGGGCGCGTGCCGAACTTCCGGCTCTCGAAGCCCGCATTGCCGCGGATAACGCGAAGTATGCGAGCCCGCCCGATCCGCAAGCGGAAGCCCTAGCAGAAGTCGCGCGCAAAGCGGATCGGCAGGCAAATCTATTAAAGGCCGAAAGGGACCTTTTCCTGGCGCAGCAGAAGCTTACTGAAGCTCTCAGTGCCAAGGCGGGCGACGACAAAGAAGATCGCGCTCGCGAGAAACGGGTAACCGCGGCCAGCGACGAACTAGAAAACGCGCAAGCCGCGCTGGGTGTTGCGACAGCCACTTACACTCCCGTCGGCACGCTCTATCCGGGGACCAGCAGTGGCCGCCGGTTGGCCTTAGCGCGCTGGATTGCCAGCGAAAAGAATCCGCTCACCGCGCGCGTTGCGATCAACGACATCTGGTTACGCCATTTTGGAAAGGCCCTGGTGCCGACGGTGGCGAATTTCGGCATGAACGGCAAGCCGCCCATTAATCCTCAACTGCTGGACTGGCTGGCGGTCGAGTTCATGGAGAAGAACTGGAGCATGAAGTCGATGCATCGCCTCATGGTCACCAGCAACACCTACCGTATGCAGTCCTCCGTTGGCGATCCCAAAGATCGCGATCTCTCCATCGATCCCGATAACAAGTATTTGTGGCGTATGAATCCGCAGCGCATGGAGGGCGAAGTCGTGCGCGACAGCATGCTTTATTTAGCCGGCTTGCTGGATCTCACCAGGGGCGGACCGGAGATCGACGACACTAAGGGCCAGGAATCGCGCCGCAGAAGTTTGTACTTCCGCCAGACACCCGATAACCAGATGGTGTTCCTGCACGTGTTTGACGGCGCTGACGCCATCGAGTGTTATGAGCGCAGCGATACGGTGGCTCCGCAGCAGGCGTTAGCTCTGGCCAACAGCAAAATGAGTTTCACCGTGGCGGGTCTGTTGGCTGGCCATCTCGGGGGCGCGGCCCCCCCGGCTGCGACATTTGTCGAGAAGGCCTTCGAAGCTGTATTGGGCCGTCCGCCCTCACCGGAGGAACTCGACTTGAGCCAGAAATTCATCGATCAGGAGCAGGAGCGCTTCCGCGACCCGGAAAAACCGGCGTGGCAGGGCGCAGCCGCCGCTGAAGCGAAATCGCCGGTCTTGCGCGCGCGCGAGGACCTGGTTCATGCGTTGTTAAATCATAATGACTTTGTGACGGTTCGTTAAGGAGCGATATGAAAAACGGAGACCGGCTTTTTGGCAGTTGCTGCGGAAGAATCAACCGCCGAACATTTCTGGCGGACTCTGGGATGGGTTTTACGGGACTGGTCCTGGGCGCCATGCTCCAGCGCGACGGGGTTGCCCGCGCCGCAACTCTTCCGGATTGGGCTCCCCCGGATGGCAAACCTCACTTTCCCCCCAAGGCCAAGAGTGTCATCTGGATTTTCATGTTGGGCGGCGTTAGCCACATGGAGACTTTCGATCCCAAGCCCGCCCTGGTTAAATACGGCGGAAAAACCATTGGCGAAACCCCGTATCGAGGCGTGTTGAACTCTCCTTTGGTGAAGAACCACGTCAACGCCACCATGGAAGAGCGTAAGATGATGCAGACGCTGCTTCCCCTGCAGGTTGGATTCAGGAAACGCGGCCAGTGCGGCGTAGAAATCAGCGACTGGTGGCCCCATTTTTCCGAATGCGTGGACGATGTGGCATTTGTCCGCTCCACCTGGACAACCGACAACGACCATGGGGCCCAGTTGCAGTTTCATACCGGGCGCAATTTTTTCCAGGGTTACTATCCGTCGGTTGGCTCCTGGGTGCATTACGGTCTGGGCACTCTGAACGAGAGCCTTCCGCAGTTCGTCGTGCTGGGCCCCATGCCGATGACCAATTGCGGAGGATCGGCAGCGGTCAGCGGCAATTACCTGGGGCCTGAGCACAACGGCGTTCCCCTCATTGTGGATCCCGACCATCCGCTGCCATTTGCGCGTGCGGAGCGCGAAGCTTACAAGGGCGAGCAAGAGGACGAGTTCAAATTCCTGCAGAAACTGAATAGCTTGAACTCAGTAGTCTATCCCGACGATTCCTCCATGCGGGCGCGGATCAAATCCTATGAGCTGGCTTTTCGGATGCAAACCACGGTTCCCGAACTGTTCCATTTTGAGGAAGAGAATGCGGCCACGCGAAGCATGTACGGACTGGATCAGGAAGACACCAAGCCCTTCGGGCAAATCTGTCTGACTGCCCGGCGCCTGGTCGAGCGCGGCGTCCGCTTTGTACAGGTGTTTCACGGCGGTGTGGGAGCCGAAGACAACGGCTGGGACGCGCACTCCGATCTCAAGGAAAATCACAGCAAACTAACCGCACGTGTAGACCAGCCCATCGCCGCCCTGCTGAAGGATCTGAAGCAGCGGGGCATGCTGCAGGACACCATTGTCGTGTGGGCTACGGAGTTTGGAAGATCGCCAGGCGTCGAGATCCGCGCCAACGATACCGGCCTGAAGGGTGGGCGCGACCACCATCCGTTTGGATTCAGCACCTGGATGGCTGGCGGCGGGATAAAGGGCGGCACAGTGCATGGCGCCACCGACGAACTTGGCTTCCATGCCGTGGAAAACCGCCACTACGTCACCGACATCCATGCCACCGTGCTGCATCAACTCGGACTCGACCCGCGCCGGCTCGAGGTCCCAGGTCAAAAACGGCTGGAAATCGACTTTGGCGCGCCGATCAAAGAAATCATCGCCTAAGCGATGGCGGTGGCTTCAGGCACGCGTAAACCCTTGATTCTGTGATTGACCAGATGCGCCCTTTTTCGTCCTGAATACTGTCCGGACCTGGATTTTCGCTTGACACACCTCGCCTTTTGAACTCAGAATTATCCAAAGCCTAGTTATTTTGCGTTAGTGAAATGCGGTTAGCTACGCCCTGAGTGATAACACGGGCGGCAAAATCCAAAAGTTTGGGTGGGAGGATAATGTGAAGCGAACTTTTCAATTGCTGGCTGTATTTGGATTTCTGGCTCTTGCCGGAGCAAGGGCACAAACTGGAATTGACGGGGCAATTCTCGGAGTCGTTGTCGATGCGAACGGCGGTGTAGTGGCCGGCGGGACGGTCACGGTAGTCAATCTGGATACCGGCCTCAAAAAAACTGAGGTCACCCATTCAGACGGCAGCTTTGAGATCACTGCCCTGCCGGAAGGGAATTATTCGATTTCCGTGTCCTTCACCGGATTCAAGACCTGGAGCCTCGCCAAGACCGATCTGACGATTGGAGAGCGCAAGAGGCTGTCTCCAACCTTGCAACTGGGGGATGTGAACGAAAAGGTCACGGTTCAGGCCACCGCCGAACTTCTGCAGACAGAAAAAGCCGACACCGGCGGCGTCGTAGAATCCAGGACCATTCAAGAGTTGCCGTTGAATGGCCGCGACGTCGTCGAACTGACTGAACTGGTGCCGGGTGTCCGGTACGAAGGCAGATCGTTCACCCAGGCGTGTGCCGATGGCAATATGTCGAGCGTTCAGGGACTGGGTCACCGCGACGACCAGACTGAGTTCCGGGTCGACGGTGTGGCTTCGAACGCCGTTTGCGATGAGGGCGGAACGGCAATTCCAAATCCGGATACGATTGCGCAGTTCAATGTGTCGACCTCGAACTTCAGCGCGGAAAATGGCCGCAATCCGGTGCAGGTGAGTATGGTGACCAAGTCCGGCACCAACGAATTTCACATGACGCTCTGGGAGTTCCTGCGCAACGACGATCTGGACGCACGCAATACCTTTGCATCCAGTAATCCCAAGTTAATTCAAAACCAGTTCGGCGTGGCGGGCGGCGGGCCGATCCTGATCCCCAAATTGTACAACGGCAAGAATAAAACGTTCTTCTTCGGCAGCTACGAGGGTACCCGGACAATCCAGGCGACCGTATTTAACTCGCCTACCGTGTCACCCGCCATGCTGCAGGGTAACTTCGCCGGCCTGCCGACCATTACCGATCCTCTCAGCGGGAAGCCGTTCCCTGGAAATGTGATTCCTACGTCCCGATTCTCGGGAGCTTCCGTGTTCTTCTTCCCGTGGTTGCTCCAGCCCAATTCGCCCGGCGACCTCTACCGCGCACAAGCGCCCACACCGGTCAATAATGACGAATTCAACGGGAGAATAGATCACCAGATCACGCAAAACCAGCGGGTCTACTGGCGGATTTTGCATCTCAACACGCCGCAAACGATCGTAGGCTATCAGCCAAGTATTCTCGGCGGCGAGGACACGCATTCCTATAGCATGGCTGCGAACTACGATTACACCATCACTCCCACCACTCTTCTGAATTTCAATGTCGGCACAGTGAACACCGTCAACACTACCGTTCCGGAGTGTGGTTCTCCGGGCCCTTGCACCGATCTCGGGAAAGAGAATCTGACCGCAGAGGCCGGCATTCAAGGCTTCCAGACGGCGGGGCGTGAAAAATGGATCGGGCTGCCGGACGTCATCTCGTTTGGCTCTTCTGGTTATTCGGGGATCTCGAATCGAACCGGATGGGGCACGCCGTCAATTTACAAATCGCAAAGCATCAACGGCAATGCCAGCGTGAGTAAGGTCTGGGGCAAGCACACCATCATCGGCGGTTATCAGTACGACCATCTGTACCTGATTGCGTCCCACGGCTCCTGTTGCTCGAGCGGCACCTTCGACTTCAACGGGCAGTACACCGGCAACGCCTTCGCCGATTACCTGCTCGGCTACACGGATAGCAGTTCCAGGAATTACCCGATCCAGACTTTTGGGATGAAGTCCAATCCTTATGGCGCGGCGTTCATCGACGACTCCTGGAAAATCACTTCCCGGCTTACCGTGGAACTCGGCGTCCGCTGGGACCATTGGTTTGACAAATCGTTCGTGCGCGGCAACGGCAGCACGTTTGATCCCGCCACCGGAAAGGCCATTGCGGGCCTGGATAACGCAGGCCAGGTGGACTTAACCGCGCAACCGGTTGCGCCATTCCTGGCAGCCGCGACCGCGGGACTCTGGGTCCCCGCGTCACAGGCAGGCGTTCCGAAGGGCCTCTTCGATCCCGTCAGCCATGTTTCTCCCCGGATCGGATTCGCGTGGCGTCCCTTGAGTCGAGGAGATCTGGTAATTCGGGCAGGGTATGGAACCTTCGCCAGCAGCTTCCGCGGCAACATTTCCGCGTCTGCGGTGGTAGGGCCGCCTTACTGGACCTACGAGACCCAATCCTGGACCGCGGCGCAGCTCCAGCGATGGGAAACCGCCTGGCCCGTGAATCCGAATTCGTTCGTTGCGCCGGGTATTTCCGCCCCGGCTTACAATATCAATCCGATCATCGACCATGAATGGAATGTCTCGGTACAGAAGTCCCTGCCATTGAATGCGGCCCTGACGGTTTCGTATGTGGGGAGCTCGGGTGACTCGCTGATTGCCGAAAACTCTCTGAATGAAGTGCCGCCTGGCCTCTACACAGATCTCCAGGCATCCAAGCCTTATCCGGCATTCGGCGCGATCGATCTTTACCAGAACACGGGACACAACTGGTACAACTCGGGCCAGTTGAAATTGGAAAGGAGATTCGCCAAGGGTCTCTCCTTTATGCTCTCGTACGCGTATTCGAAGAATATGTCCGAAAACGGCGCCGACGGCATTTGGGCCACGCCCACACCCTTTGCTCCGGCAGGCTACAACCGCGGGCTCTCCTCATTCGATCACCCCAACATTCTTTCCGTCAACGCTGTCTGGGACATTCCGATCGGAAAGGGCCATTCGCTCGGCGGTGATATGCATCCGATCGCGAATGCCCTAATAGGAGGTTGGGAGTTTTCGGGCATTTACCTCTACTCGTCCGGCGATCCGCTCACCTTCGGCACGCCGAATAACACCTTGGGCAACGGCTGGGGCACTCGTCCCAATCTGATTGGCAATCCTGCCATCTCAAATCCGAGCGCCAATCTTTGGTTCAACCCCAATGCCTTCTCTGTTCCCGGGAATTATCTTTTCGGTAATTCCGGCATCGGAATTCTATTCGGACCCAGCTCGCAGGTCGCGAACCTTGCGCTCATGAAGAAGTTTTACTTTCAGGAAAGCAGGTATCTCCAGTTTCGCTGGGAGGCGTTCAACGCCTTCAATCACGTGAATCTGTCCGACCCGAATACCACCATCGATCAGAGCACCACGGGGCAAATCTTCTCTGCCGGACCTGCCCGCGTGATGCAGATCGCCGTTAAGTTGATTTTCTAATCCGCAGCTTAGCTCCGGGCTTGTCACAGGCAGGCCCGGAGCGGTGCTATCCGTGGCTTGGCCAAGGCTCCTTTGCTAATCGATTGCCATACGCACGTGATGTGGTATCCGGACCACCTGAGCGAGCAGTATGCCACCGAAGCGCTGGCCTCCAAGCTGGTCAAGCTCAAGAGGTCCGGCGGGTTGGCCTATTCGGCAAAACTGGATAAACATTGTTACGACTCGACGCCCGCCGATCATTGGAAGGCTTCTGCAACCGTGGATAGAGTAGTTGTGTTCGGACTGCAGGCCAAGGCCAGTGGCATTTGGGTGCCGAATGAAGTGATTGCCGAATATGTCGCGCAGCATCCCGGCAAGCTCCAGGGCTGGGCGTCGGTCGATCCGAACGAACCGGACTGCGTCGAGCAGATCGAGCATTGCGTGAAGACTTTGGGCTTGAAAGGACTCAAGCTGGGGCCGGTGTATCAACACTTCGATCCGCAGGATCGCCGCCACTGGCCGTTATTCCGGAAATGCCAGCTCCTGGAGTTGCCCATCATGTGGCACCAGGGCACGACCTTCCCCAGCGCGGCGCGGCTAAAGTGGGGTCTGCCGCTACAATTGGAGGACGTGGCCATGGACTTTCCCGATTTGAAAATGATCATTGCTCACCTCGGACATCCTTGGGAAACCGATGCCATCGTCCTGATTCGCAAATGCGCCAACGTGTACATGGACATCAGCGCGGTTCACTATCGCCCGTGGCGGTATTGGCAGGCCATGATCACGGCCATGGAGTATGGCGTGGAGCACAAGATCCTGCCGGGTTCCGATTTTCCGTCCGCCACCATGGACAACGTCATTGCCGGCCTGAAGAATGTCAATGACATCGTGGAGGGTACGCGCCTGCCCCGTGTCCCCGCAGAGGTGCAGGAAATGATTCTCCACGAAAACTGGAAGCCCTTTTTTCCCGAGTGGGCTGACGAGCCGTCGCCCGCGTAACTGAGGCAATGCCTGCCAAATAATGATAGCGGCATTGCGCCGCGCCACCTCCCACGGCTCAATCCTGCCTGGCTGCTGATCGGGTTTTTCTGGTTCGCCTATCTGCTCAACCATGCCGACAGGCAGGTGGTCTACACGCTCTTTCCCGCTTTGCAAAAGGAGTTCGGCTACTCCGATGCCGCAGTGGGCCTCACAGGCGCTCTGTTCCTCTGGGTATATGGTCTGTGCTCCCCTCTGGCCGGCATTCTCGGCGATCGCATCTCCAAGCCTGTCCTGGTCACTGCGAGCGTCGGGATCTGGAGCACTTTCACGGCTCTCTGCGGACTCTCGCCCAACGGCGCATTTCTTCTGGCGTGCCGCGCTCTGCTGGGTGTCTCCGAATCGATGTTTATGCCGGCGGCCTTCGGTCTCATGGCCAACGCGCACGGTCCCGGGACGCGCTCCCGTGCGATCGGCATCTTCGCCACCAGCCAGCTTGCCGGAGTGGCTCTGGGCGGCTCGTTAAGCGGTTATCTCGCCGAGAAGTACAGTTGGCGCTTTTCGTTCTTGGCCCTGGGACTGATCGGAATTCTGTTCGCCGGACCCTTGTGGATGTTTCTGCGGAGCCTGCCGGAACATTTCGAGCATGCGAAGGTTGACAGGCCAATCCCGCCGGCGACTGCGGCCAGTTTCTTTGCACTGTTCCGGATTCCCACCCTTCGCATCGTCACCATGTTTGTGTCGATTGCGACATTCGGCTTGTATCTGGTTTACACCTGGCTCCCCACTTTTCTCTACGACAAATTCTCTTTGGGACTCGCCAAGGCGGGCTTCGAGGCGAGCGTCTATCCCCAAGCCGGAACGGCGCTGGGTCTATTGACAGGCGGCTTGATAGCGGACCGCTGGTACCGCCGCGCCAGGGCGGGCCGGTTTTGGGTGGTCAGCTTAGGTTTTTTGCTGGCGGGTCCATGCATCTTCTGGCTGGGCGCCGCTCCTACGCTCAGACTGACGCGCATAGCTGCGATCGGCTTCGGATTCTTTGTCGGATTCATCACCGCCAACCAGGCTGCGTGCGCGTTTGATGTAGTGCCTCCGTCATTGCGAGCCTCGACAACGGGCGTATTGAACCTGGTCGGAGCAAGCGTGGCCGGCTTTGCGCCGTTTCTAGGCGGGCTCAGCCGCAAGACCATCGGCGTCGATAGCCTGATGAGTCTTAGCGCGCTGCTGTTCCTGGCTTCAGGAATCCTGGTGATCTATGGAACACGCCGGCACTTCAACAAAGATCATCAGCTTGCCGCCGAATGATCAATCCGCTTGCGCAAACTCCACGAGTGCCTGGGCAACCGCGCCGATCACGGCATCCTGATAACGGCGTCCCTTTTCCGCCGAGCCTCCGTCAGGACTATCCGAATAACCGTCGATCTCCTTCCAGGAACCGTGCCGCTCATGGCGATACGGCGAATGGAAACTTCTTGGATCGGTGTCTCGCCCGTAGTCGCGATGCGGCCGCTCGGCGGCGACCAGCTCCGGCCTGAGGGCCAGCATCATGGAGGTCTCAAAGGTTCCCGCATGGCCCGGGAGGCGGCAGCCGAGATGTGCCTGTGACTCGACCAGCGCGTCCCAGGCGATGTTCCAATACGACCCGGCCGCCACGCGCACAGGGAGTTCGCGCGCGACGTCCCGCGCTGCCAGTTCCGCCAGTTCGTGATTGCCGCCATGGCCGTTCAGCAGGAAAACCCGGCGGAAGCCATCTGTCGCCAGCGACCGTATCAGATCCGTGAGGACGCGGTAGTAGGTTTCCGTGCCCAGGGAAAGCGTGGCGCCGAATATCAAGTGGTGATCCGAGGAGCCGAACGGAAGCGGCGGCGTCACAATCACTGGGATTGCGGCTGAAGCTTTGGCGGCGGCTTCGCGCGCCACGTGGTCAACGGTAAGGAGATCGGTTCCTGCCGGAAGGTGCGGTCCATGCTGTTCCGTTGCACCGAGCGGGAGCACTACCAGCGTATCGGCGGCGATGGAGCGAAGCTCCGTGCGCGTCATTTCCGCAAAAAGCAGATGAGTAGGTTTCATGAATTTAGAGTTCGCACGTAAGTTCCCGGACCACGTCCCAGTTCAGCTTTACCCCCAGGCCCGGTCCTTCCGGCGGCGTGAGATAGCCTGCGGCAATGGGAATCGGAACTTCGATAATATCGCGAAGGTAACGGACCGGGCCGAAACACTCGCACGCATAAGGCAGGTTCGGCACCGCCACGCCGAGGTGAGCGCAGGCGGCTGTCCCAATACCCATCTCGGCCTGGCTGCCGATAATACAGGGGATGTCCAACTCCCCCGCAAACGCAAAGATTTGCGATGCGGCCAGGAGGCCTCCGGCCTCGACCACGTAAACATTGAACAAATCGGCGGCCTCGGCCCGCGCCAGTTCGTAAGCATCGCGCAACGTTTGGCAGCTTTCGTCGGCCATCACGGGCAGGGCGCTCATGTGCCGTAAGGCGCGCAAGCCGTCCAGATTTCGCCTCGGCAGCGGCTGCTCAATCCAGGCGACCGGCGCCACGGCGGCGAAGGCCTTCATGGCGCGGGCCGCCTCGGCCACAGATCGCCAGGCGCCATTGGCATCCAGCCGCAGGGGGACATCCTGCCCGACGGCCTGGCTAACCGCTCTCACTGCCGCCACATCCTCGGCCAGATCTCGCCCAACCTTGAGCTTGATTGCGTGATAGCCCTCCTCACGGCCCTTGGCCGCATCCGCCGCCATCTCTTCCGGCGATTTCTGATAGACGCCCCAGGCCAGCGGCACCTGATCGCGCATGCGTCCCCCCAGAAGCTGATAAACGGGAATCCCGTAATGCTTGCCCGCCAGGTCCAGGAGCGCCATTTCAAACGCAGCCCGTACATAGGGCGCGCTCAGCTCGCCTGCCAGCAAGCGATCCATCCCGGCAAGAATCTTGGGCGCCTCGAGAGGATTTTGTCCAATCAGCGCGGGGGCGATCAGGCGACGGGCCGCGTGACACAAAGAATGCGCGACCCGAGGAAAGGTAATCGAGATTTCGCCTAAACCCTCCGAGCCATCCCGTGTTTCGATTCGGACAATTCCAAATTCCGAGGCAGTGACGGGATCACCCGCGTTGGCGCCGGATTTGACGGCCTCTTTGCGCGGTGCGCGAATTGGAATCACCTCCACCCGCGCGATCGCCGGAGTCATGAACCATTTATGGTATCCAACATCCGGGACAATCGGATGAACAACGCCGGGAACTATATTAGGCTTGCTGTATGCAGCGGATTACGCGCGACCGGCTGACTCCGGTATTCGATCGCCGGACGCCACCCGTTGCGCGCGTGCAGCCTCACGAGATCTTTTTGGTTGAGACCGAGGACTCGCGCGGTGGTCTCACCCGCATTCCCGAACACACCACGCCCGAGTATCTGCTATCGATACGGAAACGTGGTTACCACGGAAATCCAGTCACCGGCCCGATCTTCGTAGAGGGCGCGCAACCTGGCGATACGCTGGCCGTGCGCATTATGGAGCAGAAGTGCGACACCATCGGCTACATGGGCTATTGGCCTTTTCTCTTTCACCTGGAGGATTTCTTCGATCGGCCCGCCACGGTGCTCTGCGAAATCCGCGACGGCAAGACCGTGGTCTTTGGCCCGGACATCGAAATACCGGTAAGGCCGGTAATCGGCACCATCGGCGTGGCGCCGGCACTGGAGGCGATCCTGTCCGGAGGCATGGGCCGCCATTGCGGCAATGTGGACGTACAGGAGATCTGCGCCGGCTCCACGATTTATCTGCCGGTCTATGTGGAAGGCGCATTGCTGTGCCTGGGCGACTGCCATGCCGTTCAAAGCGACGGAGAGATCGGCAGTGTCGAAATCCGCAGCGAGGTCACGTTAAGTTGTGATGTCATCAAGGGACGCAGCCCAACCATGACCTGGCCGCGCATCGAGACGGAAGATACACTGGTGACGGTAGCAGTGGCGACGCCTCTTGAAGAAGCCGTGCGCCAAAGCTTGCGCGAGATGATTTTCTGGATCGAAGAGCGGACCGGCATGAGTAAACATGAGGCGTATCTGCTCATCGGCTGCGTGGGCGATTCCCGTCCAGGCCAGGCTCAGATATCGCACTATTCGATGCGCTGCATCTTCCCCAAAAAATACTTGCGGCAGAGAAAGCCTTCATGAGAATCCTCGGGTATGTGAGCGATGAGCTGTTCGTTGCGTTGCCGGAAGTCCTGGCTGAGTTCCAGTCGCTCGACAGTGGCGCTGTAACTATACTGCGATCTTCCCCGCGGGGTGCGTTTTACGGCGAACTGCCGGACGGCCCTTATCGCGTCACACTGGCCAGGCAAGGCTTCGGCTCCAAGATAGTCACATTCACACTCGGCGATAAGCCATACCAGTTCCGCCTCCTCGCGGATGGACTGCTCGGGTATATGTGGCCCAAATGGATACGCTCCGGGGAACGCTCGGAATGCCGGGTTCATTCCGTGGAGCAATATCAACTGAGTCTCTGGAGATACGGCTTGCGAAAGGAGTGTAGCGGGGTACTTGGCTGGTACGACGAACACGGTCCGCGCGCCACCATGCAACTTACTCCCGATGGAGACTATACACAAACCGGCGTGCAGTGGAACAAAGTAGGCTACGGCAGCCCATCACCTACGCAGTTTGTGACCGCGCCGGAACGCTCGGGACTTTATTACTTGTGGGCGAAGACGCCGTCTGGAAAGGCATTCTCTTTCCCGTGGGTAGTGGCGCCCGCGAAGCCCCGTGCGAGAGTCGCGGTCCTGGCCTCCACCAACACCTGGAATGCATATAACAATTTTGGCGGCCGAAGCAATTACATCAACGCAGACAGGCTCCCTGATGAACCCATCGTCAACGCCCGCCAGGAATTGGAACGCTATCAGCATCCTTCCGCATTTGGTACATGGCGGTACCTTGACAAAGAGTTCGCGCCGCTGTCTTTCGACAGGCCGGAACCGCACAACCACATTCTTGAATCGGGCGAGGTAACCGATCCTGTGCGAGGTCGCGTGCAGTGCGGACAAGCTCCAGGCGAGTGGCGCCTCCTCGGATGGTTGGAGCGGGAAGGCTACGATTACGACCTTTATGCCGAAGCACAGTTGCATGACGGCACGCTCGCCCTCGACGCTTACAGTGTTCTGATCCTGGCAATTCATCCTGAGTACTGGACTCGCGAAATGTACCTGCGCGTCAAACAGTGGGTGTTCGAGCGGGAAGGCCGGTTGATGTATCTGGGCGGCAACGGCCTGAACTGCGAAGTTACTCTGGATGCAGATAGCGCCATGCACTGTCTCAGCCACTTGAACAGCATAGAGGGAGAGATGGGTGGGCGCTCGCTCGAGAATCCCGAAGTCCAGTATGAGAGCAGGATGGGCCGCACACTTGAATCCGAAGCTAATCTGTTGGGAGTGGTGTGCACGTCGGAGGGCATTATGACAGCTGCGCCCTACCGCGTGTTCGAAGAATCGCACTGGATTTTTGAAGGTACCGGCCTGAAGAACGGAGACCTGTTCGGGGAGAAGACTCTTCACGAACGAATTCCCGGCGGGGCGTCCGGCCATGAAACGGACAAGCGTAGCGCATCGTCCCCAAGAAATACAGTGCTGCTGGCCAAAGGCCTGAATCCGGACAATGGCGGCGCCGAGGTTGTCTACCATCAACCCGGAAAAGCCGGTGCTGTTTTTTCCGTCGGATCGATCACCTGGGTGCCCGCGCTGTTGGTCGATGCGCATGTCTCCCGGATCACACGTAATGTATTGGCCCGTTTTATCGACTTGTCCGCATGAAAATCACGCGCGTGGACGCTTTTCCCATTCATGCTCCGCGCTCCCAGCGGTTCGAAGCGGCGCGCGCGGTACTGACACATTCGGATTTTGCGCTGGTCTCGATCGAAACCGATGAAGGGATCACGGGATACGGCGAAGTTTCGAGCGCGCTGTTCTACTACCGGCTCGGACCGTCCCACGCGTATGACATCAACGCCTATTTAGGCCCGGCGCTGGTGGGCCAGGATGCGCTGATGATTCCGGCGCTGGTGGAGCGTATGGACCACGTATTGAGCGGCGGGCGGCAGGCCAAATCAGGCATTGAAATGGCGCTCTGGGACATCGCCGGCAAGGCGGCGGGCTTGCCGGTTTACCGCTTGCTCGGCGGCAAAGCGCGCCCTGCGGTGCCACTGAACTGGACCCTTGGTTTCGGGGAACCAGATGAATCGGCAGCTGAAGCGGCTAGCTACGTGGAAAGGCATGGAGTGCGAAGCGTCCGGCTCAAAATCGGCCGTCCGGGCGATATCGATTTTCGCGCGTGTGCCGCGGTTCGAAAACGCCTTGGCGCAGACTTTCCTGTTCGGGTGGACGCCAACGAATACTACCGGTCACCCAAGGATTCCATCAAGGCGATTCGTCGCCTGGAGGAGTTTGACCTACAGATCGTCGAGCAGCCTCTGGCGGCCCACGACTTAGCCGGGCACGCCGAGGTTCGTGCCTCAGTGAGCACTCCTATTGGCCTCGATGAGTCCATACAATCCTTGCGCGATGCGATTGCGGCGGTGCGTTTGCGCGCCGGAGATGTTTTCAACGTGTACGTGAGCGAATCCGGCGGGCTATTGCGCGCACAGCAGATCATCGCGGTAGCGGAGGCTGCCGGCATCCCGTGTCTCATAGGCACTATGGGAGAACTGCAGATTGCCTCGGCCGCCGCCGCACACCTGGGTGTGGCTTGTGTCAACCTCCCGTTCACTTGCGATCTGGTCGGGCCGCTGCGATACGATGAGTCCATCATTCTGGAGCCTCTGCGGATTGAGGATGGGCTGTTGTATCCGCCGGAAGCCCCCGGGTTAGGCGTTACGCCCAACTGGGAAGTGATCGACCGTTGGCGAGCGCCGGCATGAAAACCGCTCACCGGACCCGGTAGCGCTCCACCTTGGCGTCATCCAGATCCACGCCCAATCCTGGGCGATCGGACGGGCGTGCCTGGCCTGCCAGAATGGGCAACGGCTCGGCAAGTACATCGTCTTCGTAGAAGAATGGCCCCAGAATGTCGCACGGGAACTCCTCCGCGCCAATGCCGGGCGACGCCATCGCCAGGTGGATCATGGCAGCACTAGCGATGCCCATCTCCAGATTGCTCCCCACCGTGCAGGTGAGACCGGCGCCTTCCGCGACGGCGGTGATTTTTCTGGCCGCGCCCACACCGCCGCCTTTGCCCACATATACCGACAGCACATCGGCGGCTCTTGCGCGTACCAGAGCCATGGCGTCCTGCAAAGTATTGACACTCTCATCGGCCATAACCGGCACCTGCACCTGACTGCGAACATCCGCCATCCACGCGGCATCCAGAGCCGGTACGGGTTGCTCGACGAAATAGATTCCATATTCATACATGCGGCGGATGGTTTGTACCGCCACGCGCGGCGACCACCCGCCATTTGCATCGACGCCCAGCCGCACGCCAGGCCCGATAGCATTGCGAACGGCCCTTACGCGCGCCACATCGGCTTCCGGCTCGATTCCCACTTTCACCTTCATCGTCTGGAACCCCTGACTGACCGCCCAATTTGCGAGATCGGCTGCCTTACCGGGCTCCTGTCCCGAAATCGAGAACTTGGTCGGCACAAAATCCCGCACGGCTCCTCCCCAGAGCCGGTACAGCGGCAGTCCCGCCGTCTTGCCAAGAATGTCCCATAGAGCCATCTCGAGGCCGGCCTTAGTGAACGGATTGGCAGCCACGCGGCGCATCTTCACGGACAGGCGCTCGATCTGAGTTGGATCTTCACCTTGCAAAAGAGGAAGGAAGAAATTCTCGATCAGGTGCGCGGCAGTTACCTGGTCTTCACCGCTCCAGATCGGGGTGCAAGAGACTTCCCCCAACCCGCTAACGCCTTCGTCCGTACGGATCTTGAGGAGCAAAAACGGAGACACCGTGTGACCGCCGAGCGCACCGCGGATGGCGCGCTGAGGGTTGATGGGAACTTGGACTGGAATGGTTTCGATCTCAGTGATCTTCATGGGTCGAACAGATTTGGCTGCGGGAAAGAATCAGAGCAGTTCTTTCAGGGGTTCGCCGGTTCGATCGTCCAGCGCGTTCGCGATCTTGATGGGACGTCCTGCGGGGCTCGCATATTCCTTCTGCCAGTCGATGCCGAACGCTTTGTAAATGGTCGCGAAGACATCTCCCATACTGGTTGGGCGCCCCACCGGATTGAATCCGCGTTCATCGCTTGCGCCCACAATCTGGCCTCCGCGAATGCCGCCGCCGCCCAGAACCAGAGACCAGCAGTTGGGCCAGTGATCGCGGCCGAGTGCCGGATTCAGTTCAGGCGTCCGTCCGAACTCGCCCATAGCGAGAACCACCGTCGAGTCCAGCAGACCTCTTTCGTCGAGATCCTCCAGAAGCGCCGAAAGGGTCCGGTCGAGCGGCGGCGTCAGCCGGTCCCTATGTCCACTATCGTTGGCGCTGTGCGTATCCCACGAGTTGGCGTGATAGCCGGCGGCGGTGACAAACCGTGTCCCGGCTTCCACCAGCCGCCGCGCCAGCAACGCGCTTTGTCCCACGGAATCGCGCCCGTAACGATCACGGGTCTTCTCGGATTCCTTGGAAAGATCGAACGCATCGCGGACCGTCGGCGTAAGCAGCATCTGCCAGGCCTGTGCACTGAAGTGGTCCATGTTGGCGTGCTCGACGGCGGCGGTGAGGTTACGATAACGGCGGTCGACTATCTTCAGAAATTCCTGCCGGCTCTCCACGGCTTGCTGCGAGACGGACTTCGGCAAGCTGAGATCGGCCACGGAAAAGTCCTTCCGGCTGGGATCGGAGATGCACATCGGATCGTAATCCGATCCGAGGAAAGCCGCGCGAAAATACTCTTCGTACTGGCGGCTGTTTTCCCACCGCGGCGACAGCACGTTGGGCGGCATGTTGTTGCGAGCTCCGGTTTCTTTGGCGACGATGGACCCCAGGCTTGGGAAGTTCATGGCCGCGTTGACTTCGTGTCCGGTGATCGCATAGTGCGTACCCTGCGGATGGTCGTTACCCTTGGTGTGCATGGAGCGCACGATGGATAGCTTGTCCATGTGCGTGGCTACCTTAGGCAGCAATTCAGAGATCTGTAGGCCCGCGACGTTGGTGGAAATTGACTTGAAATTGCTATTGGGCTTGGGGTCCCAGGTATCGATGTGGCTCGGTCCGCCTTCGAGCCACAACAGAATGCAGGCCTGCGCTTTGGATTTCGGCTTATCCACCGACGCCGACAGCGTTTTCTGTACCGCCAGAAACTGGCTCAAGTGAATGCCCAACAAACCTAAAGAACCGGTTTTGAGAAAATCGCGTCGTCCGGCCTGCTCGTTGGTCAAGGTCAAACAGCCGATTTTTGGCATAGCATCCTCCGCTGGATTATAGCGCTCAATGGTTTTCGGCGAACTCCCGGGACGAAATCAGGGCCCACACAAAATTCTTCAGACCCTCCTCCCGGGAACCGTTCCGCTCAATTAACTTCATCAAATCCGCAGTCTCCTCGCGCGCGGGATATCGGCCCAGAGCGGCGAGATAGAACTCAACGATAATTTTCTCTTCCGGCGTTGCCGACTCCAGGAGCCGATTTAGACGCGATCCTGTGGCCGACAGCTTATCGTTATAAGTGGAACCAGCCAGCATGTCGAGAGCCTGCCCGAGGTTCGCCTTGGCGCTGCGCTCGGGAACGGTGAGCCGGTTCGGTCGTCCGTAAATATCGAGGAAGCGCGAGAAGTACACGTCCGGCTGGTGCAAATTGATGGCGCGCGTTCCGAGCGGCGCTTGCCCGGACTTATCCGCACTGGCGCCCGCAACGGCTGTGCTGAAAACCTCAGGCACGCCGACGACGCTCGAAATCGCATCCAGGAGCACCTCGGCATCCAGCTCTCGCGGGATGGCATGGGAGTAGTTGATCAGGTCGTCACCATTGGTTGCATCCGGAACACCCGAGAGCTGATAAGTGCGCGAGGTCACAATGAGCCGCATGAGATAGCGAAGGTCGTAACTATGGTCGCGGAAGCTCTGCGCAAGTTTGTCGAGCAGTTCGGCATGAGTAGGCGGGTTGGTGGAGCGAAAATCGTCCACCGGATCCACCAGTCCGCGGCCGAAAAACCAGCTCCAAACCCTGTTGACCGTCGCCTCCGCAAAGTAAGGATGCGAGGTCATCCAGCGCGCGAATTCGGCCCGGGGATTGACGCGGTCCGAGCCAGGCGCCACGATGCCATCGAGTAGGGCCGGCTGCACTTCGGCCTTGGTGCGCGGATGATATAGCTTGATGCTGCCCTTGACGTCCGCCGATCCCAGATCCTCATTGATCGGATGGTCGAAGATGACATATTCGAGCCCGGTATTGCCCAGCTTGAATTGGCGGCCGAAAAAAGCCGCCAGGCCCCAGAACTGATTCTGGCTCCAGTTTTCGTACGGGTGATTATGACATTGCGCGCAATCCAGGCGACGCCCCAGGAAGACGCGCACCTCCTCGGCCATAGTTTCCGCCGGCGGTGCGATCACATCGTATGGCAGGTAGTGACGGGAAGGGCCGCTGTAACCTTGCGCCACCAGACGCTCGCGCGCCATACGGTCGTACGGTTTATTGCTCGCGATGCTGTCCCGGATCCATTCCCAGTACATCTCGCTCCACTTGGGCTGGATGCCATTTGAAAATACGGCAACGCGGAACAGATCGGAGAATCGGAAAGTCCAATAGTCTACAAACTCCGGGGAAGCAATCAGGATGTCTATAACTTTCTCGCGCTTCCTGGGATCCCGGTTGAATACAAACTCGTGGACTCGCTCGGGTGGCGGCAATGTGCCGGTCAGATCCAGACACACGCGACGAAGGAATTCGGTATCGCTCGAAAGATCGGAGGGGATGATCCGCAGTTTCCGCAGTTTGGTGAAGACATACTCGTCGATGAAGTTGAAGCGCGGGACGTCTGGGTAATTGGCGACGGGCAAGCCGATGATACCCACGCTACTGCTGGCTGCATGCCCGGCGGCCCACGCGAGCACGTCGGTCTCCCCCGGTTTTCTTGCGGAGACCATGCCATCGCCCGATACGGAGGCCACCTCGGGGTTGTTGGATTGATAGATCACCTGATTGGTGAAATCTTCCTCACTGCCGTCGGCCATGTGAGCTGTCACCAGCAGGCGGTGCTGGCCGCCGGCAGGAAAGGCAACCAGGCGCGGGGCCATTTCGAGCGACACTACCTGCGCGTCCGGTTTCAATGGTTGGCCGAGTGGCGCTCCTTGGCGTACCCACTCCAGGAGCTTCCTGTAGTCTTCGGAATCCTTCGGCAGCTGGAGGCCGCCGCCATGCGCGACGGTCATGGACGGCTTCAGCAGCAATAAACTCTTTGCGGGATCCTGCAGATCGACGCGTGGTACTCTGACACCCGCCACCGCATCGGTGAGCACCTGATACGCGCCTCCCTTGGTGATCCACTCATAATCGTCACTCGGGTTGACGGCGCGAGCCGAAAGCTTGAAGCCGCCGCGCCCTTTCACACTGCCGTGGCAATTGGTGTTGTTACAGCCCCTGCGCGTGAAGATGCCTGCGATGTCGCGGGCGAAGCTGAACGGCCGCTGCACGTCGGTGCGCTCTATCCGCATCCAGGCCTTAGCGGTGTGGCCTTGTACTACAGCCGTGAGCGACACGCTGCCATCCGCTATCGCGAAGAGGCGCGCGCCGTTGGCGATACGCGCCAAAGCGGGGTCGGAAAGCCGCCAGGCCGCCTGGTCCGTAAGGTCTTGTTCGGCGCCATCCGAAAATGTGCCGATCACCAAAAGCTGCTGGGAGGCTCCCGCACCGGCGAGCGTGCGATTTGCCGGCTCGACGCGTATGGAGACGAGCTTCGCGGGTGACTTCGACGTCGCGCCGGCCACAGCCGTGACCATTGCCATGACAGCCATGATAGAAACGAGCCGCAACCTCATGGCTTCCCCACGGGCGCGGACAGGCTGGCGGCCGTCTCTGCAGAAGTTGCCACAACCATGACCGGCACCAGCACGGTGGCCAGAGATTGGGTGACTTTATTTTCGACAATCGCGCGCACAATCACCCGCGCCATTTGCGGCATGGGCGTAAGCGGAGCGTCAGGTGCCGCCGTCAACAAGAGCACTGATTTCTGGCTCTTCGGAAAATAGCGTTCCACCTTGCCACCGTTCATCAAGGGCGGCTTCTCTTCTTCAGGCGCCGACCCGGTCACAGCCACTACCCCCGGTGGCAGCCCTTCGACACTCACCGCCACCAGTCCGCTGTAATCCTCTTCACGCTCGGTTAGCACGCTCACCTGCCTGGCTATACCGGGCGTCAGGTTCATGCGCTCCTCTTCGACTTCTACTTTGCCGAGATGCGGAATTTGCGGGCGGATGAGCACCCTGTAGACGAAGCTGGGGTCGGCGTTGTCCGTAGTGATGTCGTGGATCTGCAAGATGTAATCGCCGTCCGCGTGAAAAGCCACAATAGCTTTCGGTTCGATCATCTTCATCATGTAGCCGCCGCAGTTGTTGAGCTGCGTATAGACGTTGGTGGCCACCTCGTGACCGGCGGAGTCGAGCACCCGAACGACGGGATTAAATAACGGCATGGTGGCGTCGGGCGTTTCCACTTCCAGAACGATATCCTGCGCCTTCACGTGGAAGGAGATTCGGTGCACCTCACCCGGTTGAGAAATAACACCTTCCACGATGCCCGGAATTTTCATTACCGGCGATGATGACGCTGGTTCTTTAGTGGCGCTAAAGGTCTCCAATTCCTGGCGCGGTCCGGCGGGAGCACCCCGCTCGCGAAGCCGCTCCAGCCAGTCCGCGGTGATGTGACGGGTAAACGTGCGTTCCTGCCAGCCGGGCTTCGAGAGAGCGCGCAATAAGGAGGGCGCGCTGCGGCCCGTCGAGATGCGCAATTGATAGACATCGTTCGGACTGCCGCGGCCTTCGAACCCTTCGACGCGCGCCAGGAAACGTCCGCCGTGTTCAAAGCGATGCACCAGCCGCGTATCCGTAGAGAAGTCCGGATACCAGAGTGGCTCGTCACTGAACGCCACGCGGTTCAGCCGGTACGCATCGAACCAACTGCCGGAAGGCTCGAAAATGGTGAGCGCAGGATCAAAAGGCGCGAAGCCGGAGAAAACTTCGAAACTCAATTCCTCGCCGGGCTGTGTTTCAAACGAATAATAGTTCACCTCGCCTTTCTTTGCGATCCGGCCATTGACCACTAACGGGAAGCCGGAGAGGCGCGGTGCGTTTTCCGGCTCTGCCGTCGAGCCATCGGCCTGCATGATGGTGCGCTCACCGGTCACCCGCATCGAGGTTGCATTGGAGACGCCCTGTTTGGTGACCACGCGGAATGGATAACTGCCCGGCTTGGTTCCCGGATCGACAGTTACGTGAACGTTGACGATGTACGTGGGCGTGGATTCACCCGGATCGGATTCCGGATCGCGATAAACCTTATCGACACGCGCGTGAATGCTGTCCGTTTCGAACCAGATCGCTTGCGCCTCGTGAAGCGCCACACCGCGAATGGTCGCGTCGTACGCAGCGCCAGACTGTTCGCCCAGCGGATAGATGCTGAAGACCCGTGGCTCCGGTTTGGGTTTTGGCGTCTCTGCCCATACGGCCGGGAGCAACAGAGGAGCGATCGCCACCAGCCAAAGACGGGTTCCGAGCTGGCGCTTAGGCATGGCCCGATTTCCGGAAATCATTTCGTTCGAACTTATTGATAATACTATGGTGCGGCCCAGTTAACAGGGATGTCAATCGAGCGTCCAGAATGTTGAAAACTATTTCGAACATCACCCGATGTACCATGGGTCTGGTGAGAATCAGCGCCACCCGCATGGCCCTCTGCTTAACCGTTCTTGTAGCTGGGTGCACCATCCTCGCCGGGATATCCGCACAGAGTCCCGCAACAGAGCCTGCTGGATTTCAGTTCCGCGAGGTTGGCGAAAAGGCCGGCATCAAAGGCGTCACTGTGTGCGGGAGAGCGGCCAAATCGGCGGCCGTGGAGGCGAACGGGTCGGGCGTGTGTTGGCTCGACTACAACAACGATGGCCTGCTGGATCTCTACGTAGTGAATGGGTCGACGCTCGAATATCTCAATCCGAATCCAGCGGCGCCAAAGAGCCCTTATCACAATTACCTTTACCGCAACAATGGCGACGGTACCTTCACCGACGTTACGGATAAGGCCGGCGTCGCAGGTTACCGTTGGGGAACGGGATGCGCGGCGGCGGACTACAACAACGACGGCTTCGTGGACCTCCTGGTCACTAACATTGGTGAGAATTTTCTATATCGAAATAACGGCGACGGTACTTTCACCGACGTAGCCCAAAAAGCCGGTGTTGCCGGAGGATTCGACTGGCACACGGGAGCCGCTTTCGGCGACTATGACGCCGACGGTTACCTCGACATATACATCGCCGCCTATCTCGACCCTTTGCAAATGTTAGGCCCGCAAAAGAAAGGTTCATGGAAAGGTATGCCGGTATTTGTCGGCCCCAGGGGCTTAAAAGGGGCTAGTGACCGGCTGTATAGAAACAACGGAAACGGTACCTTTTCCGATGTGACACGAGCGGCGGGAGTTGAAGATCGAGACCGGCTTTACGGCTTGACCGTATCATTCGACGATTTTGATAACGATGGCAAATTAGATATCTTTGTCGCCAATGACCTGGGGAGAAACTACCTGTACCACAACCTGGGGCACGGTCAGTTCGAAGAAGTCGCCGAACGATGGGGCGTAGCCTATCCCATCGAAGGTGTGGCCCAATCCAACATGGGTGTAGCGATTGGAGACTATGATCATAACGGATGGATGGACATATTTGTCACTACCTTCGCGCAGGATCATTACACTCTATATCACAACGCAGGCAACCACACTTTTCTGGATGTCTCGGATGAAACCGGACTCGCTTCACCCACGCATCCGTATCTTGGCTGGGGAACGTTCTTTGCCGACCTGGATAACGATGGCTGGCTGGATCTGTTCACCGCGAATGGGCATGTTTATCCCGAAGTCGACAAAGCTAAAGATGGAATGGAAAAATTTGCGCAGCGTGTCTTGCTGTTCCGGCAATCGGCTCCCGGAGTATTCCGTGAAGTTGCCAGGCGCAGCGGCCTGGCGAACGTTCCCATTTATTCTTCCCGCGGGGCCGCTTACGCCGATTTCGATAATGACGGCGACATTGACATTGTTTATACCAATCTGGATGCCCCGCCGACGCTACTGGAGAACGTCACCAAGCCGCTGAACCGATGGATCACTATCAAGACTGTTGGGACACAAAGTAACCGGGACGGGATCGGCGCACGGCTGAAACTGACAGCAGGCGATCTGGTTCAATACGCGACTGTCCGCTCGGGTGAAAGTTATCTGTCGGGCAACGATCCTCGGGTTCATTTCGGCCTGGGTCAGCAGAAGAAGATCGATGAACTGGAGATTCGTTGGCCCAGCGGTCATCTGGACAAAATACCGAATCCTCCCCTCAATGTGATCACGACCGTTCAGGAAGGCAAAGGTATTATGCGGGTTCATCAGTAAGGGGATCAGCGCGCAATATTTCCCGCAGGCGCCGCGCAATCACCGCGGCTTCTCCGGGCCGCAAGGCCTCCGGATACACCACAATTTCACCCACGCCTGCGAACTTTTCAAAAACGCAGATGGGCGGTTCGCCGGATTGTAGTGCGTTGATGGCGGCATGGGCGTTCGTTCCGGCACGCGCCGCATCGACGGTGATTACGGCACTGGGCACTTCGCGGCCATTCGGCTGCGGGTACACGATTCGGGCGGAAACTCCGGGGATGCCGCTCAGGGCGGAAGCTACACATTGCATGTCGGCGGTCCAGCGTGCTCTTTCGGCCGCGAAGTTGCGACTCTGATACAACTCGAGCGCGGTCAAAAGACCTACGATCTCCTCTTTGCCTACTTTGAAGCCGCGGCCGATCCCGTGATGCGGCGGCCCGGCAAGCGTTCCGTCCTCGATGAGGCACCGTAACGGCCATGTTTCCGGAAACACATCCATATCCTGGTGTTGTAGCGCCGCCGAGAGAATGAGTTCGCGCCGGCCGCACAGGATTCCCGTAGATTGGGGACCCTGTATGTGTTTGCCGCCGCTAAACGCGACCAGGTCGGCGCCTGCGCCGATGAAGCCCTTCAGGTTGAAGGAAGGCGGCATCTCCGCCGCGGCATCCACCAGCACCGGAAGGCCATGGTGGTGTGCAATCTCCACGTACCGGTCGAGCGGAAGAACGCCTTGGTCCGCACCCGCCTGATAGTAAAGCGCCGCGGTCCGGGGCGTAACGGCTGTCTCAACTTCATACTCAAACGTGTAGTAGCCGAATCCAACTTCCACAAATCTGGCGCCGGCGGCCCGGACCGCGTGGTCGTAGTCGTTGCGATGCGCGCGGTGCGCCACGAACTCGTCCGGCATTCCCGCGGTATCCGGCAAACGGTTCATGCGAGTGACATCCAGATGAGCCAGGCATGCGGCGGCGCCCAGCGTGAGAGCAGCCGCCGCGCCGCTGGTCACAATCCCCGCTTCCGCGCCGGTAGCCCTCGCGATCGCCTGGCTGGCTGCGCCTTGCAATTCGTCCATACGCACACAGCACTCTCCAGCCTGCCGCATGGCATCCAGCACCTCCGCGGGCAGCGGGCAGCCCCCCGCCTTGGTGCTGAAGCTTCTGCCATTAATCAGCGGCCGTACCCCGAGTCGTTCGTACACGTGCATTTTAGTTAGGCTCCTGCTTCACCGCCGCGATGTCGAGCATGCGCGCGGGATTCACCACGGTCATCTGATGGGTAGCCTCTTCGGTCAGGCCACTCTGATGAAGCAGCGGCACGAAGCGGCGTGGCACGTGTGCATAGCCTTTCCCACCGTAGGCGGCGAGATGAGTCTTTTGACAGATGTCCCCGCTCAGCACAATTTGCGATAAATGACCTTCGCCTGCCAGCAGGGCCACATTTCGCGCGCGAATTTCGTCGCCAGGGTAACCCTGGCCAACATAGCCGATGTTATCCACACTCAGGAAAACGCCCTGCCGTGCGATCTTCAACAGCGCTCCAGTATCGTGCCGGTCTCCCAGGTGACTGATGACCACCCGCGACGGCGGCACTCCCTCTTCCTGCAAGAGTGCAATCTGCTCCAGGGCGAGCTCGCCGAAGTGGGTGGTGTGAGTCATGATACAGGCGCCCGTGCGGCGCTGCGCCCGCGCCGCCGCGCGAAACACACGCTCCTGTGCCGGCGTGATATGTTTCCGCTCAGTCCCGATCTCGCCGATGATGCCGGCCCGCACGCCCGTTCCGTCCGCGCCTTGGGTCACTTCGCTCACGATCAAATCCGCGAGGGCATTGGTATCCTGCTCGAAGACCATGGCCGGATAGAAGCATTCACGGTACCAGCCCGCTCCCATGACAACTTGGATACCGGACGCTTCCGCTATGCGCCGCAACGCGCCGGGATTACGCCCCAAGCCGCAGCTCGTGGCATCGATGAGCGTGCGTCCGCCAGCCTCACGATACTCCGCCAGCTCGCGTATGGCGAGAGATTCGTCGTCGAGAATGCTGTCGTAGCTTCTGGCGAGATCCCACAAGTCACACAATAAGTGTTCGTGCGAAAGCGTGTAGCCGGCTTGTGAAACCGGTATCGGCCCCGTGACCGTGACGATAGCCATCTTGCGTCGAGTTTTCATTTCACCATACAATTGCTCGCGGATGATCAAACCTGTTTCCATCGAGCTCTTCGCCTACCCATGGGACATTCTGGACGAAGGCGAAGAGCCTTTTCTGGACCACTGCCTTAAGCTTGGCGTCAATCGGGTTCACGTCGCCGCGAGCTATCACAGCGGAAAATTCCTGCTGCCCCGCAACAGCAGCGCCCGCGTATATTTTCCGGAGCCCGGCGCCTTGTACTTTAAGCCCCCGGCCGCGGCCTGGAACGGCGGCCTCGATCAGCCGGTAAGCGATCTCGCGGCAACCGGGTGGCTCGACAGGCTAGCCGCCGGCGCCTCCAAGCGCGGAATGGAATTGTCAGCCTGGACGGTCTTCTTTCACAACTCCGCGCTGGGCGCCCGGTATCCCGCGCTGACGGTACAAAATGCCTTTGGCGATCGATACCCGTTTGCCCTGTGCCCAACGCAGCCGCGAGTGCAGGATCATGGCGTGGCGCTCTGCCGGTCGCTCGCGGCTCTCGGATTTTTCAAGAGCGTTGATCTCGAGACCATCGGATACCTGGGCTATTTCCACGGTTATCATCACGAGGTCACGGCGATACCGCTTGGGCCCATGGAAAAATTTCTGCTTTCGCTTTGCTTCTGCCCTGCCTGCCGCGCGGGCGGAGAGGCCGCCGGCATCGAAATGGAGCCTTTGGCCGCGGAGGTTCGCCGCCTGGTATCGTGCCGTATGCGATCCGACGATGCCGCCGGCGGTCACCTGGACAGCGCCGAGCACCTGGTAACATTGCTGGTGATGCAGCCGCCGCTGCAGCGGTTGATCCGGTTCCGCATGGACACGGTTACGGCGTTGGTGAAGCGCCTGTCGCGCGAAAGCGCCACGATGCGGCTGGCAGGTTGTACATCCAGCTTCGTCGGCTCCCCCTCGAACATCTGGATGGAGGGGATTTGTCCAGCCGGCCTGAAGCAGATGGTCGACTGCTTTCATCTGCTCGCCTACGCTCCGGAAGCCGCCGACGTCAACGCGGATCTGGTCTTCTTTCTCTCGATGGTGCAAGATCCCGATCTGTTGAACCTGACACTCAACCTCGGGCTGCCCATCACGACCAACTTTGCTCAGGCCGCCGCCAAAGTTGAATTTGCCCGCCGGCAAGGTGTCCGCCGTTTTTCGTTTTTCAATTACGGTCTGCTCGGGGATGGGCGGCTCAGATGGATTCAGGACCTCGCCAGATTGGTTCGGGAGGCGAGCGAATGATTCCGCTTCGGGTTGGAGTCATCGGATATGGCTATACGGGGAAAATTCACGTGCAGGCTTACCTCGCGCAACCCGCTGTGCGGCTGATGGCTGTAGCGGATTCGCGAAGCACTCAGCTCAACGATCTCCCGCCGGGCGTGCGGGCCTATCCTCGCTGCGAGGACCTGATCGAGAGCGATATCGACGCGGTGAGCATCTGCCTGCCGACGCACCTGCATTGCAAAATCGCGATCGAGGCGCTGGCGCGCGGCAAACACGTGCTGGTTGAAAAGCCCATCGCGGTGAATCTGGAGGAGGCCTACAGCATGCTCGGTGCGGCGAAAGCGGCCGGCCGTACGCTGTACGTGGGGATGACGCACCGCTTCTACCCCGAACTCCGGGAAGCCAAGCAACTGATCGACGATGGAGATATCGGAAGTATCGTGGCTTGCAATGATTGCGCGCTGGAAAGTCTTGGATTTCTGGGGGTGCCGCCGTGGTACCTGGAGAGAAAGTGCGCCGGCGGCGGTGCGGCGCTCACCTCGGGCATTCATCTCGTTGACCGGCTGCGCTGGTTCACGGGCGACGAGGTGAACGCTGTCGCGGGGGTTGCCGGCAACCCATATTTCGGTGCTGATGTGGAAGATACCGGACAGATGTTCCTGCGCTTCCGCGGCGGCGTTTCCGCGCAAATTACGGTAGCGTTCATGCGCCAACCACATACGCTGGTCTGCGATCTCCAGGTGATCGGCACTCGCGGGAGCATCACGGTCCATACCTGGCGCGGATACGAAGTGTGGAACGAATCCGGGCGTCGCGAAAGGGTCATCTACACCGGCGAAGCGCACCGCGACAAGGTGCAGGTCGGCATCGCCGGCGAGATCGGCGAGTTCTGCACGAGCATTGCCGGGGGCCGCCCACCGTGGCCTTCGGCTGAAGAAAGCACGCGCGCATTGGAAGTGATCATGGCCTATTACCGGGCCGCCTCGAGCGGCCACACCGTTGCACTGGGAGAACCCCGTGCCTTTTGATCTGTTACTCAAGGGTGGGCGCGTCGTCGATCCGTCGCAATCTCTAAATGCGGTGGTGGACGTGGGCGTACGGGATGGACACATCAGCAAAATCGCCCCGAACCTCGATGCGGCGGGCTGCCCGGATGTTCGCGACGTTGGCGGCAAATACGTCTGCCCGGGCCTGATCGATCTCCATGGCCACTGGTACCAAGGAAGCCTCTACGGCGTCGATCCGCTTCTCTGCATCGATCACGGGGTCACCACCGCCGTGGATGCCGGCACCACCGGCTACGCAAACTTTCCTGACTTTAAGCGAACGGTGCTGGATGGTGCGCTCGCCGATGTTTTCGCTTTCGTGCATATATCGTTCATGGGCCTCCATGCGCCGTATGCCGAGGAACTGGTGGACCTCCGCTACGCCCGTCCGCTCGAAACCGCCGCGGTAATCGACCGGCACCGGGACCGTGCCATCGGGGTAAAAATACGGATCGGCTCGATGACGGCGAATCACGGACTCGCGGCGTTGGACATAGCGCTTGCCGCCGCGAGGGACGCGAAGGTGCCGCTGATGGTGCATGTCAGCCGCGGCGCCGAAGAACCCGAGATCCTCCGCCGCTTGCGCCCTGGAGATATTCTGACCCACTGTTTCCACGGACGAGGCAACCGCATGATCACCGAAACGGTGATTCCGGAGGCGCGTGCGGCAAGGGATCGCGGAGTCTTCTTCGATGTGGGCCACGGCGCCGGTAGTTTTTCCTGGGACACCGCCCGCAGGGCGTTCGAGCACCACTTCTATCCCGATACTCTCAGTACGGATCTCCACAGGTACTCCGCGCCCGAGCCGCTTTCCGTCACGCTGCCTCAAGTCATGTCGAAGATGCTCTGTATTGGTATGAGCCTGGAAGACGTCATTTCCAAAACGACGGCTGTGCCGGCCCGCGTACTCGGCCGGGAACAGGAGACTGGCAACCTCAGACCCGGGTCGGTAGCGGACATTTTGATTTTCGCTCTCGAGAACGGAGATTTCGCATTCACCGATACTCATCTCAAGGTATGCAGGGGCTCTAGAAGGATCGTTCCTCACCTGGTTGTCAGAAAGGGTCGAGCCCATTTGCCCGGCTCCTTCTCAATCCAGCTCCGCGAACTGTACGAATCCGATCGGGATGTATTCCGCGCGATCGGGTGAGCGAATGGCGCACGAGTGCCTGCGCCACGCGAACGGCGCTACAATCGCACTTTCTTGCTGAGAACATCTCGTCTTACCGCTCTTCTGATTTCGGTTGCCTCACTTGTGCCGGGCGCGCCGCCCGACTTCTACAAGCGCATCGGCCACGTCGTTTGGGTGGTGCACAGCATGGATGGGCCCCTGCGCGGCTGGTCGAGCCTCGGCCTTGCGGATGTGCACGATTTCGGCAAGGTCGCTTTCAAGGGCGAGTGTCGCGGCCGGCCCATAACGGGGCACGCCCACATGGCCTGGGGACATTTGGGAAGCCTGGCCGTGGATATGCTGGAGCCGCAAGGCGGCGACAGTGCCTGCAACGCCTTCTTATCGATGCACGGAGACGGCATTTTCTCAATCGTTTACGAAGTGGCGAGCGAGGATGAAATGGACAGGGAAGTCGGGCGCATGGGCGGAGCAGGCGTGCATGAGCTGCAGCGCATGAGGGTGTACACCGGCCGCGGCCCGGCCGTATTTACGTTTTTCGATACCGAGCCAAGAGGCAAGTACGTGCTCGGCCTGGTCCTCTGGCCGGGCGGGGCGGTGCCGGGCGCAGTGCCGAACTTGGTCTCCCATATCGCGTTCGTCATTCGCGAGGCCAGGCCGGTCTCCGATTATTGGCGGCAGATCGGATTTCCGGCCATGGCGTTGGCGCACGCCAGCCCGCGCGAGGAGTCCCGCTACCACGGTATGCCCCTTTTGTTGCCGTTCGAAGTTGGCTCGCACCAGTACACGCGGCCGACTTTTGAGTGGATCATTCCCCCGCAGGAACCGGCCAACTGCTATGCCGATTTCCTGAAGGCCCACGGCGAAGGCATCCACCACCTGGGGCTGCCGGTGGACGATCTCGACGGCGCCATGGCCAGGTACAAGGACCTGGGTTACGGCGTGGTGCAATCGGGCGCCTGGGGCGATATTGGCAAGAAGGGTTCAGGCCGCTACGGGTACATGGGGACCGATTCGATCGGGGGCGTCACCGTGGAATTGATTCACGCGTATCCCTGACAGTTGCGAAAACTAGTAAAGTCGCGCGCTTTTCAGTGAGAAATGGCGGCGGGCCATTGCACTTAAGGGGTAGAAACGGGATTTCTACCCCGGTCAACATGAAATCGGAAGTCAGGCCGCCAAGGAAACGCGGTATTGCCCGGAAGGTTGTGGCGCACCGGGCTGAAGCTTCGGAAAGTTCGCGATTACAGGATTGTCCGGCCATTTCGGCGCAGCCGGTTCGCGACGCGGACTCGCGTGTCCAGCGGACTTCCGCGATTCGGTACCGCCGTCTATTTGAAGCGGCCCGCGACGGGATACTCATTATTACTTTTAAAACGCGAAAAATCACGGATGCCAATCCATTTATAGCGGAATTATTGGGCTACTCGCATGACGAATTGCTGGGCAAGGAACTGTGGGAAATTGGTCTGCTCAAGGATGAATCCGCGAGCCGCGCAGCATTTGCACAATTGCAGCGGGACTCCTACATTCGCTACGAAAATTTGCCGCTTCAGAACAAGACGGGCGAGCGGCACGATGTGGAATTCGTTAGCAACGTTTATTACGAAGAAGGCCTGCAAGTCATTCAATGCAACATCCGCGACATCACCCAGCGCAAGCAGATGCAAGACGCCTTGCACGACGCCAACCACAAATTGAAAAGTCAAACCGCGGAACTCGAACGGGTAGTCGCGGAGCGCACCAGCCAGCTTCGCGAAACGATCGGTGAGTTGGAAGAGTTCTCTTACAGCATAATGCACGACGTGCGCGCCCCCTTGCGGGCTATGCAAAGTTACGCTCAATATCTCGTGGAGGAATATGCGGGCAAGCTGGATGAACAAGGAGTCAACTATCTTCACCGGATAGTGCGCTCGGCCGCCCGGCTCGATCACCTCACACAGGATGTTTTGAGCTACACCCGAATTCTCCACATGACGTTACCTATGGCCCGGGTGGATCTGGACGGCCTGGTGCGCGACATCGTTGCAACCCTCGGTTACGGGCCGGTCAAGCCGGAGATTCAAATCAAGGGTACGTTGCCGGAGGTCCTGGCGAATGCGGCGCTGCTCGGGCAATGCATCTCCAATCTTCTGAACAATGCCGCAAAATTTGTCCCGCCCGGAACCACACCTCATATAGAGATCTGGGCGGAAGCCATGGATGGCGCTCAGCTTCGCGTGTGCTTCAAAGACAATGGTATCGGCATCGCTCCGGAAAATCACGGTCGAATTTTTCGATTGTTCGAGCGGATTCATCCCGACAGGGAGTACGAGGGAACCGGCATCGGTCTGTCCATCGTACGCAAGGCGGCCGAACGTATGGGTGCGCAGATCGGCTTTGAATCGGCGCTGGGTAAAGGTAGTACCTTCTGGATTCAACTGAGGGAGGGATAAGTAAACGAAACCGATTCTCCAGGTCGAAGACGATGAGAATGATGTGTTCTTCCTGAAACACGCCATGGACAAGGTGGGCTTGACCATTCCCATTCAGGTCGCCAGCGACGGACAGGAGGCCATAGACTATGTGAGAGGCGCGGGCAAATTCGCCGATCGCGAAAAATTCCCGCTGCCATGCCTCGTCCTGCTCGATTTGAAATTGCCGCATGTGATGGGTCTGGACGTCCTCAAATGGATTCGTCAACAGTATGGGCAACCATTGGTAGTAGTCATACTAACTGCGTCCTCAGAACCCTCGGACATTGCGATCGCCTATCGACTGGGTGCGAACGCGTTTCTGATAAAGCCGACCGGATCACGCAGTCTCGAGGACATGGCCGGGGCCGTCCGGGACTTTTGGGTGACACACAATACATTGCCATAAACGGGCACGGCAGGCCTGCCGGCCTTCCCAAGATGACGTTTCCGTGTTTGCGCGCCAGCGAGCCCATTCGGCAGCTTGGTCTTCGTGGTCAATCCCGAACGAGCGGCTATCGTGGCGCCGAAGGTGAAAGTCGAATGAATCCAACGCGGTCTTTGCGCCTCCTGATCGTCGAGGGCTCCGAAGACGACGCGGAGTTGCTGGTCCGTCATTTTAGAGGCGGCGGTTACGAGTTGACGTTTGAGCGCGTCGATACGCGGTTGGCCATGTCTTCAGCACTCGCCAAGGATTGGGATCTTGTCGTTTCCGACTACTCCATGCCTAATTTCTCCGGGAGTGAGGCATTGAACCTGCTACGTTCCAAGGGTTCCGAGGTACCGTTCATTTTCGTTTCAAGCCAGATGGGGGAAGACAATGCCGTGGCCGCGCTGCATCATGGCGCCCAGGACTACGTGATGAAGAGCAACTTCAAGCGCCTGATCCCGGCGGTGGAAAGAGAACTGCGGGAGGTCGAGGAACGGAAAGAACGCAAGAACCTGGAACGGCAAGTCAGCCAGCTTGAAAAATTTGAGTCCATCGGCCGACTCGCCGGCGGCGTTGCCCACGATTTCAATAATGTGATAGGGGTGGTGCTTAGCCTGGCGCAATTGGGTTGCGACGAAGAGCCCTCCGGCAGCCGGCGCGCGGAGCGGTTCCGGAAGATTCGCGATCAGGCCCAGCATGCGGCTGCACTAACCGCCCAGTTACTTGCCTTTGCCCGCAAGCAGATTCTGCAGCCTCGAAACCTAAGTCTGAACGACGTAATCATGGAGGCGCTCAGTCTCTTCCAGACGGCCGTGGGGGAGCGTATCGAATTCAAGACCGTTCTCGCACCCGATCTCTTGGCTACCTGCGCGGACCCGACGCAGGTGCAACAAATTCTGCTCAACCTCTGTTTGAATGCGCGAGATGCCATGGCCAATGGGGGGTGCCTCTCGATCGAGACTCAGAACGCTAAGAGTGGCGAGGAATTCAAGCTCGATCCTTCGCCGTCATGCCCCGGCGGCTATGTCCTGCTCAAAGTATCCGACACCGGCGTAGGAATGGACGCGGCTACCCAGAATCGCATCTTCGAACCCTTTTTCAGCACCAAAGAGGGAGGCCATGGAACGGGGCTCGGATTGGCCACTGTGTATGGCATAGTCAAGCAACACGATGGCTTCATCAGGGTTACCAGTAAGCCGGGACAAGGGACCAGTTTTTATATTTATCTCCCGGCCATCGCGCGGTTTTTCCAGGCGCCTGAGCCCGCCCTGGCGGAGCAGGTTCTTGCGGACACCGGCACCATTCTGGTGGCCGAAGATCATGAGGGAATCCGAGAGCTGGTATACGAAATCCTCTCGCCTTTGGGTTACCGGGTAATTCTGGCAAACAACGGCCAAGAGGCCTTACACTTTTTCCGGCTCAATCAGGATGATATTCAACTGGTCATTCTGGATATCACCATGCCGCTGTTGGGCGGCGTCGAAACTTACTCACAGATTCACGAGATCAGGCCCGATCTGCCAGTAATCTTCACAACTGGCCATACGGAGGAATCCGCCGAACTCGTATCGGCCATTCACGAAGGAGCCGTCTTCCTGCAGAAACCCTACATGCCGGCGGCCCTGATCCGGACTGTTCGGAATACGCTGCGCAAGCAATGCCGCCCATGGTTCAGTTCAGACAGGCCGTTTTCGCGCCGGTGAAATTAGAGACCGGGGATTCGACATGAAAAGACATGAAAAGAGTTGACAGCCGTTCGGGTTTCTGGCAGAATCGCGGTTAGTTGAAGTCATGCAAGCCCGCGTGCGGACGGGCCCCCAGTGTCAGGTGCCGTGCGGTTGGTGCTAACCACCGCTACGGAGACGCGGACGTGCTTCTCGAAGGTGCCTCGAATCAACCAACAAGGAGCAAACAGCGTGAACACCCTCAACGACGACGCCGCCAGAAAGATTGCCGCCATACACCATCTTCCAGGCCTCCGTTTGGCCATGGAAGTTATAGCACGGACGATCGCTGAGCAGGAAGCGATCGTGAAATCGCCAAAAAGACGCGGGCGTCCGCGCAAAAACGACCGTAACACGCTGTACCAAGTCCTGGCGGACGAGTCAGTGTCTGCATGATCCGTAAGCGGTGACTCGGGGTGGGCACCGGCCCGACGTTATGGCTATAACCCCGGCTTACTCCGCCCAGCTTCGAAAGTAGGATCCCGCCTCACCCTGGCAGATCCTGGGCCGGGTTCGCAAAGGAACCAGATTTATCCGTTTCTCTCGAGCAGGACACGCGCGACGTGACGAAGTTGTTCGACTTGTAGCGCGGGAACGGCGGAAACGAACGGGGGGACCGGGCCGGTCTGCGCCACTCCGGCGGCTTCCACGCTGGCGTGCAATACGGGCGCAGCGCCCCACGCATCGCGCAAATCTTCCAGTGGAAGAAACGCACGCCGGATCTCCTCTGCGACCCCGTAATCCTTTCGTACGCAGGCGTTGAGTAAGTCCAGACTCAGACGCGGAGCCAGGACGCCGGCGCCAGTGGTGAACCCGTTCAGTTTGAAGTCGCGCAAGTGCACGATGGCGGGCCGCTCCCCGATGCCGCTGATGACGCGTTCTGCGGGAACGCGGAGCAACAAACTTGCAAGATAGGCATCGTCTTTTGGATCCTCGCGTACGACGGCATACTTGACGGACGCGCAGACTTTGCCATCCACGAGGCGGCCAATGGCGTCCAGGCCCTCGTCGCGATCTGGCCCAAAGTCGGTTTCGTGCTTGATGTACACCGAAAGCGGAATACCGCAGGCTTGTGCGATTTCGCTCAGCCCGATTTCGAGTCCCGCGGCATCGCGCGGATCGCCGCAGGGCAAAGCGAGCACGGACGGGAATCGATGCTTACGAACCAGCGGGGCTTGATCCATGGCGCGGCCGTAGGATGGTCCAACGGCTGGAACGATCGAGAACTCGCGGGTAAAACTACCCGCCCATTCGATGAGCTCGTGGTACTCGGACAGGGTAACGTGGTAGAGGAACGCGTTGCCGCCATAAACCACGTTGGCGATTCCGTGTTTTTGCAGGTGCCGGAGAATTTTTTCGTTCTGGACGAAATCGAGCGAGCGGCGGGAATCGCGCTTGCGCGCCAGAGGCGGTACCGGGTACACCCCGGGGGGCGCTCCGGAACCGGACGAAGATTCTTTACCACGGATTTCCATGCCGGCAGATTACCCAACGTCAGGTCATAATATAATACCTTGAGGGATCGATCCGCCGACGCGAGACTAATGACACTGTAGCAACTATGCGACCACTCTTCACCACGCTGGCCGTATTGGCTCTGAGTCTCGGCGTCGCGGAGGCACAAACTCCTGCGCAGTTGGAGCTCTTCGAGAAGAACGCGCGTCCCCTTTTCGTGGAAAAGTGCCAAGGGTGTCACAACGCAACACTGAAGAGCGGCGGCATCGATTTCAGCTCTCCCGGTTCCATTAAAGAAGCCGCTTCCATGGGGCTCTTTGGCAGTCCCGCTGAACCCGAAAAGAGCGTCATCATTCAGGCTCTCAGCTATGAAAGCAAGATCAAGATGCCCCCGCAAGGCAAACTGGCCGCCGAAACCATCGCCGCCGTTCGCGAATGGGTGGCCGCGGGCGCTCCTACGCCGGCCGCCGCGCCAGCCGCCCGGAATTCTCTGGAAGGAACCGGCGTCCGCCCCGTCGCCTTGCGTGGCGTTATCACCGACTTCGATAAGAACTTCTGGTCCTTCAAGCCCATTTCGCGGGCCGGACCCCCCACTCCTGAACAAAAGGATTGGGCCGTCAATCCCATAGATCAGTTCATTCTCGCCAACCTCGAAAAGAAGGGACTCAAACCGGCCCCGCCAGCCGATAAAACCACTTTACTCCGCCGCGCCACCTTCGATCTGACCGGGCTCCCACCTACGGAAAGGGAGCTGGAGGATTTCCTGGCCGATAAGTCCCCGCAGGCTTTTGAGAAGGTGGTCGACCGCCTGCTGGCATCGCCCCGTTATGGAGAGCGATGGGGGCGGCACTGGCTCGACGTAATGCGTTACGCCGACTCTACCGGCAGCGACGAAGACCACCGCTACCCACACGCCTGGCGCTATCGTGATTACGTCGTCGAGGCCTTCAATAACGACATGCCTTACAACCGGTTCGTGCGCGAGCAACTGGCCGGCGACATTCTTGCGGCTGACCCGAACGCCGGGGTGGGCTATCGCGGCATCATCGCCACAGGCTTCCTGGCGCTTGGCAAGAAGGCCCTCGCTCAAAAGGATCTCCCACTGAAGAGATATGACGTGGTCGACGATCAAATCGACGTGACGGCGAAGGCCTTCCTGGGTCTCACCATTACTTGTGCTCGCTGCCACGATCATAAGTTCGATCCCATCGCCACCAGGGATTACTACCAGTTGGCCGCTATCTTCGCCTCCACCCTCAGCTATGCCGGTGGAGCGACGGGGGATCCCATTCAAACCCCGCTGGCCCCGCCCGGCGAGTTCGAGGCTTTCCAGAAGCAGTGGAAGGAATTCAACGCGCTCGAAAAAAAGGTCGCTGACCTTATCGACTTCGATAAAGACGCCGAGCAGTATCGCGACAGGGAAGCCTCGAAGATCGCGGACTCGATGCTGGCGGCTTACCGCGTTTACGCCAATGGGGAAGACCTGGCCGTGGTGGCCGCCGACACGAAGCTCGACGCAAATCTCATCCGCTGGGTGGGCTACCTCAAAGACACCACGCGTCCGGAACTGGCGAAGTGGCGCGGCGCCACGGACCAGGACCGCAAAGCTATCGCCGCCGAGTACCAGGAGGCGTTTCGCCGGAGCGCCTACCAATACGATCAGGATCTGAGCTGGTGGAAGGAGGCGCGAAGCAGTTTCCCCGACGCGGGTAAGGTGGCCGGCCCCCGTCCCCGGTTGAGCGCCAATAACGATCTCTTCTTCGTCGCCGTCTGGCAGGATGGCGGCCCTCTGCATCGTTCCAGGGAGGAACAACTGGCTTCGCTCCCGCCCGATAAAGCGAAAGAGGTCGAAGCACTGCTGGCACAAGCTGTCGAGATGGAGAAGACCCTCCCCACCAGGGAGGTGCCCATGGCGTGCGCCGTGAAGGAGGGCGACACCATGGATCAAAAGATCTTTGTCCGCGGCGATTACCACAATCCGGGCGACCCGGTGGAACGTACCATGCCGGAGATCCTCCGCCTCAGTGCGCCCGCCCCCGCCGTCAAAACCAAAAGCGGCCGGTTGGAACTGGCCGACTGGATCACCGATCCGCGCAACCCGCTGCCCGCCCGTGTGATGGCCAACCGCATCTGGCAGGGACATTTCGGCGACGGAATTGTGCGCACCCCGGATAACTACGGCCGGCTGGGCGAACGGCCGAGCAATCCCGAACTGCTGGATTACCTGGCGAAGACCTTTATGGATGGCGGCTGGTCTATTAAGAAGATGCATCGCCTGATCATGTTGTCGAGGACTTACCAGATGAGCGCGGCATACGATGAGGAGACCAAGGCGAAGGATCCGGAGAACCGAATGATCTCGCGCTTCCCGCGGCAGCGCCTCAGTATCGAAGAAATCCGCGACGCCTATCTCGCCATGGGCGGCGATCTGGACCTGACCATGGGCGGCACGCTCGACCCGGGCGTCGGCACCGACGGCGAAACCAGCGCCGGCCGCATCAGCATGAATCCCGAAAAGACCAACCGCCGCAGTATCTACCTGCCGCTGCGTCGATCTAATCTGCCTACCCTGTACACCTTGTTTGACTTCGGCGACGCCACCACTCCCGAAGGGCATCGAAGCCCCACCACGGTGGCTACCCAGGCGCTCTTCGTGATGAACAGCCCACTGGTGATTCGGGAAGCGAAGAATCTGACAGATTCGGTTTTGAAGCAGGACCGGCAGGATAAGCGCAGGGTGGAGGAAATTTACCTGCGGGTTCTAAACCGGCGTCCGGACGCCAATGAGATCGATCAAGGCCTCACTTATCTGACCAGCTTCCGCAAGAAGTGGAAGCAGATCGACCAGGAGCAGGCGTGGACCAGTCTTACTCACGTACTGATGGCTTCCAACGAGTTCATCTTTGTCTATTAAAATCTGTGTCTATTAAAGAGGGTCTTAGAAATGGATATCCGTTCGTTCCTCACCCCGCCGCCGAAAAGGTCGCAGCTTTCGCGGCGCGGCATGCTGCGCGCTGCCGGGTGTGGCTTTGGCTATATGGGCCTGCAGTCGCTTCTGGCGGATGTGGCCATGGCCGCGCCTTCTGCGGACCCACTGGCGCCCAAGTCGCCGATGTTCCCTGCCCGCGCCAAGCGCGTCATCTTCCTGTTCATGCACGGCGGACCGTCGTCCATCGACACCTTCGACCCCAAGCCCTACCTCGATGCCAACGATGGCAAGCCCCTGCCGATCAAGCAGCCGCTCACCTTCGCCGCCAAGACCGGCGGCTTGATGAAATCGCCATGGAAATTCAAGAACTGCGGCCAGAGCGGCTTGCCCATCAGTGACCTGTTCCCCAACATACGGGAATGCGCCGACGACCTCTGCGTGGTGCGGTCCATGATTGGTGAAGGCGTGGACCACGGCGCCGCGCTGCTCCAGACCTTTACCGGAACCTTCACCTTCACCCGGCCCAGCGTCGGGTCCTGGGTGCTTTACGGACTCGGCTCTCAGAACCGCAACCTCCCCGGCTATATCACCATCAAGCCGGCGCTCGCGCACGGCGGCGCCAAAAACTGGGCGTCCGGTTTCCTGCCGGGCTCGGTGCAAGGTACGGCCATCGGCAACGCCGGCATGCAGGTGAGCGAAATCCAAAAGGAGCCCATCGAGTATCTGGTCAACCAGGGCCTCAACCGCGAACAGCAGCGGTATGAGCTCGACATGATCCAGGCGATCAATCGCAAGCACCAGGAGCTTTGGAAACAGGACGACGAACTGGAAACCCGCATACAATCTTTCGAGATGGGTTTCCGCATGCAGGCCGAAGCCTCCCGCGTGTTCGACATCTCGGGCGAATCGGCCGCCACCAGGAAGCTTTATGGCCTGGACGAGCCGAGGACGGCCGATTTCGGCTGGCAGTGCCTGCTGGCGCGCCGTCTGGCCGAGGCCGACGTGCGCTTCATCCAGTGCACCCACAGCTACAAATGGGATCAACATTCCGATCTCTTCGAGAAGCACAACGAAAATGCAGCCGAGGTGGATAAGCCCATTGCCGGCCTGCTGAAGGACCTCAAAGCCCGAGATCTCTTGAAAGATACGCTGGTCATCTGGTCCGGCGAGTTCGGGCGCACGCCTGTATCCGAAGGGGGCAACGGCCGCGACCACAACCCTTACGGCTACTCGCTTTTCATGGCCGGCGGCGGCGTGAAGCCCGGTTTCGCTTATGGCGAGACCGACGATTTCGGCTATCACGCGGCGGTAAACCGGATGCACATTCACGACTTCCACGCGACTGTCCTGGCGCTGCTGGGCCTGGATCACTTGAAGCTGACGTATCGTTATTCCGGCCGCGATTTCCGCCTTACCGATACCGCCGGCAATGTCCACGACGCGATCTTCGCGTGAGGTTCCCGGCTTGAACATCGACGCGCATCACCACCTCTGGAAGTACAGCGCCGCCGAGTACGGCTGGATCACGCCGGAAATGCGCGCCATTCGCCGCGATTTCCTGCCGCGGGATCTCGAGCCGCTGATGCACCATTTCGATATCGGCGGCACGGTGGCGGTGCAGGCGCGCCAAACGCTGGAGGAAACCGCCTGGCTGCTCGGTCTCGCCGAAAAGCACCCGCTCATCCGCGGCGTGGTGGGATGGGTTCCGCTTACCGACGGGACGGGTGTGAAGCGGAGCCTGGAGAAATTTGCCGGTAATCCCAAACTGCGCGGCGTCCGCCATGTGGTGCAAGACGAGCCCGACCCGCGCTACATTTTGCGCCCGGATTTCAACGAAGGCGTGAGCGCCCTGCGCGAATTTGGGCTCCGCTACGATATCCTGATTTTCGAACGGCATTTGCCGGCCGCCATCGATTTCGTCGACCGGCATCCCGGCCAGACGTTCATCCTGGACCATGTGGCCAAGCCGCGAATTAAGGACGGGATCCTGTCGCCCTGGGACCGCCATATGCGGGAAATGGCAAAGCGGCAAAATGTCTATTGCAAGCTTTCGGGCATGGTGACCGAAGCCGATCCCCAATACTGGACACCGGAATTGCTGCAACCATACATCGACGTGGTTCTCGCATCTTTTGGACCCCGCCGCATCATGTACGGCTCGGATTGGCCGGTGATGCTGCTGGCCGGCAACGATTACGCGCGCTGGTATCGCACCGTAACGGTTGCCATCGAGAAACTGTCGAAAACGGAACAGGCCCGGATCATGGGCGGCACCGCGGCGGAAGCGTACGGTGTCTGACATGCGGAGAATCTTTTTGCCTGTGTTTATTTTCCTGGCGCTCAGGGCTCGCGCCGCTGAACCCGTCGTGGATTGGGACAAGGCGAAGGCAGAAACTCTGCTCTACTACCAATCGCTTGTCCGAATCAACAGCAGCAATCCACCGGGCAACGAGACCTCGGTGGTCAACTACCTGAAGGACATCCTGGATCACGAAGGAATCAGCTACCAGGTCTTCGCGCTGGAACCATCCCGCGCCAACCTGGTCGCGCGATTGAAAGGAAACGGGCGCAAGAAACCCATACTGATCCTGGGGCACACCGATACGGTTGGCGTGCAGCCCGAGACGTGGCCCGTCGATCCATTCGGCGCCCTTCGCAAGGACGGCTATATATGGGGCCGCGGGACCACCGACAACAAGGATTGCGTTGCGGCGGGTCTAATGTTGATGCTGCAGCTAAAGCGTCTCCATGTGCCGCTCGACCGGGATGTGATTTATGTCGCCGAGGCCAGCGAGGAGAGCTCAGGCGGCCCGCTTAGTGTCGGCATCGATTACCTGATCAAGGAACATTGGCCCGACATCGAAGCGGAATATGCGCTGGCCGAGGGAGGCTTCGCGCACTCCGAAAGCGGACGCGTTCGCTTCGTAGAGATTGCCGCCACTGAGAAAGTGCCGCGCCGCGCGAAACTGATCGCTACGGGCACGTCCGGCCACGGCTCCAGGCCCAGGCGCGACAATGCCATTGTGCATCTCTCGACGGCCGTCAGCAAGATCGGCACATGGGAGCCGCCGATGCGTCTCAACGATGTCACGCGTACTTTTTTCGAACGCCTTTCCACGATCAGCCCGCCCGAGGAAGCGGCGCGTTATAACGGACTGGTCGATCCGGAAAAGACCGCAGCCATTCAGAATTATTTCGCCGAGCACGATCTCGGAAAGTACTCGATATTGCGCACGTCTATCTCGCCAACGATTCTTCGCGGTGGCTTCCGCGAGAACGTTATTCCCTCGCAGGCGGAAGCCATGCTCGATATCCGTGCTCTGCCGGATGAAGACATGACGGCGTTCTACGCCGCGATGGAGCGCGTCATTGGCGATCCGGCGGTGAAGATCGTCCCCAGCACCCCTGGCCGCCCATCAGCGCCGCCGAGCCGTCTGGATACGGAAATGTTTCGAGCGCTGGAAGCCGCGCAACGCCGGCTCTACCCGGACGCGATCACCATTCCGGGCATGGTTACGGGCGCCACCGATCTCGCTCAGTTGCGGGCCAAAGGCGTGCAGGCCTACGGGATTGGGCCGCGTTTCGACGAAGCCGAGTTCGCCGAGCACGGTTGGCACAGCGACGTAGAACGCCTGAGCGAGGACTCGCTTTATGGGCTGGTGCAATTCGTATGGTACGCCGTCCTGGATATCGCCGCGAGTAAGAATTAGAGTCAGATAAAACGGCTTCGGATTAGTGGCAACATGATTTCGCCGGCAGTGGAGGCACGTCCATCGCCGGGTTACGATCGAAAAATCCGTCGGGACGTAAGTGAAACCCGATCATCGCCGCGGGCATTACTGGCCACTCCTCGGGACGCGGCACATGGTTATGGGCGAAGACATACCACAGCGTGATCTCGGTGTCTTCGATCTTTCGGTTCGCCTTTGTCCAGTGAGGCAGGCCGTCTCCTGTCGGATGCTGATTGGGATAGTCGCCGGCTGCGAAGCGCTCGCGTGGGTTGTAGGGCGTCACCCAAACGTGATTCGCGGTAAACCCGGCGCGGCGCATTACCGCGGCGTCCGGCTGCACCAGCGGTGGGCAGTTTTCGCCCGGCACCAGCCGATAACCCACCGGCCGCCCGAACCGATTCTTCCGGCCCGGATTCACCACGCGCCAAAAACGCGCGGTCGCTGCGTTTACCTGCCGCTGCGCCTGTTGTTCGGTCGAAAACAGCGTCTCGCGGGCGACGAACGCGTTACCGTGCGGATTGCTCGCGCCGGTGGGCACGCCGGTGGTATTCACTTCGTAGACAGAATTGTTCGGACCATCCACCTCAGTCACCAGCCGGGCCGCAAAAACGTGCTGATGAAATGGCGCATTTAACCGGGGGGCGACTTCCACGCCATACTCGGATTTCTCTCCCGGCGCCAATGTAGTCGTATTCATGATTCCGGTCAGCTTAATCTCGCATTGAATGGATCCATCCTGGTAGAAATACCAATAGAATCCATATTCATAGTTACCGACCGTGGCAATAAAAGAAGCCGACAGCCGCCGTGACCTCCTCACCTCCGATTGGCCGGTGCGCCAATCCGTATGCTTCCATAGAATACCGAAGTCTTCCTCATGCAAGCAGACAGCGTTTTTGAGCGATGTGACCTTGCCGTGGCTGTCTACCAGAGGAAAATCAAAATAATGGATCACTCCCAGACAGTCGCAGCCCAGCGCCAGCGAGTTAGCGAGCATGCCCAGGCCGTACTCGCCTATGTCGAAGGCGTTCTTGCGGTAATACTGTTCGCCCGGATCGCCGTACGGAACCACCATTTCACAAATGGATGCGCGGTAGAGGATAGGGCGTTCCACACCGTTGTCCTCGTAGCTGATAGTGTGCAGGACCAGACCCTCGCGCGAAGTAAATCCTACCCGAAACTTCCATTTCTGCCACTGCACCTGATTGCCTTCCACTGCGAAGCTGGGGCCCTCCGGCTGCACGATGTCCAGTGGCTTCAGGCCATTCCGCATATTGGGAATATACTCGCGGGCCCAATTACCGCTTTCCGGCGGCAGCGGCACAACTCCGTATTCCTCGATGCGGATCACCTCCATTTTGTAGAGATCGACGACCACCACCATGCTGTCGAGCGGCCGCGCGTAGCCGTTGTCTTTAGGCTCCGATCGCACGAAGCATAACGCGCGCATTCTCCGCAGATTCCGCTCTTCCGGCAACTCGGTTCCATAAAAGCCGGCGGACCACGGTTCCACCATTACCAGATCGCTGTCCGTCACACCGCGCTGCTGCAGAGCGGCCTGAAAAAGCGGCGAGCGCCGGACAGCTTGTTCGCACTCACTAAACTCGTCGAGCATGATGGAGGGCTGCACGCCGTCCGGCAGCTCTGCGACCGACTCAACGGACTTGCCTGCCAGATCCACCACAGCCTCGTACGCCGAGCGCTTGCTGCGGTCGAGGAGCACAACCAACGCCTTCCGTTCAAAGCAACTCCCCGGCTGATGGTTTTCAACCAGGCTCTTGGCGGGCTCCAGCAAGCCGATGGAAGCAATCCGAACATGATCGGGGAGGCGCGCTTCCCGCTCCAGTATTCGTACAACCTCCTCCAATTCAGTGGCCAATAAAGGATCGAGCGGGTGCCGGGATATTGGTGAAGCCCCCGCCGAAGGAGCTATATTGTGTTCCGGAATTCCAACAACAGTTTCAGTTGCCATGGCGGCGCCTCATCGCTTTCTGTAGAATCATCCGATGCTAGTATAACTGGATGGAACCCGACAATTCCTCGGCAAGGGTGACGCCATCGATTTCCCCGGCAGCGTCAGAATCTTCGCAATCGTCCTATGGGCTGAAGGCCGGCGCCCTGTCGCCTAGCGAGACATTGGCCCAGTCTGTAGCTCTGATCGCGCCGACAGGGGCTCCCGTCATGACCGTACCGCTGGTATTCGCGCTGGCGGGCGAAGGCTGTGCGCTTGCTTTTCTCATATCTTCCATCACCATTCTGCTGGTGGCCCTCAATGTAAACCAGTTCGCCAGAATCTCGGCCTCGCCGGGTTCTCTGTATACCTACGTTGCCGATCACATGCATCGCCGATTCGGGGTAATTGCCGGCTGGGCCTTATTGATTGCGTACGTCGGCACGGCCGCGGCGGTCAGCGCCGGCGTCACGAATTATGTCAACGTCATCTTACGGGACCGCTTCGGCTGGCAGGTCTTTCCGGTGCTATCCATCGCGGTCGTCATGGTGTCGGCGTGCTATTTGGCTTATCGCGACGTAGAAATCTCCGCGCGCCTTATGCTTTGGCTCGAAGTAGCCTCCGTTGCCCTGATTTCTCTCGTCGCCATAACCATTGTCGTGAAGCACGGCTGGCATCTCGATCTTCAGCAGTTCAGGTTGAAAGGTGTCACTCCGGAAAAGCTTCGCCTCGGACTGGTGCTCGCGATATTCAGCTTCGTCGGATTCGAGAGCGCTACCGCCCTCGGGTCCGAAGCCAGAGACCCGTTGATCAGCATTCCACGAGCGGTGAAATGGAGTGCGATCCTGGCCGGTCTGTTCTTCCTGTTGTGCGCCTACTCGGAAGTACTTGGTTTTCGCGGCGAGGCAGAAACCCTGGACAAGAGTCTGGCGCCTTTCCACGTGCTCGCGCAGAAGGCCGGGCTCCCGCCATTGGTGGGAACGCTCACCGATTTCGGCGCAGTCCTGAGCTTCTTCTCGTGCTTTCTCGCTTGCATCACCGCGGGCGCCCGTGTGCTCTTTCTCATGGGACGCCATGGGGCGTTACACTCCATTCTGGGCGAAGCGCATGAGGAGAATCAAACCCCGCATCGTGCCGTGCTGCTGAGTTCCATCGCCGCCTTTCTGCCTGCCGGGATCATGAGTCTGCGAGGGATGACCCTGTTCGATATCTATGGCCTCGCCGGTACTCTCGCGACGTTCGGATTTCTTACCGTTTATATTCTGGTTTCGGTGGCTGCGCCGCGTTACTTGCGCTCCAAGGGGCGCTTGACGCCGTCGGCCATCACGATTTCCATTTTGGCTGTTGTGGCGATGGGAGCAGCGCTTCTCGGCAGCCTTTATCCGGTTCCCGCCGCGCCGTACGCGATCTTGCCGTACCTCTATGTGGGGCTGCTCTTAAGCGGCTTCGTGTGGTCGATGCTTCGGACCGCCCGGTCGCGCGCGGCCGAGATCAACGCGGATCTGAATGGCCTGCCGAATGAGGCTGAATGATGCCGGCCCTTCGTAGCCGGGAAGACGGCCGACTTCGATCTGAGTAGCTCCGTTCGACTTTGTCCTCCGCGGAACCCATTGATCGCTGTCCGATCTGAATAATGTACGGGAGCAGCGCGAGTCACACCATAACGTGCGGACTATCACACTAAATGATAAGACTAAGACTTATCATAATTGACAAATACTGCAACACGGCGTACTTTCGAAAGTGATTGAATCCAAATCGGCTAAATGGCAACGCCAAATTCGCAGGCGTTTTATGAGAATTGGCTTTCATGCGGACGCGTCCAACAGCGCCTAGGAGAGCTTTGGAAAATGCTTGGACCAAGCGTATTGAAGCATGATTAAACGTTCCGACGTTGTTATCATCGCCAACGCCATCAAGTTTCGCAGTCGCAACCTATCAGGCGTTCTTCATACCATGCTTTCTCAAGCGTGAAATCCCTTCTTCATACGGGATTGCCCACAACACAGACGTAAAGGGCGGCGTTATACCGCCAAGGAGGTTATCTATGTTGCGATTTACTCGGGTCTGGGTATCGCTCTGGCTGTTATTCTCCGCGCCAACATGGTTGGTGGCTCAGATCAAATCGGCTTCTATCGGAGGTCTTGTTACAGACTCCTCGGGGGCGCCCGTTCCCGGGGCGAAAGTAACCGTGGTAGAACAAACGACACGGTCTTCGCAATCTATAACTACTAACAACTCGGGCGGGTTTGATGTACCGTATCTAGCCGCGGGCCGGTATTCCGTTAACGTGCAGAAGGAGGGCTTCAACTCCTTTCGCGCGGAAGACGTTATTCTCGCCGAGGTCCAGGCATACCATTTGGAAGTGGTGCTGCAGGTCGGCCAGGTCAGTACAACGGTGCAGGTAACCGCGGAGTCGTTACAATTGCAGACTCAATCCACAACAGTCCAAAGTTCCGTGGGTGAGAATGTAATCGATTTAGTCCCGAACGTTACTCAGAATCCGTTGTACTATGCCACGCTGCAAGCGGGCGTGGTGGGGCGTATGGAGAACGGCGAGAGCCAGAGCACCCAGTCCTTCGGCATTGGCTTCGACGGCCGGCGCTTCTTTTCCGCGTTCAACATCAACGGGAGCACGGCGTTCACCAATGACATTCAGCTAGACGGGTTGAGCGTGACGGGTTCGGCATGGAATGAGGCGACGGTACTCCCCAACACGGACAGTTTGCAGGAAGTCCGGGTGGCGACCAATAACTATAGCGCGGAATACGGCCGCGGCCAGGGGGTGGTGGAGATGGCTACCAAGAGCGGCTCCAACGGCTTTCACGGAGGCGTTTATTACCGGAACCGCAATGAGGCGATGAACGCCAACTCGTTCATGAACAATGCCGACGCTATCGCCCGGCAACCTTTCCGTGTGAACGATTTCGGCGGCAGCGTGGGCGGTCCGATCGTTCGCAACAAGCTATTCTTCTTCACCAGCTTTGAGCGGCTGCTCCATAACGACACACCGGAGTGGCTGCTAACCGTTCCTACCGCCGCGGAACGCGTGGGCAACTTCAGCCAGGTTCTTACGCCCAATTTTAACGGGCAACCCACGCCCGTGGTCCTCTACAACCCGGCCAGCGTGACTCAGGTCGGACCAAATGTGTTTCAGCGCATGCCCTACCCAAACGCGATCATCACGAACGTAAGTCCCTACGCGCTCAAAATCATGAACATTTATCCGCTGCCTAACCGGACGCCCACCGACCCTTACGGGGATAATAATTTCTTCACCGCCGAGAATCGGACATTCCAGCGATCCAGCAACAATAATCGGCTGGACTATCACCACGGCAAGAATTCCTTTTATGCCAGCGGCGGCGTGGAAGACGGCACTATAAACACGCCCAGCCCTTACGGCGCAAAAAGCCCCTTCTATTTATCGCCGACGTCGAATGTGTCTTACGGCGGAACAGAGCCCGAATATGTGTCCGACGACAACCCGTACGTGCAGCTTGGAGACACTATCATTCTGAGTCCCACAACGATTTTAGACGTGCGTTACGGACTCACCCGGGTACATACCAATTTTCTGTCGAACACGGCGCAAAATCTCACAGCGAACGATTACTTATCGTATGGGATACCCACGAGCGTGCAAAATATCATGCCGCAGTTCGGATCCGCTCCAGATATCTCAGATACGGGTAATTTTTCGAATGCGAGTAATGCCTGGTACAACAACAAGCACGAGCGCCAGACGAACCATCAAGTCACCGGCAGCTTGACTAAGAGTTTGGGTAAGTGGACATTTAAGAGCGGCGCGGAAGTCCGCGTGGATTTATCCAACTTCACGGATTATCAGAATGCCGCAACGGCATACGACACTGCTACCGGCAACTATACCCAAGAGTATATTAATGCCAGCGGCGGCAGCACGGCCCAGGATGTTAATATCAACCAACAGGGCTACCCGGGGGCCAGCATTCTCGCGGGCGGTGGAGGCTGGTTGGTGAGCCAGACGTTTTCGCCCCGGCCCGCCCTCGCGGAGAAGTACTTCGCGGTGTACACCCAAAACGACTGGCATGCCACGCCGCGACTAACCATCAATCTCGGTCTGCGCTGGGAGGTACAACCAGGCCCGACGGACCGCTTCAACCGCGCCTCGGATATCGACCTCACAGAGACCAGCGCCTTTGGGACCGCAGGCACGATTGTGTTCCCCGGCCACAACGGACTTTCGCGCAATCTTTGGGACACCGTGTGGAACGACTTTGGACCGCGGCTCGGAGCCGCCTACAGATTAGGGAACAACTGGGTGTTGCGCGGCGGCTATGGCGTGAGTTACGTGCCGAACAATACCGGATGGTACGACGGCCCCTACACATACGCTATGGGAGCTTTCGCGCCCGGAACTGAAGTGCTTCCGTTCGGAAACAATCCAAATGGTACTCTGGTCGGGAACTTCTGGGATCCGGCGGCGAGCCCCATCATTCCTTCCGTGGGGCCTAACTCCGCCGCCCCGCAACTGTATGGGTCGGGCTTTCCGTTTTTCAATCGTAACAGCGAGCGTCCTCCCCGCGTGCAACAGTGGAATATTTTCGTGGAAAGACAGTTGTCCCATAACTGGTTCGCGTCGGTAGGATATGTGGCCTCGCACGGCGACCATCTACAGTCCGCGCGGTTCCCTTTACAAGATGACCAGAACGTCCCCGCGGCGGTCCTTAACTCCTGGCAGCAAACCTACGTGGCGTCGAATGGCCTGAACAATCCGGGCGGAGATCTGGTGCAGAATCCCCTGCAACCGGCGGCCAGCGCGCTACTACCGTTCCAGGGGGTGCTCGGTAATCGGAGCATTCCCCAGGATCTGGTTTACTTTCCATATCTCGCTTTGTATCCGGACTCGATTCAAGCTGACAACGGAATCTCAACTTACAACTCTTTACAGATACGCTTGCGGCACGCATTTTCGAGCGGACTATTTTTGGACGCAAGCTATGTGTGGTCCAAATCGATTGATACGACCTACACAGAGTTGCAGGACGAACAAGGCTTTTCCGACACCACAGGCGGCGGCGCGGGCGCCAACAATCTGGACATTCTGAATCTCAATAACGACAGGAAGTTGTCTTACTCGGACGTGCCGAACCGGGTGGTGGCGATGTTGACATATGACCTGCCATTTGGCAAGGGCGGCGCACTGGCGGTCTCGAATTCTGTCGGCCGGGCTATTCTGGGAGGATGGCAGGTCGGCACGGTCGTCACGTTGCAGTCCGGATTTCCCTTGGCGCCTGTCGACGCCAACGCCGGCGCCCTCAACGGCCGTCCCAATCTGGTTCCGACTGAACCGCTGGTCCTGCCGGCTAAGCTGCAGGGCTGGTATAACGGCACGACAACGATTACACTTCCGGATGGACGCGAGTACACTCCCTGTGCCCAGTGCTACCTGAAGTACAATCCCGACGCTTTCGCCGGCGAGGTAGTGACCACACCGAATGGCAGTTCGGTCACCAACATTTACTGGATGGGAAACGCCGCGATAGATTATGGGACGCTCCGCGGGCCCGGGCGCAACAACGTGGACCTCACTTTGTCGCGCAACTTCCGCTTGAAAGAAAATATGTTCCTGTCAATTAGGGCAAATGTCACGAACGCCTTCAACCACACGCAGTTTCTTAGCAACTCCTACAACCTCGACCTGGGAGGTACGGTAGCGGCCGCGGTGCCGGCGATGGGTATCATAGCCGGCGAAGGGGGCAGTAACTCATATGGCACACATGGTTTGGCAACCTACGATCCCCGCCAGGTCATACTGGAGGGCCGCATTCAGTTCTGAAGGAGCCGGGCACCGCCGGACGTTCGCCGGTGCGGATCGCGTCATACCCATGATCTGTATAAGGCCGCAATGAAGTGGCCGCTGGTTTGTCTGGTCGCATTTGCGTCGGTCATCTGGGCGGCCGACTCCTGGTCCTTGAGCACCGATGACACGGCGGCCGTTGTCGCTGTGGAGCAGGGTCGCCCCGTGCTGAAACGTCTAGGCCTGCCTGGAGGCCGCGCGAACTGGTTGCCGTTGGGTGCTCCGGAGATTCTACCTTCCTCGGTCGGGCGGCAAGGCCGTTCCACACCAACAAAGTGGAGGTTCCAGGGCGGCTCTCTCGATAGTCCGGGCGGGAACCTCACGCTGCGGTTTACCAATGCCGATCCGCCGCTCGATTTGCAGTCGATCTGGCGGGCGCGGCCAGGGCGCGGGCCCGTGGAACATTGGCTAACCATCGCAAATAAGTCGGCTGGTCCAGTAACGCTCGGTCATCAGGAGAGCCTGGTCCTGAGCGGCTTGGCAGTGCCGCCTGGTGAGGCGGATGTGTGGTGGATCAATCGCGGAGGAGGTAACGCCGGCAAGGAAGGCGGCACGTTTACCCAAAGGCTCGACCCCGCCTTTGACCAGGTTCTAACCACCGATCCCACCGACGGTGCAAGTCCGGTCCCTTGGTTCGCCATTCAGGTCGGCACGGTCCAGGGCCTATATGCCGGATGGGAGTTTTCCGGAGTCGGCCGCATCCACATTCGCGCCCACGAAGTGCGCGTAGGTAATCTTCCCGAATTCAAAACTGATTTGCCGGCCGGCGAAACCTTCCTTACACCACTGGCGTTTGTCGGCTGTTATAGCGGAGACATTGACGATGGCAGCTACTCACTCCATCGCTTCGTGCTCGAAAAGCTACTTCCGCCACTGCCTAAGGAACAACCCTATCCAACCCTGGCTTACAACCTCTACTTAGATGGCGGAGGGGAGAAAGCACAGGAGGCCGACGTGCTCCGTAGCGCCGCCATCTGCAAGGATCTGGGCTTCGAAACATTCGTTGCGGATGCTATGTGGTTCCCGCAAGCTGGCGACTGGCGCTGGGATCCGGCGCGCTTTCCCAACTCCATTGACCCCATCGAGCAGTTCGTTCACCAACATGGCATGAAACTTGGCTTATGGGTAGCGTGGACACAAGGCGGCATCTCAGACGACCCCGCTAGTCTGGATATTCGCAGGCACCCCGATTGGTTCGTGCGCGCCTTTAAGCCAGACCAGAAAATGGACTATCTCCATTGGGATTTCCTGATGGACCTGGGCTGCGATGCCGCCCGGGATTGGGCCGAGCGTGTGACTCAGAAACTCGTCTCCGAGTTCAAGCTGGATTACTTCAAACACGATTCCAGCCCAATCGTGACGAAGTGTGAACAGACCAACCACCGCCACCGGTACGGCGTAGACGTGAGTTACTGGTCCACGCTTGGCTACTACCAGGTACAGGAGAAGCTCATCCAGAGATTCCCCAGTCTGGCCTTGGAAGGATGTTCGGGCGGAGGGCACATCAAGGACTTCGGGTACATCCGCCGCGTACACTATATCGTTACCACGGACACTCTCTCCGCTCTGCCGGATCGCCAGAGCTTGTACGACTCAACATTCGCCCTGCCACCCGCGGTTTTACAGGCGTACACCTATGAAAATTATTACAACCATGATGCCGACCGCCCGCTGCCCTATCTGTGGCGCTCGGCGATGATGGGTGCCTGGCAAATCGACCCGACCAAATCCGTAAATTGGACGCCTGAGGAGCGCGCCGAAGTGAAGAAGGCGACCGCGATTTACAAGTCGTGGATTCGGCCGATGCTGCGCGATGTGAAGGTCCATCACATCCTGCCGCGACCGGATGGCTATCACTGGGATGGAATGTTCTACTGGAGTCCGGGCCTCAAACATGGAACGTTGTATATCTTTCGCCCCAACAACGACCAGGTCGAGCAACGTGTGCGTCTCAAGGGACTGGAACCGGCCGCACTTTATCGCGTGCGATCGCAAGATGGGTCCGTTGCCGAAGAATCACGCACCGGAACCGCACTCATGCAAGACGGGTTGAGAATCAGACTGCCGGGCAAATACACGAGCGATCTGGTCTGTCTGGAAGAAGGACGCTAACTTGTTCATCGACCTACGATATAGCTCTAGAACGTAATAGCGATCGGAACCGCCAGAGCCTCGCCGTTTAAGTCCGCGCTTATTGTCGCAAGCGCGTTCGACCCTTGAACATAAGTCGTAACCACGAACGACGCTGTCGTGGCTCCAGCCGGAACTACCACTGTGGGTGGGACTGACGCGGCGGATGTGTTCGAACTCGACAGGGCCAGCGTCGTCCCTCCGGACGGCGCCGCACCGAACAAGGTCACCTTGCCGGTGAGACTGGTTCCTCCGTTTACCGTGGCGGCCGATACACTCATCGCCGAGAGCAGCGGAACGAGGGTCTTGCTGGTGCCGTTCACGAGCAGCACGGGTGAGGGGGCGGTAACTGTGCCGTAAGTCGACGACAACACGACGGGCGTGCTCTCCGCGACCTTGCCGATGGTGACCGGGACCGGCACCGCCACCGAACCGGCGGGAACGGTGACTGTAGCGGGGGCGCTCATCGCTCCCGAATTTGAACTGACCACCGACACCTTCGCTCCTCCTGAGGGTGCCAGCGAGGTCAGGATAGCCTGCGCATTCACGGTTGCGCCGGCGTTCACTTCGCGTTGGTCCAGATAGATGCCAACCAGCGCCATAGGAGAACTGACCACGGCACCGGAATTTGGCTCGACTGCTAAGGTCTGCTCGGCTACGGCCTGCATGTTGCTTCCCAACACCTGCGAAATGGTGGCCATCTCCGAATCGTTCCACCGTGAATCCGGGGCCCCGGTCAGGTACCAGGACGATCCGTTATCGGCCAGGATCGCTCCGTATGTCTTCAGAGCATTAAGAATCACTTGCACCGGAGCGGGAAAGGATGTGACATCAAAGCTCGCCTGCAGGCGGAAGCGCTCGCCCATAGGCGGGTATTGGGTTCCGGTGAGGCTCGAGGCCTCGTGACGAGCCGGCCATTTGAAGCTATCGAGCGTCTGAGGCGCGGTCATGCGGATAGCATGGTTGATGTGCCCCGACATGACCTCGTCGTACTTGACCAGTCCGGGCAGTACGGGCAGCCCGGCCGCATCCGAGGAAGTCCAGCCGGTGGGGCGCAGAATGTTGGAATTCAGGTCAAAGATCGCTCCATTGTTGGCTGACCAGGTAACCCCGTCTCCATTCAGCGAGGCCTCCCATAACTCGTAGATTTTGCAATTACCTTCATCGAGGACCAGGACGTGATGGTCCGACCCCTGCTCGATTTGAGCATTGGCGGGAATCGGGTAGGGTCCCGGGTCTCCCTGACTGTTGGATGCAAAATCGACGGTCACCAGGGGCTGGCTTGCTGGGACGATATTGTAGGGAATCCCACCGCCCGTTGAAGAGAAGTCCGCATGCAGTGGAGCGCTGCTGCCAATAGTATTGATATAGGCGGCGGAGTTTGGATCAAGCGGCAAATTGTTGATGGGCGTATTCCAGACATTGTTGGCCATGAACACCGGGCAACCTCCCAAAGTCGGCCCCGCCGGAGTGGTCGCGGAAGCGGAGGCGGAGGGAACCGAAACGTTTCCAGTGGCGTTGAAGGCCGTGACGGTATAGGTATAAGTCGTGGAAGCCGTAAGACCTGTATCCGAATAACTCTCCCCGGCGGTTGTCCCAACCTGCATGCTGCTCCTGTAGACCTGGTAGCCGACTGCGCCGCTACTGCCGGTCCACGAGAGACTGACGGTCGTCGCTGATCTGGGTGTGGCGGTCAAATTTGTAGGCGCCGGCGGAGCGTCCCCGCCGATCGTCACAGTCGCATTCGCGGAGGCCGACCCGGCGGTATTTGTGGCGGTGAGCGTATAGGTTGTAGTACTGGCGGGAGTTACCGATACCGACTTGACGCCGGTCACGGTTCCGACGCCGTTATTGATTGACAACGTCGGCGCGGGACTGCCGGTAACCGACCAGGACAGCGTGGATGACTGGCCAGGCGCGATGGATGCCGGCGCGGCCGTGAACGAAACGATGGCCGGCGCCTGACTCACTGCCAGGGTAGTGGCAGATGCTGGAGCCGACTGGGCGGACAGGTTTCCCGCGCCATCATAGGCCGCAACTGTGTAGACATAGGTCGTGGCTGGCGCAAGCCCGGTGTCGGAATACGAAGTCTGAGAGGTCGTGCCAACCTGAGCGCTATTCCGGTAGACGCGGTAACCGGCAACGCCGACATTGTCAGTCGACGCAGTCCAGGATAGATTGATCTGGGACGATGCAACAGCCGTAGCGGTCAGGTTAGCGGGAACTGTCGGAGGCGTCGTGTCCGGGGTCACCGTAATCATTGCCGTTGCGGTGGCGGTGCCGGCCCCGTTGGTGGCCGTCAGCACGTAAGTCGTGGTGGTCATCGGGGAAACCAATACCGAGGTTCCGGTCACAGTACCTACCCCGGGGCTGATTGAAATTGTCGGCGCCGGATTGCGCGTGACCGACCAGGACAGCAAGGCCGACTGCCGCGCAATGATTGTGCTGGGCGTTGCAGTGAAACTCGCAATCACCGGCGCGTGCGGGCCCGAACCGCTGTACTGGGTAACACTATAGGCGCCGCTGCCACCCTCGAAGTATAGGGTGTCGTCTCCAGCCGCCACCATGAACGGCGATCCGGTGATGGCTGCGCCGTTGAGGGTCACCGTGTAACTGTAGTCTGGCTGCAGGCCGGCAATCAAATACTGAGCGGTGCCGGCATGCGTGCTCGCGAAACTTGCGGCCGTCAGCAGCGCGCCCTGCCGGGCGAAGACCGCCACCTTCGGATAACTGCCGTCCTCGATGTCCACGACCGTGCAATTTCCGCCTGTACCTGTGCAGGCCGGCTGTGAAATAGCCGGCATCGAGTCGGCGGAGTTCGTGGATGGCTTATGTACCACGGCCATCTCAAAAGAAGTCGCGCTGTTATTGCAAGTTGACCCCGTCGTCGACGGGCATATGTAATTCCTATTCGTGGCGCCCGTCAGGCCATTTGCAATCATGGCGATCGTATTTGGGGCCGCCACTGGCAAGAAAGACGATGCCAGGAAATTCCCTACGGTTGTGTTCTTGCTGATCACGGTTCTCGTTGAGGCCGTTGCGCTGATGGACTGCCTGCCAGAGGTGGGTGAGTTCCAATACATCATCCAATCTTGAACCTGAGTGCCGGACGACAGGGCTACGTCATCGTAGGATACGATATAATCCTGCGTGCCCGCCTTCTTGAAGTGCACAAGCGATCGCTGCACCCGGGTGGCATTCGCCAACGATGTGTAGGAGGGCGTAACGTCCGCCATCATGTACATGTATCGGCTGGAAGAATCCCCGCCAGGGTCCGTCGACGCCCATCGCGGAATGGTCGCATAGGCCGACCCGACGCCTCCGGCCGTGATCGTGCCCGCTGACGTGTTCCAGTTGTCCGCGCCGCCTAGCTCGATTAGCATGTCCGTGCTGACGTTGCCGGTGCAATCGGAGTGCGCCGCGCCGTTGGGTGCCGTGCCGGCCCCCGTTGCGTCCCCAGCCAACAAATAGTCCTTACGGTAGATGTGGTAGCTGCCCCAAAGGCCGCAACCAGAATGGTCGTAATTGTCTTCGTTGAAAGACACCTGAACGTTGAGTTGTGTAGCCGTAGCGGTCCAGTCGCTCTTGCTGATTGCCCCGCCATACACCGTATTGGGATAACAGCCGGATGTCCCGGAAGCCCCCGTCTGGGAAGTATCTCCGGAGGCTGGGATGGTCCCAAATGCTGCCGTGCAGTTTGCGTAGTCCGTATCCCGGAATAGGAACTGCGTCGGCAGCGAGGTGTTATTAGTCTGGGCATAGGTCGGATCAACGAATAAATAAGGAACAAATGCTTCCTGAAAGGACTCGCCACCGAAACTACTACTTGTGTACAGTCCGATGTTATTCATCCAATAGTCGGCAGAGGCTGCATACGTCGATCCGTTATAGGCCCACAACGGCACCGCCAACACTTCCGACCAATCCACCGCGTCGTTATCCGGAGGGTAGACATCACCCCACTGATCCATGTAGCCATACGCCGATGGCCATCCGGGTAGCGCCTGGTACATAACGAACGGCAGAAAGTTCTGCAAGTACTGGCCGCCAGTGATGTCCGGTCCGCCCGACTGCTTCACCGCTGCGGCAAGGAGCGAAGGGAGCGTTCCAACGTTAAACGATGTATATCGAGATCCCTGATTCCGTGGAGTCCACGCAGACGTGGCATAAGCCCAGTACCACTTGTAATAGTAGGAATATGCCTGCGTCAATAACATCTGCGCACGCACATCGTCATCGGCCAAAGCAAGCCCGATGATGACATAACCAACCATCTTGGAAAGGCTCAGGTTGTCTCCATGGGGCCACATGTCCCATAGCCCTGGACCAGACGAAGTAGGATTGAGCGCCACGTAATCGGCCGTATAATGCGGCTCTTGTCCGGGCGCTATGTTGGGCGCAAACTCCATATACCGCGAAACAAAAACCAAGCCGCAGTAGTTGGCCGAATCAGCCCACGCTGACCAATTGGAGTTCGTACAAGAGCTGGTCAGTGGATTTGCGGAATTTTCTACAACACCCACGCCATTGTTTAGGTAGGCCGAATCGTTAAGGATTTTGTCTTTAAAGTTCTGGATCTCTTTGCTCGATAACTGACTGCGGATCATGGAGTACATCTGGAAGATTGCGTTCATTCCAGATACGAAATTGACGACATTACTATTGCCGCATTGGTCTGCGGCGCAATAGAAATTGCTGGTCGGAAAGACCGCCTGCTCAATATGATCGATTCCCCACTTCGCTACCGCAAGATCGGTACTGTTGCCGTTGGAGAACCAGACGAAGCCAGTGTCGGCATAATCCATCATATAGCAGCAGTATGGGTAGTCCGAGGTCTGATCTACATTGGTGGTCTGGTAATTGTTAGAAGCCCAATAGGATGTGGAGCGGTTAACCAGGGCGGCGTAGGGAGGGTTATTCGTATTCGATTTGCCGGTTGGGCCGGTGTTGGCCAATGAGGTTGTGATCGCTCCGGTTGGCCCATCCAGCCACACGCGCGGATGCGCGGTCAGGGTATAGGACGTAAGCAGTACAGCAGTTCCCCCGCTAGTATACTTGCCGGTGCAGTTCGAGGTTGTGCCAACGGCAGAGCCACCGTAGTACATATAGGTCAACTGAAATGAGGACCCGGCCGCGCCGGCCGTGATCCAGAATCCGTTAGCGCATGCTTGGCCGCCGACGTTGTAAATCCACAGAGCCGTGCCATTCGGCGGAGCTGTTCCGCTTATCGTGACGACAATGGGCGTGGCAGTCGTCGCGCCTGTGATCGTATAGGTGGTTTGCGCTCCCGGGGCAGGCAAGTAGACGGTGGTGGCCCCGAGCGGCGCAACTGACAGCGATAGCAGGGAGCACAGGCACAGGAACAGGATGGCGCGAATCAAGGGCTGCCCGGCTAACAATGACAGGTGCGGCTTAGATCTCGGAGAAAGACGAGAGATGATGATCTGCCTCACTCGGAGTGTCGCGAGGAGTGCCCGCCCGTCGGGGCTGCCGGCGGCCGGGGAGGACGCCAAGTGGTTGAATTTCGGATCCATGATCATAGATGCGAGAGTTAATTTACACGACCCGGCCGTGGGGCCGGCAAACGGCTACTTGGTTCGGTCTTCCCATTTAGTCGATTTGGTGGAAAATGAAGGCCACTTTTCTCAAGATCGTTGCGGCGTTTCTTAAAAGAGCTAAAGATACTCAACCTCTGTAACTCCGTATTAAGCACGTGCATTTGTGCGGCAAAACACGGTTCATATGTTATTCCCGTCCTACGGTTTGTACGCCCGTCCAGTCACAATTCCGCCCCGGGGCATCGCGGAGCGTTCAGAGCCGTTGACCGGAGCGTTGCGTTGACCTTTGCTGGTCCGAGTGCGCCCGATATACCGGGCGGCTGAGATCCGTTGCGCCTAAGCTAGGGGAGACTCGCCCCCTCGGTCATGAACACACGAAGCTAGCTAGATCGACCCACCAACACAGTTGTCTGATGTGAAGGTCTCCAATGCTCGTTTGCAGTAATGAGACAGAACCTGGAGCAAGCGCTTCGCCAACTCTGCCTCTCATTGAAAAATAAGCGCCTTGTCCATCTTTGTGTCGGTTCAGATTGACCCTTCTACACAGTAAGCGCGATGCGTAGCGTAATAAATACAACCATTGCTTCACGAACGCCCTTGTAACGCGGGTGTCACGGCCAATGCTTCGAGGTCCCCGAAGGAATGGAAACCCCTGGAAGGCGATAAACGCCTTTGAATCAGCAGAGCTCCGAAAGGTCTTCACCGCGGGCAGGGTTGCACGGTTGGTTGGGTGTATAGCGGCCGTGTCAGCGCCGGTGCAATAATCCTCAAAGTACCGGTTGAAAATTCCCCAGCTCCTCGGACAGGTGGTGTAACCCGGACGCTCACGATCTGATAACTGATCTGGGGCGGGCGTATTGGGAAGGACGCCTCGACCGGCGGCTGCGAATCTATCTCGGCCTAAGGTGCTCTTCATCGACCAGATGGGATATCTGCCGCTCGATGAGCTCGGCGCCGCGATCTTCTTCCAACTGGTCCGCGCGCGCTACGAAAGGGGCAGCATCATCCTGACTTCCAACAAGAGCTACGGCGAATGGGGTTCGATCTTCGGCGACCCGATCATGGCAACGGCGATCCTCGATCGCCTGTTGCATCACTCCACCACCGTGAACATCCGCGGCGAGAGTTACCGGCTCAAGGAATGTCGCAAAGCCGGCCAGATCAGACTGCCGGAACCACAGCAGGACGACACTCGGGCTGGTGCCCCGAGCAGTCGCGGCAAGCGGACTCTTTGAGTTTTCTAAGGCATGGGCAAATCTATCAATCCGATGTGGTGTTCTTTTAACGCCCAAGGCGAAGCCGTTGCGGGCTCCGCCCGGGGCCCATCGTCTTGATGATTTTGTAGTCGGCTCTTCCTTGGCGGGTTGCACTCCTGCATTGCCCGGCTCCGCTTCACCGGCTGATTTCTATTTACCGTTCACCAGCCAAAACTGTAAGCCACCAATTTTCGACCGGAATAATGGGGAGTTTTCAATCGGTATTGACAGCCGGGCGTAAATCTGCAAACGTTCGTCGATCGTGAGCTCCGCGGCCGCCGGGCTCTCTCGCGAAGCGCCAGGACCTGTCTGGCTCCCCACCGCTGTCCACGCCAGTTTGCTCAGCCAGATAGAGATCTCTTTCTCGCTTGTGCGAACAAAAGTCATCACACCCAAACGGCTCATGTCAAGCTGATTCTGTTTCCTTTGTTCCCAAAGATTCTCCGCAACCGGCGTGCCCGTCAAAGATCATGCGAGACTCGCCGGGCATTTATGAAAAGCAGCCCCGCAAAGGCCCGGAATGGTCTATAGCGTGCTGACGTCAATCATAATCGAGAACTGGCGGACTGAACCGGGCTAGCGGCCCGGACCTCCGGAAACCAGGCCGGGCTTCAGAGACGGTTGTCAGTCGCTTCCGTAGGGAGCCATCCGCGGACGACTCTGCCAGCGCACTCACGGCGGGCTTTTCAATTTAGAGACAAAAGATACTACGAAGATGCGGCCGCGAATCCGAGAAAATCAAACTGTGATATACGAAATTCGTTGCGAGCTGGATGACTTTGAGGGCCTTTACCACTTGGCGAACCTGTACACCGCTGTATGTGAATTGGACAAGGAGCAGCGGGCCGTGGCATTCCTTCGATGTACCGAGAGGACCCGCGCGACAGATCCAAGCACTGTCCTGATGAAGGTCCGCCACCTGGTTAGTGGCGCCTCCCTGACGCTGGCTTTTGAAATGTCTGATCGGAGCGACGTGTTCAACATGGAAGCGTTAGACGCCTGTGATGTCTATTTCAAGCGCAGCTATCATGCATCGGACCTCCTGCCGCTAACCGCCCGGCTGCGTGAGAAAATTCTGCCGGGTGGTTTAACTTTACCTGCCGAACTTCATCAAGCGCCCGGCGCCTTCTGCCCTTGTTGATTGCGCGGTACTGCTCTCGCGCTATCGCTTCGCCACCGTCTGTGTTCCATGACCTCAGCCTTCACAAGAGAATACTCTCCAGCTTTGTGCGCAGTCCTCTACTCTCGGAATTTGAACATCAACCCGACTGCGACATCGATCGAGTTATACTCTTTCAAACCCGTGTTTGGGAGCCCACGGATATCCAGCCTGATCTCGCCGAGGAGGTCAATGGCAGGCGGGTCCAACTCGTTCGAGCGCTCAAGGCTGAGTTTGGGCCGTTGTTCCGTGGAGGACTGGTACCCGATGCGTACGCATGCAAACATTATCCGGATGCGGTCACGGTTGAGCCCTGGCGTCGCGATCAGTTCATCGCTCGGAGCAAGCGAGCCTTGATCGGCATCTACACAAGGGGGCTCCATCACTCGTTGGCGTTCAAACTCCCAGAGTACCTTGCGAGTTCCAAATGTATAGTGAGTGAGCCCTTGCGCAATCAATTGGCAAAGCCTCTGACCCCGGGGCTGAACTACCTGGAGTTTTGGTCGGTCGAGGAATGCCTGGAACAGTGCGTCCGTCTGCTGTCTGAGAAGAACTTGGTTGAGCGGATGCGGCGGGCGAATTGGGAATATTATCGGGCGCATGTCTACCCTAGCAGCAACCTCGCGAACTGCCTGGAACGAGCTTTTTCAAAGCCGGCACTGTCGAGAGCTTTGGGGGTGAATTCGCCGCCAGCTCCAGAGGCCAGATTTAAGCATGTTGTCGATCCCAAACGCCGTCAATCCGATTCTGTCTCCTTTCTTCCCAAACCTTCTCCCTACCCAGCGGGCCGTAGAAGCTGGATCCTGAATACTTCGCGTCCGCCAACAGGCCCGCTGGGCAACATACCAGCGGCAGGCTGCCAACGACTCGGAATGGTCTGTGGCGTGCTCCGAAGGTAACCACCAGGAAGCGGCGGCTCTTGAAAAGTATTTGCGGCTGATACAGCCCCATGTTGTCATTGGTGAGGAGTTGATCGACGTCACATCCGGCCCGAACGCGGGATTTCGGCGAATGAGGGTCATTTCATCGACGGCGTTCATAAGGGCAGCGCAGCACGCGGGCTGGGTGGCGCCTCTGTTAAGCCCCGTCATGAAGGGCCGAAAGTGATTTTGTGAAAGGTGGGGAAAATGCCAAAAAAACGGCAAGCGCGACGATACGGTTCGACCCTGTTCCTGGCTGTTCTGGGCCTGCTGGTGCATTCAGCAGGTAATGCTCAGCCGGTCATTGGCGGCTGTGCCATCTTCCCCGCGGATAATGCGTGGAACCGCCCGATCGATACATTGCCCGTGCATCCGCGCAGTTCGGAATACATTAGCGCCGCCGGACGTGGCAGACCGCTGCACCTGGATGACTCCCTGCCGTTCAACGTAGTCGGACCGGATCAACCGGCGCGGCCGCTCGTTAACGTGGGAGCGCCGGCTGAGTCAGACCTGGAGTCGTTTCCCGTGTCAGCCCACCCGGCCATGGAGAAAAATGAGGACGGCCACCTGCTGATTCTGCAGACCGGCTCCTGCAGGCTCTTCGAGATTTACCAGGCGAAGCGTCAGGGGAACTGGTGGACCGCCTCAAGCACAGCCATCTTCGACTTGAGGTCGAATCACTTGCGCCCCGACGGCTGGACCTCCGCCGACGCGGCGGGCCTGCCTATTTTGCCTGGCCTGTTGCGCTATGAAGAAGTGAAGAGCGGGCAGATCCGGCACGCCCTGCGGATGACGGTACCCCGGTCGCAGCGGGCCTATGTCTGGCCGGCACGCCATTTTGCCGCTTCCGACTCGAACCCTTCTCTTCCGCCCATGGGGCTCCGGTTGCGACTCAGGCAGGACTTCGACACCAAGGGTTTCTCCGCGCAAGCCAAGGTTATTCTCGTGGCCCTCAAAAAGTACGGAGCGTTCGTCGCCGACAATGGCAGCTCGTTTTTTTTTACGGCGGCGCCGGATGGCTGGCCGCGCGACTTGGTCAATGAGCTCAAACGAGTGAAAAGCGATGCGTTTGAAGCGGTGGACACTTCGGGGATGGAAACCGCCCGGGACTCCGGCCAGGCCGGCCCCCTGCTCGCTCTGCCGAAGTGAACGCATTCGCTTCACCGTCTGGGCGGCGCCTGCCCGAAGACCCTGATGTTAGAAATTGCATAGCGTGTTGCCACTTGCCGAATGTGGGAGTTCCCCAAACCCGTCGAGGGGAGAACCTGTTTCCCAGGGGATAGTATGTCGACCCAGAATGAACCTCACCGAGGCGCGCCCAACCTCAGCCTTGGTAAGACCGCGGTTCGAGTTACACAGGCTTGCCGATTCCAACGCGCAGAAACCCGGCGCAGGACAGCGCTCCGGCTCCAGATGCTCAACGCATCTCGCCTAAGTGCCGGCAGGCGCGATCCTTTTCTCGCCCGCCGTATCTTTCGAGATGACGAATAACCATTGTCCCGGAAAAACTACTCCGCCCTGCGCAAGTGCTTGCCGTAAGGGCCTCCTAACTAATCCCTGAGCGGCGTCCGCAAACTTGAGTTCGTAACCGACGACCGCGCCGCGCGTCTCGGATATTCGCATGATTCCGCCTGTCGAAGGTCATCTTGCCGGGTATGATGTCCAGCGCCAGCTTCTCTCGAAAACATTGCGGGGAAGCCGAACAATATTCCGGGCTTGCCGAAGAGTGTTCAGCTTGATCGCGGAATCGTGTTCAGCTTCGCCGCATTCCCCAGGCGGCTTGGCACGATGGAATGTTCCCGGCCCGTCATACGCCGCGGAAACGGACCATTGCCCATATCACCGCCAGCGCGGCCATGCTAATCAATATGCTGGTGCGCAGCCAGACGGGCCAGCGAGGTGTGAGCTCTAGCTTGTCCGAGCGTTCTCCCTGTTCTGCCACAAAACCCGCTACCAGCCCAATGAGCATGAAGGGCGCGGCCGTAAATGCGCGGGAGAGGAACCAGGAGGTAGTTACAAAGGCGACTAGCGCGAGTTCGAGCGCACGCGATTCGCGCAGGACCGGCAGCTCGGGAGCAGCGCCGGAAGCGGCCACACGGATCCGGTTGACCTGGATAAAGGAGAGCACCCAAAGCGCGACAAACAGGATCAGGCCCAGCAGTCCAAGTTCGGCAGCCACCAGCAGAACCGAGTTATGCGCCGTGATCCCAATCTGTTCGCTGAACTGTCCGTAGGTCACCCCCATGAAGTAAGTCTGTTTGAGCAGCCCAAGGCCGTCTGACCAGATGTCCAGACGGTCCATGCCGCCTTCGACGGAAACCTCCCGGCCCCCGGTGAAGTTGACCGCCAGCAGCCCACCCACTACCAGCATGGCGACCAGCACGGACCCCCACAGCTTGAGTTTCTTTCGAAGAGAGGAAGCAATGGCGGCGGCGATGGCGACCAAAGCGCCGCGAGAGTGCGTCTGAAACACGCCGTAGAAGAGGATGCAGAGAGGCACAACCACGCGGATGAGATTTAGCAATTTGCTATCCGACCAGAACAGAGTCGACAGCATCGCGCAAATCAGAAGTATCTGCGCGAAATCGTTGGGATCGTCCAACAGACCCTGACCTTTCAGGCGGTAGATGACGTGAGCATTCTCCATGTCGCCAACGGAGTACCGAAGGACAAACTTGTTGTCGGGTACGTCAGGGTTTACCTGGTATTGATAGATGCCTACCGCGGTCAGCGCGGTCATCAGAAGCACCAGTCCCGTGACCAGCCGCCGCCGCGAGATAGCCCGGGCACAGTTGATACGAAGCAGAAACAGCAGGACAATAAAGGGAAATTGTTCAGTGAAGGCTTTGAGGGCTCCGCCAAACCAGAGATGAGTAAGGGGCGAGCAAACCAGCCACAAGAATAGAACAGCCGCGACTGTCATTTGAGGCGTATGACGGAAGGCGCCCTCCGTGCGGACCTTGGGAACGGTAGCGAGCAGGGCGATCAGGACAATGTACATTTGGACATTCGTGGCGGCGAGGCCGGGGAACCATGACACTGGTGACGCCAGCATATAGGCCAGATAAGCGAATGTAAACAAAAGTCCCATGGGTTAAGGGATAGCCAAGAACCATTGTCGCCGAGAGGCTTGGGCCAGACAACTAAGCTACTCCGCCTCCATGATGTCGTGCCCGCTCTCGATCAGCTCGATCAACTGCATGGTCTCCGACATCAAGAACGCACACCTCCTTCCGGCGAACGCCTCGGAGCGGAACGTCTCCAGATGCCGATAGTTCTGCTGTGCAAGAGTATGCAAGGCGAGGTCGAGGTGGTCGGTCAGGAAGCCCAGATGATAGAAGCTGATCCCACGTTTCAACATGACCGCGATCGCCGGCCGCTCGCCGGCGGCTTCGACGAGCTCGATATAGGATCCCGGCTTGAGCTCCACAAAACAAACACGTACTGCCTGGGTGCTGATCAGGATCGGCTTCGAGATGCGCGGAAAAAAGGGGCGGAATGCCGCGAGTGTTTCTTCGATATTCTTAACGGCGCATCCGGTATGGTGGAATTGCAGTAATCCGGCGGGGGGATCAGCGGGCATAGGGCACCCAGGCGGCGACTGAATGTAGCAGGCGGCCCACGGCGGGCATCGAGTTCGCAAACAAGATGAGGGACAACGCGGCGAACGACTGCGTGACGATAATGGCGGCTCCCTTAATGACGCGATTGGCCATGTAGTCCTGATAAGCTTTGCGGCTCAACTTCTTCCTCAGGAACTGCGTATAATAGTGAACCGTCACCACCCCGACGCCATGTACCGCTCCGTACAAGGCAAAGTTCCAGCCGACGCCGTGCCACACGCCGATTACCAGGAAGACGCAGAAAATGCTGACGGCGACGGCGCGCTGGATATCTCTTCCACCCTGCTTGGTAGCGATGTACTTCGAGAGCGGTGAAAACAACAAATCTCTCAGAAAAGTGCCTAGGGTCATATGCCAGCGCTTCCAGAAGTCCTGCAGGTTGCGCGCGCTGAACGGCGCATCGAAGTTCTCCTGAATTTCGATGCCGCAGCACGCCGCGGTGGCGACCACCATATCGCAGTAACCGGAAAAGTTCAGGTAAAGGTAAATGTAGTACGCAACTATGGCGACGATCACATCCACAGGCGGGTGCGGGTGCCCATCGCCCAGCAGACCCGCATAAGTCAGTTGATTGAACAGATTTCCCAGCAGCAAATACTTCGTGGCGCCTTTGAGGAAGCGCGGCAGGATCACGGAAATCGGCGGAGCCGCCGGCTTGCTCAAGGAGCGCCGGAACAGACTGTAGGCGCTGATCGGACCTACCGAGAGTGTCAGCGGCATGAAAGTGAAGCCCAGGTACTCCGCCAGCGACGGGCAAGGTACCACCTGATTGCGGACCTCCATCGCCAGCAGCCCAAGCCGGAAGGCCACATAGGACAGGCCGAGATAGAGTACGTTAAACCGTTTCCCGCTATAGAATTCGCCCCAGTGGCCGGGCGCATACTTGGCGATGGCCAGCACCGCCAGCGGGAAAAGGACTGGCACCATTCCCCAAGGGCCTGTACCCCAGATCCGCACTAGAATCCAGTGGATGACGAAAAGCAGGATGTAGGAGGCGATGAGCGGAACAGCAGCCGCTAGAAAGTGCCGCAAGTCGTGCATTCGCACGTCCATGTCCGCGGCCAGAATGCACAACGGCGGCAACAATAGCAGCCCTGCCACCGCAAGCCCCGCCGCTCGACGTCCGGGATCGAGGAAGCGCAGACACAGCAAGGCGAGCACGGGAAACACGCCAAAGGTGATCAGCAGCGGAAGAAAGCGAATCAGATCATACATCGGTTAGAAAGCCTGGTAAACCAGATCCACTATTAGCGACCCGGCGGGCAGCAATAGTATAAGGGTGCAACCTGCGATGCTCAGCGCAACGGCAAAGGCCCGCAGGACCCGACGGCTATTGGGGTACATGGGTCCTTTCCAGGAGCAATCTCAACCCGGGGACAATGGCTTTACTGAAATACTTGCGGCCGTTGCGATTCAGGTGCTGATCCACGTAAAAATGTTGCACTCCGTCGGCTTTCATGTCCTTAAAGAGCACGGCCGCGGGAATTCCCAATACCGCCACTTGCATTCCCAACGCCTTCGACCAGTCCATGCGCTCGGCGACGAACTGATGGCCCCGATCCGAATCGATCGGGATGTTCAGCACCACAATTTGAGCGCCGTACTGTCGAGCTAACGCCCCGATCTTGGCGAGCATATTCAACTGATAGTCGCCTAAAGGATGATTTCCAAACCGGAACCAACCTCGGTCGGCGGTGCCATCGTTGAGCATCTCGTCTCCGCGCAGCAATGGCGGCCAGCGGTCGTCTTGTATAGGAGGGGCTCCGTAATAGCCCAGCAGCGTACCCGGCGATTTGCGCAGTCGGTCCAATAGTCCCGCCTCGTCTTCTCCGACCAGATTGGGCCGTAGGAGACTGAGCAATTGCCTCGGCGCACCTAGTATCTCGGCGGCATAGACCTGCGACGAGTGAAGCAGCCCCAGCCCCGAATAAAAACCCGGATCGTCGCCTAACCGCAACACGCGATAAAGGCCGATGTGCGGCTTATTCGACCACGTGACAGCGTCGGGCAGGTTGAGGAACAGGTACTTCACCTTCCGGCGGGGCAGAAAGTCACGCAGAATCACGTATTGCGCGTCGAGACCCTGCCAGTTCGGACCGCACACGATGGTCGTGGGGCGCTTACCCGTACTTGCCTCCAATTGCCGTTCAATCAGATCGGGATCGATGGCGGCCCGGATGATGGACGCGCCGAAGAACAACAAATCAACAGGCCCCCGGCGCTCGTAGATTTCCCGCCCCATCGCGGCCATTGGACCGGTCTCTTCATTCATGGCGTAGACGGCGCGCCGTGGCGGCACGCCGATCGCAAACAGTATGACGGGCAGCAGCAAACAAGCCGACAACACCGCAACGTAGACGATCAGGTCGCGGTCTTTGACGAATGCAGGGCGCATTAAAAACCAACGGCCGGAGCTACTTGGGGAGCTTCCTGAGAATCAGATCCGCGAATTCGCCCAGGTTTCTAGTGGCTTCTACCTCACCCATGCCGAAACGGACGCCAAAGTTCTTCTCCACGGCAAGCGTCAGGGAGATGTGCAGAAGTGAATCCCACTCGGGCACATCTTTGGCCGACAACTCCGGCGTGACTATGACGGGATCTAGAAACACGTCGTCGCAGACCGACTGTAGTCTTTCAAGCACTGACGACCTGTTCATAGGACCTCCTCATAACCTGAATGGCCGTCTGTTCCGAGTGGCACCCAGCCGTGCCCAATTCGAATATCAGTTGGTCGCCAACCTGGCCCGCCGCAGCAAAGCCCATCCGCGGATAGAGATCGCGGACCATGCTGTTTTTGGATGTGGGGTCATATCTGCCTCGGATGACGTTGCAGTCCAGGTCGCGAGCCAGGCGCACGATTTCTTTGACTACCTCGTCTTCTACCTGCCTTTTCAGCACGCGGCAGCTCATCAACCATGTATCGATTTCCATTACCGTGCCCTCGATCCGGCAGATCACGACGGAGATCAGACCGTGATCTCCAAACCGATCCGCCAGCCGGACCGTGAAGGCGATATGGGACGGATCCTGGATCACGGCCCGAACCTCCGACTCCGTGCGGCGGCGGGTGGTCACATTAAACTGGTTGCTTTTGTTGATTAACTGCGCGATGCGCGGTACGTCCACGCCCTGAAATTCGGTGATGACCGCCCTCATTTCGAGGGAGCCCAGATAGGCCGCCATGTCCGTACACGCGGTTAGTGTCTCTTTCCGTTGCGCCTCCTGCTGGTACTGCTGCCCGCGGTGTACGTCTTCGGGGGTTATATTCAGCGGTTCAAAAAACCGGCAGTCCTGCAGCAGCGTGATGAAGTCCGAGGGGTCGGCGGTCAGCAGAACCGTTTCCACCTCAGGCACAAATTGCCGCACAATGTCCACCTCTGCCGGGTTGTCGTCTACGAATACGAAACTATCCAGCCCCAGGTTAAGCTCATTCGCGATCTGGCGGAGGTTTTCAGACTTCGGCTCCCAGTTGGCCTTAAACGATACGAAATCGCTCATTCGCAGCGCCATCTCCGGGTGTTTCTCAAAGGGCTCGACGGCCTTTGCCCGGTCGTTCTTGCTGCACACTGCTAGTAGGATACCGCGTTTGGTGAGCGACTTCAGGTATTGCTGGAACGCCTTGAAGGCCTCCCCGCGAGGAGAAGTATCGCCAATCTCGATGCCTTCCAGGCCGTCGTCTCCGATTACGCCGCCCCACAGAGTGTTGTCCAGGTCGAGGACCACGAGCTTCTTGATATTCCGCCGCAGTCCCGACACGATATGATTGATTTCCTTGGCTACATCCACCAGGAAGTCGGCCGCGTAGGGCTGCTTGCTCTCAAACCAGGCCCGCGCGTCGTGTACGGCGAGCGTGCCGCGCCGCGCGCTCAGGAATTCGACGTCGCATAGGTGCACGAAAGAGGGCGCCCCCAGACCCAGCTCCAGGTTCACACTTTTACGAAAGGTCCAGTCCGATGCAGCCGTGCGCGTCCGATAGGGACCCGGGTCGAACGCAGCCGGCAAGGCGAAGTTAGCCAGAATGATCTCCGCCCGGGTGCGGTCATGCGCGGTACGACATAGCTCGAGCAAGTCGAATGCAAGCCGAAACGCCTGCGCCTCCTGCTGCTCGCGTGAATCGAACAACTGTCCTGCATAACTACAGCGCGTGTCGGACGGGATCAAAACGATAACGTCAGGACGGAACTCGTACAACGAACTTTCGGGAAGCATGACCTCGGCCACATAGTTGTCATAGGCGCCGGTAAAGATGTCAACTTTCTGTCCCGCCGGATATCCAGCGGCTTCCAGGCAGTGCTGAACCAACTCCTGCAATGGATAGAGGCTGCATCCGCCGACGATCGCCAACCGCAGGGCCCGGGGTGCAGTCTCCATCTTCATACTTTGATGCCGAGCCCGTTTGCGTAACGTCGAGAGCGCCGCCATCTCAGCAAAGCCAGTAGCGGCGAGGGTCTGCTGCTGCAGAAGGTCAAAGAAACGAGGATCTCCGTCAGCAAGGAGTTGCTTCAAGGCCCCGGTGGCCGACAGTGTGAATGGGACGATTGACATCTTTCAGAGTGATTCAAAGCACGCCAGAGGCCACTAAGTCGGCTCGCGTACTCTCTTTATCGGCTGGCCCCAGTTGGACTAACTACAGTAGGAGATGACCGCAGTCGCAGTGACTACGATGCAATAATTTCGCCTTTCTTCCAAACCGTTGTACCTCGCTCAGCCAGCACCTGATCGAGCGAAGGACTGACGCCGGCCCTCAAGAACCTTCGCACGTGTGCGCAGGTGAGCCCTTGGAAGAGAATTTGCTTTTCTTTAAGCGGGCCAGAAAGTCGTACGAATGTTTTCTGGCGAAAAGCGGCAGATGGGAGTAGGCGTGGTAGAGCCACACCAGACCGAGAGCCACAGACGCATGCGTGTACCCGCGCTTGTGGAACCATACAATTCTAATGCCGGACCTGGTGTTCTTAGTCTGCTGCTGAAAGGAACCCCCGGCATGCCAGAGAGAATAGTATGAGAAGAACATCGGGAAATTATAGAGCTTGCCGGCCTTCCCCAGCTTGAGTACAAAATCCCAGTCTTGAAAACCAGGGAGAGTCTCATTGTAGCCCTCCAGGTCCAGGGCCACGGCGCGGCGGTACAGCAACGTGGAATGAACCATGGGGTTCGCCAGCAGCGCACGGCTCTTGATTGCCTGGTCGTTCTCAGGTTTGAGATAACGCATCGTTTCGACGCTATTCCGGTCGATCACAATGGCTCCGCCGCCGCAGGCGACGTACTCGGGACTTTCCTCCAGGAACTTCACTTGGCGCGCCAGCTTGTCCGGCGCCGCCCAGTAGTCGTCGTCGTCGAGAATCGCGATGTATTTACCCCGGGCCTGGGATATGCCGTAGTTGGTAGCCTCGGCGATGTTACCCGGCTCTTTACGGTGAAGGTATCGAATCCTGGTCTCCCGCTGCTGCCATTTCCGCATCGTATCGATGGTGCGTTCATCCGGCCCGTCGTGCACGACCAGGAGCTCCCACTCCTGGTAATCCTGCCGGATCACGCTCTCGATCGCCCGGCCGATCAGGTGCGGGCGATTATAAGTCAGTATGAGAACACTTACTGTTGGTTCTGGCATCTGTAGTATCCGTCGTAATAGTGACTATGTGTCTGCCACAAGAACCAGTCGTCCACGGCGTTGACTACTACGCCTAGAAACCTTTCGGACGGCATTTGGTCGATGGTCTTCTGCAGCAGTTTTCGATTGGTGTGGCCCGGCCTAATGACCAGAAGGACGCCATGGCAGACAGACTGGATCAGGTCGTAATCGGCTACCATACCCACCGGAGGCGAGTCGATAATCGCGAAGGTAAAGGTGTTGTGCATCCAATCCACCACGCTTCTCCAGCGCTCGGAGTCCAGCAGTTCCGTAGGATTGATAGCGGAGCGGCCGGCGGGCAGGAAATACAAAGACGGCAAATCAGCCACCCGAACCACCGCCTCCTGAATGCTGCAGGTTCCGGCCAAGACCTCCGCCAGACCCGGACTACCGGGAATGCCAAGAACTCCCGAGAGGCGCGGACGCCGCAGATCCGCATCCACCAGGATGGCGGTGGTTTCGCGCTTGAGCGCAAGTGAACCGGCGATATTCATGGCGGTGACGGTCTTGCCGTCTCCCGGTGTGCTGCTCGAAACACACATGAGCCTGGGCTTGAGGGGGTGCTGGACAATTTTTGTGCGGATGATTCGATAGCTCTCGGACGACCGCTCCGCCACATCCAGGGATAGGGAAGGAGCTCCGGCCGTAGCGTGCACGGATACCACGCGAAATCCGCCCGGTATCCGGGACGACGGGTCGGCGGCGGCCCGAATTAAGTTATCCGTCAGGGGGCCGGTCTCGATAGTGTGGAGCTTTTGGCTCGGCCCGGCCGGTTCGGGATCCGGGAATAAGCCGGTGGCGTTGGGCGAAGCCTGCCTTCGTAGCGTTGCTTCAAAGAATTTGCTCATAAATTTGCGTGCTGGCCGGTGGCGGCCGGGCTTAGAGTTTTATCCAACCAAGGTAGACACCTACCCTGCTGGCAAACGCCATAGAAATAAGCGGCAGGACGATCGGCCCTCGCCGGGGAAACTTGGCGTGCCAGACTGCTACCGGATGCGGAGCCATGACCGGGATGCGGCCAAGAATCGTTACAGACGCGGGCAGTTCCCACTCCCCCAGCACCGCTCCTTTACGAAACTCCAGGGCGGCTGCCAGGGCCATGCTTAGCGCAAGAGCGAACAGTCCGGCGCCGGCGGCCAGCAACTGACGCTTGGGCTTGATGGGCTTCTCCGGAACGCGGGCGATCTCAAGCGGTACGAAGCGCTCTGCCTTCTGCCGCTTCTCCATATCGGCCGCCACATCGGCCGCCAGTTTCTTGTCGAGCAGGGACTGGTACGCGGCCTTGGTCGTTTCGTAGTCTCGTGTTACAGACGCCAGTTGCTGTTCCCGCAGCGGCAGGTTCTCGATGTGCGCCTCTAGCGAAGTGAGATTGATCTGAATGCTGCGCCGTTCGTTGTTCAAACCTTCAATTTCCTTAGCGGCGGCGGCTATCTGGGCCTTCAGCGTGTCGATCCTCTCGCGGTTCATCGCCAGGCTTTGGGCGGCTCCGGAGGGAGTCTGACGGAGCGGCGCGGAGGGCGCGCGCGGAGCTTTCGCGGCTGGTGTTTCGCCGTGCTCTGGGCGGCTGCCGGAGGACGCTGACAGCGCTTCGGCATCCAGACTTCGCTGTAATTCCGCCTTAACGCGGCGTACCTCGGGATGCTGGGGGCCGTAGCGAATCGTGAGCGCCGCCAGTTGCGCCGTCAGACGCTCAGACTCCTTTTGTGGTAGTGGCACACCGGCGATCTCGGAAGACTCGGTGGACGGCGTGGCATTCAAGATCTGCGAAACAGGCGCGGAAGAGACTTGTAGGTTGGACAGCGAGGATTCCAGCATCACCTTGTTCTGCTGGGCTCGGTTGAGAGCGTCCTGAACGCCGACCAACTGCACTTTGGTTTGCCCGATAGTGGACAGCAAAGCGTTCTCTTGTTCGGGCAGTTCGCCGCTGTGCGCCAGCTTGTATTGGCTGAGCATGCCTTCCTGTTGCTCGAGCCGCTTTTTGGCTTCGGACATCTGGTGCTCCAGAAACTCAGAAGTGCCTTCTGCTTCGGTTGCCCGCTGGCGGATGTTCTCATCGACAAAGAAGCTTCCAAGCTGGTTTGCGACCTCGGCCACGACTACCGGGTTTGGACCTTGATAGGAAATCCGGAATGCGCCCGGACCGCTGACCCCCGATCTGCTCGGCTTGATGATAATATCGGAACGCATCTTGGCGAGCAGCTCTTCGCGGACCAGACGCTTCCGATCTTCCTTATAAAGGTCGTATTTCTCGATCATTGCATTCAGGCGCGAGGCGCTCAAGACCTGCTCGCTCAGCACGTTCAAGCGGTCCTGCAGGTCCGGAGTTACGGTCGCCGAGACGTAACGCTCGGGAATGTGCTGCGACTCAACTAAGATGGCGGTCTCCGCGCGATAGACCGCCGGCAGGCGATAGATCACGTAGACGGACGCGGAAGTTAGTGCGAGGCAAAGCACCGCGCAGAGATACTTATGGTCCCAGACTGCCTTCGCAACGGAAAGCGGCGAGAGGTTCGCGATAGTTGTGGATGGAGTGTTCATGTCGTATCTTTAATCAGCGGGCAGCGCCACTCAGTGGGCAGCGCCCCATATTCCAGCGCATCGCGACCAGAAGGACTTAACAGGCTTGCCAGAACTGTAGCGCTCCAGCGTTTTCATTGAGAACGAAGCTGCCGGGAGGGCCATCTCCCGTGAACCGTTTTCCCGCACCGCTGGAACAGTCACGGAGGCCGGTTGCTGATCCGGCAGGTCCAGGTCGCGGCAAGCCTCCCGGATATGGACCTCAGTGACCAAGGCAGCCCCCTCTGCAAGTGCCAGCGTCAACGCATTGTCGCAGAGCGCGTTGATGACTCGAGGGATTCCGCCGGAGGACAGCGAAATGCCGGAGTACGCCGCGGGCGCAAAAGGCGGCTCGGTTCCACCCGCTACCGTCCAGCGAAAGTGTATGTATTCGCGGACCGTCGGCCCGCGCATTGGTTCGACCTTCAGCCGGACTGCGACGCGCTGCTTGAACTGCCGCAGGTTGTCGTGGTTGAGCAAGACGTTCAGTTCGTTCTGGCCGGCCAGCAGGATCTGCAGCAGCTTGCAGTCTGGCTGCTCGAAGTTCCCGAGCAGCCGGATCTCTTCCAGAAGATCGGCGCTAAGGGCGTGAGCTTCATCTACCACCAGGAGCATGATTTGGTCGTCGGCACGGGCCTGCAGCAGCATCTTTTGCAGCAAGAGGAGCTGCCGAGCCTTGCTCTCCGGAGGATCGGCGATGCCCCAACCGATCAGCGCCATCTCCAAGAACTCGCGCGCGGTGAGCGATGGATTCACCACCAGACTGGCACGTACGCGAGCGGCCGGCAATTGCTGCAGAGTCCTGGCCAGGAGCGTAGTCTTGCCGGTCCCTGCCTCACCGGTGAGCACTACCAGGCCCTTGGCGTCCAGCACCGCGTACATAAGTCCGGCCAAGGCCTCCTGATGTTGCGCCGTCAGATACAGCATGGCCGGATCGGGTGTCATGCTGAAGGGCTCGCGAGTTAGACCAAAACGTCTTGCGTACATACTGGAAATCCGTCGCCGAGGTTGATGTCAGCAAATTGTAGACCAAAGCACACTAAAGAGGTGATCAAAGAGGTTACCCGTATCCCGCCAGAGGGCGCTGCGCTAACATTACGGCAAACTGGAAATCAGTCCCGAAATATTGGCAGGTCGCTGACGACGGAGGTGATGGGTGAATTGTGCCGGGGCGTGGTAACAGGTGGTGGCGTACTGAATTCCAAAACAGGCGATCGGTTTGCCAAGACCCATCATCCGGAGCTCTTTAGTCGTGCGCAGAGCCCGGGGCCCTCCTACACTTACACTTTTACGTTGCGCATGAACCGGCGGCGGGCAATGCCGGACGCGAATAACAGCGTGGCGCCCAGGAAGACAATGGCGCGCGGTTCGGGCATGGCGGCAATCCACCCGAGTCCGGCTGCCACGCGGTCGGTCCCCGGAAAAACATTCGGGAGTTGAGTGTCGCGCGGTGTAACCGACTTATCTGCAACCGCGGTAATACCCGACCTATGGTCGAACGCCGCGCCCTTATTGGTGTGTGGATCCGCTGAGGCCTTTCCCATGGGCAGAAGCACTGATGCCAGAACCAAGCTGAGATTTCTGATGAGTCTGAATAGTCTGTTTTGCATGGTCGCTTATTTGTCTAAGGCCTTTGATGGGTCTAACTAAGAGCAATTTGATCGCCGTGGTACGGGTAAATCGCCCGGCTTTCCTAGGTTCAGGAACCGCGCTAATTAGTACCACAGGATCATAACGTTGAGCGCCCCATAGGAGCACACATGGCCGGCGCTTACGGTCTTGACGCGCTTGCCGGCGAGGCACTTCGATCGCTTTCGCGTTCCCGGCGCCTTGTTGCGGGTAAAACTTTAGGATTCCGGGAAAAACAATTGACGGATCAGGGTGGGATACTGCTTACCTATCGGTAATACTGCCGCCGAGGCCGCTGCCATGAATCGAGCGGACCGGCCGGCAGCCTCTGGGGGAATCACCCCACTATTGGGGAATCTGGCTCATGTAGGGGTCAATCGAACGCTTCCATAACAGGTAGCCGTCACCGTTCAAATGGCCGCCGTCGGATGTTAACTTTGGATTCAGGATGTCCCCGTCGAGAAAGGCACGGTACAAATCCACATATACCACTGTCTTTCCATCGGCGAGCGACCTCAGCCCCTCGTTTACCGCACGCCCATGAATGTTTTGGCGCACATCCCAGGTCGGCAGATCGCTCTCTAAATAAATGGGGACCCGTGGCGACGCGCGGTGGATTTCGGCAACCGCCGCGCGGATGTTCTCTATGGTCTGCCCGGGCGAAAGCCCCAGGTTGAACAGATCGTTTGAGCCGATCATCAGGAACACCGCCCGGGGATTCAGCCCGGTGATGGTGCGGATGCGCTTCCTCAGCCCAGCGCTGGTGTCGCCTCCGATCCCCCGGTTCAGCGCGCCGGGATAAAACTCCGCCCATTCGCCACCCTGCGTCAGACTGTCGCCGGCGAACACGATCCGGTTCTGCGGCTTCGGGAGCAGCTCGAACAGAGATTCGCGGTGTGCGTAATTGGCCGCGTCCAGATCGACCCCGCGCCGTTCCGGGGCACGCGCGAATCGACTCCGCAGATACTCCCAACCTCCTCGAACCTGCATCGCGCGGAGCATTCCGGCCGCGGCAAGAGCGTTCACGCAAAGGGAGAAAGCCAAAAGCTTTCTTGTGCTTGCACTGCTCATATCACCTTCCAGCCCGGTGGCGCGGTTTCCGTGCGGCTCAGGACTTCCCGCGCTTCCCGAAGCCTGCCCTGGCGGAGGAGCGCGCGTATCAAAAGGTGATGCTGCCGGATGCAAACAGCGCGGAACTCCCCCGCGTGCGCCGCGAGACCGGCGGTCCCGCTTGCCAGATAGGCGCATAGACCGCGCTGCGCCAATTGGCCGTCGCACTCCCGATCCTCGTAGGTTGGCAGGCCTTCGACAAAGTGAAGCGCATCCGCAACAGCCTGTTTCCGCATCAACAGCGTGGCGGTGAAGATAGAGTTTGCCGCCATCTCGAATTGAATCAGCGACGAGAGGGTCACTTCGGCACCGAGTATTTCGTCCCACCGCAGAGGGCCCTCGTGCCAGTAACGCAGACTATTATAAACGATGCTCCCGTCCTGGCGGAAGCGCAGCATAATCGATGCGGTCTCGAAAAGGCCGGAGCACCTCGCCGGTCTGAGCGGTAGATCCGTCGGCTACAACAATAATCTCATCCGCATCCCTGCAGGGTTGATTGGCACTGCTTACGGACCGCGCGATCAGGTGGGCGCGGAGGAACTTGTGGCTGTGCTCGCCGCGGATTTCAAGGTGAGCAGTGCAATGCAGCCTTACCTGCGGAAAGGAAAGCGCGCCCTGTTCGGCCCGGTACCAGCCTCGCCGGAAATGGATCTAATCATTCGGCAAATCTCCGAATCATTGGCACCGTAAACCGGGAGCAAACGCCCGGAGCGCGCGATAGCGGCACCGTGGATTTCGCCGGAACCCTGCTTCTGGCCGGCAAGTCCCTTCTTTGTTAAGCATTTATATTTCGGCCCCGGCCCCGGGCGTGTGTTGGCTTTCTGCGTGCTATATCTGTCAGCAAGATGTTGACAGCCTGAATCGCATTCGCGGAAGCGTGCGAGCGAAACAGGTTATTCAATTCCGCCGATTTAAAACTGGCGATTTGTGACTGACAGGGCGAAGCTATGTTTTCAGTGCCATCCACGAACGCAATACAGTCTGACGAACACCAATACGTACGCGGATACGGACCGGTGCAAGCGGAGTCGAAATGGTATGCGGTCTATACGCGCTCCCACTTTGAAAAGAGGGTAGCTGCCAGACTCGCCGAAAAACAGGTGGAACATTACCTGCCTGCGTTCCAAGAGCTTCACCAGTGGCGGGACCGCCAGAAATCGGTGGAAGTACCCGTCTTTCCGAGTTATCTGTTTGTCCGGCTTGAGGATAGCCCGGCTGAGCGGCTGCGCGTTCTGGTAACCAGCGGGGTGGTACGGATCCTCGGTCCGGAGATCCAGGCGGAGCCGGTACCGGACTCGCAGATTGAGGCGATTCGCCGCATGTTGACCGGCAGCAGCGGGCGTTGCTACCGGCAGCCGTGGCTCCAGGCGGGTACGCTGGTGCGCGTTCGGCGAGGCCCCCTCAAGGACCTGCAGGGTTTCCTGGTCAGGGTCAAGAACCAGGCCCGCCTCATCATCTCGATCGACCTGCTGGCACAATCGGTCGCCGCGGAAGTCGATGTTCGCGACGTCGAACCCGTGGCGGCATATGACGGCACCGCCTGGGACGGTCAGCCGGTTCCGTTGAATTAACGAGAAGGAAATTCCGGTTTGCGCCGTCGCCGCCAGGCCCGGCTCCCGGCCGGAGTAAGCGCCATGTACCCAAATTTGAAACTCCAGCTTTGGTCGACCGGTATCAAACAAAACCGCCTTGCCCAGATGCTGGGTATGGACGAAACGATGCTGAGCAAAGTCATTAACGGCTTCCGCCAGGCTACCCCGGAGATACGCAAAAGGATCGCCGGCCTGCTGCAAGCGGACGAGGCCTGGCTGTTCCACCAACAGAGCGCCGAACTGGACCACAAAGCAGAGCCCGAGTCGAATTGAGGATGACAAACATATGTGTGGCATAGCAGGGGTGATGACCGCCGGCCGCGAATTGGCGTCCCGGGAAGTCTTGCAGGGCATGATTCACATGCTCCGGCATCGCGGACCGGACGAAACCGGAGTGCACGTGGAACCGGGGGTCGGGTTGGCACACGCCCGCCTGAGCATTATCGACCTGGCCGGGGGCGGTCAGCCGATGCACAATGAGGATTCCTCCCTGTGGATCACCTTCAATGGCGAGATCTTTAACTATCTGGAATTGCGGGAAGAGCTAATCCAGAAGGGCCACGTATTCGCCACGCGTTCCGATACCGAGGTCATTCTTCACCTTTACGAAGAAAAGGGGGAGGATTGCGTTACTTATTTGAACGGCCAGTGGGCTTTTGCCATCTGGGATCGGAATCGCCGGCGCCTCTTCCTGTCACGCGACCGTCTCGGAGTCAGGC
>Ga0302326_10000829_pt1 | contig 81009 bp, 70 predicted proteins | sample Palsa_T0_3_FD_202264 | JGI IMG/M metagenome (GOLD analysis project Ga0302326, IMG submission 202264) | Peat permafrost microbial communities from Stordalen Mire near Abisko, Sweden - Palsa_T0_3 | ecosystem: Environmental > Terrestrial > Soil > Palsa > Peat permafrost | place: Sweden: Abisko...
CGGTGGTGGCCTGTTACGCATTCTTCGTCTTGAATTCGGCGTACTGGGATTTCTGGATTATCGACGATGTGCGCGCCTATCTTTTGCTTCCGCTACGCGTGCTGCAGGAAGGTAGCGCAAACCAAGATCCGTTCATCTATCGGCGGATCGAGGCTGGGCTCGGCGGTTCCAGCTACCTATATGCTTCCCTGCTGGCCTATACGGATTTCACGACCGCGAGATTCATGGATCTGGGATTTGGTACCGCGCTGCTTGGGGTTTTGATCGTTGAAAACCGACCAAAGCGAGTTCCCGTGCTTCTGCTGGCCCTGATGTGGGCATTGTTTTTGATCGCGACGTGGCCGAACTTCAACCTTTCGCCCGACATCGTCGCTGTCGCGCTCGCCTACTCTTTGGCGATCATTCTTTTCGACGGCCAAATCGACAAGACACGCTCGATCTCGCGCGGTGTCGTAGTCGGCCTTCATGTCTTCGCCATCGTATCTCTCAAGACGACTTATGGGCTCGCAGCGGCGGTGATACTTCTCGCGGGTTATGGAGCCGAGGTTCTCGCGGGGCAGACGAAATTGGTGGTGCGCGAAGGCAGCATCGCTGCGGTCGTTTGCGCGCTATTGATGATCCCCTGGATGTATGCGACGTACAGAGTCGCGGGCACGCTTTTTTTCCCCATTTTGGGAACCGGCGATGCAGTCGCCACGGAGTTCAGCCATTTTGCCGATTGGAGCGTGCTCTGGAAGATCTATTTGCGCTGCGCCTTCTGTATCGCCTTTCCGTTGGCGCTTGCGATCACCATCTTGCGAGACGCGAGTGAAGTGCCCCTGAAGAGGCGGACATGGCTGATCGTCATCATTGCCGTGGGCCTGATGGCCTGTGCGATACCCAAGATCACAATCATGGCCCTTCGTTATCTATTTCCCACGATGGCGATTTTTAATTTGCTGATCTTTCTCATGTTTGGCCGGTCCGGGCTGGCTTGGCGCCGCTCATTCTTCGCTGCCATGCTGCTGTCGATCGTAGGTATCACCTACTCGTACGGAATGCACCGCCTTCCGACGCTCTATTATGGATGGTTGTTCGAGCCGCTGGCGCGCGGAATCGGATTGCAAGCGGGTCCCGATCCGGTCGTGCTGGCCTACGACACTCACGTTTCGCGCGACCGCGATAGCTTGGCCGCCGGTATTGCAAAGCTGCAGTCCGCGACCGCGCCGGGCGCCGGGGTGCTGGCTTTCATCGATGCTCCGACCTTCCTCGATTACAAACGAAACAAGATAAACACCATGGACTGGCCCGGCGTTATCTCGCCTTCACCGGGCTTGCCTTCGTCGGACGATCCGAAGGATTGGCTTGCTTACCTGCGCGCGCGCCGCATTCGTTATGTATTGGTCGCCGCCGAAAAGGATATGGGCACCGTACCGCTCAGATATTACCCACCCGGGGAGCTAGGCAACTCTCCATGGCAAGACCTGCTTTTCCGCGAATTCTTCCGCGTCCGCGACATCTTGGATGGCATGCGCTCCGTCTGCGTCATCGTGTTTCAAGATGACAAACGCATGGCACTCGATTGCGCGCCTGCCGGCGAATTGCCGCCATAATCTCAAACCGCGTCGATGCGGCTATTGTTTGAACGCATATCGGCGCGCCGCAACGTAATTGACCATCATTCCCAGGAGCGAGCCGGCTGCCACGCCGATAACCGGATGAGATGCGCAGTAAGGGCTCATCCGCATCAGGGTGCTGTATACGCCCAGGTTGACGGCGGCACCCGATAATTGAGACAGCGCAAACCGCCGCCACTGCCCGAAAAGACCGATCTTTTCGCGCCGTTCAAAAGTATATCGACGATTGAGTTCCCAGGTGAAAGTGACCGCTGCGAGATACGACACTGCCCGGCCCGCATAGAGTCCGAGGCCAAGGTATATTGCCGCATACAGCACGAGCGTATCGACGACGAATCCCGCAGCGCCGATGATCCCGAAGGAGATCATCTGGACGAGGGTTCGGCCGGAGCCGGTCATCTTCTCAATCCGGGCTATAGCGTTTCGCACCGGCACCGGGCTGCTGCAGATAAATCAGACGTTTCATCTCGCGGCGCCCGAGCGTCACCGTGCTCAATATCAGCCCGCAGGCGACGCTGAGAATAGCTGCGAGCACCAGACCCGTCGCCAGAACAGCTGTCGGAAAGCGACGCACGAGACCGGTTTGCAGATACTCGATGTACACCGGAATGAACAGCACCACCGCGGTGATAAAAAGCACCAATCCGATCACCCCAAAGAACGACAGCGGACGCTCCTCCTTGATCAGAACACCGATCAGCCGCAAAATCTTGGCTCCGTCCTGCAGCGTACTGAGCTTGCTCGCCGACCCGGCGGGCCGATCGCGATACTCCGTTTCGTAGTCGCTCATCAGCATGCGCAGCTCCAGCGCATGGACCATGATTTCAGTCTCTATCTCGAACCCCGCCGTCAGCGAAGGAAACGATTTGACGAAACGCCGCGAAAAAACCCGATACCCGGTGAGCATGTCGCGGGTGCGACGACCAAATATCAATGCGACGAGCGCCGTCAGCATCCAGTTTCCAAATCTGTGGCCTCGCCGGTATGCCTCCTGAACCGTCGAATGGCGCAGGCCGTTGACCAGGTCGAGATTCCCGTCGATCAGCGTACGGATCATATTAGGGGCTGCGGCTGCTTCATAGGTACAGTCGCCGTCCACTAAAACGTAAATGTCCGCCTCGATGTCGCTGAACATGCGGCGAACCACATGGCCTTTGCCCTGCAGCGGCTCGGATCGAACGTGCGCACCGGCCGCCGCCGCCGCCGCCGCCGTGCCGTCGGTGGAGTTGTTGTCATAAACGAAGATCTGGGCCCCGGGCAGATTGCGCTGAAAGTCCTTCACCACCTCGGCAACGGTGATGACCTCGTTGTAACACGGAATCAGCACGGCAATTTGTGCGGTGTCCCCGACACGCTCAATGCTCGGAATCGAGAGTGAAGTCATCCTGGGTCAATCCGCTGTCCAGTTCTGATCCTCTCAGCCTAGCAATCTTCCGCGCGTATGCACAGCCAAGAAAGTCTATGCGATCACCCCAAGGTCCATCAAGCGAAGTCGGACATTCGCAGCGGACTGCGCGGGTCTCCTGGCGAAAGCAGTGTGACGCTTTCCTTCAGCTCAGCACTTGAATGTATTCGATCATGACGCCGCGCGTGAACGCAGGATTGATGAAGTTGCAAAGGAAGTTTCCGGCGCCCTTGAGGGGTTGCTCCTCGATGAACTTCATTCCTTGGCCGGCGAGCGCCGCCTGCGTCGAGACTATGTCCGGAACCTCAATCGCGTAGTGGTGGACGCCGGCGAAGCCCTGGTTGAACTTTGTCAGGGGTCCGCCCCAAGGAATCACCAGCTCGATCGCGGTCGGCCCGCAGCAGCGAAGGAAAATGCAGAGCACCTGCCATTTCTCGACGGTGCCTCGATAATCCTCCTCATAGCCCATCCGGGCAATGTACTCGGCGGCTTCCTCCTCGGACGGCATGATGATGCCTACATGATGCAGCTTCGGCGTCATTTGGTCTCCTGGGCTCCGGTTCTCTCCTGGGCTTCGCCCGAAACGAGACGAGCGATACGATCGCCAAGGCGGCGAGTCAGCAGAGCAGCGGCCGCACGATTGACATGGCGGCCGTCCCAATAATACTGGTAGCCCTCTCGCGTCGCCTCCTCCAGCATCATGTGATCTGCGTCGACCAGTGACTTGTAGAAGTCATAGTCAAGCGGCTGTTCAGGGCCGCGGAACATTGGAACATAGTAAAAATAGACGGTGCAATCGTTGCGCCGGGCGAGTGCCACGATCTTCCGGATGCTGGCGCGGGATACCGCGAATTCCCGTTCGCGAAGCGCCGCCGGAAGAACCGGACGGTGCACCCCGGCCCAGTATTTCCTCGCCAGCGTCTCGATCTCCTGCTCGGAATGCGCTGACTCGGTGTCGATCGATGTGCCGTCGGGGAAACGTTCCGATCCGGTGGTATCGAGCGCCGAGCCGGCATAGGTCGAAGGGTTGAACGCGGCGGTATAGCCGAAGAACTCGGGCGCGCGTCCAATCAGCCACAGCTTGAGTTGACGGTAGGCGAGGAAAAGCGCATCGGCGAAGTAGTCGCGATTGATCAGAAGCGGATTGCCATAGACATCGGACCGATCGGCCAGATCCTTGAAGGCGGGATGGCCGAACCGGTCCGCCTGCTCGACGACGTTGACCAGCAGGATCTTGGGGTGCTTGGTCGCGAACAGCTCTTTCGTGATGGCGTACATCAGATCGTAGCCGCCCTCCAAATGCGACAGATTCGCCACGTGCAAGCCCGTAGCGCCATCCTGATCGAGCGCGTGTTCGAGGAGCGGGGCGCTGATCGCGAACTTGGACCGCGAGGTGCCGACGATCGCGATATCGATCGGCGTCGGATCGAAATGCAGGCGTTCATAGGCCCATTGCGAGCGATACAGCTGCCCATCGTTCAATTGCTGGTAGCGTATATAGCGATTGTCAGGAAGCGCGACGCAGCCGGCATAGACGAGGACGCTCGCCGCGACGAAGCAGCCGAAATAGGCGAGGACACGGGTCCGCAGCCCCCGGAGCGAAAGCCCGCGGGCCGCAGGATTGCGCTCCCGGCCTTCAACGCGGATCACTCTGACACCTGCCGCGAGCCATGATTTTGTTTCACATTAGAGCCCAATCAGAACTTGAAGTAGATGAAGCGTGCCTCGCCGCGCATGACGAACACGACGCCGAAGCAGAAGATGACGCCCGTGGCGAGCGCCGGAAGGGACTGTAGGCGCCACTGCCAGGTGATCCACGGAAGAGCAACGGATCGCCATTTTTCCCATTCGAAGACCGGGCTGTAGCGCTGTAGGATCTGCTGCGTGTTGGGGAAGCTCAGCACGATCGCAAACCCCAGCAGCACCGCGAGCGCGTTGGGCAGAGCGCCGAGCGCCGGAACCGCCGCGGCAAGGTGTCCCGCGCCGAAGCCCAGCATGCTGCGGAACATTGCAAGCGCGGTCGGCACGTCGGCGGCACGGAACATGACATTGGCGAACAGCACGGCGATCAAAGTCAGGACGTTGGCCCAGAGATGCCGATAGCCGGTCTGATCGATCGCAGCCGCGCGCCGCGCGCCGCGCGTTCTGCGGTGGGTGGCGAGGCGCCAGAACTCGAATACCGTCAGGTAGATGCCGTGCATGACGCCAAACACGACGTAGGTCCACCCGGCGCCGTGCCAGGCGCCAATGATGACGAAAGTCACCAAGGTGGGAAGCGCCACCGAGACCCAGAAGGTCGGCCAGCGCCCGAGATCGTGTTTCACGGCCCAGCGCGAGAGAGGAATTGCGAGCGGCTGAAACAGGTAGCTGACCAAGAAGCGCTGCAGCGTCATATGCCAGCGGCGCCAGTAGTCGGCGATCGAGCCGGCGCGCAACGGCGAATGGAAATTCAAGGGCAGGCGGAATCCGAACATGCGGGCGATCCCGATCGCCATGTCCGAGTAGGCCGAAAAGTCGAAGTAGAGCTGCAGGGTGAAACTTGCGGCGGCGAGCCAGCCGAAGACGACGCCGACGGCCGCGCCGTGCGCGGCATTGTCGAACACGCGGTCGGCATAGATCGACATCGTGTCGGCGAGAACGGTTTTTTTGAACAATCCGATCGAGAAGATCGCCAGACCGATCGCAATATTGCTGAGGGTGCGGGAGCGCCGAGGCGGCAGCTCCATCTGCGGCACCAGTTCCTGATAATGGACGATCGGGCCGGCCAGCAGGTGTGGAAAGAACAAGGCAAAGGATAGGAAGTACCACGGGCGCAGCCCCTTGATCTCGCCTCTTGCGACATCCACCAGGCTGGCGATGAATTGAAACGTGTAGAAGGAGATACCGAGCGGCAGGATGATATCCGCGTAAGGAATCCTCCATCCGAATATTCCATCGAAGTTGCCGATCAGAAAGTTCGTATATTTGAAGTAGATCAGGTAGAGGACATTTGCCGCGATTCCGGTCGCGAGCACGAGGTTCATCGTCTGCCGGGCGTTTCGGTCGCGAAAATGCTGGATCAGGCAGGCAAGGCCCAGATTCGCGGCGGTCGAGACGGCAAGGATCAAGGTAAATTTGAACGAGCCGACGGCATAGAAGCCGAGCGATGCGAGCATCAGAAACGGTTGGCGCCACACCTCCAGCCGCGGCCGTGACAGAACATGGTAGACGATCAAGCTGAGCGGCAAGAAGACGAAGATGAATTCCAGAGAGTTGAACAGCATTCCGCCGCCGCGCTAAGTTCGTTCGAGGCGAGCCGTCAGGAGCCGAGCGCGACGCGCTGTTCGCGCCCGATTTGCCGCCCGGGATCTGCGCCGATGATGCGCATGGGTAGTGATCGATCCTGGTACTCGGCGAGCGCGAGCCGCCAGAGGGAACCGCCGTCCGGCTCGCGCTTCGTCAAGCTGAAGCCCAGCTTGCCAAAATGCTCGGCGACCATCGCGTTCTTGGCGCTCGGAATGTATCGGCCGACCAACGCTTCGGCACCCCCTGCGCGCGCCTGCGTGATGACGGTCTGCAGGATCGCCTCCTCGACCCGTCGCCCGAGCACGCGGCAGCTCATCAGCCAGGTGTCGCAGAGCCACTCCAGACCAGCTTTCTTGAAGATCACGACGCTGATCATTCCGTTGTCCCCGAACTTATCGACCAGTCGAACCTGGAGGTGAAAGGCATCGGGATCGTGCTCGATCTCCGCGACCTGAACTTCCGTGTAGCGCTTGGTGGTCAGGTTGAACTGGTTCGACTTATTGATCAGCTGTGAGATGCGGGCGCGGCCAACCTCGTCGAACGGCGCAAGCGCGCACTCCATCTCGAGCGAGGCGAGGTACTCATCGATGCTGCCGAGCTTGCGCATCTCGACGCTGCGCACGGCATTATTGCGGTAGAAATCCGCTCGACGGCGGTCATCCTCGGAAATGGTCAGCGCCTCGAAATAACTCGCGGCGGCGAGCGTCTCGGCGTAGCAGGCCGGATCCTCGGGCAGCTCGGGTACCGCCACGTCCGGGAGCATCTGTCGGACACGCGCTCGCTCTGCCGGGTTGTCGTCGACGAAGACCAGTGCATCGAGGCCGATGTTGAGCGTCTCGGCGATGGTCCGCAGATTGGAGGCCTTGTCGATCCAGTTGGCGACGAACACCGCGATGTGCTCTTCACGCAGCAGCATGTCCGGATGGCTGCGGAACGGCTCGCGCGCGTTCGCCTCTTCGTTCTTCGAGCACACCGCAAGCACGATGCCGCGCTGTCGGCAGGCGAGCGCGTAGCTCTGCACCGCGCGAAACGCCTCGCCGAACGGCGAACCATTTGCGAGCTTGATTCCCTCCATGCCGTCATCGCCGATGACGCCGCCCCAAAGCGTGTTGTCGAGATCGAGCACGAGGCATTTCCGCGACTTGCCGCGCATGGCCGCGATGACTTTGGCAAGGTGCTCGGCGAGATGCGGCACGAAGTCGAGGCTCTGCGCAACCTTCGCGGAATGCCACAGATTGGCGTCGTGCCAGCGGGCCAAACCGATCGAGCCGGCGAGAAACTCGGCATCGAGAAGCGGACTGCGCGTCTCGACACAGAGATCCCGGATGCCCTGGTTGATCGCCGCTACTTGGCCGCGCACCGAGCCGGGGTAAAGCGCGTCAAAGCTTCCGGTCCAACCTCCGTTCGGCTGCGGTAGGCTCTGCAGAATGCATGGCGCCGCCATGGTCGATCTGATCTGGTCGACCAGCGATCGCAGGAGCTCGATCGTGCGAGCGACGACGGCGCGCGCATTGTCGGCGTCGACCAGGTTCTCCACGATCCCGAGCTGGCGATGATCGATCGCGAGCAGTACCGCGTCAGGCTTGCTGCGTCGCAGTACCGACTCGGGATTGAAAACCTCTTGCGCCATTTGGTCGTAGGGTGTCTCGATCACGTCGATGACTAGACCGTGCCGCGGCGCTGAGCCGACCAACGCGTCACTCAAGTAATGCGTGGTGTAGTTGCCGAGAATCGTCAAGCGGAACGAAGAGGCAGCGTCGATGCCGGAGATATGCTCCTTGCGTGCCCGGATAATTCGCGCGAGCGAAGAAAGCTGATTCAAGTCGAGCCGCATGCGGCAGAGCGCCTGCAGATCCACGAAAGAGATCGTCTCGTTGCTCGTCACGAGCTTGCACCGCGCGCGAAAATCGGATTGCGGCAACTCCAGCCATGACATGGTAGCCGCTGCGTCGAACGACATGAATAGACCTCCGCGCTTACATCAAGACAGCCGAACTAGCCGACCTTGGTCATTACCAGGCGGATGAGGTCGCCGACATTCTTGAGGCCTTCGATTTCCGAGTTGGAGAATTTGATTTTGAACTGCCGCTCAACCGTGACGAGCAACCGCACGTGGCTCAGGCTATCCCATTCCGGGACGTCGTCGGCGGAAAGGTCGTCGCGCAGGTCGAGATCGTCGACATCCAATACGCTCTCAAATATGGGCTTGAGTTTCGAACGAACCTCATCTTTTGTCATAAAGTCTCTATTGGCGACCCTGGCGATGCCGAACTTATAACAACCCCGAACTGGGTACGGCGAGCATGTCGCGTCGCGCCCATCGGTCTTGACTACCAGGTGCATACGTCCGATTTCGACACAGCAGCGGCCGACATGCACCTGTGTTCCGCATGCTATCTCAGGTGCGCGATATTTCCCACCCGTCGCCCTGCCTGAGATAATGCCGGATTGCGGCTAGGATTGGCCTGCCAATCGATGGTTCATGAATGAAATTTCGCCACGCGATCATCACGCGCTTCAATGTTCGCTACCGGGAGAGCGCACACAAACGGCTCGAGGCCAAAGGGGTGAATCCTCTGTGGCTTGCCGAGCGATTCGATCTCTTTGAGAAATACTGCTTACCGACTGTTCTGGCGCAAACCTGTCAGGAGTTCGTTTGGTTCATTTACTTCGATAGCGCTACACCATCAGTGTTTATTGAGCGCGCTCACGGCGCGCGTGCCTGCCGGGACAACATCCGTCTCGTCTTTTGCGACGTTTACGACCAGGGGTTGCTGGAACGTGACTTGAGGGACGAGCTGGTCCCGGAGCCAGAGTGGCTGCTGACCACACGGCTGGATAACGATGACGGTTTGCAACGCGATTTCGTCAAGCGATTACATGAAACTCTGCGGTTCTCAGGTACGGAGGCGCTCAACTTCCCGAACGGGATCGTGTACACGGGCCACAGAACCTATTTGTATCGTCACGAGAGCAACGCATTCCTATCCTTGCTCGAGCCGTTTGATGGTTTCAAGACAGTGCTGTTCGTGCAGCATCCGGAGATGCCGAAGGTGGCACCTGTACGTCAGATTGAGGGCGATCCAGCTTGGCTGCAAGTCGTTCACCAAAGCAACATCTCAAATCGCGTACGCGGCCGGCGTGTTCCCGCCGCTAGGGTGCTCGACGGGTTTGCCATCGCCGGGGAGGGAACTGCGCCGCAGCGTTCGGAAGCACCGCTGACGCTGTGGTTGGACAATCTCGTTTACGGGGCGTGGCGGTTTGCGAGAGACAAGGGCATCGAAATTGCGAAATGGCTGCGACGTGCTGCGAGGCCGCGTCGGAGCAATGGCCCATAGACCGGCAGTGCGGCCTACATATCGCGAGTGTCCGACCGCTTATGGTGTTGCTGAACCGTCCGGCACCGGAAACGGGTGTGCGGATGAGTAGTAGCGGGAAGCATACTTGACCCGATAATTGTTGGGCCGCATGGGTCGGCGCAGAATCGTTTCCAGAAGCTCATCGAACCGAGTGTAGGGATCGGGACGATTGATCACCTCAGCGTTCTTGACGATCTCTATGGTGATTTCGCCGGTCGAGCCATGCCCGGTGACTGTCCAGCCGAGCTTTGGATACTCGAGTCGATAGTCGGAGACTTCAACCGGTAATCGGCCGGGCGGGTCCGTCCAGAAGCGATCGCCGGCACCGTGCATGAACGCCAGCACCAGGGATCGCAGCCCCCACTGGCAGCTGCCGCCCCCCGAATACCTGTCGAGAAACCGAAGATCGGGCCCAAAGTATCCCTGCGTCAGTGCTCCGTCGCTGATCGCGTCGTGGACAAGGAAATAACGCCACACGGAGTCGAGTGCGCGCAGCGCGACTCCGGGTGCAGCCTCCGGCGGGGTTGAGAGACTCGCGGCAACGACCGGGACCGGCACCGACGTCCGGTAGCACACGCTCCTCCCCATGATTGGAACGCCTTGGGGACTGATCAGGTGCTCGGTGAGCGTTGCGCTGTCGGCGATAGCGCGCGTGATGAATTCCGGCTCAAAGTCGGAGGCGATCTCATGAATCCAAAATAACTCGTAGGTTATCCCCCACGTATTGTAAAAATCGACTCCGTCTGAACCGTCCACGAACCATCCGCTCTCGGAATAGAACCGCTTATATTTCTCGAAGTCGCGATGTGCGCGGGCGGTAAGTTCCGCGTTATTGGCAGGTGCATCCAAGCTTGCGAGAACCAGGTCCACGGTGATCGGGAACAAGATCCAGTTGTTTTGAGGAGTAGCTGCACGGGTCGCGGGGAGCAGCCATTGGGTGACCCGGCGTTTCTCCTCTTCGGTCAAGTGCTGCCAAATGCTCGCCCGGGTCAGCCACAGGGTCCGCGCAATGTCCGCCGCTTCGACGATGCGCTGATCTTTGTCCCCGATGTCCCCCCAGTAATCGCGCGAGCGGGGATCGACACCGGCAAGGATGCCTGTTTTGAGGATCGTGGCAAGATCGATTGGCTCGAGGGGATCCTGGATGAGTTCCCCGTGGCCGGAGTACATCCAAGCAGCCAACAACGGCGCCGTGCGCGCAAAGCCCTCGAGGCCGTTGATCGCATATGAATTGAAGCTGCCGGCTCCGCAATATTGAACGCGACTAAGGCCTGCAACGTGGCGCAGGAATCCCCGCGCGAAATACATAAATACCGCTCGATAGCGCTGCTCGGGGGGCGCATCGCTGAGGAACTCGGTGCGCACGCGGGCTTCCGCGCCTTCGCCGGCGGCGCAAGGCGCATACTGCCGCCAAGGCTTGCTCGCCAGCCTGTAGGCCGCTGCGCCCGACAAGAGCGCGATCAACGCCGCGCTCGCCCATAGCGCCCTACGACGACCGGTCATGTCTAGCGCAGCTGCGCGAGCTCGTTGCCGGCTGCCGCGAACTGCAGGCGTGCGCGGTCGCTCAACAAATCGATCAGCGCTGCGGCCCGCTTTGAACGCATCAATTCTTTCCTTCGCAAGCAAGCCTCACAACAGTAAGTGAGTCGAGCATTGTAAGCTACATCAAGGCGCGCGAATTTTAAAATATCGGCTAAGCGCCTGACGTAAGACATCGGGGCAATCATGCGTCACCCCCGGCCCACGAGTCATGCATTTTTGACCCTGGTCGAGGGTTTGAGTCCCTCTCTCTCCAGCATAGAATCAAGCGCTCACGGTCGGCCTCGCGCGGACAATTGCGAGTGCGGGACTGTCTTTCGTCCCGCCGTTGCACGTGCCGCTGCGCGACCGGAAATCAACGCGCGCGGCATTGAGGGGCCGGCTAATCTGCTGTCGGTGGCAGACGCTTGCCCATGCCGGGAACAATTAGACTTCGCGGGCGGACCGATCGAGTGGCCTGCTAGCGGCGCGCATCCAGTGCGGTCAGAACCGCTCCTCCGAACCGCCGGAGCCCCGTTCTGATCATCCGCTCTGGATAGAGTGTTATAGCTAGGGACAGCGCAATCATCAGCAGCATCGTGAGTGGCAACGCAGCCGCCCAGGCTATGCCAAATCGATGCAAGTATCCGCATACCCAGAAGAGGATCGGGGCATGGATCAAATACAGCGGGTAGGTGGCGAGCCCGAGATTGCGGATAGTATTGGCGTATCCCCGGAAGAACATGGACAAGCGGTCATTCCAGCGAACGGATAAGGCGAATATGCCGAGGCTGAGGAACCATACCGCAGCGGGCACATAAAGATCGCTTGTGCCGAGCCGGGTTCCTTCTCCTGCGATCTGGGCAATGCCGGCCAGACCGAACAAGAAAAGCCACAGCACACGTGACCTTTTGGAACCATGGGAGAATTCTGCCCAAAGCAGGGTGCCGACAGCGAAAAAGCACCCATGCTCCAGCAGAAGAAGTTGAGCGACCCGCTTGAATAGGAATGCATTGAGGAATATTGCCGTGAAAGAACCGGGATCGAAATAACGCGCGACGACCCAGGCGAACCACAACAGCGAACTGGCCGACCCGATCACGATAACGGTGCGCTCGATATGCCGAAATCTATTCGCCAACAGCAGCATCAGAATCACTGTATAAAACGCGATCTCGATCCACAGGGTCCAATAGACTCCAACGATGTAGGGCGACAACGGGAAGAAAAACGCGCTGCGAAGATAGAGTTGCAGGATCGGACTTGGATCATGGATCGCCAACAGAAAAAGCGCCGACAGCGTGGCGCAAATCCAGGCGCCGGGTGCAAGTCGCAGCACCCGACTCTCCAGAAATACTCCGGCGGTCGCACTTTCGGCGCTGGAAGCAATGACGTATCCGGAGATGACGAAGAAGATTTCGACGCCGATCCAGCCGAATTGCGCGAAGGGCTTCAAGCCCGAAAAGACAGAGAAGTCGAAGCCGATCTGTTGGGAAAATGGCGCGGCGAAGGTCCAGGAGCCGTAAGCGAGGTGATACCACATCACCAGTAGCGCGGCGGTAAAGCGCAGAACGTCAAGGCCAAGTATCTGACGCTTTTTTACAATCGTTCCCGCGCTCGACACGGAAAATCCTTTCAGCATCGGACCGGATTTTTTCGAACCCTTGCCGGAGCAGGAACTGACAGCGTCGGAATACTAACATGCAATTGCTGCTCGACACCCACACTTTTCTCTGGTGGCTAGCTGGCGATTACGCACTCTCTGCCAAGGCCAGATCTGCAATTGCGAATGAGGACAATGGCATTTTCATCAGCGCGGCGGCGGCCAGGGGTCGATGCGAATATCCGCTTGTCGGCAGGCCAATCCCCCGAGTCCGCAGCGCACGTCGGCTGCAGGTTGGCTCAAACGTCTCTCTGAGAAAAGATAAACCAATTTGGCACAAGCTCTGAGATAGACGCCTTCTGACAACCTCTCACCGTCGTAATCCACGCCCACTGCGAGGCCAGACTTAATCCGCAGTAGCTTCTGGTATTCCAGTTTCCGCGATAATGGCGCAATTCGATCAATCGTCGCTTCGCTGAAATACGATTGGGCATGCATGTCTTCCGTAACCATTTGACGGAGCCTGTCGAACTCCGATCGATGCACTTGAAATACCGAAATCACATCTTGGTCACTGGGCGCCTCGACCCGCATCGCGTCGGCTGACCAGAGCTTAAACGCACCGAGGGCCATGCACTTGAGCACGAGGCCGACGATCACTCTAGGTAGCAGACCGGGAACGCGCTTAAGTTTGCTGGGGAAACCTCGTCGCGCGCGCCGGCTCAAGCCTAACGGAAACGACGCGGCTCCGGCACCTATGCAAATTGCTCAGGGAAGAGAGCATGTACCGACTCCCGAAGGAGGTTACTGCTCAGGAGTTCATCACCGTGATTGAGGCGTACGAGCTCGAAGCCCGCGCGGCCGCGTCCCTGAAGATCGGCAAGGATGTCCGGTGGGCGCGGCTCATTTATCGGCTCGAAGGTCCGTATGGGAGTCCGTATGAGGCTTCTTGCCGAATCGGTAAAAATAGAGGAAATGCCTATTTTTACAGTGGTGGGCGGTACAGGGATTGAACCTGTGACCCCTGCCGTGTGAAAGCAGTGCTCTACCGCTGAGCTAACCGCCCAATTGCCTACGAAATTATGACAGCCGCAGGTCGCCATGACAAACGCCGGGACCTACTCTGGCGGTCGGGCGGCGGCGCTTTGCGCACCCCGGCGTTTCGCGGCCAGTCCTGACACGGCGGCTCTGCTACACTTTGCGCCCCGTTTGTTCCTCGAAGTCCGATATCGATGATCGTCCGTACCCGCTTCGCACCCAGTCCCACCGGTTTCTTGCACATTGGAGGATTGCGTACCGCCTTGTTCTCGTGGCTGTACGCGCGTCGGCATTCGGGACAATTCGTGCTGCGCATAGAGGACACGGATCTCGAGCGCTCCACCGAAGCGGCGATTCAGCAGATCCTCGACGGTATGGAGTGGGCCGGTCTCGAGCACGATGAGGGCCCGTTCTATCAGACCCAGCGCTTCGACCGCTACAAGGAGGTCATTGCGGATATGCTGGCGAGCGGCCACGCTTACCGGTGCTACTGTACGAAACAGGAGCTCGCGCAGCTGCGTGCCGATCAGGCAGCCCGCGGGGAGAAGCCGCGCTACGACGGGCGCTGGCGCGACCGCACCGACTCGCGCCCGGACGTCGCGCCCGTTGTGCGCTTCAAGAATCCGCCGTCGGGCGAGGTCGTGGTCGACGATGTCGTGCACGGCCGCGTTGTGTTCCAGAATGCCGAGCTCGACGATCTGATCATCGCGCGCTCGGACGGCACACCGACCTACAATTTTTGCGTGGTGGTAGACGATATGGACATGCGCATCACGCACGTCATACGCGGGGACGATCATCTGAACAACACCCCACGGCAGATGAACATGCTGCTCGCGTTGGGGCACAGACCGCCGGTATATGCCCACTTGCCCATGATTCTGGGGCCGGACGGCACGAAGCTATCGAAGCGTCACGGTGCGGTGAGCGTGTTGCAGTACCGGGATGAGGGCTTTCTGCCCGAGGCGGTCCTCAATTATCTGGTGCGCCTGGGGTGGTCGCACGGCGATCAAGAATTTTTCACGATCGACGAGATGGTCCGCTCGTTCGATATCGCGCACGTGAACAAATCGGCGTCGGCGTTCGACGTGGACAAGCTCACCTGGCTCAACCAGCAGCACATGATGCGCGCCTCGCCGGGGCGTATCGTACCGGTGCTGCGCTCGCAGCTGGAGCGCCTCGGGATCAGCGCCGGCGACGAAGCGCAGCTCGAGCAAATAGTTCTCGTGCAGCGGGAGCGCACGAAGACCGTCCGAGAGATGGCCGTCAACAGCGCGTTCTTCTTTCGGCCTCCCACGGCATATGATGAGAAGGCGGTGCGCAAGCACGTTACGGCCGATATTCTGCCGCTGATCAACGTGGCTCGCGACGAGCTCGCAGGGCTGAGCGAATGGTCGGCTGTGGCGATCCACGAGCTGATCAGCGCCCTCGCGGCGGCGCATCAGGTATCGCTCGGCAAGTTGGCGCAACCCATTCGACTTGCGGTTTGCGGGGGAACGGTCTCACCGCCGATCGATGCCACGCTGGCGATTCTGGGGAAAGCCGAGTCGCTGTCGCGCCTGGCAGCGGCTCTCGCGCCCTGGACCGCGTAGCACGCGGACGGAGACTATTGAGAGCTATCGCTCTTTGGCAGCCGCTGCGTCGTGATTTTGACCAAACGACTGGCGGAGTTCCTGATATTCTCCGGCCCTCTCGTCTGGACGGGATTGCACTTTTCGGCGACAATTCACCGCAATTGGATTGATTTTCTCTTTGAAATACAATGTCTTACGGGTATGGGGCCATAGCTCAGCTGGGAGAGCGCTTGCATGGCATGCAAGAGGTCGGCGGTTCGATCCCGCCTGGCTCCACCAGAGTCTCGGAAATCGACTGAGTCCCCATCGTCTAGAGGCCTAGGACACCACCCTTTCACGGTGAGAACCGGGGTTCGAATCCCCGTGGGGACGCCACTCTAAACGCGGGCTAGGTCACGATCATTCGCTCGTTGTTGATCATGGCTTCGCCAGGTTCAGGGCGACTGCAGCGATCGGTTTTGCCCACGCCGGAATGGTGAATGCGAGATGCAGAATCTTGCCATCGCGATAGTGCAGCAACTGCACGGGGCGTGGTGCTCGACCCGCGTGAGGGTCGGCGTCGTCGCTATTGTCGTAGAGCATGAGTTCATCTATAGACGGCAAGATTGAACACAGATTGTTGCGGCTCGCGTCGAACCGCTCGCGGATCTTCTTCTCCGCTATGTGATGACCACCCCGGAGTACGCGCGCTCGCACACGCGCTATATGAAGCTCGGCATCGCGCAGACCGCAATACCAAACACGTACGCGCAGCCCCTTGGCATGTGCCGTCGTTAGCAGCCGGGCGATGGTTGCGCCGCCGAGAGTCGTTTCGAAGTTGAAGCTGGTTCTACTTTTGATCGCGTTTTCCAGTCGCTCTTTGCCGATTCCCCATGCAGCGGCGTTTGCCTCATCGAGAGTCATTGCTGGGTTGGCCGCCATCAACTCACGCGTTTCAACATCGGGGTTGTAGAACGGAGCGCGAGCGGCTTCGAGTTGTGCGCCGCCGATACTGCTCTTTCCGGCTCCGTTGGTGCCAGCCAGAACGGTGATTGTGGCAGCCGAATCAGCCACGCGTCGCAGCCGTTACGGCGGCGCGACCCAGTTCCTCCGGACTGGCATTGAAAAGAGCGTCCACGCCGGCAGCCGAGGCGGGCGTTTGCATCCGCGCAACCATCTCGTCGTAGCGTTGGCTGAGGAAGTTGAGCCGCTCCCGCTTGAGCTTCATGAATTCGACGTAGTCGCCGGCCGAGATCAGCACCGCGTCCGGCATCTTGTGGCGCAGGATGGCTATGGCCTTATGGTCCGCAACGAGGTCAATGACCTCGCGGGCGCGTTCCTTAAACTCGGTGATCGTGAAGGACTCGACGGCGTCGAGGCTATCATCCAGGTATGTACGGCCCATGGGTCCTCCGTGATTAAGCCCGAAGCCATTATACGTGTCTTTCGTATTAAAAGTACGAAACATATCAAATAATCGGAGACGCGACAGGCGCTTATAGGCTATTGATTTCCGGACTATTTAGCGTCATTTTCAGTTCGAGCCGGCCGAGTGGTGCTTCGGCAGCAGCAGAACCTCGCCGCGGTAAATGGTCGTATCACGGCCCAGTGTAGGATTGTAGGCGATCACCTCGTGCAGGGTCCGGGGGTCACAGGACCCATAGGTTTCGCGGCAGGCCTTGTAAACCGTATCGCCCTCCCGCACGACCCATCTCGATACCGAACGCGACGCGTCGCGCGCTTCGCCGCTCGAGGAATCGTCTGACGGAATCCAGGGAAGCGGCGAAGCAGGAGCGGGGCTGGCCAGCCCCGGACGCAACGCTGCCGGGGGCTCCGGCAACGGAGCTTGAGGTGCCGGAGGGGTCGCTTCGGCCGCCGAGGAGGATTTTGGCGCTTCCGCCGCGGCCGACGCGTCCGCCGAAGGCGCAGGCACAGTGGACGCAACGGACGTCCCATTCTCCTCAGCGGGTCCCGCCGAGCCTGCGTCGGACGCCGCATGGGCCACATCGCCGCCATTGGGGTTCGCGAGCGAGCCGTCCGGGGACGCGGCGGACGACGGCTGCTGATTCGCAACGACGGACTTGGCGACTGCGCGCCCCGGGTCAGGTATTGCGACCGGATCGGAGGCCGGGCCTGCCTGGCTTGCCGCCGGCACCGGTTCGGCGTGCGCGGCATAGAAATGCCGAAGCAGCGTGTTGCCCGTAACGAACAGGCCGACGAGAACCATTGCGGCCGCGGCAACAGCGGCTGCGCGCCGCAGGGGCGAGCGAAATTTCATCGCCTTGCAGGCCTCGCGCACAATTCCGAACGATATGCGCTCGGCACCGTGGCCGTAGCCGTTGATCAATGCATTGTCGCAACAGATGTTGATGCTACGAGGAATGCCGCCTGCGACGAACGCGAGATACAGAAGCGCCGGAGTGGTGAAGAGCCGTCGACTCGCGACTCTACCGGCGCATTTCGTGCGATGCGCGATATAGCGGCAGCTTTGCCTGAACGTGAGCGGCCTCACCCGAGCGCGTACCGCGACCCGCTGCGCCAGTTGCCGCATGCTGTGCTTGGCGAGCACCGCCTCGAGTTCCGGCTGGCCTACCAGGATGATCTGCAGCAGCTTCGATTTGTGGGTTTCCACGTTCGACAGAATCCGTAGACTCTCCAGCGTCGCCTCGGGCATTTGCTGTGCCTCATCGACCGCGAGGACCACTTGCGTACCCGAGTGGTGGACCGCAAGTAGAATGCGTTGCAGCATCCGCAGCATATCTGCCGCAGTCGCCGTCGGCGGAAGCGTCACATCGAATTCTTCGAGCAGCGTCGCGTACAACTCGGTGGTGTTCAGTGCCGGGCTGAAAAGATAGATGATTTTGGTCTTGCTCGGATCCAGCCTGTCAAGGCAGACGCGTAGTACCGTCGTCTTGCCAAGTCCGACCTCGCCGGTGACGACGATGAATCCCTTCCCGGCCGTGATTCCATACTCGATCGCTCCCAGCGCAGCGCGGTGCGTCTCGGTAGGAAAAAGCAGCGTCGGGTCGGGGGTGATATGGAACGGCGCGGACTGGAAGCCGTAAAACCCGCCGTAGAAAGTCTCGTTCATTGATGCGAACTCGAGAAGCAGCTGCCTGCGTGCTGCGAGTGATTGCTTTCTAGCATCATTAGATCGCTGTTGTAAACAATCGGCATATGTAACGCGGATGGGCCCATGCCGGGTCTGGGGCACCAGGGTTCGCGATGCGGTTGGCTAATCGTCGCGCTTGCTGAACTGCACTTCATCCAGACCAAGCGGGTCGTGCACGGCGGTTGAATCGCGGCCGATCAGATCGTCCATCAGCGTGATGAGTTTGCGCGTCGAAACGCGCCAAGACAGAGCAGTCTCGAGGCGACGGCGAGCTGCACGGCCGAGCACACGTCGACGCGCCTCGTCGCGCAACAGCTCGACGAGGAGCTGGCTGAAGTGCGCCTCGTCGCTGCGCCGCGCGTAGCATATCGACTCGTCTCCCGAGCGGCGCGTTTCCAGCAGATCAAATGCGACGACAGGCAGGCTGAAGAACATATATTCCATGATTTTCGTCGCCGTGCTCACATTGGCATGCGGCGAGTCCGGGCAAGGATCCACTGCGAGATCTGCCGTCGACAGGACGCGACAGATCATGTCGTTATCCGCGCGCCCTGTGAAGGTGATCTGGTCGGATACGCCGCAGCTCTTGGCGTAGGCGACGATGTTGTCGTAATGCGGGCCGGCGCCCATCAAGACATATTGAACTGCGTTGGATCCGAGCTGCGTATTGATGACGGAAATGGCCCGGATGAGTACATCCACCCCGTCTTGCTGGCCTATCTCTCCGAGGAAGGCGATCATGTATTTCGCGGACTTGCGCAGTGCCGGATCGGGCGGCCGCAGTGAGAAACGCGCCGGATCCGGGGCGTTTCTCACCACGACGACGTCCTCGTCGCTGCGCCGGCCGCGCTGCATGCCGATCGCCTTGTAGCTCTCGTTGGTGCTCACGACCTTGTGAACCGCGCGCAGCATCCGGCGCTCGGCGAAGTAGAAAAACGACAGTACCACCGAACGATTCAGATTGAACTTCGTCGCGAATAGCTCGGGCGTGAGATCGTGGTGGTCGAACACGGTCTTCTTGCCGAGCAGGCGCCACATCCACACGATCGGAAAATAGATATCGGGCGGATTCGCCATCATGATGACCTTGAATCCGCGGCGGACCGAGACGAATAGCGTCCAGAAGAAGATGCAGATGAAGCTCCAGACATATTCAGCGATCAGGCCGAGATAGCCCTTGCCCTCGATGAGCATCGGGTAGCGATAGACATGGATGCCTTCGAGATGCTCGGCGAGCTTCGGGTGGTGCTGGGTGGCGGGTGAGACGACGCTCACCTGGTAGTTCGCGGCCTTGAGGGCCAAGGCCTGCTGCCACACACGCCGGTCATAAGGAACCGGAAGATTCTCCACCACCAGCAGAACGCTCTTGGTCGTTGTGCTCGGCGCAGACGCCCTTGCCGAGCCGGTCGTCATGCGCCGGCACATCCTGCGATTGGCAAGAAACAGACAATGCTGCCCGGCATCTGGAAAATCCTGTCGTCAAGGGCGCGCCCCCGTAGCCTTTGTAGCAAACTGTGACGTCGCGCACAATTGCTTTGCGCGCAGCGAGCGTAATTCTGGGCTCGCGAGCCGCTGCACTTAACACCTGTCGGTTCGAGTGTACTTTCTACATCGCGCAGCCCGGCCCTGACTGGAGCGACAGTCTGCTACGATGAGGCGTCTCCAAAAACAGACATCAGGTTATCTCGCAAGATCGTGAACAAAGGAACTACCGCTTGTTGATCGATTCGCGGTCCGTTGCCCATGACGGCGAGTCCGCAGTGCGCGCCCGCGATTTGGCTGGCTCACTGGCACTATGAGCCAAGCAAGCGAGCTCGATGCGAAATTCGCGCGCCAGGCCTGGATCCGTGCGCTCGAGCGCACCGCACGCATCGATGAGGATCCGACGGTCACGTTCCCGGTGCTCATCGATCGCTTGGCACTCGAGTTCGGCGCTTCGCCCGCGCTGGTCTCCCCTGAGGGCTCTCTGACGTACAGCGGACTTGCGGCGCGCGCCAACCAATACGCGCGCTGGGGCCTCGCGCAGGGACTGCAGCCGGGTGAAGCGGTGGCCTTGGTGTGTCCAAACCGCGCGGAGTATGTCGCGGTTTGGCTCGGCCTCACGCGCATCGGCATGGTCGTGGCGCTCATCAATACGCAGTTGTCGGGAGAGTCGCTCGCGCATTGCATTCGAGTCGCAGCGCCGCGGCTGATCGTGGTTGCCGCCGAGCTTGCAGCGACGCTTGCGCCCCTGCGCGATCGAATGCCGGCCGCGCGCTGCTGGCTGCTTGGCGCGAGCAGTCAGGATATCGAACCGCTCGGCCCCGCCTTGGACAAGCATTCGAGCGATCCGCTGCCGGCGCGCGATTACCGCGCGCCGACCCTCGATGCCACCGCGCTCTACATCTACACGTCGGGTACGACGGGCTTGCCCAAAGCGGCCAACGTCACCCATTACCGCGTGATGCGTTGGAGCCAGTGGTTTGCCGGTCTGCTCGATACTCGCCCGGAGGATCGGCTGTATGACTGCCTGCCGCTCTATCACAGTGTCGGCGGAGTCGTTGCGGTCGGGGCTGCGCTTGCCGGGGGCGCGGCTGTCGTGATCCGACCCCGATTTTCGGCATCGGACTTCTGGCGCGATATAGGTGAGGAGCGCTGCACGCTCTTTCAGTACATCGGGGAGCTATGCCGCTATCTCGTCAATGCGCCGCCTCACCCGCTCGAGCGCACGCACGCCCTGCGCATCGCGTGCGGCAACGGATTGCGTCCCGAGGTGTGGGAGACCTTCAAGACCCGCTTTGGCATTCCGCGCATTCTCGAGTACTACGCATCCACGGAAGGCAACTTCTCCCTGTACAACTGCGAGGGGCGTCGCGGGTCGATCGGGCGGATTCCCTCCTTCCTTGCACACCGCCTGCCGGTGGCGCTCGTGCGATTCGATCACGAGTCGGGCGAGCCCTTGCGCAATGCCGCCGGATTCTGCGAGCGCTGCGCGGTAGACGAGGCGGGGGAGGCTCTCGGATGGATTCCGGACCAGCCGGGCGCGCGCGCCGGACGCTTCGAGGGGTATGCGGATCCCGAGGCCACCCGCCGCAAGGTGCTGCGCAACGTTTTCAAGCAGGGCGACGCCTGGTATCGCACGGGCGACCTGATGCGGCGCGACGCCGACGGATTCTTCTATTTCGTGGATCGAGTCGGCGAAACTTTTCGCTGGAAGGGAGAGAACGTGTCGACGCAGGAGGTTCTGGCAGCACTCTGCGCACTACCGCACGTTCGCGAGGGCGTGGTGTTCGGTGTCGAGGTGCCGCGCACCGAGGGACGCGCCGGCATGGCAGCGCTGGTGGTCGATCGCGGCTTCGATCTGCGCGCGTTTCGGGCGGAAGTCGTGCGGGGCTTGCCGCCGTACGCGCGCCCGCTCTTCTTGCGGCGGCTGCCCGGGCTCGAGTCCACGGGCACGTTCAAGCCGCGCAAGCAGGAACTGCAAAGGGCCGGATTCGATCCGGCGCAGGTTCCCGATCCACTCTACTTCGACGACCCGCGGGTGGGCGCCTATGTGCCGCTCGACGCGGCGCTCTATGCGGCGATTACGGCGGGGACTATCCGGCTGTAGCCAGCTTGCCATCGGAGGTACGGAAGGGCGGTAGGGTGATCCATGGGAGGGGAGCGTGAGATGCGGCAACGTCCCCGCACACGGCGACCGCTTACGCTGGCGAACCGTTGAGGTAATCAGGACGTCAGAGCTGGGGGCGGGAGACCGGCCGGGAGTGGTGATGAGAGTGGAGGGCGGGTACCGGCGGCGGCCCAGGCTCAGGCGGTGCCTGAGCCTGTATCATGGTAAATTCACATGACCGAACACTACGACGTCGTGATCGTCGGCACGTCGTTTGCCGCGTCATTTTTCCTGCTGCGCTATCTCGAGCACGCCCCGCCGACCGCGAAGATTCTGGTGCTCGAGCGCGGCAACAATGACACCAAGGCTTGGCAGATGGCCAATCGCCGCAACTCGAGTATCGAGCCGACGGAAGCCTTTGAGAGCGACAATCCGCGGAAGTTTTGGCGAATCACGTTGGGCTTCGGCGGCAACTCCAACTGCTGGATGGGGGGTGCCACCCGAATGATGCCGGGCGATTTCGAGCTCAGATCGCGCTATGGGGTGGGCACGGATTGGCCGATTTCTTACGACGATCTCGAACACCACTACGGTACCGCCGAACGAGTCATGCTGGTATCCGGGCCCCCCGACAGTCCGATGCCTCGCTCGACTCCATTTCCCTTGCCGCCGCATCGTCTTTCGGATCCGGAAGTACTTCTCAAGAAGCGCTTTCCCGACGGTTGGTACGGGATGGCCAGCGCGCGCGCGAGCGTGGCCAACAGCCAGCGGGGCATTTGCTGTTCGACGGGGCTGTGCGGCTTATGCCCGGTCGATGCCAAATTCACGATTCAAAATGGTTTGGCGTACCTTTACGAAGACTCGCGGGTGGTGCTGCGGCTCCGTTCCGAGGTGCAGACGATTGGCACCTTCGCGGGCGTGGCCAAGACTGTCGACTACTTGCAAGACGGCGCGGTGAAGACCGTGGCTGGCGATCTGATTGTTCTTGGCGCCAACGGGGCATTCAATCCACATATTCTGCTGCGCTCCGGTTTCGACCATCCCCTCATTGGGCGCCGCCTGCATGAGCAGATGTCCGTGTCCGTCACGCTCGATCTGAAGGGCGTCAAATGCTACAACGGCAGCTCGGCGTTGTCCGGTCTGGGGTACTTGTTCTACGAAGGGGAGCATCGGCGGGACCACGCCGCTTGCATGATCGAGACTTGGAACTCGCCGTTCGCAAACCACCCCGACGACACGTTGAGACTGGAACCCGGCCGATGGAATGAACGGATGCTGCTCGGATTTCTGTTCGATGACCTTCCCAGCGACGAAAATACGGTTACCGTGAGCCCGAACAATCCGCGAATGGCGAGGCTGCATTTCACCGACCATTCGGACTACGCGAAAAGAGGCGCCAAGCAGATACCGCGAATGCTGGACAAACTCTCCGAGGTGTTACCTATCGAACGGGTGGTTACAGCGTCGTGGGCCTCGGCCGCCCACATTCAAGGCACGGTGGTGATGGGTAACGATCCTGCGACGAGCGTCGTCGATCGTCATCTGATCCATCACAAATGCCGCAATCTGCTGGTGCTGGGTTCCAGCTCGTATCCGACGGCGAGTCCGGCCTACCCGACACTGACCATCTCCGCGCTTTCGCTTTGGGCGGCGGATCACGTGCTTGGGCGGGACGTTTCATGATCAAACGTCGTCGTTTTTTGCTGGGCGGTTTGGGCATTGCCGCGCTCGCCGCTCTGGGCGTCTGGGGTGCCGGCGTAGCGGCCGAATCCGAAATCGCCATCGCCATCCGTCGGCGGCTCGCTTTCCTTCGAATCGACGAAGCTGGCCTGCACTCTTTCGCGAAGGATTACCTCCGATTTGCGAAGGATTACGTTCGTGTCAAGCTCGCGCAGCATCGGAGCTGGTATAGCTGGAAATTCCATCTTTACTCGCTGTTGCGCGGCCAGGTCGACCGTTTGGGCCTGTCGCACGATACCCGCTCCCGCCGGCAGCGCTTGGAAGAGTATTGGGCTACGATGTTCTTGCTATCCAGCGATTTCTTCGTGACGGGCGCGAATGAATCCCGAGTCGTTCGATACGTGGCTCTGTATGATCCGATGCGCGCCTGCGGCAGTCCGTTCTCGCGGCCGGCGTACGATTCAGCTGCTGAAGGTCAGGAAGCTCGCGTCGGTTCCCGCGGGTAATCTCAGCCTGTTGCGGCTACGCCGTGTTTCCCGCATCCACCGTGAGCACGATCCCCGTGATGTTGCGCCCCCCGGGGCCCAACAGGAACTCCACGCTTCTCGCAACGTCCTCCGCCTCTGCCATGCGCTTCAGGGCGCTGCGCCGGGTGATCTGCTCGCGCTCTTGCGCGGACAGCTCGTCGGTCATGGCGGTCTCGATGAAGCCCGGTGCGACGGCATTCACCGTGATGCCGAGTTGGCCGAGCTCGCGCGCGAGTGAGCGCGTGAAGCCGACCAGGGATGCTTTGGTCGCGCTGTAGACGGAGAGTCCGCTGTAGCCGGTCGAGGCGACGATCGAGGCGATATTGACTATTCGTCCCTTGCGCTCGACCATCATCGAGCGGGCGACGTACTTGGTGAGCACGAGGGGCGAGAGCGTGTTCAGGCGGACGAGGCGCTCGATTTCCTGATCGCGCATGGTGCCGAGTATGCCAGCCGTGCCGAGTCCGGCATTATTCACCAGCCCATAGATCGGTCCGAAATCGGCGCGGACGCTGCGCACGAGCGGTGCGATTTGACTGACCTCGGATAGATCGCAGGCCCGAAACTCGATCGCGCCTTGCCCTTGCGCGCGCAGCGCTGCGCTCGCCGCCTTGAGCTCGGCGCTCTCCTTTCGGGCTATGGCGATGACTCGATACCCGGCATTTGCGAGCGTGTGCGCAATGGCGAGGCCGAGACCTCGGCTGCCGCCCGTCACCAGTACGTTAAGCACCGGGACGCACCAGCTTACCGGCGGCCGTGAGCTCGAGCGCCGGCACGAAGGTCAAGCGCGCCGGCACTTTGTGCGCGGGCAGGGCGCGATGGCAGGCCTCCAGGAGCTCGGCGCGCAGCTTTTCAGTCTCGCCGGGCCCCAGGGCGCCGCCCGCGGCATCCTCGAGCACGACGTCGGCGACCACGAGTGCTCCCATGATCGGACTGCGCTTGGCGCTCACTCGCGACATGCGTACTCGGGCATCCGTGTTGATCACCCCTTCGACCTCCTCGGGGTAGACCTTGAGACCGCCCACATTGATGACGCCGCCCTTGCGGCCCCTGAAGTAATAGCGCCCGTCCTGCAATTCGACTAGATCCCCGGTGTCCACGTACCCGTCGCGGTCCGCGAGCGCCGAGGCTTCGCCGCCCAGATAGCGCGCGGCGATGCGCCGCGAGCGGATCCTGAGCGTGCCGTCCTCGACTTTCATCTCGATGCCATTGCGCGGCGAATCGATGAACTCCGCGGGAAATCCGGCACGCCCGTCCTCGACGTCGAATGCGACGCCGGCCTCGGTCGAGGCGAATGCATGCGCGATGCGGGCATTGGGATAGATCTCGCGTAGGCGGTCGAGCAGCACCTGGTCGGCCACTTCCCCCGAGAGGCGCACATAGGCGGGCTCGAGCAGTCCAGCCGCTCCGCTCATCAGTGCGCGCCGCCAATGCGACGGCGTGCCGGAGATATGCGTCACCCCGCGCTCGGCGGCCCGCGCGAGGAAATCGGCGGGCGCTTCGTCCGCGCTCGACAGCACGAGCGGGGCGCCGGAGAGCACGGCGCGCAAGTAAATCTGCAATCCGCCGTAACGGCGGATATCGTAGAACGTGCTCCAAACCGTCGGCGTACCCGATCCCGCGGCCGCTGTCCCTGGGGTGTGCCGCGGCAGTGTTCCGGCGAGACTCGCGAGAGTGTGCGCTACGAGCTTCGGCTGTCCCGTGGTCCCCGAGGTGAGCAGGATCCATTCGGTCTCACCGCTCCCGCCTCGCTCGATCGGCGACCCCGCGGCCGTGCTTATCGGATGGGGGTCGAGATTGTGCAGCTCGGCATCCGTGGCTGCGGTCGCCGCCACTTGCTCCAAGGATTCCTTGCTGAGTTCCGGCGTGCACAGCACCAGCCGGCGGGCAATGCCGTCGAGCTCGAGCAGCGCGATGGCGGTGCTCAGCTGCTCGCGCATGCTGAGCAGCACCGATCGGCCGCGCAGGCGTTCCAGGTGGCCGCCCAGGCAGGAGGCGGATGCCAGATCGGACAGGGCGATCGAGGCACCCTGGGCGTGAAATGCCCCGAGCGGGCGATCGTCCGCTCTGGCCGCCGAATTCCACAAGGAGCTCATCATGTTAGCTTAGCGACTCCCTGCGAACGGTGGCAAAGGAAACCCTGCAAACGTGTCGAGCAGCACGCAATCCCGCCAGGGTTCGACCGCGCCCAACCCGGCGCGGCTCTCCGCCCTGGTTGAATCGCTCTTCCCTCCGGGCGTGGCGGCCGCGGAGCTGCGCGCGCCCGGCGACCCTGCGCTGCTCGATCCCGAAGAGGCGCTCATCGTCGCGCGTGCCGTGCCGAAGCGGGCGGGCGAGTTCGCGGCCGGCAGACTATGCGCGCGCAGCGCCCTGGCGCGCTTCGGCATCGGCTCCTTTGCGGTTCGCGTGGCGCCCGATCGCCAGCCGCTCTGGCCCGCGGGGCTCGTGGGTAGCATCACGCATACGCAAGGCTTCTGTGCCGCCGTGATCGGGGAGCATGCTCGTTTCGTCGGGCTGGGACTGGATACCGAGAAGGCGGACGCCGTCAGCCCCAACCTCTGGCCGAGCATCTGCGTGGCCGAGGAGCTCGCATGGATCGCATCCCTCCCGGCCGGGGAGCGAACTCGGGCGGCGACGCTCGTGTTCGCCGCCAAGGAGGCGTTCTACAAATGCCAGTATCCGTCCACCAGTGAATGGTTGAGCTTCTCCGACGTGCGCATCGTGCCGCTCGACTGGGCGATGCTCCAAGGATCATTCCAGATCGAGGCTCGGCGTGCGCTGGGCGTGTTTGCCGCAGCGCCGCGCCCGCTGCGCGCGGCCTATCGATTTCACGAGGAGTTCGTCACCGCAGGCGTCGCGCTTGTGCGCGAGAGCGATTGACAGACTTGCGGCTAGTACGCTTTGTCGTCCCGGAACAGCTTGACGACCGTCATGAGAATGATCTTGATGTCGAGCATCGGCGACCAATGGCGCAAGTAATCGAGATCGTAATCGATGCGCGCCTGCATCTCCTCGAGTTTCGCGGTTTCGCCGCGGCAGCCGTTCACCTGCGCAAGTCCGGTGATGCCCGGCAGCACCTTGTGGCGAATCATGTAGCCCTTGATGAGTTTGCGGTACTCCTCGTTGTGCGCGATCGCGTGCGGCCTCGGGCCCACGAGACTCATGCGGCCTTGAAGCACGTTGATGAGCTGCGGCAGCTCATCGAGCGAGGAGCGGCGCAGGAGCGCGCCGATCGGCGTGATGCGATCGTCCGATTTTGTCGCCTGTCGAACCTGCGTGCCGTCCTCGGTCACTTTCATGGTGCGGAATTTGTAGACCGCGATCTCGCGCCCGTCGAGTCCGTAGCGGCGCTGCTTGAAAATGATCGGGCCGGCAGAGGAGCATTTCACCGCAAGGGCGACGAGCGCGAGCAGGGGCAGCAGCAGCAGCAGGATCAGGGTCGACAGGACGACATCGGTGAGCCGCTTCGCGACGCCGCGATAGCCGTAGAACGGCGTCTCGCACATGGCGACGACCGGAATGCCCTGAATTTCCCCGGAGCGCGCTTGAATGAGGTCGAACACGAATATGTCCGGCACGTAATAGATCGAGCAGGTCGTGTCGCGCAGATCGTCCAGCAAGTTCATGACGCGCTTCAAGTGACGGATCGGCAGCGCGATGAAAATGACGTCGGTGCGCTGCGCTTTGACATAATCCCCGAGGTCCGCGAGCGGCCCGATGAGCGCCGCGTCCGAGCCTATCCCCAGGCGGTCCACGCTCCGATCATCGAAAAATCCGGCTACTTCCAAGCGCATGCCGGGGTTGCGTTTCAAGCGCCGGGCGAGCTCGACGCTCGAGGTGGTGTAGCCTGCAATGACGGCGGTGCGCGCGTTGAACGCCTGCATCAGGAAGCGCCGCATGAATTCCTGCATGGCGAGCGTCGAGACGATGAGCATGCCGGGCGTCACCGCGGCCCAGGTGAGAAATACTCGGCGCGGATAAGCCTCTAGCGGCGCCTTGGTGACGTAGGCGATTCCGAGCAGAGCCGCCAATATCAACAGCCAGCGATAGATCACGGCGACGACCGCCGACAGGCGCGGCGAGGTCAGCTGCGCGGTGACTTCGCGCGGCGGCTGAACCAGCACCAGACAGACCACGGCGACGACCGCGATACCCGAGGATAGCGGATCGAATCCGCTGCGAAATGCGAAAATCGTTGCGTACAGGCAGCCGACCGCGACGAAGGCGGGCAGTATTGCCTGCACGCCCATCATGACGGCGATCAAAAGGCTTTGCCGGAACTGCACGGGCTGGGTCACCGATACCTCTCGTATCCACCATTATGATCGCGCGTCGCTAAAGTGCGACAACCTGTTGCGCATTATCTGGCAATTCCGTCGAGCCGTATGCACGGCCCGCCGACAGATGTTAAATCGCCTCGCCGCCGGTTATTCTAGTGCCCCATGATGAATGTACCATTACTCGATCTTAAGGCGCAGTTCGCGCAGATCCGCGCCGAAGTCATGCCCGTCATCGAGAGTGTATGCGCGAGCCAACAATTCATTTTGGGCGAGCATGTGCGCGCGCTGGAGGCGGAAATCGCGGCATACTGCGGCGCGTCGTACGGCATAGGCGTGTCCTCCGGCACGGATGCGCTGCTGTTGGCGCTCATGGCCCTCGACATCGGCGCGGGCGATGAGGTCATCACATCCCCGTTCACATTCTTTGCGACGGCGGGCACGATCGCGCGCACCGGTGCGCGGCCGGCGTTCTGCGATATCGATCCCGACACGTTCAATCTGTCGCCCGCCATGGTGCGGGCCTTCATCGACCAGGAGTGCCGCAGCGAGGGCGGGGCGCTGACCCGCCGCGCCACGGGCGGGCGCATTCGCGCCATCATGCCGGTGCATTTGTACGGCCAAGCGGCGGAGATGAAGCCCTTGATCGAGCTCGCGCGGCGATACGATCTGCGCATCATCGAGGATGCGGCTCAAGCGATCGGCACCGAGACTCGCGAAGGTGCACGCGTGGGGTCGATCGGCGACATCGGCTGCTTTTCCTTCTTTCCCAGCAAGAACCTGGGCGCCTTCGGCGACGCCGGTCTTTGCACCACCCAGGATCCGGTCCTGGCAGAGCGCATGAGCGTGCTGCGGGTGCATGGCGGCAAGCCGAAATATTTTCATGCGCTGATCGGCGGCAATTTCCGCATCGATGAGTTGCAGGCGGCGGTGCTGCGCATCAAGTTCAAATATCTGGATGAATGGACGCAAGGCCGCCAGCGCAATGCGGACTATTACGATCAGGCGTTCGCGCGCGCGCTGCCGAACTCGGGCGTCGTTACCCCGGCAAGAGCCGCGGGCGGGCGCCACATCTTCAATCAATACGTGCTGCGAGCCGAGCGGCGCGACGAGCTCCGCTCGTTCTTGAGCGAGCGGCACATCGGCACGGAGATCTATTATCCGGTGCCGCTGCATCTGCAGGCCTGTTTCGGGTACCTCGGCTATGCACGCGGCGATTTTCCCCATTCCGAAGCGGCCGCGGCTGATACGCTCGCGCTGCCGATCTATCCGGAGCTCTCGCAACAACAAAAGGACGCCGTGGTGGCGGGGGTCGCCGAGTTCTACGCGCCGTCGAGCGGCCCGACGGGGCGTGTCCAGCGCGAGTCGCTCAAGATTTCTTGAAATCGTCCGGCTGCAGCTGGTGACGGGACAGTAGCTTGTAGAAATCCGTGCGGTTGCGCTTCGCGAGCCGCGCCGCCTGGCTCACGTTGCCGGTGGTGATCTGCAGGATTTGCGAAAGGTAGTTGCGGGTGAACTCATCGCGCGCCTCATCGAAGGAGGGCAGCCGCGTCGGGTTGCCGCCCAAGGATTGCTGGACCAACTCCGCGGTGATGATTGCGCCTTGCGACAGCGCCACGTTCTGCCTCACGACGTTGTAGAGCTGGCGCACGTTGCCCGGCCACTCGGCGGTCGCCAGAAGCTCGACGGCCTCGGGGGCGTAGATCTTGCGCTGCCCGGTCTCCTTGGCGATCTGCTCGAGGAAATGCGCGACCAGAAGCGGTATGTCCTCTCGGCGGCGGCCGAGCGCAGGCACCTCGATATGCACGACGTTCAACCGATAGTACAGTTCCTCGCGGAACTGCCCCGCGACCATCAGCTGATGCAGGTCGCGGCGCGCGGCCGAGATGACCCGCACGTTGATTGCGACCGCCTCGACGCTGCCGATCGGACGAATCTGGTTCTCCTGCAGGACGCGCAGCAGTCTCACTTGTAGCCGCATGGGCATGTCGCCCACTTCGTCGAGCAGCAACGTGCCGCCGTCGAGGGTCTCGAACAGGCCTTTCTGCGCGCGGCTGGCGCCGGGAAATGCGCCCTTCTCGTGACCGAACAGCTCGGACTCGAGCATGTCCTCGGCGGTCGCGCTGCAATTGACGACCGCGAACTGCTTGTTGCGGCGCGGGCTCGCCTCATGAATGGCGCGCGCAATCAGTTCCTTGCCGGTGCCGCTCTCGCCCGTGATGAGCACGCGCGCGTCGGTGCCGGCGACCATGTTCGCTTGCGCCAATTTGTCTTCCATCAGCTGGCTGCGCGTGATGATCGCGGCACGCCAGTCCTCATCGACGTGCGCGAAACCGGACACCTTCAGAGCCTTTTGCACGTGGTCGAGCAGGTCTTGTTTGTCAACGGGTTTGGTGAGAAAGCCGAAAGCGCCGCTCTGCGTCGCATGTACGGCATCGGGGATGGTGCCGTGGGCCGTGAGTATGATGACCTTGAGACCGGGCCAGCGGCTCTGTAGTTCTTTCAACAGGCCGATCCCGTCCATCTGATCCATGCGCAGGTCCGTGATCACGAGGTCCGGCCGGAAGCGTGTGCAAGCGGCAAGCGCCGCTGCCGCGCTCTCGACCGCTTCGACCTCATAATTCTCGGCGCGCAGCCGGATGGTCAGAAGGCGCAGCAACCCAGGATCGTCATCCACCACCAGAATCCTCGCGCGGCGCTTCTGGGTCGAAGCGCTCTCGCGGGAGGAGGGTTGGATGCTGAACCCCAGGGGGGTCGTGGATGCTATCGGCGTCGTCGGAGCGATGGAGTGAGCGGTCAAGGGAGTATTCTCCGGGGGCTGCTTCATTCAGGGTGTATGCGGTTCGGTGTTGCCACGATCATTGATGGAGCGCTCGATGTGCGTGACGGCATCGAGCTTCGCTCGTGCCTCGTCCAGGGCCTTGCGCAACCGGGCGTTCTCATCCGACTCCGCCGACAGGCGCTTATTGAGCGCCTGCAGCTTGTCCCGTGAATTCTGCGAGTCCTCGTCTCGCAAGCGCTTGTTCTCGGCCTGCAGTACCAGCCGCTGATCGACGTCTTGCAGCTCCACCATGGCCAGTAAGCGCTCATCGGGCAATAGAGTTTCGGGCCTGGCCAGCAGTTGCGCCAACTGTCGCTGTGCAGCGACGGGATCGGAGCCGCTGTGCCCGGGAACGGCGAGCGCAAGCGCGTACCGCAGGCGGTTCGTGGTGGTGGGCGAGAGCGCCGCGGCATCCTTCGCCGACTGGAACACTTCGGCTTGGCGAGCCGGATCGCCTTGCGGCAAGGTCGTCATCATCTCGAGCAGCGGCTCGACGGTCCCGCACATCTTCGGCTGGCCCTCGGGTTGCGGCGGCGGCGGACTCCTGGCATCCGACCCGGCACCGCCGGTGAGCGCGCAACCGCCCAGGGCGCCGAAGATCAAATAGCACGCGGCCGCGAGCGATCGCTTACGCAGCATGAGCCTTTGCACGTGAGGCGGATGCGGAGTGCCGCAGCGGCAGGCGGACCCGGAAATGCGCACCGCCCGTGGCGGCCTCGAGGATCTCGATGCTGCCACCGTGCGCATTGACGAACTCGGTGACCACCGACAGCCCGATCCCGGTGCCCTTGACGTGTCCTCCTTGAGGCGTCTTGCCTTGATAGAACGCCTCGAATATGCGGTTGCGCTCGTCGGGCGGGATGCCCGGCCCCGAATCGACGACGTCGATGACGAGCTGCTCGCGCTCGCGACGGGCGTGTATCGAGATGGTTCCTCCTCGTGGCGTGAACTTGATCGCATTCGACAGCAGATTGTCCAAAATGAGACGCAGCTTCGGGCGATCCGCGAGCGGCGTGAGATCCTCGACCTGCACGTCGAGGCGGACCCGCTGAGCGACCAACGTGAGCTGCTGGTTCTCCAGGACCGACTTGATGAGGGGCCGAAGCTTGAACTCGGAGACCTCCATACCCACGCTTTTCGCCTGCCACGCGCTGAAGGACAGCAAGTTCTCGATCAGGCGCTGCAGTTTCATGCCGTTCTCGCGCAATATCGCAGTGACCTCCCTTTGAGCGCTTTGCAGTTCACCGACTGCGCCATCCATCAAGAGTTCGGTTCCCTCCCGAATATTCGCCAATGGGGTCTTCAGTTCATGCGACATATGTCGCAAGAATCGATTCTTCTCCTGCGCGAGGTCGAGCAGCCGCACCCGCAACCATTCGAGCTGGGCCGCGAGCCGCTCCAAGTCCGCCGGGCCGCGAATGGCGATCGGCCTCGAGAACGTTCCGCGGCCGAGCTCGTTGATGGAGCGGTCGATGGCGCGGATCGGACGGCCGAACAGATAGGTGAATACGCCCACCACCGCGAGGGTCATGGGGACGAGCAGCAGGGTCTGCCAAAACAGGTTTTGCTGCGCGAGCTGTGTCGCCTCCTGCAGCGCACTGAGCTCGCGATCGATCTGTCCGCTCACGTGATTGGAGATCTTGGAGGCGACATCGGACATCTGCGAATAGGAGTTCACGAGCTCCGCCATGCGCGATGAGTTCGCCGGCGCGGAGCGCAGCCCCTCGGCGTGCCGCTCGGCCTCCGCCTTGAGGGCGCGAATATCGGCCTGAGCCTGCTCGGTGAGCGGCAGGGTGAGGAGCTCGTTCAGCGTCGTCTCCAGCCGTTCCTGATTGCGCGCGTAGACCTCGAGCAAATCGCTATTCGGCAGGATCTGATAGAGCCGGGCGGTGCGCTCGAGTGCGGCGATCTCGACGAACATACGCTGGTTGTTGCCGCTGCCCTGCATGCCGCGCACCACCAGCTGCTCGCTGCGGTTGGACAACCGATTCATCTGCACGGCCGCGTTCACGATCGCGAACAGCAGCGGCGCGGCGACGATGGTGAAGCCGATCAGCATGAGGCCGCTGAGGGATCTGGGGCGGGGCAATCGCATGGGGCGCATTCTAGCGTAAGGCTCCGCCGCGGGAGCGGCTCCTCTGCGCGTAGAATTCCCATGATGAGTACCCAAACACCCTATGCACAGCTGTCTCCGGAAGCGGTTCTCGACGCGCTAGAGGCCGTGGGATTTCGCTGCGACGGGCGCATCCTGGAGCTCAATAGCTACGAGAACCGGGTGTACCAGATCGGCATCGAGGACGCCTCGCCGGTGGTCGCAAAATTCTATCGTCCCGGGCGCTGGGACGATGCGGCCATCCGCGAAGAGCATGCCTTTGCGGCCGAGCTCGCAGCGCAGGAGATTCCCGTGGTTGCTCCCCTTGACCGCGACGGCGCGACGCTGCACTTCCACCGCGGGTTTCGCTATGCCGTGTTCCCGCGACGCGGCGGACGGTGGCCGGAGCTCGGCACGACGGACGAGCGTGCCTGGGTTGGCCGCTTTCTGGGCAGGATCCACGCGGTCGGACGCACCGCCCCGTTCCGCCACCGTGCTCGTCTCGACGTCGAGGAGCTCGGCATGAAGTCCCGGGATTTCGTGCTCAACAGCGGCTGGTTGCCCGATTATCTCGCGCCGAAATACGAGGCGGTCACCGATGAGCTGCTCGAGGAGGTCGGCCGACAAACCCACAACTGGCGGGGAGCCGCGCTCGGCCGGATCTTGGGCGACTGCCACCGCGGCAACATCCTCTGGACGGATCAGGGTCCGCACTTCGTCGATCTCGACGACTGCGTGACCGGACCGGCGATTCAGGACCTGTGGATGCTGCTCGCGGGCAGCCCCGAGGAGATGCGGATGCAGCTTACCGACGTGCTCGAGGGTTACGAGCAGTTCCTGCCCTTCGACCGGCGCGAGCTCGCATTGATCGAGTCGCTGCGGGCATTGCGCATGATTCATTACTCCGCCTGGTTGGCGCGGCGCTGGGACGATCCGGCATTTCCGCGGGCATTTCCCTGGTTTGCCGAGCCGCGATATTGGGAGCAGCATTACCGCTCGCTCGATGAGCAGCTCGCCGCCGTCCTCGAGCCGCCGCTCGAGTTGTGAACGGCATCGCATTTTTGGATCATGCGACTTCGGATCATAGGAGACCCATGAAGCTGCGACTCATCATCCTCCTTGCAATCGCCGCCTCGGCGGCCTGCCACAAAGAATCGAGCACTGCACCGACGGTCCGGGCCAAGCCCAAGGCCGGCATCCGGGCGGCGGCGGCGAATCAGCAGGGAGCGGCCGCACAGGAAACCGCAGGGATGGTCGAGGCGGTGGTCCAGAGCAAATCGCAGGCACCCATCACTCTCAAGTTCGACCTGCTCGAGCGGCCCGTTGCGGGACAGCCGCTCGAGGTCGCGATCGCGCTCTTGCCGCAGATTGCCGCACGGTCGGCCACGGTCGCGGTCGCCGCATCGGACGGGCTGAAGCTCGAGCCGGGGGGGAACCAGTTCGAGGTCGCCGCTGTCGAGGCGGCGCAGGTCTACCGGCATGGCATCAAGGTAACGCCGGCGGCGGAGGGGCTCTATCTGCTCACGTTATCCGTGAGCTTGCAGCACGACCAGACCTCGGACTTGCGCGTCTTCTCCGTGCCCATCCTGGTTGCAAAAGCCGGCGGCGGCTCTTGAAGCCGCCCAAAGAGGATTGACGCAGCGCGCGTTGAACCCGAGCGAAACGCCCCCAATCAGCCTATAATGGCCGGTTTCGTCTCGAGGCTTCCGTGACTTCCCAACTCCGAAACATCGCGATCATTGCGCACGTCGACCACGGCAAGACTACGTTGGTCGATCAGCTTCTACGTCAGTCGGGCACGCTCGACGCCCGCAAAGACGTGCAGGAGCGGGTGATGGACTCGAATGTGCTCGAGCGCGAACGCGGCATCACCATTCTCGCCAAGAACACCGCGATCACCTGGGGCGACTACCGCATCAACATCGTCGATACCCCGGGGCACGCGGACTTCGGCGGAGAGGTCGAGCGGGTGCTCGCCATGGTCGACTGCGTGCTCTTGCTGGTGGACGCCGTCGACGGGCCGATGCCCCAGACCCGCTTCGTCACGCAGAAAGCGTTCAAGCACGGGCTCTCGCCCATCGTGGTCATCAACAAGATCGATCGCGACGAGGCGCGTCCCGGATGGGTGCTGGATCAGACCTTCGACCTGTTCGATCGCCTGGGTGCCACGGATCAGCAGCTCGATTTCCCGGTGGTCTACGCCTCGGCGCTGCGCGGTTTCGCGGGTCTGGAGCCGACGGTGCGCGACGGCGACATGCAGCCGCTCTTCAAGACCATCGTCGAGCACTGTCCTCCGCCGGACGTCGATGAGGCAGGACCCCTGCAGCTGCAAGTGACGTTGCTCGACTATTCGAGCTATGTGGGCGCCATCGGCATCGGCCGCATCAAGCGCGGAACGTTGAAGCGCGGGATGCCCGTGACCGTGGTGGCACGCGACGGCAAACAGCGTCCGGAGCGGATCAGCCAGATCCTCGGGTTTCACGGCCTCACCCGCGTCGAGGTGGAGTCCGCGGGCGCGGGGGATATCGTCGCCTTTGCGGGGATACCGGAGCCCAAGGTGTCCGATACCCTGTGCGATCCCGCGCACGTCGAGCCGCTGCCGAGTCTCACGGTGGATGAGCCGACGATCAGCATGACGTTCGAGGTCAACACCTCGCCGTTCCTCGGACGGGAAGGCAAATTCGTCACCAGCCGCCAGATCCGCGAGCGTCTGGAGCGCGAGTCCATTCACAACGTCGCCTTGCGCGTCGACCCCACGGCCGACCCCGACAAGTTCGTCGTCTACGGCCGCGGCGAGCTGCATCTGGGCGTGCTCCTCGAGAATATGCGGCGCGAGGGCTACGAGCTCGCCGTCTCGAGACCCCGCGTGGTCATCAAGCAGGTCGACGGGGTTGCGCACGAGCCCTACGAGCAGGTCACCGTCGATGCGGACAGCGACGCCCAGGGCGACATCATGACGGCACTCGGCAGCCGCGGAGCGGAGCTCAAGGACATGCAGGCGGACGGCCGTGGCCGGGTGCGCCTCGATTACATGATTCCCTCGCGCGGCCTGATCGGATTCCAGACGGAATTTCGCACCATGACCCGCGGTACGGGCCTGCTGCACCACGTATTCGACCACTACGGGCCGGTCGTGCCCCGCGAGCTCGGTCAGAGGCCGCAGGGCGTGCTGATCGCGAACGGGCAGGGCCCCGCGCTCGCGTATTCGCTGTTCAGCCTGCAGGAGCGAGGGCGCCTGTGCATCGGCCCCGGCGAGGAAGTGTACGAGGGGATGATCATCGGCTTGCACAGCCGCGACAACGACCTGGTGGTGAACCCGCTCAAGGGCAAGAAACTCACCAACATGCGGGCCGCCGGCAAGGATGAGAACGTCGTGTTGACGCCTCCGATCCGCTTCTCTCTCGAGCAGGCCATGGAGTTCATCGACGACGACGAGCTGATCGAGATCACGCCAGGGTCCATCCGCCTGCGCAAGCGCAGCCTGCGCGAAACCGACCGCAAGCGCTCCGAGCGGGAGACCGCCGAGGAGAGCTGAACTGAGACGCGCGTCACGGCTTTGGCGCGCCATCCCCCTAACATTCGGGTATTCAACGTGCCGGTGCGCATGACGCGCGCGGGCGCGCGGTCGGTTGTGCGCGGGAGATCTCCTTACTTGTCACGCGATGTCGCGGCCGCCATCCTAAGCGATGCAGTGCCCACGGAGGCGGGCCTAAATCGCTTGCTCGAGCGACAGCTCGCCGAGGCGCGGGCGGCCGGCGGGGAGCTCGACGTGGGCGCGCTCCTGCGGCGCGTGAGCGAGCACTACGACCGCATCGACGCGGAGCGCCGCGGAGTCGTGCGCTCCATGCGGCTGATGTCGGACGAGGCGCAGGCACTCACTCGCGAGATTCGCGAGGAGACTGCCTCGCACCTGCAGGCCATTCTCGACAACGTGAAGGACGCGATCCTCACCGTCGATGAGAGCGGCCATATCGAGACGTTCAATCCGACCGGCGAGCGCATATTCGGCTACTCTCCCGTGGAGATTCTCGGCCGCACCCTCGACTATCTGCTGCCCGAGCTCGCCCCGCGCAGTATCGTGGAATTTCTCGACCACTGCGCCGCCAAGATCGAGGATACCCACGTCGATCTCGCCGCCCATCATGCGTGGGGTCGGACCAAGGACCGTACGCGCGTTGCCCTGGAGATCGCCGTCAGCAAGGCGGCGCTCAACCGGCGGGACGGCTACATCGTCTGCATCCGCGACATCACCGAGCGGCATCTCGCCGAGCAGTCCATGCGCGAGAGCGAGGCGCGCTACCGGACCCTGGTCGAGCACGCACCGGAAGTCATCGTGGTGTTCGACGTGGATCGGGGCAAGTTCGTCGACGTCAACGACAACGCCTGTCGATTCTTCAAGATGGACCGGGCGACCCTCCTCGCGTGCGGCCCCGAGAAGATCACTCCGCCCATGCAGCCCGACGGGACCCCTTCGTTCGGCGTCTCGCGCGGCCTGATCGACGGCGCTCTCGCGGGCGATGCTCCGGTGTTCGAGTGGGTGCACTGCGACTCCGCGGCGCATGCCATGCCGTGCGAGGTGCGCTTCGTGCGCTTGCCGAGCTCGAACCGGCGCCTGATCCGCGCGAGCATCACCGACATCACCGAGCGCAAGCGCAACGAGGCGATCGCGGCGGGCGAGCGTCGGGTATTCGAGAAGATCGCGGCGAACGCCGCGCTGCCCGCCGTGCTCGGCGCGATCTGCGAGGCGATCGAGCGCGTCATGGCCAAGAGCTTCTGCGCGATCAGCTTGCTCGATGCCGAGCGTCAGGCATTGAGCTACGGGGTCGCGCCGAGCCTGCCGCGCGAGTTCGTTACCGCGATGGACCTCTCGCCGGTCGATATCCGCTTCGGCTCGTGCTCAGCGGCCGTGTACCTCTCGCGCCCGGTCATCGTCGCCGACATCGAGACCGATGCGTTCTGGGAGTATCGACGCGAGGCGGCGGGGCAGGCAGGGCTGCGCGGCGCCTGGTCGGCGCCCATCAACGCCTCGGACGGTCAGGTCGTCGGGACGATCGCGGTCTACCAGTGCCAGCCGGGGCTCCCGTCCCCGCGCGACCAGGATCTCATGGCGCGCATGGCGCAGATCGCCGGAATCGCGATCGAGCGGCGGCGTGGCGAGGATGCGCTGCGCGAAAGCGAGGCCAAGTTCCGCAGCCTGTTCGAGAGCGTCATGGACGGCGTGTACCGCACGACGCGCGACGGCCGGCTGCTGGTCGTCAATCCCGCCTTCGTGCAGATGCTCGGCTACTCCTCGGCGGAGGAGCTCTATCAGGTCTCGGCGGGATCGCTCTACTGGTATCCGAGCGATCGGGACACCTACGTGCGCCGCATGGAGAGCGAGGGCGAGGTGCGCGACGAGGAATACGTCATGCGCCGCAAGGACGGCAGCATGCTCGTCGTCGTCGACAATGGCCGCGTGGTGCGCGACAAGCAAGGCCGCCTCATCGGTTTCGAGGGATCGATCGCCGACGTCACCGCGCGCAAGAAGGCGGAGACGGCGGTATTTCAGGCCAAGGAGCGTGCGCAGGTCACCCTGCAGTCGATCGGCGACGCGGTCATCACCACCGATTCCGAAGGCCGGATCGATTACATGAATCCCGTCGCCGAGAGCTTGACGGGATGGGAGAGCCGCGAGGCGCAATCGCAGCTTATCGGCAACATCCTGACCGTGGTGGACGAGACCACGCGGGAGGCGTCCGAGAGCCCCATCATGCGCTGCCTGCGCGAAGGGCAGATGCTGGGGCTCGCCGAACATACCGTGCTCGTGACGCGGCGCGGCCAGGTGATCGCCATCCAGGACTCCGCCTCGCCGATACGCGACCGCGCCGGAAACTTGATCGGCGCCGTCATGGTCTTCCACGACGTGAGCAAAGAGCGCCGCATGCACCGCGCGCTGCACTATCAGGCGAGCCACGATGCGCTCACCGGTCTGATCAACCGGCGCGAATTCGAGAACCGGCTCACCCGCGCTGTCGAGAGCGTGCGCCAGGACGCCGCCTGCCGGCAGGTGCTCCTGTATCTCGATCTCGATCAGTTCAAGCTGGTCAACGACACCTGCGGCCACCCGGCGGGAGATCAGCTGCTGCGCCAGATCACGGGCGTCCTGCAGTCGCGCGTGCGCTCGGGCGATGCGCTTGCCCGTCTCGGCGGCGATGAGTTCGGAGTGCTGCTCGCCGACTGTTCGCTCGACCAGGCGCTGCGCATCGCGGACACGCTGCGTCAGGCGATCCGCGATTACCGCTTCATTTGGCAGAGCGGCGCGCTCGCGGTGGGCGTGAGCATCGGCATCGTGGAGATCACCTCTGATACCCCGACGGTCGCGAGCGTCATGAGCGCCGCCGACGTCGCTTGCTATGCGGCCAAGGACCAAGGCCGAAACCGCCTGCAGCTCTACAAGCCGGACAACGTGCCCGAGCGGCATCGAGAGATGCACTGGGTATCGAGGCTCACGCGGGCCTGCGATGAGGGGCGCTTCGAGCTCTTCTATCAGCCCATCGTGCCGATCGGTCCGCGCATCGCCGAGCCGGAGCACTTCGAGCTCATGCTGCGTCTGCGCGACGAGGAGGGCGCCCTGGTCGCGCCGGCTGAGTTCATTCCGGCCGCGGAACGCTACAACGTGATGCCTTCCATCGACCGCTGGGTGGTGCGCGAGGCGCTCGATCGGGTCGTGCACCGCACGGCCTCGGGCATCAGACCCTATACCATCGCCGTCAATCTGTCGGGCACCTCGTTGAACGACGAGCGGTTCCTCGAATATGTGATCGCCCAGCTGAGCGCGCATGACCTCGCGCCCGGAGCCATGTGCTTCGAGATCACCGAAACGGCCGCCATCGCGAATCTCGGCAACGTCGCGCATTTCATGCGCGAGCTCAAAGCGCGCGGCTGCCACTTCGCGCTCGACGATTTCGGCAGCGGGCTATCCTCGTTCATGTACCTGAAGAACCTGCCGGTCGATTACTTGAAGATCGACGGCCAGTTCATCGAGAACGTGACGCGCGATCCCGTCGATCGCAGCATGGTCGAGGCGATCAACCAGGTCGGCAAGTCGATGGGCATCCAAACCATTGCGGAGCGGGTGGAATCGGCGGCCGTGCTCGCCGAGCTCGGCCGCCTCGGCATCGCTTTCGCGCAGGGTTTTCACGTCGCCATGCCGCAATCGACCGCGAGCTTTCCTTACCTTAGGGCGCCGTAGAGTTGAGGGCCCGGTAGCGGCGGCGCAGAAGACCGCCGGCTTTACGGAACCACGTGCGAGCTGCCGAGGTCCTTCCACTCATAGCGCGGCACCTGCACCCACTGCCCGCCCTTGAGCTCGGGGACCTTGTGCACCTTGGTCTGATCGACGCTCATGGTGCCGTTCTTGTCGCTTACCCAGAAATCGATGTCGTAAATCTCGTTCTTGCTGCCGACCACGCGAAAATCCGTGCACGCGAAGTAATGACCGTCCGAATCGAGCTGTCTCACCGGCTGGTGCGTGTCCACGAACTCGAGCTCGAGATCTTTCCCGGTCTTGTCGTCCTTCAGCTTGAACACACCGTGATTCTCGGCGCTCACGCGCATGGCGTTTTGTTCCACGGCAGACATGACTTCCCAGCCGCGCTTGGTCGCGAGATGTCCCGGATGCTCGGAGGCGGGGATCCACCACCAGGGAATGGGCTGCCGCGCCATCGTGGTCCAGTCGGCACCGGCCTTGAGCGGCTCCTTATAGATCCGTGTCTCCTCGATGGTGAGTTGTCCCCCGGCCGGCACCACCCAGAAATCGATCAGATACTTCTTGTGTGGATCCGCGGGGTCGTGGAATTTGACGTCGGGAAAGAAGCCGTAGCCGTCGATGGTGCGGGTGAAATCGATATCGTCGAAGGCGAGCTTCAAGTGATCGCCGTGCAGCGGATCCTCCAGTGGATACAGGCCGTCGTTCGCCTTGGTCTTCGCCTCGATCGTGGTCCTCACCAGCGCTTCCGCATCGCTTCCCGTAAACGACTGCATGGCGGTTTCGGTGGACTCGACGTTGCTCGCCGCCACGAACTCGCGCGCCCGCTGGAGCTTCTCCGTGGGATTCGTCAGGAACGACTTCTTGGCGGCCTCGGTGCTGAAGCAAAAGAGCTTCCCGTCCTTGTCCGTCCAGGTCACGGAGCAGTTGGTCATCACGTGCTGACCTTCCGCGAGCGCCTCGGGGCATTGTCCGCCAAACTCCGCTTGCGGGGTCGCCGCCGGACTTGCGGCGGGGACCGCGGCCGCGCCGGACGTTGCTGCGCCGGCGGCGCTCGGCACCAATAACCAGGCGGCAATGAGCGCCCAGGCGCCGGGCAGGCCCCGCGCGCGCGCCTTGCGACCCTCTTGGCCGCGAGCTCGCGGTTCGCTCGATTTCACGTCGACCTCCAGGATGAGCCCGCTCTTACGGTACAGGGCGGCATTGTGACACGAAGCGAGCGCTTGCGGCATCATAGGCGTCATGCAGAAAAGCAAGGCGCGGCGCGACATGCTCGCGGTCATCGTCGTTTCGCTCGCGGCCGCCGTCACCTGCGTGCGCTTGAATCTGAGCGAGGCGATGGTCGGCTGGATGCGCCGGCACGAGAACCTGCAGGTCGATGAGCTGCCGGGGATACTGCTCGTGATCGCGGCCTGTCTGATCTGGTTCTCGAGGCGGCGCTATCTCGAGGCGCGCCGGGAGCTCGAGCTGCGGCGTGCGACCGAGGCGAAGCTGGCCGAGGCGCTCGCCGAGAATCAGCGTCTCGCGCAGCAATACCTCGATAAACAGGAGTACGAGCGCAAGGCGCTGGCTCGCGATCTGCACGATGAGCTCGGGCAGACCATCAACGCCATCAAGCTCGACGCCGTGGCGGTGCGCGAGGTCATTCCGCCCGCCGAGGACGGCGCGCGCACGGCGGCGAGTGCGATGATCGAGAATATCGATCGGGTGTACGCCGTCGTGCGCGGGCTGATCCGCGAGCTGCGCCCCGTGGGGCTGGACGAGCTCGGCGTCGCCGCTGCGCTCGAGTACTGCGTGAGCGACTGGAGCCAGCGCTTGCCCTCGATCCGCGTCCACCTGTCCATCGAGTGCGATCTGTCGGGATTGGATGGCGTGCGCGCACTCGCTCTTTTTCGTCTGGTGCAGGAGTCGCTGACGAACGTTGCACGTCATGCGCGAGCGCACCGGGTCGATATCCGCATCGCCGCGCGGCGCGCCGAGGGGAGTGCGGGTTGCATCGAGGCGACGATCGCCGACGACGGACGCGGCGCCAATCTCGACGTTCCCGGGAGGGGCCTCGGCCTGATCGGGATGCGGGAGCGCACGGCGGCTTTCGGCGGCTCGCTCGCGCTGTCGAGCTCGCCGGGCGCGGGCTTCAAAGTCTGCGCCACGCTCCCCATCACGGCCTCCGCGCCCGACGGCCCGCTCGTTTGAGGACGCGGATCGCGCGCTCGAGCGGGCGCGGCTTGGCTCCGCGCGCGTGCGCCGCGCTGCTCGCGAGCGCGCTGCTCGGCGTCTGCGGCGCCCTATGCGCGAGTGCAGCAGCGTCCTCAGAGGTCCGAGGCCATACTCAGTCCGCCGAGAGCTCGCGCATTGCCATGTATCTCGCGCGGCGCAAGTGGCACATCGATGTGGGATTCTCGGTACGAGACTTGGGCCCCTCGCTCGCTTTCCTTGCGCGCCGCTTTCCGCAGGCGGGATACTTTTTTTTTGGATTTGGCGATCGACACTACCTCCTCTCCAAACGGCACGGCAGCTCCACGATGTCGGGAGCCTTGATCCCAGGGCCGGGCATCATTCTGGTCACGGCGCTCGACAACTCGCCGGCCCAAGCGTTCGGCGCCTCGCAGGTGCTCGAGTTCGACCTGTCCGCAGCCGAGATGGCTGCCGCGCAGAGCTTCGTGCGGCGCACGCTATCGGGCGAACAGGGGACGGCGGAGCCACCGTCTGTCGCGGACGGTCCCTACGAGGAGAGCCTCTACTACGGCGCCGAGCCGCGCTACTCGGCGCTACACACCTGCAATACCTGGGCGGCTGAAGCCCTCAACTCCGCAGGTCTGCCCGTGCGCACGCGCCTGGTATTATTTGCCGGTCAGCTCTGGAGTCAAGCCCGCAGGCTTGGCGCTCGCGATCCCGCGTCTTCGAGCTTGCGCCAGGGCGTCCTTGCCCCTGGATACGCGCAGAATTCTCAGTCGCAGGGAGGCGGACTGCCGTTCTGACAAACCACCGTCGTGGTCGAGCCTGCCGGTACCACCACCGTGGTCTTCTGCGGCGGCGGCGGGCTCGAGCTGCTGATGCAGCCGGCCAGCAATCCTGCCGCCACCATCGCGCTCACTAATACTTTCATTGTTGTCTCCTGTGCTTTATAGCGATCGCATCTCGCGTGTTTATTATTGTGGGGACGCGGCCATCGCCGGGGCAGGAGCGCATGGCGCATGGCAATGTCCTCATGCGTCCTACGGTTGCCCGCCGTCGTCCTACACCGGTGGGATCGCTTCGAGGACAGCGCGACGCCCCGCGCGCGGGCACCTGCCCCGCGAGCGAGCCCTTAGCATCCCTCCCCATGAAAATCGATGCGCGAGCGGCCGGCTTGTGTGCCCGCTGAAGCCGCCTCCGCCGGAACCGGGAGAGAGCCCGGCCAATTGCCACAGATGCGATCTGTGGAAGCGGGCAACTCAGGCGGTGGTAGGAGAGGGTCCACGCAACGCTCCTGTGATGCTGGTGGGCGAGCAGCCCGGCGATGAGGAGGACGTTCGGGGTCATCCGTTCGTCGGTCCCGCGGGGCGCCTGCTCGATGGCATCACGAGGAGGCGGGCCTCGACCGCAAAGCCGTGTACATCACCAACGCAGTCAAACACTTCAAGTGGGAGCCGCGCGGCAAGCGCCGGCTGCACAAGAAACCCGGTTTACGCGAGATCACCGCAGTGCGTTCCCTCACGGGAGCTTCACTGACGATTGCCGCGGCGCGCGGCGCGGAGTTGCGCCACGCGGGGGGTGCGCGGATCCTCGCGAGCTACCACCCCTCGGCGATCCTGCGCGCGGAAGGCGAGCAGGCGCGCGAGCTGCGCAAGGCCCTCGTCGAGGATCTGCGGCGCGCCCGCAAGCTCGCCGGCACTTCCGCCTGAAACGCGGGGCCGCCCAGGCGGGGGCCGGCGTGCGCCGGCCCATACAGTACTCGGCGCACGCGACTACTGGATTTACGGTGCCGCTGCGGCCGCGTAGAGTTTTATCCATGGCGTCGAAGTTCATCGGTCATCAAACCTTCAAGGGCAGAGGCGCGGCCTCGAATCCGACCGGCCGTTTCGACTCGCTGTCGGTCGAGCAAGCCGACGATGGATGGTATCGAGAGGAGACGCCCGAAAGCGTTGCGGAGACGGTGCTGCCGGACCGCGCCCGCGGGATCATCACCACCAACGACTCCCCGGATGTCGGCTTCGATCAATCGATCAATCCGTATCGCGGCTGCAGCCATGGGTGCGTGTATTGCTTCGCACGGCCGAGCCACGCCTATCTCGGATTGTCGCCGGGGCTCGACTTCGAGACCAAGCTTTTCTACAAGGCCGATGCCGTGAAAATTCTCGAGGCCGAGCTTGCCAAGCGCTCGTACGTCTGTAAGCCGATCGCGCTCGGCATCAACACCGACGGCTATCAGCCGCTCGAGAAGAGGCTCGAGGTGACGCGCGGCATCCTCGCGGTTCTCGCCCGCTGTCGCCACCCGGTGACCATCGTCACGAAGAGCGCGCTCATATTGCGCGATCTCGTTTTGCTCACGGACCTCGCGAAAGATCGGCTGGTCTCCGTCATGCTGAGCATCACCTCGCTCTCCGACGACATCAAGCGCACGCTCGAGCCGCGCACGGCTTCGCCCCTCGCGCGGCTGCGCGTGGTGCGCGAGCTCGCGCGGGCCGGAGTTCCCGTCGGAGTGCTGGTCGCGCCCGTGATTCCGGCCATCACCGATCACGAGATGGAGGCGATTCTCGAGCAGGCGCACGAGGCGGGAGCGAGCTCGGCGGGCTACGTGCTGCTGCGCTTGCCGCATGAGCTCAAGGTCTTGTTCCGCGAGTGGCTCGAGGATCATTACCCGGACCGTGCCGCGCACGTCATGTCGCTCATCAATCAGGCGCGCGGCGGCAAGGACTACGATTCGCAGTTCGGCGTGCGGATGAAAGGCACCGGCGCTTATGCGGAGCTCCTGCGCGCGCGTTTCGACCTCGCCAAACGCAAGCTCGGGCTCGAGCACGCGGATGACCGCTACGAACTCGATACCTCGAAGTTTCGCCCGCCCGTGGCGGATTCGCCGCAGCTTTCGCTCGGCCTTTAGCGCGGGACGAAGAACTCGTTGTAAGCCCGGATGCGCTCCTCGTGCAGCTCAAGGAGATCGACGAGCTCGGTCGGCACGGTTACACCGGTGACTTTGGAGAAGATGTTCACGCGCCAGTGCGCGGCGGCCCGCGGCCCTTCGATCACCAGCGAGATCAGGTGATAATCGCTCAGCTTGAAGACCTTGGTCATCATCGCGAGCCAAGGTTTGAATTCGGAGAGCCCCGTCGCGCGGATCGAGATCGGCTTGTCCGCGCTCGCCCCCGCGATCTCGAAGCGGCCCTCGTCCGCGAACAGACGGCACATCCCGGCGAGGTCGCCGCTTACGCGGGCCATGTGCAGTTCCCGCACGATCCGCTCCGCCGCGGCCCGTTCCGTCACTCAGCACTCCTCGATTTCAAGCCAATGCCGCCTTGATCTCGCGCCCGATGCATTCGAGCGCGGTGCGGGCATACGGTATGACGGCGCCCAGTCCGTAGAACAAGTGGATCATACCCGCGTGGCAAGTATAGGACAGGCCCGTTCCGGTGTGGGCGAGGCGCTCGAAATATTCCCGCCCTTCATCTCGCAGCGGATCGAATTCCGCCGTATGGATGATGGTCGGCGGGTTGCCGGCCAGGTCCGCCGCCCGGAGCGGTGACAGGCGGACGTCCATCGCGTCGCCCCCGCCCGGCATGCAGTACCGCAGGTCGTGATCGAGGGTCGTCTGGTCGAGCAGATATCCGCTCGCGAACTCCGTGCGGGAGCCCGACCTTCGGCTGTAATCGAGGATCGGACAGATGAGCACTTGCAAGGCGAAGGGCGGATCCTGGGCGCGGGCGGCGGCCTGACAGACCGCCGCGGCCAGCGTGCCGCCCGCGGAGTCGCCGCAGATGGCGAGCCGCGCCGGGTCGATGCCGTAATCGGCGGCGCGCGCGCGCAGACCCTTGGCGGCGGCATGTGCGTCGTCCAGTGATGCGGGAAATGCGTGCTCGGGCGCGAGGCGATAGTCGAGGGCGAGCACGCGGCATGCCCCGAAGTGCGCGAGCGACTGTGCGATGCAGGCATGCGTGTCGAGATTTCCCGCCACGAGGCCCCCGCCGTGCAAGTACAGAATTCCCGGCAACGCGCCGGCGCGAGGCTCGACGGGCGAATAGAGGCGCGCGTTCAAGGCTCCTCCGGGGCCGGGCAGCGAGAGCGTATCGATGCGTCCGATCGGCGGCGCGGGGCCGCCGAGCTTCATGAGCTCGGCAAGTTGCTCGCGCCGCTCGAACACGCCCGGATCGAGCGTGTGGACGGCGTTTCCCGCCGCCAGCACGTCAAGGAATCGCCTGACACGCGCATCGAGCGGCAAAAGATCGCTCCGGTACCCGCTCTCAGATACCGAGCGCCCGCCGCGTGACCGCAGGCCAGACCGCTGGATCGACGCCGTGATTGGCAAAGAGCGCCACGACCAGCCGATCGATGCCGAACGCCACGCAGCTGGTGTGCGCCGGCTCGCCGCGTTCGTCCTTCATGCCCCACACCGTGCCGAAATGCTCGCGGTGATAATTGAAGCTCATGCAGGCGGTCGGCACGGCAGCCGCGTGATAGGGAATCAACAGCTCGAACTTGAGCGTTTGCTGGCGCTGGCTCACCGCCATCATCTGTCCGACCCGCCCGAAGAACGGATCGTTCGCCACATCGAGCGTGTGAGGCAACGACAGATCGGCCGCGATCTGCGGGGCGCGCGCCAGCCAGCGCTCGCGGTACGCGACGATCTCCTCCGGCGCTCCGATCTTCACGAACTCGCGCATCCGAAACGACTGCAGCCGATCGAGACTGCGGGACGGCTCGTGCCGGAAGACGTCCGCCTCGATGTCGAATTGCCATCCGCCGGGCGGCAGCGCCCCGCGCGCCGCGGCGATCGGGTAGAGCGGATAGCACGCCGCGGGAGAGAGCACGAGATCCGATGCGGACAACGCCTCGGTCCAATCCTGGCCGCTCTCGAGACGATCGGCGGCTGCACGGATGACGGGCTCGGTGCCGTGCAGGGCGCACACGCAGCCGAGCAGGTTGGGGAAGCTCTTGAGATATCCGGACTTCTCGAGCTGCTTGCGGCTCATCACGGGCGGGAAGCGCATGAGCTCCGTGCCGGGGTCGCGCAGGCTGGTGATGTACGCCTCGAGGCCCTCGCAGACCCGGACGTAGAGCGCGCTGCGCGCATAGACGCCATCGACGCCCATCGGGACGAACAACGCAGAGGCGATGTGGGCGAGCGGATCGCCGCCCGGCGAGGCTGAGACGGCGGCTTGGGGTGCATTCATGGGAGAGCGGCCCTCTTCAACCACTGATCGAGGTGGGGAGCGATGTCATCACGGAAGTCATCGCGAGATTGGCGAGGATACGGTCGTTGTTGATCATCAGCGGCGCCGAGAGGATGTCCCGCAGATGCCGGCCGATGGTGAACTCGCTGTCGTTGCGGTAGCCCGACAGCCCGCATGCGCGCAGTGCCGCGAGCACGGTGGCGGCGGCGAGCTCGGAGGCCTGCACCTTGGTGAGCGTGATCATCGTCTGAAATTCGAGGGACCCCAGCGCCTTCTCGTCCATCATCACCGCCTGATAGCTGCGCAGCGCCGAGCTCAGCACTCCGCGCAGCGTTCGCAGGGACGATGCGGCCTGGGTGAAATGGGCCGCGCCCGGCGGCATCTGTCCGCCGGAGGCGCGCAAGGCATTGCGCACGAACGCCTGCGCCTTCGCGGTGGCGGCTGCGGCGATTCCCGCCCACACCGAACCCCACAACAGGTGCGCGTGCGGCACCATGGTCTGGGGGTGAATCTTCTCGTAGGGGTCGGGCAGGATTTGTTGCGCGGGCGCGCGAGCCCGCAGCGTGAACCCCTCGCTGTGGGTGCCGCGCATGCCGAGGGTATCCCACGACTGCAGACGCTCCAGGGTGTAGTCCCTCTTGAGGAGCACCAGGAGCACCTGGTCGGAGGCTGCTGCATCGGCCGCACGGCGGGCGGTGGTGACGATGCCGTCCGCCTCCATAGCATAGGAGATCACGGTGGCCTTGCGCTCGAGAGTCACTTGATCGCCGACGTGCTCGACGGCAGCCTCGCTCGAGCGCACGTTGCCGCCTGCCTGGCCTTCGGTGGTGGAGGAGGCGAGCAGCAGCTGGTCGGCCGCCACCTCGCGCAGGATGCGCTCGAGCGCGGCATTGCCCTTCGCGTGGCGGATGATGCACGCCATCTTGATTTGATGCATTGCGAAAATGAGTGCGCTCGACGCGCATCCCTGTCCCAGAACGAAGCACACATCCGCGAGCTCGGCGACCGTCGCGCTCTCGCCCCCGAGTGTCTCCGGCACCATGACGCCGAGCAGACGCTGCTTCTTGATTTCCGCGAAAGCTTCGCTCGGAAAGCGTGCAGCCGCATCGACCGACGCTGCATGCAGCAAAGCGGCCTCCTGCGCAAGGCGCGCGCGAGCGTTGTAGCTCGTGCCGCACGCGTTCAAGATCTGCACGCCGGGACCTGCGATTCGTTGGGCTTCCATAGGATCTCAGTTCGTTTAGGAAGGAGCGCGGACATTATGTGTCGATGCGTCCAGATAAGTTAACGAGAAATTCGCCGCTTGGTGACGCAGTACGCGCTCTTGGGGCGATATGTAAAGCTTCGACGGCGTTGCTGCTACACGGTATGATCAAAAATCTCGGCTTTTGGAGGTTTAGCGGGTGGAATCCGGTCCGGAAGAAGTGTGCGGCCGCTTGATCACACTGGTCAAGCAGGTGAGCGGTTCCGCAGCGGTATTCCCCAGCCCGTTCCCGGTCGATATTCAGCTGAGCGACCTCGGCGTCACCTCGCTGAAGATGGTCAATCTGATGCTCGCCGTCGAGGTGGAGTTCGACATTGCCATTCCGCAGTCCGATATCACCCCGGAGAACTTCCGATCGCTCGGCGCCATTCAGTCGTTGGTGCAGAAAATACTCAGCATGCGGCGGCATTGAGCACGGCCACCAGCTCCTCGATATCGCTCTGCGAGGTTTCGCCGTGGGTCGCGCAAATCCTCACCACGTCGCGGCCCTCGAATGTGGCCGGGGCGACCCACGCGCGCCCCGACTCGACCACGCGTCTCACCAGCGCGCGGACCTCGCGCGGTTGGGGCGGCAGCACATCGAGCACCGCCAGCGGTGAATCGTTCGCCACCGTCCAGCCGAGCGCTGTCAGCCGCTCGCGTACCTGCTCGACCACCGCGACGCTGCGCTCGAGATGAGCGCCGAGCCCTGCCCAGCCGGCCGCACCCAGCGAAAGAAACAAACGCAGTCCCAGAAATCGGCGCGACCATTGCACGCTGTTCAGGTAGGGGTCGATGCCGGCGAAGCTCGAGGGCATGAAGCTCGTGGATGCGTGAAAAGCCTCCGACAGGATCGGACCGCGCGCCGTGATGTACATGGCGCAACCCATGGTCGTCGCGAGCCACTTGTGTGCGTCGATCGTGATTGAGTCCGCCCGTTCGATGCCCGCGAGCAATCCGCGCATGCGCTCGGAGGCGATGGCCGCTCCGCCCCAGGCCGCGTCGATGTGGTACCAAAGGCCCTCGCGCCGGGCGATGTCCGCACACGCCTCGAGCGGATCGATCATGCCGGCGCCGGTCGTGCCGGCGGTCGCGACCAGCATGATCGGAACGTCCCCCGCCGCGCGGTCGGCATGGATCGCCTGTGCGAGCGCTCGCGGGTCCATGCGTCCCGTGCCGTCGGTCGCGACGAGACGCAGCGCACCGCGTCCCACGCCCGCCTGATGCGCGACCTTGAGCCAGGCGATGTGGCATTCGCGCGAGGTGTAGAACGTGGGCGGCCCCGCGAAGGCGCGCGCCCCCTCCTGCGCGAAGCGCGGATGAGCTGCGGTGAGCGCGCACACGAGCGCGGTGTAATTGGCTTCCGAACCGCCCGTGGCGAAGTGACCGGTCGCCTCGGCGCCGAATCCCGCACGGCGCGCGACGGCGCGGATCAGGTGGCTTTCGAGCGCCACCGGGACGGGCGATGAGGCGGAGCTCGCGAGCTGCGGATTGAAGACGCTCGCGATGCGGTCGGCGCATTGCGAAGGAAAATTCGCGCCCGGGTTGAACAAGCCGAAATAGCGCGGATTCGTCATCTGCACGATGCCGTGCTCCATGCGCTCGACGGTCCACTCGAGCAGCTGCTCGATCGGCCGCGGCGCCTGGAAATCCATCGCGGCGAGCTCTTCGGTGAAGCGCGCCATGTCGATCGTCGGAGTCACCGGGCCGCCGCGCACGCGGGCGAGCGCGGCGATCAGCGCCCCGGTGAGCCAGTCGTCGAGGCGTGCGCGCTCCGCGGCGCTTGGAAACAGCGCGGCGACGGCGGCAGGCAGCTCGGGCACCGGATATCCCCCGCCGCTAGTCCGCGCGGGAGCCGGCCACGGCGGCCGCGAGCGACTGATCCAGGTCCGCCAGGATGTCGTCGATGTGCTCGATCCCGACGCTCAGGCGGATGCTGCCCGGGCCGACGCCCGCCGCCAGTTGTTCCTGCGGGCTCATCTGGCGATGCGTCGTGGAGGCGGGGTGGCAGGCGAGGGATTTCGCATCGCCCAGATTGACCAGCCTCTTGAAGAGCTTCAACGCGTCATAGAAACGCACGCCTGCGGGCAAGCCCCCGCGGACATCGAAGGTGAGCAGCGAGCAAGCCCGGCCGCCCAGATATTTCTTGACCAGCCCGTGGTAGGGGCTGTCGGCGAAGCCGGCGTAGTTCACGGACTCGACGCGCGCATCGCTGCGCAGGAACTGCGCCACCTGGCGTGCGTTCTCCACGTGGCGCTCGATCCGCAGCGCCACCGTCTCGATCCCTTGCAGGAGTAGGAAGGCGTTCATCGGTGCGAGCACCGCGCCCATGGTCCGCTGATGGACGCTGCGGCAGCGGCCGATGAACGCGGCCTGGCCATAGTGCTCGGTGTACACCAGCCCGTGATACGACTCGTCCGGCTGGGTGAACATCGGATAGCGTGCCGCATGCTTGGCCCAGGAGAAGCTGCCGCAGTCGACGATGATGCCGCCGAGCGTCGTGCCGTGCCCGCCCATGAACTTCGTGAGTGAATGGATGACGACGTCCGCGCCGTGCTCGACCGGGCGCACCAGGATGGGCGTCGCCACCGTGTTGTCGACGATGAGCGGCATGGCATGCCGATGGGCCACGTCCGCGAGCGCCTCGAGATCGCAGACGTTGCCGGCCGGGTTGCCCACGGTCTCGCAGAACACCGCGCGCGTGTTCTCATCGATGAGCGCCTCGATGTCGGCGGCGCGGTCCGACTTCGCGAACCGCACCGTCACCCCGAGGCTCGGCAGGATATGCGCGAACAGGGTGTAGGTCGTCCCGTAGAGCTGCGGCACGGAGACGATATTGCGGCCCATCTGCGTCACGTTGAGCGCCGCGTAATAAAGCGCCGTCTGGCCCGACGCAACGCTGAGCGCAGCGACGCCGCCCTCGAGCTGCGCCACTCGCTCCTCGAGGACGGAGGTGGTGGGGTTCGCGATGCGGGTGTATCTGAAGCCCTCGACCTCGAGATTGAAGAGCGCGGCGCCATGCGCGGCGCTGTCGAAGGAGTAGGCGGCGGTTTGGTAGATGGGCACGGCCACGGCTTTGGTGGCCGGGTCGGAGTCGAAACCCCCGTGTATCGCGATGGTCTCCCGCTTCATGTCCCATGCCCCGAGCAAAGGGCGACAGTGTAGCGCTAACGGCGCGGCGGCGGCGTGAGCGTGGTCGCACCACCGCTCGGGCAGGGTGTCAACTATAGCTGACACGATGCCGACCGTGGACTACACTTCGAATCAAGGAACGGATGACTGAATGGCAACCAAGCGACGCAAAGAGAGTGCCGGACGGGGCGCCAACTTGAAATCCGGAGCCGACATGGCCGCCTACATCGCGGCATGCCTGGAGGAGGCGCCTGACGATCCGGCGCTGCTCGCCGCGGCGCTCGGCGACATCGCGCGCGCTCGCGGCATGGTGCAGCTCGCGAAGGAAACGGGATTGACCCGCGAAGGCCTCTACAAAGCCCTGTCGAAGGACGGCAATCCAAGCCTCGGCACCGTGCTCAAGGTGATGCACGCGCTCGGCGTGAAGCTCACCGCCACTGCCGCTTGGGGTCCGCGTCATTAGGAGCTGCAACGTGCCAGGCGCGACTGCCGTTCTCGATCGCCGGCTGTGCGTCGCGCCGATGATGGATTGGACCGACCGGCATTGCCGTTACGTGCATCGCCTCTATGCCCCGCACGCGCTTCTCTATACCGAGATGATCGTGTCCGCTGCCATCGTGCGGGGCAATGCCGAGCGGCTGCTCGGCCACGATGCGGCCGAGCACCCGGTTGCGCTTCAGCTCGGCGGCGCCGATCCGCGCGAGCTCGCGGCGGCGGCGCGCATCGGCGCGGCGGCGGGGTTCGACGAGATCAACTTGAACGTAGGATGTCCGAGCGACCGCGTGCGCAGCGGCTCGTTCGGGGCCTGTCTCATGCTGCGCCCCAAGCTGGTGGCCGAGTGCGTCGAGCGCATGCGCGAGAGCACGCAGCTGCCGGTCACGGTGAAGTGCCGCATCGGCGTCGATGCGCGCGATGACTACGGGTTTTTCTCGGACTTCGCCGCCGCGGTGGCGCGTGCAGGCGTCTCGGCACTCATCGTGCACGCGCGCGCCGCGATTCTCGCGGGGCTGTCTCCGAAGGAGAACCGGGAGATACCGCCGCTGAAATACGACTATGTGCATCGCCTGAAGTGCGACCATCCCGATCTGCCCATTGTGCTCAACGGCGGCATGGCCGAGGTGGGTGCAGTGACCGCGCACGTCACGGCGGGGCTGGACGGGGTCATGCTGGGACGCGCGGCCTATCACCGGCCGGCGCTCCTGGCCGAGATCGAGCGGGCGCTGATCGACCCTGGCTGGGGCATTCCGGAGCCGTGGCGCATCGTGCAGCGTCTGGTGCCCTACGCGCGCGCCGAAGTGGAGCGAGGCGTGCGTCTGCACTCGATCACGCGTCACCTGCACGGCCTGATGGCCGGATGCGTCGGTGCGCGCGCTTGGCGTCGATTTTTGTCCGACGTCGCTACACGGCCAGACGCGGCGCCGGAAAGCTTGTTTTCCGCGCTATCATCGCTGGAGAAAGGGGTGGCTGCCTAAACCGCCGCGGCGCGGGCAGTCCGGTTAAGTATAATTCGCCAGGGAACATGGGAAAGGAAGTCGAACTCGCCATCGTCTTTGCCGACGTCGTCGGCAGTACCAAGCTGTACGAGTTGCTTGGCGACTTGCGCGCGCGCGACATGGTCGGGATCTGCATCGAGGTGATGCGCGGGGCGACCGAGCAGAACAGCGGCACCGTCATCAAGACCATGGGCGATGAGGTCATGGCGACCTTTTCCACGGCGGATGATGCCCTGAACGCCGCTGCCCAGATGCAAAAGCAGATCACGCTGCACCCTGGCCTCAAAGTCGAGGAGCAGGCGGTCGCCATCCGGATCGGCTGCAACTTCGGCCCGGTGGTGCGCGAGAACCGCGACATCTTCGGCTCCGCCGTGCACACCGCCAACCGCATGACCAGTCAGGCCAAGGCGGGCCAGATCATGACCACGCAGACCATGGTGGATCACTTGTCGAGCGAGTGGCGCGCCTCCGTGCGACAGATCGATATCGCGACCCTCAAGGGACGCTCGAGCGAGGTGGCGTTGTACGAGGTCCTGTGGCAACCCGAGGACATCACCAGCATGGTGCCGGCGATCGCCATGACCTCACGCGCCTCGTCCAACAAGGGGCATCGCCTGCGCCTGCGCTATCAGGGTCAGGAGATCCTGGTGGAGGATGGGCGGGCGAACATCTCCATGGGCCGCGCCGAGGAGAACGATCTGGTCGTCAAGGGCAACTTGATCTCCCGGCTGCATGCGCGAGTCGAGCTCAATCGCAACAAGTTCATGCTGATCGATCAGAGCACCAACGGCACGTTCGTCATCGGCAAGGACGGCGAGGAAGCCTTCGTGCGCCGCGATTCGATGCAGATTCGAGGCGAGGGCCTGATCGGTCTCGGCAAGGCGCCGGACAGCAACTCCTCCCAGGTGATCCGCTACATCTGCGAGGAGTGAGCCCGGAAGGAGCGGCTCAAGGCTCGGTGCGGGCGAGCGCCTCGCTGAGTTCCGCGCGCAGAGCCAGGGGCACCCGCTCGCCGACCTCCGCCAAATATGCGCCGACTTGTTCGAACTCGTTGCGCCAGTCTGCCTTCGACACGGCGAGCAATTCCTCGAGCGCTGCGGGCGCAAGGTCCAGGTCGCGCGTGTCCAAGTCCGCGGGACGCGGCAAGAGGCCGATGGCCGTCTCGCGCGCCGCAATGCCCGCCTTGCTGCGATCGATGATCCAGCGCAGCACGCGGAGATTGTCGCCGTATCCCGGCCACAAGAACTTGCCCGCGGCGTCCTGCCGAAACCAGTTGACGTGGAAGATCGCAGGCGGCGCGGCGAGCCTTGCGCCCACATCGAGCCAGTGCGCCCAGTAGTCGCCGAAGTCGTAGCCTGCGAACGGCTTCATCGCCATCGGATCCCGGCGTACGACGCCCACCGCGCCGGTCGCCGCCGCCGTCGTCTCCGAAGCCAATCCGGCGCCAACCAGTACGCCGTGCGGCCAGCTGCGGGCCTGATAGACGAGCGGCGCGAGCGAGCGTCGCCGCCCGCCGAACACGATCGCCGAGATCGGCACGCCGGCCGGGGCGTCTGCGAGCTTCGAATACGCCGGATTCTGCCGCGCATCGACCGTGAAGCGCGAGTTCGGGTGGGCTGCGGGACCGTTCGCCGGGTCATACGGTCGACCTTGCCAGTCGATCACCGGCCGACCTTCCAGAAGCCCTTCCCACCAGGGCTCGTTGTCTGCCGTGAGCGCGACGTTGGTGAAGATCGTGTTGCGGCGGATGGTCTCATAGGCATTGCGGTTGGTCTTCGCGTTGGTCCCCGGAACCACGCCGAAATAGCCGGATTCGGGATTGATGGCATAGAGCCTTCCGTCCTTGCCCGGGTGCAGCCACGCGATGTCATCGCCCACCGTCCACACCTTCCATCCCTTGTAGCTCGAGGGCGGAATCAGCATGGCGAGATTGGTCTTGCCGCATGCCGACGGGAACGCACAGGCGAGATAATGCGTTTCACCCTGCGGATTCTCGATGCCTACGATGAGCATGTGCTCGGCGAGCCAACCCTCATCGCGTGCCTGCCAGCTCGCGATGCGCAGGGCATGGCATTTCTTGCCGAGCAAGGCGTTGCCGCCATATCCCGAGCCGTAGCTCTTGATCGACAGCTCCTCGGGAAAATGCATGATGAAGCGCCGGTTGGGATCGAGCTCGCCGGTGGAGTGCAAGCCCTTCACGAACTTGCCGTCGCGCGCGATGCGCTCGAGCGCGCCTCGGCCCGCGCGGGTCATGATGGCCATGTTGAGCACGACGTAGGCGCTGTCCGTGATCTCGACACCGCAGCGCGAGTAGGGCGAGTCGATCGGTCCCATGCAGTAGGGCACCACGTACAGGGTGCGTCCTTGCATGCATCCGGCGAACAGTGCGTCCATCTTGGCATGCGCCTCGGCGGGCGCCATCCAGTGGTTGTTGTGGCCCGCGTCGGCGCGGTTTTGCGTGCATACGAAGGTGAGATGCTCGACACGCGCGACATCCGAGGGATGCGAGCGGTGCAGATGGCACCCGGGGAAGCTCCCCGGATTGAGCGGCAGCAGTTCTTTCTTGCCTACGAGCTCGCGCTCGAGAGATTGGTACTCGGCCGCGCTGCCGTCGCACCAATGAATGCAGTCCGGTTGGGTCAGGCTCGCGACCTCCTCGACCCAGGCCGCCACCCCGCGGTCCAACGATCCAAGCGATGGGACGAGCTGGGCAGCGGTGGCCATACGGATATCCTCGAAAGCGTTCCTCAAGCAGGAAGGATGACAGATGGCTCGAGAGGCGCCAACCCCCTGCGCGGCGTCGCATGGACTTCAATAATCTTTCCTAACTACATGATTTTACAATAAGAGGTATACTTCCCGCATGCGCGCGAAGAATCTTCAGGGACGCTCCCTGTGCGCCATCGGCGCGCTCGTTCTCGCGGTCCTCGCGAGCCCCTTCTGCCTTGCCGACAGCGGGCGTCCCATCGAGGTCAAGGCGACCGCCGCCGTACGTCACGACCACGAGCTGGTTCCGGCCGATCGGGTCGTACCCGGCGATGAGGTGTTCTACACGCTCGAGATCAAGAACACCGGCCCGACGCCGCTGCCGACACCGACCGTCGATTTTGCGATCCCGGAGCACATGCGCTACGTCGCCAACTCCGCAGTAGGCGCCGGCGCCGAGGTGAGCTACTCCATCGACGGGGGTCACACCTTCGACCGGCCGGAGAACCTCACGGTCGCCGCCGGCGGCGGGGAGCTGCGTGCGGCCACCGCGGCCGAGTACACGCACATCCGCTGGCGCCTCAAGCACGTCCTCAAGCCGAAGGCGATGGCACTCGCGCGCTTTCGCGCCGTTGTCAAATAGTCCATGACCCGCTCTCGCCACATTTGGGGCGCGACGCGCGCGCCGCGGCATCGTAGGCTAGTCCTGTAGGATCGAGGCCCCGTGGACCCTCGAGCGAGAATCTCATCGACAGCGACTACAAAGAAGTGTTCGGTCCGCAAGGCCCGCTGGCGCGGGTCATTCCGGGATACGCCTACCGCCCGGAGCAATCCGCCATGGCGGCGGCGGTCGGGCGTGCGCTCGCCCTGAATGAGGCGCTGATCGTCGAGGCGGGAACGGGTACCGGCAAGACCTTCGCCTATCTCGTGCCGGCGCTCTTGTCCGGACGCAGCGTCATCATCTCGACCGGGACGCGCACCCTGCAGGACCAGCTGTTTCGCCGCGACGTGCCGACGCTCGCGCGGGCGCTCGGCGCCCCCGTCAAAATGGCTCTGCTCAAGGGACGCGCCAATTATCTGTGCCGGCATCGGCTCGAGCTCACCCTGCAGCAGCGCTCGCTCTTCAAGCCGGCGCGCGGCACGGCGCGCCTGCTCGCGCGAATTTCGCGCTGGGCGGCGGTGACGAGGACCGGCGATCTCGCAGAGCTCACCGATTTGCCGGAGCAGTCGCCCGTCTGGCCGACGATCACCTCGACGCGCGAGAACTGCCTGGGGCAGGAGTGCGCACAATACGCGCGCTGCCATGTAGTCGAGGCGCGGCGCGCCGCGCAGGGCGCCGACATCGTCGTGGTGAATCATCATCTGCTGCTCGCCGATCTCGCGCTCAAGGACGAAGGATTCGGGGACCTGCTGCCGGGCGCCGATGCCGTGATCCTGGATGAAGCACATCAGATTCCGGACATCGCGGCACAGTTTTTCGGACAAAGCTGGGCGGTGCGAGCCGTGCAATATCTTCTCAAGGACATCGCCGCCGAGATCCAGGCAGCTGCCGTGCACTCACCGGCGGTCGCGGATCTGCTCGCGACTGTGGCAGGGCTCCTCGATGCGCTGCGCGACGGCCTCGGCGGCGGCGCCGGGCGCTATGAGTGGGAGCGTTTATCGGACGCATTTCTGGAGACGCTGCCGCCGATCGAGGCCGCTCTGCACGCGCTCGGCGAGGAGCTCGAGGGTCTTGGCACGGGCCCCGGCACCGCCAACTGCGCTCGACGGGCGGGAGCGCTGGCCGCGCAGCTCGCGCAGCTATCGAATACTCCGCCCGAGGCCGGCATCCGCTGGGTCGATGCCAACGCATCGGGGCTCACGCTGCAATTCACGCCGTTCGAGATCGCGGAGCGTTTGCGCCAATTCATCGAGGCGCGGCCCAGCGCCTGGGTGTTCACCTCCGCGACCCTGGCCATCGGCGATGACTTCGGCCACTTTGCCGCGCGCGTCGGATTGCCCGAGGCGCGCACCCTCAAGATCGAGAGTCCCTTCGACTACAAGAATCAAGCGCGGCTTTACCTGCCGCGCGACATGCCCGAGCCGCAGCATCCGGCGCACGCACGCAAATTCATCGAGGCATGCGCGCCGCTCATCGAGGCGAGCGGCGGGCGGGCGTTCCTGCTGTTCACCAGTTATCGCGCGCTCGCCGAAGGGGTGAGCGCACTCGAGGCGTGCTTCCCCGACCCACCCTTTCCCGTGCTGGTGCAGGGTCAGGCGCCGCGCGAGGCACTGCTCGAGCGGTTTCGCGAGCTGGGCAATGCCGTCCTGCTTGCCACCGGCAGTTTCTGGGAGGGTGTGGACGTGAAGGGCGAGGCGCTCGCCATCGTGGCCATCGACAAGCTGCCGTTCGCCTCGCCCGACGATCCGCTGCTGCGGGCACGCCTCGAAGGCATCCGCCGCCTCGGCGGAAACCCCTTTCTGCAATACCAATTGCCCCAGGCCGTGCTCGCCTTGAAGCAAGGCGTCGGGCGCCTGATCCGCGATTTCGACGATTTCGGCGTGATCGTGCTGGGCGATCCGCGTCTGACCACGAAGGCGTACGGGAGCGTGTTCTTGAGCGCGCTGCCGCCGAGCCCGCGCGTCGCGGACGGCGCCGCAGGCGCGGCTTTTTTGACGCATTGCTTGGGCCGCAAGCGCGCGCCGAGCGCCGCCTCCGGGTGACCCATGCGCGTGCTCGCCATCGATACCTCCACCGAGGCCTTGAGCATCGCACTACGCACCGAGCGCGGCACGATCGAGCGGGGCCTCGAGATGGCGCGCGGCCATGCCGAGCAGATCTTGCCTCTGATCGACGCGGTGCTCGGCGAGGCGAATGTGCGCTTGTCGGAGCTCGACGGCATTGCGGCGGGCGTCGGCCCCGGCACGTTCACCGGCGTGCGCATCAGCGTGGCCGTCGCACAGGGACTCGCCTACGGGGCGGGGTTACCGGTGGTGCCCGTCACGAGCCTCGAGGCGCTGGCATTTCCCGCGATCGAGGCCGGTGCGGATCTGGTCATCGCCTGTCTCGACGCGCGCATGGGCGAGGTTTACTGGGGCTGCTTCGCGCGCGATCCGGCGCAGGCGCTGCGCGCGCTCGGCTCTCTGCAAGTCACGCCGGCGGCTCGCGTACACTTGCCGAGCGCAGGGCGCTATCGAGGCGTCGGCCGCGGCTTCACGGCATACCCGGAGCTCGCCGCGCTCGCGGATCTGGACGCGCGTTCCGCGGCCGCGCTGCCGAACGCGGCGGACATGGCGCGGCTCGGCGCGCTGCGCTTCGCGGCGGGGCAGGGGCTGGATCCCGCCGACTTAAAACCGGAATATGTGCGCGATAAAGTCGCGCTGACCGAGGCGGAGCGTCGCGCCGCGCATCGTTGCCCGGTGAACGGTCGCCCCGCGAATGGTCGCCCCGCGAAATAGCACCAGTCATGGAACTGTCACATGCGAGCGCTGTAATAGTGGGCTGAAGAATCAAGAGATTAAGGGATCGGATGACTGCGAAGCGCATTCTCATCATCGAGGACGAAAAGGCGATACGCGACCTGATCGCCTTCGGACTACGCCGCGCCGGCTACGAAGTGAAAGAGGCCGAGGACTGCCGCGAGGCGCGCGCCCGCATCGCGGATGCGCGCCCCGATCTGATGCTGGTCGATTGGATGCTGCCCGACATGAGCGGCCTCGAGCTGACTCGCTCGCTGAAGCGCTCGAAGGACACGGAGGAGATTCCGGTCATCATGCTCACGGCGCGGGCCGAGGAGCAAGACAAGGTCGGAGGTCTCGAGGGCGGCGCCGACGACTACATTACCAAGCCTTTCTCGCCGCGCGAGCTCCTGGCCCGCATCCAGGCGGTGCTGCGGCGAGCCGCGCCGGCGGGCGCCGCCGACGTGACGGAGGTCCAGGGTCTGAAGCTCGACGACTCCAGTCACCGCGTCAGCGCGGGCGAGCGCGAGATCGCTCTCGGACCGACCGAATACCGTTTGCTGCATTTCTTCATGACGCACCCCGAGCGGGTGTTCAGCCGCGGGCAGTTGCTCGACCGGGTCTGGGGGGGCAATACTTACGTCGAAGAGCGCACGGTGGACGTGCACATCCGCCGGTTGCGCAAGGCACTCGAGCCCTACACCTTGGAAGGGCTCGTTCAGACGGTGCGCGGCGCCGGTTATCGCTTCTCGACCCGAGACTCATAAGCGGAGGCAACTCTCCGGACCATGGCAGCGATGTGGACGTTCGCGCTCGCGCGGCTCGCGGGCATCTTGCTGGCTGGCGTATGTCTCGGCCTCCTCATTCCGCCTGTGTGGCTCTGGGTGCTGCTGGCCGCGTGTCTGTACCTCGGCTGGCAGCTGCGTAACCTCTATCGATTGGACCGCTGGCTGCGGCTGCGCTCGCAGCTCGATCCGCCCGCCATCGGCGGGATCTGGGGCGACATCATCGGACAGGTGGTGCGGCTATATCGGCGCAAGCAGTTTCACAAGCAACGGCTCGTGCAGATCTTCCGCGAGCTGCGCCGTTCCACCGCGGCGTTGCCCGACGGCGTCATCATCTTGAGCAGCCAGAACGAGATCCTCTGGTTCAACCGTCAGGCCGCGCGCCTGCTCGGGCTGCGGCGCCCGATCGACATCGGCCTGCGCGTCGATAATCTGATCCGTTCGCCCGAGTTCGTGCGCTATCTGCACGGCGATGACTTCGCGATGCCTCTGGTCATCCGCCCGCCGATCGAGACCGACCTGTATCTCGCGCTCCAGGTGGTGCCCTACGGCTCGGGCCAGTTTCTGCTGCTTGCGCGCGACGTGACGCGCCAGATGCGCCTGGAGGCCATGCGCAAGGATTTCGTGGCGAACGCCTCGCACGAGCTGCGCACGCCGCTCACCGTGATCTCGGGGTATCTGGACACTCTGGCCGATGATCCGGGCGTCGATCAGGCCTGGGCGGGGCCGATCCGCGACATGCGCTCACAAGCTCAGCGGATGAACGCCATCATCACGGACCTGCTCGAGCTGTCGAGGCTCGAGTCGACGGATGGGGAGGCGCCGCGCGACCCGATCGACGTGCCGCGCATGCTCGAGCGGCTGCACCGAGACGCCCTGGCGAAGGGGGATCGTCCGCATCACGTGCTGCTCGATCTCGAGTGCGAGGACGGACTCTTCGGCGCCGCCCACGAGATCGAGTCGGCCTTCACCAACCTGCTGGTGAACGGGCTCAAGTACACGCTCTCGGAGGGTACGGTGCGCATGCGCTGGTGGAGCGACGAGGAGGGCGCCTACTTCTCGGTGATCGACACCGGCATCGGCATCCCCGCCGAGCACATCCCGCGCCTCACCGAGCGCTTCTACCGAATCGACGCGGGCCGTTCGCGCGACGAGGGCGGCTCGGGGCTCGGGCTCGCGATCGTCAAGCATGCCTTGCAGCGCCACGGCGGCTGGCTCGAAGTGCGCAGCGTGGAAGGCAAGGGCAGCACGTTCACCTGTCATTTCCCGGCGCTGCGCGTCTTTCATCTGGACGTGGCCGCGAGCGCATGAGGCGCTGGGTCACACAAACCTCCCGAATGTGTTGACGCGCGCCACGATCGGATGTAAACGCACCTGAGTGTTCACGAGTATGGATGCCGCTTTCGCTGCAAGGTAGTTGTCATGGAAAAGGCCGATCTCAGTCACCACATCTCACGCCGGTTCAACGAAGACCTGGAAAAGGTGCGCAACCAGGTGCTGCAGATGGGCGGCTTCGTCGAGCAGCAGCTGCACAAGGCGATACTCGCGTTGGTCGAGGGCGACAGCCGGCTCGGCGAGTCGGTGGCCACCGACGACTACAAGGTCAACGGCATGGAGGTGTCGATCGACGAGGAGTGCAGCCGCATCCTCGCGCTGCGCGCTCCGGCGGCCGGAGATCTGCGGGTGATCGTCGCCATCATCAAAACCATCACCGATCTCGAGCGCATCGGCGATGAGGGCGAGAAGATCGGCTACATCGCCTCGCGCCTGGCGACGATGGAGCGTCCGGCGGACAAGTACCGCGAGGTAAAGCACCTCGGACGCCAGGTTGCACAGATGGTGCACGACTCGCTCGATGCCTTCGCGCGCATGGATTCCGTGGCCGCGCTGCGCACGGCTCAGGACGACAAGATGGTCGACGAGGAGTACGAGTCCATCCAGCGCCAGTGCATCACCTTCATGATGGAAGACCCTCGCACCATCCGGCGCGCGCTCGAGATCATGTGGATCGTGCGCGCGCTCGAGCGGATCGGCGATCATGCCAAGAACATCTGCGAGTACGTGATCTACATGGTGCACGGCAAGGATATCCGCCATACTTCGCTCGATGATGTGGCCAAGCAAATCGATGCCGCGCAAGCGGTTGCACGCCGCTGATGACGGCAGCCGATGACGGCGCGCGCCGCGAATAGTCTCGGCTTACTCGCTTGTGTCGCGCTCCTCGGCTACGCGTACTATGCGCAGTTCGGCCTGCACCTGGAGCCTTGCCCGCTGTGCATCTTTCAGCGGGTCGGGATATTGGCGATCGGCATCGCCTTCGCGCTCGCCGCGGCGCTCGATCCGGTGAGTTGGGGCCGCAAGCTCTACGCGGCCGCGATCGCGCTGGCGGCGCTCGCCACCGTCGGCATCGCCGCCCGCCATCTTTACATTCAGAGCCTGCCGCCCGATAGCGTACCCGCCTGCGGCGCCTCCCTCGACTGGATGCTCAAGGTCTCGCCTTTGCCGGAGGTGATCGTCAAGGTCCTGAGCGGCTCGGGCGAATGCGCCAAGATCAGCTGGCGTCTCTTCGGGCTTTCCATGCCGGGCTGGGTGCTGATCGCAGCGGTGTGTCTCGCCGCCTGGGGACTTTGGGCGAATCTGCGACGTCGTCCGCCGGTGCTCAGGTTCTGATGCCCGATACGCTGGCTTTGACATGCGACTTGATGTCGCGTCCCTCGGTCAGTCCCGCCGACGGCGGCTGTCAGGCGCTCCTGGCGCAGCGGCTGCGGACACTCGGCTTCAAGATCGAGAATCTGCGCTTCGGTCAGGTTGACAACCTGTGGGCGCGGCGCGGCGAGTCGGGTCCGCTCTTCTGCTTCGCCGGCCACACCGATGTGGTGCCTCCGGGACCCCTCGAGGAGTGGCAGAGCGATCCCTTCGCGCCCGTGGTGCGCGACGGATTTCTGTATGGACGCGGCGCGGCCGACATGAAGAGCGGGCTAGCCGCCATGCTGCTGGCGTGCGAGGACTTCCTCGCTGAGCGCCCCGCTCATCGCGGCAGCATCGCTTTCTTGATCACGAGCGACGAGGAGGGACCTTCCGTCGACGGCACGCGCCGCGTGATGGAGGTGTTGGGCGAGCGCAAGGAAGCGATCGACTGGTGCCTGGTGGGAGAGCCCTCGAGCGAGACCGTGCTCGGGGACACGATCAAGATCGGGCGCCGCGGAAGCTTGAGCGGCCGGCTCACGGTGCACGGCGTGCAAGGGCACATCGCGTACCCCCAGCTCGCGGACAATCCCATTCACGCTCTCGCGCCGGCGCTCGCCGAGCTCACGTCGCGGACCTGGGACCGGGGCAACGAGCACTTCCAGCCGACCAGCTTCCAGGTATCGAATATCGCCGCGGGCACGGGGGCGCCGAACGTGATACCCGGCGAGCTCAAGGCGCGTTTCAACCTGCGCTTCTCGACCGAGCAGACCATCGAGTCGCTGCAGGCGACCGTGGAGCGCATCTTGCGCGAGCACGGCGTCCGCTATTCGCTCGACTGGTTCATCTCGGGGTATCCGTTCCTCACCGTGCCCGGGATCTTGTCGCGGGCAGCCGCCCGAGCGGTGCAGGAGGAGCTCTCCGTAACGCCCAAGCTGTCGACGGGTGGGGGCACCTCCGACGGGCGCTTCATCGCGCCGACGGGCGCCCAGGTGATCGAGCTCGGTGTGGTCAACTCGACCATTCACAAGGCCAACGAGTGCGTGCGTGTCGAGGACATCGACCGCTTGCGGCGCACGTACAGACGCACGCTGGAAATACTGCTCGGTTAGCCAAGCTCGGTTGGCCGGCCGCGGAGCCGGCGCGAGCCGCTAGTTGACCGAGTAGCCCCGTCCTTCCAGGCAGGCCGCTTGTGCACGCATGTAATCGGTGCGCTTGTTGGCCGGGGCCGCGGATCCTTGGGTGGGGTCAAAGCCTGTCTGGCCCGCCGCCCACTGATGGCACTCGAACTTGTCCTTCGCCTGCTGGTCCGCCGACTGACCGTTCTTCGGGTATGCGATGAGTTCGGACGGCGCACCGCCCTCCGGTGCGCCTACCTGGTCCTGAAGACCACTGGGAGGTGCAACCGTCTGGTACTGCTTGACGTTCGGGTCGTAGGTGTAATAGGTGTTGTCCGCGTAGTAGTACGGGACGCCATTCCAGTAGTACGTATCATAGTAAAGCGGCAGCGAGGCAAAATAGAGCCCGAGCCCGAGACCGCCCCAGCCCCAACCCCAGCCGCAGCATCCCCAGCCGCCGCGCCAGCCACCGTAGCCGTAGCCGCCGCGCCAGCCACCGTAGCCGCCGCGATAGCCGTAGCCGCCACCGCGGTACCCATAGCCACCGCCGCGGTACCCGCCGCCGCCGCCGTAGTGGCCGCCCGCCACCGCATGTCCGCCACCGCCCGCATGCCCGCCGCCGCCGCCGTGTCCACCGCCGCCGCCGCCGCCGTGCTGGGCGAACGCGCTGGTCGAGATCAGGACGGCACTCAGCAGGCCGCCGATCAGGATGGAGAACTTATGGACGGGCGTACGACTTTGCATAACTACACCAGTTTGGCTGTGGCCAAGAAATTACTTCAAACGAAGCCCGCTCGGAAGGGTCCTCGTCACCAATTTTGACCTAATGGATCAATATCAGTTCAACGTGTGGCGGCCCGGTGCGTTGACTACATATTTCAACTGTATTATCTCACCGGCGTCACGGTGAGTCGAACCGTCAACCGGTCCGCCGCGCTCAACTGCAGCGCCCAGTCCGTGCGCCCCCCGAGATCGAATACGACGACCTTTCGCGGCGCGCTGCACTCGTGCAGGCCCTCGTAGTCGAGTACCGGCGCGACCGTCGCGCTGCCGACGACGTCGATCCACAACGGCACATCGACCGCAATCCGGTATTTGCCGACGGCGGGCACGGTGAGCGCAACTATTCCGGCGAAGCTTCCGGAAGGGGGCGTCCTACCCGGCGTAGCGGCGAACGACACTTCGCTCACCGGCAGCAACGTGACCGCGTAAAACTGGTTGGGGACCACGGGCGCCGCCGAGCTGCGGTCTTTACCGGCCGCCGCCGGCTTGGCAGGCATCGCAAACAGCGCTCGCTCGGCGCTCACATCCCATTTGTAGCCGCTGCACGCGTCGGTGTCGGCAGCAGACGGCCGCGTCGCATCGAAGGGCAGCAGAGCGAGTGCCAGCATTGGGAGTAGAAGGCGCATCGATCGATCTCCGGCCAGGAGGGTCCTACGGTCATTACAGCACCTCCTTAGGAGGCTGCCTACAGCGAGAACTCCGCAACCCTCCTTGTGCTCCGGCCAGGCGGGGAGTGTGATGGCTGCCGCGGGCAGGCCGCTCCCGACCCTCGGGTGCGCCGGCTCGCTAAAGGAGGGTGGTTATGTCAATCCGACACGTTCTCGCGAGGGCGGCGCTGAGCTCTCTGCCGATGCTGATGGCCGCCTGCGTTTCGACGTCGGGAGAGGTGCAAGGTGCGCGCCTCAGCGACAACTTCGAGGTCTACGCGCCGTTCGATAACGAGCGGGATTGGGGCCCGAGTTATCTCATCGGCGCACCCAATCATCACTTCGGCGATCAGGCGCGGATCGACGATACCCGATCGATTCCGCCGAATGCCGATGCTGCGACTCCGACCGGTCTGCCGACCCCCGCGGACCCGGCTCGCCCCCCGCTGACGGGATCGGCCCCGCCGGCCCCTCCGCAGCCGCTGCCTTGAGCCCGCGGGGCTAGCAGGCGGCGCGGGAATTAGTAAATCGCGCGGCACTAGCTGCGCCGAGCAGCGCTGCTAGGCCGCGAAGGCGGCCGGGGCGACCCGCAAGGTCACTCGGATCTTGGTGCCGAGCTGCGGTCCTGTATCGATGCAGAGCTGCGCGCCGATGAGTTCGGCCTGCTCACGCAAGCCGACGATGCCGTAATGCTCGGGGCACGGCATGTGCGGGTCGAAGCCGACGCCATTATCCTCGATCTTGAGCTCGAGCTGCGCGTCGCGCGTCTCGAGCTTCACCGAGACGCGCGTCGCCATCGAGTGGCGCTCGACGTTGCGCAGCGCTTCCTGGGCCATGCGTAGCAACGTTTCGGCGCGCTCATCGCCGAAGCGCGCGGATTCCGGATCGGCGCTGAATTCTCCGGCGACGCCGGTGCGATCGACGAAGCGATCGAATTCGCGCGACAGGGCCGGGCCGAGTCCCGTGTCGCGCACGGCATGCACGCGCATCTGGCCGATCGCCGAGCGCGCCTCTTGCAAGCCCTTGCGCGCGAGTTCTTCGGCGCGCATCAGCTCCTCGGCAACCGCGCCCGGCTCGTGCGAGTGCAGCCGACGCAGGAAGCGCACCTCGCTCAACAGCGCCATCATCGAATGCGCGAGCGTGTCGTGCAGGTCGCGGGCGATTGTCAACCGCTCCCTGACGATCGCCGCGTAGCGCGACTCCTCGGCGAGCCGCTCCACCTCGCGAGTCCTCACGGTCACCCGCCGCTCGAGCTCGTTGCTCAGGGTCTGAAGCTCGAGGCGCTCCGCGCGCAGATCGCTCAGAATCCTCGCGAATGCGCGGGCGAGCTGAGCGACCTCGTCCGCGCCCGGCGGTATCTCCAGACTCTCGGATTCGTTCTGCCCGACCGAGGCCACCGAGGCGGCCAGCCGCTGCAACCGTCCGGTGAGTTTTCGCGCCCCGAGAACGCCCAGGAGAGCCGTGGCTGCCCCGAGACACATCGATACCCACAATATCTGATAGGTGACCGCACGTGCTCGCTGGAATACCCGATCGATCGGCTCGGTGAGCTGCACTTGCCAGCCTGCCTCCGCGGCGCCATCGGGCCCCGCGGTGAGCAGCGCCCGCGAGACAAGTACTCGGCGCCCGTCCGGCAGCCGCTGGAATTGCAGCGCGCCGATCGCCGCGCCGCGTCTGTCCGAATCAACCTCGTCGGGCACGCCGTTCCACGGCTTGTTGCGCAGGTGGTTGGGTCCGATCAACACCGTGCCGTTGCGGTCGAGTACGTAAGCTTGTGTTGCCGGATCGGATTCGTCGGTGAGCCGCTCGGGATGGTAGGGCGTCCGCCGCCAGGTCAGGTGCGCGGCGATGACGCCCACGACCTGTCCGGCTTCGTCTCGCACCGGCGCGGCCATGTCGCCGAGCGTTGCGCTCTCGGCCTGAGCACCGGGGCGGGTGGCACCGGGGCGGGTGGCGCCTGCGCCTACCGGGGCCGAAGGCGCACTCTCGATGATCCCGAGCCAGGGTCCTTTCATCCCAGCCGCGTACCAATCGCGCGACTGCACATCGATCCCGGTGAGCTGCGGGTCGCCCCCGGAGAGAACGATGCCGTGGGGATCTGCAACCGCAATCCAATCGAATTGCGGATAGGCGAGGGTGAGCTCGCCGAATACCTCGCGTAATCCACCCCGCCGTTCGGGCGGCATGGCGGTCTGCAAGAGGTGGCCGGCCGCGCGGATCGCGTCGAGCCGGGCTGCGACCGCTTGCCCGAGGTCGGAGGCGAGCTGATCGGTCTCGAGGGAGAGTCGGCGAATGTGCTGCTCGGACACGTTGGCGCGAGCGATGCGACCCACCCAAACGGCGCCGGCTATGGAAAAGGCGGCCGCGAGGCCGACGATGAGCCACATGGCGCCGGCGGCGAGGCTGCGGCGCGGATCGAGCGACCGCATGACAGCGTGTCCGAATGTCTCCGGCGTCGGCATGCGCGCACGTTAACAGGTGACTAAAGTCACTTCCAAACAGCGCGCCTCGGGCGGCATGATGCCGGGGCGCATGAAAGAGGCCGCAAATTCACCGCCGATCCGCATCGTCATCGCAGAGGATCAGGCCATCGTGCGCCGCGGCTCCGCGCTGCTGCTGTCCATGGAGCCCGACATGGAAGTGGTGGGGCAGGCGCGCAACGGCGTCGAGGCGATCGAGCTCGCGCAACTGCTGCGTCCGGACGTCGTGCTGATGGACTTGCACATGCCGGTCAAGGGGGGCGTCGCCGCGACTCGCGAGATTACGCGCGCGCTGCCGGGTACTCAGATCTTGGTCCTCACCACGCTCGACGACGATGAGACGGTGTTCCAAGCGGTGCGCGCGGGCGCGCACGCCTACCTTCTGAAAGATGCCGACGAGGATGAATTGCTGGAGACCGTGCGGGCGCTCAAGCGCGGGGAGTCACGCCTTACGCCGCAAATTGCCCGCAAGGTCATGGATCAATTCCAACGCCTCGCGGCGGCGGCCCCCGCCTCGAGCGGACAGATCCCGGCCACGCATACCTCGGACAACCGCCCCGCTGCGGCACCGATGAACAAAGCCGACGCGCCGGCCCCTATGTACAAGGCCGACGCCCTGACGGACAAGGAGGAGAAGATTCTTCAGCACATCGCCGAGGGCATGAGCAATCGCCAGATCGCCAACGCCCTGTATCTTGCCGAAGGTACGGTGAAGAACTACGTCAGCCGGATCATGGACAAGCTGCACGCCAATACGCGCACCGAGCTCGCTCTGAAATCCAGAAGGCAGATCTGAAGTGATGCCGTCCGTGCGCGCAGTCAGGTGCCGAATCGCGTATGTAATGCTGCTGCTCGGGAGCGCCTTGCCCGGCTGCGCCGCTGTGGGGCAGTCCGCGGGCAGCGACGCCCGCATCACGGCTGCCTTGAAAGCGCGGCTCGCACAGTATCCGGAGTTGCAAGAGCCGAATGTCCTCGATGTGCAGACGCTGCACGGGGTCGTCTATCTGCGGGGATTGATGGCAACCCCGTTCGAAATTGGCCTTGCCGGTTCCGTGGCGGGCCAGGTATCCGGGGTGAGGCGAGTCGAGAATCTCATCGGGCTCGAGAACTCGCGTTGACCGGCGCCCTCCTGCCGCAGCGGCGACGCCGGGGATGACGCCAGCCGTTGTAGCTATATACCAACGCGTCATCTAGTTGTAACATTCCTCGCCCATGATAGGCCCCTCAGTGTCATGCGTGGTGCGAACTGCCTTGCTGGCGACGGCTGAATAAACTCGTAACTTTGCAAAAAATAGCAGAACTAAATCAGCGCAAGAGGCTCTGACCGGCTTAGCGGCCCGCACCTAGGCGCGCGCCATGTCGAGTTCGGTGTGGTGAAAACGAGACATCGACTCGATGGGCCAACGGGCATCCAGCCTCTGTTGGTTCAATGCAACAAATCACGAACTATATGGAGTGACATTTGTGAGTAATCAGAAACGAACGATCGCCTCGACGTGGACGTCGGGTAACTGCACCGGGCAGCGTGCCCGCAGATTGGCGGCAGGCGGCCTCGCCGCCGCGTTGCTCGCCGTGAGCGCTGGTGCGCTCGCGCAGACCACTTCACAAACGAGCCTGCCGTTGGCGGTCGAGGACGGCGGATTGACTTGGAAGGGCATCACGCTCTACGGCATCATCGATGCGGCAGTGCAATACGAGACCCACGGCGCGCCCTTCAACGACAATTTCATCTCGGGTGGCTCTGACGTCGTTCAAAAGAACAGCAACAACCCGGTATTCGGGGTGACCTCCAATGGCATGAGCCAGTCGAGGATCGGCTTGCAGGGCAATGAGCCTCTGCATTTCCTCGATTTTTCGGGGGTGTTCAAGCTCGAGACCTACTTCAATCCGGCATCGGGCCAGATGACCAATGCGCTCAAGTCGGTTGCGCAGAACAATGGCCGGCCGCTGGACGCGCAGAGCACGAACATCGACTCGAGCATCGCCGGGCAACCGTTCGAGCAGGCCTTCGTCGGCTTCAGCTCGCCCACCTATGGCACGCTCACATTCGGTCGGCAGAACAGCACGCTCGCGGACCTCGTCGCAAAATATGACCCTCAGCAAGTATCATATGCGTTCTCGCTGGTCGGCCTGTCCGGCACTCCGGCCGGCGGCGGCGCCACGCAGGATCGACGCCTGGACGATTCGGTCAAGTACTCCGCCAAGTTCTTCGACATCGTGCACCTGGGCTTGCAGTACAAGTTCCAGAACGCTAGCGCGGAGAACTACGCCGTCGCGGGCAGCGGCGAGGCGTTCACCGCCACCGAGGTTTCGCTGGGTGCAGAGTACGCGGGCGCGTCGGTCGATGTGTTCTACACCAAGGTGCGCGATGCCGTATCGATCGGCGCACTGAGCGCCGCGCAGGTGACGGGATTGCCCGCGCTGGGATACGCTCTGGACAACTCGCTCTCTGGCACGATCTCGGACAATGCCTCCTTCGGTGCCATGGCCTCCTACGCCTTCGGCCCGCTGACCTTCTTCGGTGTCTATCAGCACATCACCTACATGAATCCCTCGATCAAGCTGGCTGCGGGATTCGACGACATCGGCGGATACACGCTCGCGTACGTGAGCAATACCGCCTATGCCGACGCAGACAAAGTACTGCATGTGTACTGGACGGGCGCGCGCTATAACTTCAACGAGCACCTCACGGCTGCGATTGCGTATTACGGCGAGAAGCAGAATGCCTACGCGACCGGAGCGGATGCCGGTTGCTCGAGCGTCGTGAGCAGCAAGTGCAGCGGCCACCTCAACGTGGCTTCCGTTTCGCTCGACTATCACTTCACCAAGCGCTTCGACTCCTATGCGGGCGCCATGTGGTCGAACGTTTCGCACGGCCTCGCCAACGGCTATCTCGAAACCACGATGATCGATCCCACGATCGGCGTGCGGTACTCTTTCTAATCGAGCTCGCCTCGAGGTTGAGACAAGGGTCTCAGGGTCTTCTACCCTGAGACCCCTTGACCCGTTGCGTGGTTGGAGACGACGACACGCTGTTTCGTCTCGTAACTCTCGGTAGCGACCAGCTGCAGAAAAAAGGACGCCTTCATCCGTTGTCGTTACGACGGTGATCCTGCTTATGGAATACGGTTCCACAACGGCTTCCCGCGGTCTTAATCCAATCCGTCACTGATTTTAATATGGGGCCTGTAATGTCGTCCCGGCGCGGAGTCAATCTCGGCTGTCGAACGGCATTCAGGAGCTCGCATGTCACCAAACGACTTATCCCTCACTGAGTCAGGTGCCTACCCCGAGCTGACTTCTGCTAGATTTAGATTCCGCCCATTTGTATTCTCGGACATCCAGCAACTGTCCGCTCTGGCTACCCAACATCGGATCGCGGATAGCACCGTGGGGATCCCTCATCCTTATACGGTGGAATTTGCGCGTATGTGGATAGCGTCGCATCCTCTTCAGTGGGTTCACCATCGAGCACTGCACTGGGCGGTGCTCGAGATCGGCGATGTCGACGATAGTCACATCCTGGGGTACGCGGGCCTTAACCGAATCGATGTCGGGCGCAAGCAAGCGGAACTACGATTTTGGGTTGGTTGTGGCGGACGGCGCAAAGAGTACGCCACCGAATGGTGTACGGCGATTCTGAAGTTTGCGCTAGATCGTCTTGGCATGAAACGAGTGTATGCGCTGCAACTCGCTCGCCACCCGTTGGCGGGGCACGTATTGGCCGATCTCGGCATGTGCCCGGAAGGACACGTGCGCAAGCGAATCCGCAAAGAAGACTTGATCGAGGACATCGTGTGCTGGGGGATCGGAACGGCAATGAGCGGAGCCGAGAGTCGCGCTGTGTAGTTTTTTTAGTCCGCGTTCATACAGTTTAATTCTTGCAGGCGGTTCTCGAGGGCGCCCCACGAGATCAGGCCCCTCGCAACGATAGGAGCATCGTCACCGTTGTCCACCACCACGACATGCACGAAGGCTGCTCGCTGCAGCATTTGGCGGACCTCGTACACGTTCAAGTATTGGAGTGAGCCGTGACTTACTATCGCCAATTCGTCCCAAGGGATCATGACCTCTGCGACCCTCACGCCGCGGCAGTCGCGAAGCTCCTGCGGCAACCGCCGCTCGCCTGGGATAACGGCTTAGCGAAACATGCCCCGACACCGAGCCTGCGACGGCGCACGCACGAACCGATCCCGGAACAGGGTCGATGGCCGGCCCACGTGGTACGCGGGTATTTCGCCTACCATGCCGTGCCGACCAACTTCCGACGCCTTGGTGCATTTTGATACCATATCGCCGCCCTCTGGCTGCGGACTGGCGGGCTCATAGTCAAAAGGATCGCGCGACGTGGGTGTAACTGCAGCGGCTGGTGGCCGACTTTCTGCCCACGCCGCGTATCCGTCATCCCTGGCCTGATGAGAATGTCCGCCAGGAAATCGAGCCGCTCGCGCTTCACGGCGCCGCACCGGCGGCAGAACATGCGCCGTATCTCAAAGCGCAGGTAAATGAGCATCTGGCCGTTGGCAAGATCGCGCGTTTGACGCTCGCGACGATCGTACCAGCCCATGCACACCCAACCGCACTGCCCGCAGATCGTTTTTTTGAACGTCGTCGCAGGGTAAGAATCCTGTGGATCACCAAAGAATCCGCGTACGCTCGGCTCAGGGTCGAAAACCTGGGAATCGATATGCGTCCCACAGACGCCGTTGTCGTGTCGTTTTGTCCATCCGAACATGATGCCAAAAATCGAGGCTTCGACAAACGAGTCAAAGCCTATGAAAATAAGCCTATCGATCACGTTTGGGCCTCTGATTTGTGAGACTTTACTGTAATGTACGTCGCCTTAGTTTCGGGGCAATGCGAGGATTAGATGAAGCGGTGGCGTGCGGTCCGCTCAGATCCCACCGCTATGGCTCGCTGCTAACCAATGGCAGATGGACGGTGAATTCAGTTCCGCAGCCCAGGCCTGCGCTACGCGCGATTATCTTACCTTCATGAAGTTCGACCAACCCCTTCGCGAGTGCAAGGCCAATTCCTAGCCCTCCATCGGCGTGGTCCAGGGCCGATTTCTCCTGGCAGAACATGCTAAAAACATGATCGAGGCGATCGGGCGGGATGCCGATGCCATCATCCGCCACACTGATACGGAGCTCGCCGTCCGTAACTGTGGCACGTAGCTCGATGTGGCCTTCCGGATCGGTGTACTTTGCCGCATTCGCGAGGAGATTGGACAGCACCTGCGTGAGGCGCAGGGGATCCGCGCGAAAGACGACCGGCTCGGGCGGTAAGTAAACGGAGAATGCGTGCCCGCGCGTATCCAAGACGGGCCTTACGGTTTCGACGGCTGCTTCGATGATGGATCTCAGTACCGCTGGCTGCCTGCGCAATTCGAGTGTGCCGCGCGTCACCCGTGAGATATCCAGAAGATCGTCCAGCAACAACGCCATGGACTGCACTTGACGAGATATTACGTCATACGCCCAGCGCTTCTGTGCGTGCGTGGAACCATCTGCCTTCGCAACGAGCGCAGCTTGCCGAATAGGTGCTAGGGGGCTTCGTAGTTCGTGCGCAAGGGTCGCTAAGAACTCGTCTTTACGCCGATCACTTTCCCTGAGCGCCAGTTCGGCTCGTTCGCGACAGATGATATCTCTTTGGGCGGCGGCGTATCGTTCCCGCAGCGTTTCCTCATCGCGCCTCTTCTGTGTAATGTCCCGCGCGATCTCAGAGGTGCCAATGAGCTGCCCCTTCGAATCCTTAATCGGCGACAAGGTAAGAGAGACATCGAGTGGGCTGCCATCTTTGCGCATCCGGACAGTCTCGTAGTTTTCGATGCGTTCGCCGCGCTTCAGCTTTGCGAATTTATCCGCGTCCTCGGTTGCCAGATGCGGGGGAATAATCTTGAATATGGACTTTCCGATGATCTCTTGCGGCCTGTAGCCATACATGCGTTCGGCGCCCAGATTCGAGCTGATGATAATCCCGTTTAATGCTCTGCCGATAATGGCATCATCGGAGAACTCCACTAATGCCGCAAGCATGCTGCCTGCTTGCTCCTCCGTCGGGCGCTCGGTGATATCGACGATCACACTCGCCACGTTCGTAAACCGATCGATTCCATCCCTGCGAGTGCGTCCTCAGGTGGCGATTCGGCAAGACAGCCGACAAACCCGAATTCGGCTAGCAGGCCGATGAACATTTACGGCAGACTCGCACCCGGAGGGTCGGTGCCGTACCCGGGCCCCAAAGATGCTGTGCGCGAATCGCCCTCGGCGGAATGACCGTCATCTTGTGCATTGATGTCCTCCGCCACCGCGGGTCCGGATTTTAGCTCCTGCCCCACCGGGCGCTCTGCCCGTCATCGATCGGAAACCTCTGCTTAGCGGCGGGGGATAGCCGGCACGCGCATATTCCCGGGGATCGGACTGGGCTCTGTGGGTGCACTCTGGCCTATCTCCTATCTTCGTGATTACCCCTCAATCACTATGCTCGCGGAAGATTAGAGAATCCCGATGATAGAATTAAAATTGTTTCTTGGACGCACAGGGGTCTTACTCGGTGGCGCAACGCGGTGCAGCACTCCTAACGGCAAGGCAGGAAACAGTGCGCGTCGGCATAATTGGCCCCATAGCTTTTTCTACGGTATAAATCCATTTGGTGGACTTGTTTGTTTGCCAGCGTGCTGGCGAATGTCGATGGTGATGTCGGATGACCTTTGAACCCCGGAAGCGGAAAGTGAACGCTCCACGCGAGGCGCACGGCCAGTTCATCCACGCCGGTGTTGTGGTGCTCGCCCTTAGTGCAACGAGCCCGTGCATCAACGCGCAGAACCCGCCAGCCTCTGCAGCGACTACGAACGCGGCTCCGGCCTCCGACACCACGTTGGCGGCTCAGGTTAAGGCCGCGCTACGCGCGGCCCCCGCTGTCAACGATACGCACATCGATGTGTATTGCGAGAATGGAAAGGTAGTATTGACCGGGTTAGTCGAGGACGATCGAGCATTGCTTGATGCGCTCCGGGTTGCCAGAAGAGCGGCGAAAGGCCACCCAATCATTGACGCCCTCTCGATCATGAAGACCTCTGCTCATTGACCGGACCCCTGGTCTGCGGAGCCGCGTTCTCCCGATAGACCCGTTTGCCGCCTCCATTACAGTAAGTACGCGACGCACCACCGCCCGAAAATGATCTAGTTCGCCCATCTCGCCGCCTCATCCTGGATGACAGAGCTTTTTGGGCCCAGGCAGCTCATCGAGGCCTTGGGGTGAGGAAAGTTCCCTAGCACGCGCTTCGCCATTCGATTCAGGCCCATGCCTCCGGCGCCCGACCGTCATATCGGTCAGCGCCGTGACGCGTTTCATCCGCGACAGACCGTCATCAAACAGCTGGCGTAATTGGTAATCTATCTCCTCCCTCGCGCGAAAGACACGCGAGCGCACCGTGCCGAAGCGCATCGGTGGTCGTCCGGATTTCCTGCTCGACGTCCGTGTGAGCATCGAAATACGCCGCGGTCGTCAACGCGCCCGCAAGCAAAAACGCGGTGTCAACCGTGGAAAGCTCGCACTGCCATGCGCGGCGGCCGGTTTGCATGTCGAGAAAATGATAATAGAAACCCTGCTACCCGGTCGCGTCGGGTTCCGGTCCGTGTGGACTGGTCGAGAAAAGCGCAGCGTTTGCCGCGTGCGCTTGACGGCCGCGGCACGTGAGATCAATCCACGCGACCCCAACCGGGTAGGCCGCCAACGCAAACCCAGTAGCAGCAATACTGGCCGGCCAATTTTGCGCCGTCTTGTCAGCCACTAGGCCGTTTTCTGGATTGACTTCATGCTCGAAATAGCTAAACGACAGGGCGTTGAAGGTCCTCTAACTCCGCTTCTACGGCGGGGTTCAATTGAATCATTGCGGCGGACGCTATTTCTGGAGTTTCTTGCGGATCAATTCCAATTCCCGTAGGCGTTTGGCAGTCGTTTTTGGATACGCCATCTTAAGTTCGTCTAACGCATCCATCACAATTTGAGAAACGATCAAACGGGCGTTCTCTTTATCATCCGCCGGGACGGCATACCAGGGTGAATGATGTGTACTGGTTGCCGCCAGACAATCAGCAAAGGCTCGCATATAGTGCTTCCAAAATGTTCTCTCGTGAATGTCCGATTGACTGAATTTCCAGTTCTTATCGGGCTCATCGATGCGTGCGATAAATCTCTTTTTCTGCTCCTTTTTCGATAAATGAAGAAAAACCTTTATGATCTGGGTGCCATTTCGATGCAGATGCGCTTCCAATTCGACGATCGAACGATATCGATCGCTCCAGAAATGCTTCTCATCGCGCACGGGTTTTGGAAGGTTTTGAGTGTCCAGGATTTCGGGATGGACACGCGTGATGAGCACTTCTTCGTAATACGAGCGATTGAAGATACCAATTCGTCCGCGCTCCGGTAGCCGGCATGTGGTGCGCCAGAGAAAGTCGTGCTTGAGCTCCTCTGCACTGGGCTGCTTAAAGCTGAATACCTCGCAACCTTCGGGGTTCACTCCGGACATCACGTGCCGAATGGCGCCGTCCTTGCCCGCGGCATCTATGCCCTGAAAGATCAGAAGTAGGGCGTAGCGGCCCGAGGCGTAGTGAAGCTGTTGCAGCGAACTTAGGCCCTCAACATGCGTTGCCAGGAGCGTCTTATATTCCTCTTTGGATTTGAAGAATGGCTCTACTACTGTGGGCCATTGGTGGAGATCGACTGTCCCGCCCGCCGGCACCCGGAAATCCTTCGAATTGATCTTCAATTTCACACCTTTGAGAATTCTTTGTGTTGCTGGATGAGCGGTCTCATATCGGAGCCTCGGCGTGACTGCGCACACACCGCGTGGTCGTCACTGCATGGTTTTCTCCTTTGAAGTCTTTTGCGCTTGCTCGAATTCCTGTACCGCAAGAACGTCCTGGCGCCCGAGCTCCTCATACAATGCATGGACTCGCTCGACCAGCTTCGGGGTCAAATCGGACGGCGGTTTGGGTTCATCCTCTGGTGCCGCCGCAACGGCGGCATCCGGTTTTGTTTTCGCCTTGACCTCGGGTGCTGGTGCGATCTTGGCCGCAGGTTTCGCGTTGGCCGGATTGCTCTGCTCGGCAGCGGATTGCGTCGTAGAGATCGGTTTGCTCTTTGGGCCGCCGGTAGTGGAGATCGCCGCGCTCTCAGCTATCCCGAGATGCGCGAAGACTGGGACTTTTATGAGATCGAGGACCAACGCGAAGAGCGCCGCCGCGGCGACCGTACCGACGACCAGCAGGGCCGGCACGGGAGCCATCGCGATTCCGGTTATTGCCAGTGTCGAGGCGATTCCAATATCAACCACTGAGGATGCAGCCAGTAAGAGGCTCGGGCGAGAATTCCACAGATGGCGGCGTTCACGAATCGCATAAATGGTTCCTTGGCTCCCAAAGACCAATAGAAGAAACGCGAGGGTTTGCAGTGCGCCGGCGCTGAGATGAAAGCCAAATTGACCAACGGCCAAGATCCCCGTGCAAAAGCTCAGCAGGCAGATCCCCAGCAGGATACCGGCCACGGTTAGCCTACCGATGCTCCAAGCGTTCGGTTTCTGCGAGGGTCGCACATTATCGGTCGTCAAAGACATCGAAAGGAAATCCCCAGTGATCATCACGATGACCATCAGCATCGGGGTTAAGATCGCATGCCCCGTTATGATGAGACCCGCGACCAGGAACAACACCGTCACAATTTTCTTGATGATGGCGTTCAGCGTGTAGGTCAGGATGCGCTGAAACGTGATTCGCCCTTCCTTGACCGCTGCGACGATTCCGACCAAGCCCGCTTCCGTTAGCACCACGCCAGCCGCCGATTTAGCGACATCGGTCGCCGTCGACACCGCGATTCCGATCTGCGCTTGCCGCAGCGCCGGTGCGTCGTTGGCACCGTCGCCACACATGCCAACGGTGTGTCCTCCCTTCTGAAATGCCTTGACCAGCTTGTATTTATCCTCCGGCAATACCCCCGCGAAAACCGCAAATTGACTGGGATGAACGCTGTCTGGGATCGGCCCGGGAGGGCAGACACCACCTTCTATTCCCACCTCGTGTGCGACGATGCCAGCAGTCACCGGGGCATCTCCCGTGACCATAACTACACCGACCCCCAACGCGTGCAATTCCGAGATGAGCTGCGCCGAGTCCGCACGAGGCGGGTCGCTGAGCGCGATGAGTCCCACCAGCTTGAGTACCGTCGGAGGACCCGCCGCGACCGCGAGGACCCGGAAGCCTTTCCCCTCGAGATCCTTGGCTGTTGCCGCGCTCGTAGGCGAGGGTTGAGTCAAGCCGCTGATGACGGCAAAGGCGCCCTTGACGATTCGTTGCGTGGCCCCGCTCGGATCTGTCGCACTCGCTTCCGACATCTTTTTCGCCGGATCAAAGGGGATGTACTTGACCAACTTGGGGGCATCGGCCACCGTCTTTGCAGCAGCGGCCGCCCGAACAGCCCCATCGACCGGATCCTGGCCGCCCTCGGAGCTCGCAAGCGCGGCGAGGGCAAGAACGTGCGCCTCATCGAAGCCCGGCATGGCATTCACACTCTTAACCGTCAACGCGTTCTGGGTCAGGGTCCCGGTCTTGTCAGCGCACAGCACATCCGTGGTTCCGGCTTCATCCACCGCCGATAGGCGCGTCGGCAGGACGCCTCGCTTCGCCAACGAGCGCGCACCGAGCGATGCTGCCAGGGTGAAGGTGGCTGGGAGCGCAACGGGGATCGAAGCCAGGATTGCCGTCAACACGAGTGGGACGATCTCGGCGAACGGCATCTTGAGAAAGTACGCGTACGCGATGAGCATCAGGATGACGACGCCGTTGAAGACAGCTAGATTGCGCACCACGCGCAGCACCGCCTTCTGCTGAGAGCTCACGACGTGCGCCGTGCGCACGAGTTCCGCAGTGCGACCGAACTTGGTACGCGGTCCGGTGGCCGTCACTTCAGCCGTCGCCTCGCCCCGCCGGACCAGCGCGCCAGCAAATGTTGCGATGCCGACGCCCGCTTCGATCGGGACGGATTCACCGGTAAGCATGGACTGGTCGAGTTGGACCTCCCCACCCGTGATCTTGACATCCGCGGCCACCACGCCACCGAGCGTGAGCTTTACCACATCGCCCGGGACGAGTTCCGCGGCGGGAAGTGTTTTCCAACGGCCGTCTCGCTCCACCGATGCATTCATGGCGAGCCGTGACTTCAGGGCGTTTAGCGTAGCCTGAGCCCGGCTCTCCTGAAGGAAGCCGAGAGCCGCGTTGAAGACCAGGAGCGCTGCGATGATGGCAGCCTCGACATATTTGCCGAGTGTCACTTCAAGGACGATGGCTGCCTCGAGCATCCAGGGCACGGGCGCCCAGAATTTACCGATCGCCCTCCGCAAGGGATGTTCGGCCGTGTCCGGCATCGCGTTGGGGCCGACTTTGGCGAGTCGCTGACGCGCTTCGTCGCTCGATAAACCGGCCGGCGATGGGATGGCCGCCGTCGGCGACTGGGCGGGCGTTGAGTCGGCCGAAGGGGAGGATGTCGTGGCGGCCATAAGTAATTGCCTTGTTCTGCGCACCGTTGATGAAAACAAAAGCGCGGGTTACCGATCTATGATCGATCGGGACGGCCTAGCCATTGAAATGCGCGAAGTATGTCGCACGCTTTTCCTCGAAGCGACTCAAATGAAAGGCATGCTTGGGTTCGTATCTTGAATTTGGCGCGAAAGCGATTCCCCGCTTGCCGCGGCCCGATAATCCCGCGCCACGGTTTGCACGCTTAAAGGCAAGCCGGCCGTGACATTGTTGTCGTCCAGCGATCGCAACAGGCCCTCGGATGTAGACGCAGAACCCGCACTGGGAATTCACGCTGGAGGCAGCGAGCCGTCGAGAGACCTGCCACCGGTTCTTCCGGGACCCTGCAGCGACGTCAAGAGCGCTTACATATGTCTCAATGCGATTCGATTTCCGGCAGCGACCAAGTCAGATGCAGTCCCCTCCGTTCCAAGTGGCCATCAATGTTGGTTGGTTCAGCCTTCGACTGTCGTTCTAGGGCGATCTGTACCACTGTCGACCTCGTTGTGCCAACGTCCTTTCTCGTCCTCATAGAAAATCTGCGTTGTCTATCCGGGCGTAGTCTGCTCGCCCGCAGTGAGTTTGGCTGCCTTGGGGGCCGCTTCTCGAGTGGGAAAGGGCTCGGAGTATGCCCGCTTGCTTCATAGGCCGAGCCGCCATCGCGCTTTTTTTGAACCTTAATAGGCGATTTTACTCATCTGATCGAACCTAGTGGCCTGTAACATTCATTTATAGACTATACTTGCGTCTATGACAGACGCTATCAAGTTGACGAATGCGGAGCGTATGGAGCTGACAAGGCGAGCGAACAGCCGAACGGATCGGGCGGAAGATG